>Ga0316204_10003304_pt1 | contig 32858 bp, 31 predicted proteins | sample 6monrhotite_MG_2_FD_205661 | JGI IMG/M metagenome (GOLD analysis project Ga0316204, IMG submission 205661) | Microbial mat bacterial communities from mineral coupon in-situ incubated in ocean water Damariscotta River, Maine, United States -... | ecosystem: Environmental > Aquatic > Marine >... | reverse complement strand
TTGGCATGGACCTGTCAAAATATTCACCTTGGCCTCGAAGCCTTATACCCTCAGTTAGTTGCGTTTCCTTCCATTCAAATGGGCTTAGAGACCGCTTTTTTGTCACTAAATGCCTCCGATCCGTTTCAACTATTTCCTTCAGAATTCTCTGAAGGTAGCGCGGGCATTCCAATCAATGGTTTGGTGTGGATGGGCGACAAGGAATTCATGAATCGTCAGATTTCAGAAAAAATCAAAGCAGGGTTTAGTTGCCTTAAAATGAAGATTGGTGCCATCGATTTTGAAACTGAACTTTCCTTATTGCAATCGATCCGAAATGAATTTTCTCCATCCGATATTCAGCTTCGCGTGGATGCCAATGGTGCGTTTCAAGCGCATGAAGCCATGGACAAATTGAATCGGTTGTCGGATTTTCACTTGCATTCCATTGAACAACCCATCGCCAAAGGACAATGGGACGAAATGGCGCGGTTGTGTGAGGAAACTCCTATTCCTATCGCCTTGGATGAAGAGCTCATTGGAATATTTGATTCCGAAGAAAAAGCAAGCCTATTGGATCAAGTAAACCCGCACTACATAATTTTAAAACCCAGCTTTATTGGTGGCTTCCAAGGGTGCGACGCTTGGATCGCCTTGGCAGAAGAAAGAGGCATTGAATGGTGGGTCACCTCGGCCTTAGAAAGTAATGTGGGATTAAATGCAATTTCACAATATACCTTCACAAAAAATAGTAAATTGCCACAAGGATTGGGGACGGGTAGTTTGTACACAAATAACATTGTTTCTCCATTGACGGTTCGTAACGGAAGCATTCATTATGCTACTAACATGCCATGGAATACGGAAATTATATTTAAAAAATAAAACTTCGAGATGTTTATAAAACTCGCTTATAATTTTTTACACGACGGCTGGAGATACCTTGTCGGGTTTATTGTAGTTTTTATTATTTGGCAATTGGGTTCCATCCCCTTTATCGCCGTTGCTTTCTTTAAACTTATTGCGGATGGTAGTGATTTATCGGTTTTGGATGATCCCAACCAAATCATGACGATTTTAGATTCCAATCTCACCCTGTTTTTGATGCTACTTTCCTTTGTAATTGGTCTGCTAGGACTGTTATTCTGGGTGAAGAAAGTACATCAGCAAGACTTCATATCATTAACCACTTCCAGAAAGAAAATAGACTGGGGTCGTTTTGCCTTCGGTTTTGGACTGATCGGAATAGTGACTATTATATTGACCCTTTTGGATTACTATGGCAACCCTGATGACTATGTTTTTCAGTTTGAAGCAGGGCCCTTTATCATGCTAGCCATTATTGCTATTATCCTTGTGCCACTGCAAACTAGTTTCGAAGAATATTTATTTAGAGGGTATCTGATGCAAGGAATTGGCATCGCTGCAAAGAACCGTTGGGTACCGCTAATTGTCACCTCTGTCATCTTTGGTGGCCTTCATTTCTTCAACCCTGAAGTTGATAAACTAGGCCCTATCATCATGGTCTATTATATAGGGACTGGTTTTTTGCTAGGAATTATGACGTTGATGGATGAGGGTATGGAATTAGCCTTAGGTTTTCACGCTGGAAATAATTTAGTCGCAGCCTTGTTGGTAACGGCCGATTGGACCGCGTTTCAAACCAATTCCATTTTAAAAGATATTTCTGAGCCATCCGCAGGTCTTGATGTGCTCATACCAGTTTTAATTATTTATCCAATATTTTTGGGAATCATGGCTTGGCGTTACAAATGGACGAATTGGAAAGAGAAGCTTTTTGGCAAGATAGAACCTCCTGTGGAAGCACCTCCCATGATCGATTAATACTAGCTCAACTTTGAATCCAACCTCTCCATACATCCATCCTAAATTTCAGCTCAATGGGCTTCCGTATCCTTCGGCGGAAGAGTTACTTAATTTTGCTGACGGACTTATTGAGCAGGGAGCTCCCTACGAGGTAAGTATGGCTAGTTTCTTGGAAGATTGGCTTAGTTTTGACCGAACCATTGTCGTAAAGACTTCAGGAGCAACAGGAACGCCCAAAGAGATTGTTTTACTTAAAGAGCAGATGATCAATAGTGCAAAAGCCACAGGCGCTTACTTTAAAGCAGGGGAAGGAACCAAGGCACTGCTTTGTTTGTCGTCCGATTTTATTGCGGGTAAAATGATGTTAGTTCGTGCCATGGTATTGGGCTGGGATTTGCATGTGGTGGCGCCAGAAAAGGATGCGCTTACCGAATATGACAATCCATACGATTTTGTAGCGATGGTGCCATACCAATTGCATCACTCCATTGACGCCTTGGATAAAGTAAAAAAACTGATTGTAGGCGGCGGTAGTATTTCTGCGGAATTAGAAGCAAAATTGCAGGGCAAACAAACCGAAGTATTTGCAACCTACGGAATGACGGAAACCATTACCCATGTGGCGGTACGACGCATCAACGGATTTGCTAAGTCTGAAGTGTTTACCGCGCTACCCAATGTGAAGTTCTCTATGGATGCGCGTGGTTGTCTGGTAATAGATGCCCCAAATGTGAGTTCGGAGCGAGTGGTGACCAACGATTTGATCGAATTACATTCTTCGTTGTCCTTTCAGTGGTTAGGACGCTATGACAATATTATCAATAGCGGAGGGATAAAAATAAGACCTGAGGAATTGGAAGCCAAGCTTTCAGCCCACCTTAAAATACCTTTTATTATTGCTTCGGAAAAGGACTTAGAATTGGGTGAACGGGTCATTTTAGTATTAGAAAGTCCGACTGGCTCCGTCCCACAAGATTATTCAAAAGCCCTGTCTGCTTTACTTTCCTTTGAACGCCCGAAGAAGATTTACACCCTTTCCCAATTTCCTTATACCGAAACGGGGAAGATTAAGCGAAACGATGTCCTAACTGTATTGGAACGTTATAAGAAGACCTAAGTTTGGCTTAAGCCAGATCGCTCCGTTCATAAACGTGCAAGACATTCCTAAGTTCATTATCCAATAGTCTTTCAGTTCCCTCATTCAAAAGGAGGCTTCCCTCAATCACTGTTTTTTAGCCCGATAGTGTCCCCTAGTTTTACTTCAGAAACTATAATCCATAACACTATGAAAGCAGTAATTTTATTTTTAGGAGCGGCGCTCAGTACGATGTCGATGCTCGCACAAGACGTCCCACTCATTAAAGTGGGTGAAGAAGAACTAGGAGTTTCAAAACTCTATGTTGATGTACAAGTAGTTGGAAACAGCGTAACCACTACCTACGATATGTACTTCTATAATCCCACCGATGCTGTATTGGAAGGGGAGCTAAATTTTCCTCTAGGAGAAAAACAATCGGTGTCCCGGTTTGCCCTCGATGTAAATGGCACCTTACGGGAAGCAGTGGCCGTTGAAAAAGAACAAGGACGTATTGCCTTTGAAGCCGTGGTGCGCAGACGCGTAGACCCTGCCTTGCTAGAAAAAGGAACGGGCAACAATTACAAAGCCCGTATTTATCCAATTCCGAGCAACGGCTTCAAGAGAGTGGTTTTAGCGTATGACGAGACGCTAAGGATAGCGGATAGCAAACAACAATTAAAAGTGCCATTGGCATTTCAGAATAAGTTGGAAGATTTTAGCTTGAATATTACGATGAATGGTCAAAAACAGGCACCTAAAATTGTGTCACGTTCCAAGATGAAATCAAAATTTCAGAAAGAAGGGAACAATTATACCCTGGAGTTTGCAGCGCAGCAGTTCCGACCAATGCAAGAATTCATTGCCGAAGTACCGTTACAGGAAGGTATGGTAGTCGCCGCTTACGAAGACTATACCTATGGCTATCGCGCAATCGAAAACCCAAAAATAGAACGCAAAAAAGCGAAAAAAGTAAAATTGCTTTGGGATGTGTCTTATTCCATGGAGGCAAGAGACTTGGCCAAGGAAATGAACTTTCTGGATGGGTATTTTGAACATACCGAAAATTTGGAAGTACAATTGATTTCTTTCAGCAATAGCGTGATAGACACCAAAACATTTACCATCAAAAACGGGGAGTGGCAACACCTTCGCGATCAATTAGAATTTTCTACTTATGACGGAGCCACTTCGTATGAAGGCCTGTTGCGCAACGAAGGTTACTTTGATGAAATACTAGTATTCACTGATGGGATGAACACCTTGAGTGATTTTCCTTCGGAAGTAAAAAAGCCCGTTTTTATTGTGAATAGCATTAAAAAAGCAAATCATGGTGCGAATGCAACTATTGGTAACAAAAGCAAAGGAGGGTACATCAATTTGACCAATACCACGAGGGCTGATGCTGTTGCGAAGATCAAGTACTTGCCACTTCGCTATATGGGTATGAGTTCTAAGAACAAGAATGCACAGACCTTTCCATTGGCTGGAACCCCTGTGTTTAACGATTTTTCCTTTGCAGCCAAAGGTTTGATAGCAGGGACTGAAGTAGAGCTGCTGTTTGGCTATGGCGAGGTGATTACTTTAAAAGAAAAATTTGTGGTACCAGCGCCAACAGGAACCAAACAAATTGCTCATTTGTGGGCCCAACAAAAGATAAATGCCTTGAACAACGACGGAGAAAATGGTCGGGAAGCTATTGTCACATTAGCAAAGGAGTTCAATCTGGTGACCAACTATACTTCGCTAATTGTCTTGGAGACTTTAGCCGATTATGAGCGTTTTGCTATTACGCCGCCTCAGGATTTATTAGACAAAAAAGGGGAGGACAAGTTGGTTAAAACCAGTGTAGCCATAACTGAAACGATGGATGATACTTCGGAAGAAGATGAAAAAGTAACTCGTTCGGAAACAACACGGACCTCAAGAGTGGGGCAAGAGGTTACGGTGGAAGGAACCATCGTAGATGCCTATGGAGATCCATTGTTAGGCGTGACCGTTAAAGTGGATGGCACCGACATAGGGACTCAAACCGATTTTGATGGATACTATTCCATTTCGGCCCCGATAGGGAATGATTTGATCTTCTCCTATGTGGGTTATAGTACGTTGGAATCTACGGTAAAAGGCGGTGGTGCTGTGAATATTACCATGGTGGAAGATACCGAAACCCTGGATGAGGTGGTAATCACTGGCTACGGAAGAGTATCTCGTAAGCGAAGTGCGACAGGCTATGCCGTTACTACGATAGATGCCTCCGACCTAGAAAACCGGCCTGAGTCTGATATGGTTCGTTCCTTAACAGGAAAAGTAGCTGGAGTTCAAATTACTGGAAGCTCTGGTGCAACGGGCTCTAGTACAAACTTTGTCATTAGATCGAGAAGTTCTATCAATGGGAACAACGAACCACTCTTTGTGGTGGACGGGGTGCCGTTTGATTCGGGGACCAACGTTCAAGGTGGATTGGGCGCAGGAACTGCAGTGACGAGCAGTCGGTTTTTGGACATCGATCCCAATATGATCGAGAGCGTGCAAGTGCTCAAGGGTTTAAGCGCTTCTGTACTTTATGGTCAGCAAGGAAGAAATGGAGTGATTATTATCAAGACCAAAAACGATCCCTCTGGAAACAGTGCCGTTAATTATATGAGTCAGACGGAACTCGAACGGGAAGAGCAGGCTAGAAAGCGAAGAGCATTGATGAAGGAAAAGACCATCAAAGAATTAGGCTTTTCTACACCTTATTTAGTCGAGCTGCAAGCTGGCATCGGTGAAGAAGATATGTACATGCTGTATTTGACTCAGCGGGAATTGTACAGCGACTATCCATCTTATTTTGTAGATGTGTACGAGTTTTTCAAAAATGCGAATGCACAATTTGCCGACAGAATTCTTTCCAATGTAGTCGAAATGGACACGGACAATTATGAATTGCTACGTGTTTACGGATACAAAATGGAAGAGCGTGGCGATTTCAAAGCGGCTGCCTTCATTTACAGACAGGTTTTGAAACTTCGTTCTGAAGACGCACAGTCGTATCGTGATTTGGCGTTAGCTTTGACCGAAATAGGGGAGTACCAAGAGGCATTGAGCCTATTAAGTACCATTATGGACCAAAGCTTTTATGAAGGAACGGACCGTCGCGATTTCGATCAAATCAAGCCAATAGTGCTGAATGAGATTCGATATATTCTACAGACGAAGAAGGTGAAAACTGATGTGAAAAGCCTTCCGAAGGGAAGTGATGAAAAGATTGCCTTGGACATGCGTGTGGTCATCGATTGGAATCACAATGACACCGACATCGACTTACATATCGTAGATCCAAATTTGGAGGAATGTTTTTACGGCAATAGCGAAACCAAAATGGGTGGTCGCTTATCTGATGATATGACACAAGGTTTCGGTCCAGAGGAGTTTTCCTTAGAAAATGCTTCCTTAGGATCCTACTATATCAAAATTGATTATTTCGGTGATCGGTACCAAAAAGTAGAGAACCCAACGTTCATGAAGATGAGTATCTACGAAAATTATGGTGCAAGCAACCAGACGCGTCGCATCAAGGTATTGCGTTTGTCTAAAGAAACAGACAACAAACTCATTGAACGAGTAGCTAGAATCTAACAGTTAGAACAGTATAAATCATTGAAAATAGTTTTTTTGATGCAGTTTGAAGAGGAGCGGTGAAAACCGTTCCTTTTTTTATCTGAATTCCGTATTTTTAATAAAAAATAAAACTATGAGAATTGGACTAATCCTTTTATTACTTATTACCCTGCCTTTAAATGCTCAAATCCTTTCAGAACGCGACCGAGCCAATTTACGAGATGAACTATTAGAAGATCGTTTCGAAACCCTGTTGCCAACATTAATGGACGACACAGACATTGATATGTGGTTGGTCATCGCCAGAGAATACAATGAAGACCCGGTCATGCGCACCATGCTTCCTGCCAAATGGCTGAATGCTCGACGCAGAACCATCTTGGTTTTTTATCGCAATAAAGAGCAAAATACTATAGAAAAATTAGCCGTGGCACGTTATGATGTGGGGAAAAGTATCACTTCCGCCTGGGATAAAGAAAAGCAGCCAGACCAATGGGCGCGGTTGGTGGAAATTATTCAAGAAAGGAATCCAGAGAAGATAGGGATCAATGTTTCTAAATACTTCGGAATTGTTGACGGATTGGTACATACCGATTATATGGAATTGAAAGAAGCCTTGCCACAAAACTTAGAAGACAAATTAGTTTCAGCCGAAAAATTAGCGATAGGATGGATTGAAACACGCACCGAAAAGGAAATGAATCTTTACAATACGCTGGTGAAGGTGACCCATGATATTATTGACGAGGCATTTTCTAGCAACGTCATTACGCCAGGGACAACCACGACCGATGATGTGGTTTGGTGGATGCGCCAAAAGGTGACGGATATGGGATTGGAGACGTGGTTTCACCCAACAATCGACGTGCAACGAAGTGATGAAGCCCTTAAAAGTCATATCTATTCCTTTACGAAAGGGGAAGGAGACAAGGTGATTTTGCCAGGCGATTTATTGCACTGTGACTTCGGAATTACATATATCGGACTCAATACCGATTGCCAACAGCATGCCTATGTATTGCATACAGGCGAAACTGAAGTGCCTTCGTATTTAGCTGATGCCTTTGCGAAAGGAAACAGAGTTCAGGATATTTTTACCGGCTTTTTTGAGGCAGGTAAAACAGGTAATGAAATTTTAGCAGCTTCCTTAGCCAAAGGTAAGGCTGAAGGCATGCGCCCGTCCATTTATACCCACCCTTTAGGAACCTATGGACATAGTTCTGGCACGACGCTCGGAATGTGGGACTCGCAAGGAGGCGTACCTGTAAATGGTGACTACCCTTTGCATATTAATACCGTATACGCGATCGAATTAAACACAACCGTGACCATTTCAGAATGGAACAAAGACATTCGCATTATGCTAGAAGAAGCAGGTTTTTATGGCAAGGATGGCTTTCGGTATGTGAACGAACGGCAAGAAGCCATCAAGCCTATAGCTTGGAAATAGTCAGTTACTGTAGGATTGAATAGGAAGTAGCTTTTACACTTTATCTAAAACGACATGGGGTTGCGGAGGTAAAATTACCAAAATGGCATCACCAGGGGCGATATCACCGCCAGACTGGACTGTACCCATGATTCCTGCTTTCCGGATGAGGTTCCCATGTTGATCCTTGTCCAATAATGCCTTCATCAATCCTTTTTGGATCGATTCTAACTGACTGCAGGGGTTTCTCAAACCCGTGATCACTATTTCCGCCGTGCCTATTTTTAGTAGGGTGTCTTTAGGTAGTTTTAGTAGATCGATGCCAGCGGTGGTAATGTTTTCCCCCATTTGACCTGGAACTACCTTAAACCCTTTTTCAGAAAGCTCGTCAAATAATTCCGAATGAATTAAATGGACTTGGCGAAGATTGGGTGTGGTTGGATTCTTTTTAACTCTCGAACGGTGTTTTACAAAGACCCCTTGATGCGCATCCCCTTTGATGCCTAACCCTTCTATCAATGTGATCTGCTCACAATTATATTTATTAAAGGTGTGTGCGTTGCTTTTACTTACTGCGACCACTTTGGCTTCTTTTATTTCTGACATATTTTACTTTTTTTAGTTCCATCCTTTAGCCTGCTCTACACAGAATTGAATATCAATAGGATATATGAATTGGCGCTTAATTAGGATTCTCAAATGTTGGTAAGAATACATCCTTCACAATGGCAAATGGTAATTTGTCCTCCTGCGAATTATACGCTCCTCCTGTAAATATGGCCACCATATCCATCTCGGGCAGTACCATAATATATTGTCCACCATTGCCAGTGGCTGTGATTGAATTGACTACTCCGTTTTTGGTTTGAAATGGTATGTTCCACCAAAGATAACCGTATTCCACGCCTGTAATTTTAGTTTTTGTAGTAGTGGACGCTACTATCCATTCTTCGGAAACGATCTGTTCGCCATCAAAAGACCCTTTCTGTAATACTAATAATCCAATTTTAGCCAAATCTCGGGAGGTGAGGTACAATCGCTTTCCTGAGGGAATTACTTCTTTATTTGAAGTGTGGCCCCAAACTACATTACTAATACCTAGTGGAGTAAATAAATACTTTGCTGAGAATTGATCAATGGTCATTCCTGACGCCTGACTTATAATTTCGGCTATCAAGAGCACTCCCATCGAGCAATAGTTGGCCACAGTGCCCGGATCGTTGACCATCGGTAAATCAAGTGTGTATTGCAGCCAATCTTTTTTGCGGTAGACACGATCTTCTTGCCCCGCCGATTTTGGATCCCAATCGTTGCATTCTAAACCGCTAGACATCGTCAATAAGTTGCGAATGGTAATTTTTCCTTTTCTAGGGTCTAGATTTTTTTTCGGTTGAAGTGTGTGTAGGTACTTTGAAATTGGGTCGTCTACACTCTCAATGAAGCCTTGATCAATAGCAATCCCGATTAAGATAGATCGAATGCTCTTGGTGACAGATCGCATATCGTGCACTTGGTCTATTGACTCTCCATTGAAGTATTCTTCAATTAGTAGCTGCCCGTTTTTGACTAATAACACACTATGGACTTTGTGTTTCCCACCTTGTAACTGACTAAATAATTGATATACGCGTGTGGTATCTACTTTTAGCGATTTTAGATGAACAGTACTCCAACCATCTGCAAGGTCTTTTGGCTGCTCATAGCTGTAATTGTTTTGACCCATAGCGAGACCACAGATCAAGAAGGCTACGATGTTTATTTTGATTGTTAAAAGATGCATTTTTTTCGAATGGATTTCTATTTTTTGTCCATGGGATGTGTTAACTCAGGCTCTAATTCAACAATAACCTCATTCTTTCGATTAAAAACTTCATAAGGCGCATTATACCCTAAAAAGTAAAACCGATTTGAATACGCAATACCGGCAGCGTCTAGAGCTGTTTTGAGTTGTTGTTTGTAGTTCTCAATTTTTTCATCGTTCGCCCAACCTCCGAAGGCAATTGCAGCTACTGTCTTTGCTGGGACTTCTTTAAACTCTATTTCAGATTGGTTGGGCAGTGGCAGCGATTCTTTTTTGTTTTTCTTCGGAACCATAAACATCATCGTCATCGAATCCTCTAGAGACATAGCAACTGGAGAGGTCATCGCTATTTTTTCATTTGTCTCATTCCCGCCAAAAATATAACCTGCCAAAATGGAAAAGCCTTGACGGGATGCATTTTTATATTCATTCGATGAAAGTTTAACCGAAGTAAATAAACTTGCTTCATAATTTCTTATTTCGAAACTGCCGTATGCTTTTTTGACCTTGTAGGGGTAGGTTTCTATGTTGTGTTGACTGCGCATTGCAAATAGTTGCACCGCAATAAATACGATAAGAATGATACCAAGAATGATGAAAAATATTTTCATGATGCGAATTTTAGGGTATATAAACCTACGCGTTAGTTCCATTTCTGGATCGAATCAAGTCTCATCCTTTTTCAGAGCTCATCTCACGTATTTTATAAAAATAGCACTTTAATTTCAAACGCTATCTTCCCACGGAAATCTAGTACTTCATCCAAACAAGCGGAAGGGCAAGTAAATCAATATCGCTTCGTTCTTGACATGATTTTTGTCATATGCAGTGCGTTTATATCGCCTTAATTTTACGATAAATTATGAGCGATATGAAAAATTTAGTGATTCTGGGAGCTGGTACTTCAGGGACGATGATGGCAAACCATTTGCATGCTAAGCTTGATAAGAACGATTGGGAGATTACTGTGGTAGATCAATTCAAAACTCATTACTACCAACCGGGGTTTTTGTTTTTGCCGTTTGATATATATACCACCAAGCAGGTTAAAAAGAATGGAAAAAAATTCATTCCGAAAAGGGTCCATTATATTCAAGAGAAAATAGAAATGATCCTGCCAGAAAATAATATAGTGACCCTGGAGAGTGGAACCATTTTACCTTATGATATTTTAATTGTGGCTACGGGTACCAAAACAGCTCCAGATGAAATTGAGGGCATGAACGGTCCCGAATGGTACAAAAGTATTTTCGACTTCTATACCTACGAAGGTGCAAAAGCTTTACGCGATAAATTGCGAGAATGGGAAGGTGGTAAATTGGTAGTTCATATCTCTGAAATGCCCATTAAGTGCCCTGTAGCACCTTTAGAGTTTGCTTTTTTGGCAGACTCATACTTTAAAAACAAAGGTATGCGGGATAAGGTAGAAATTACCTATGTAACACCTTTGGATGGTGCCTTTACGAAACCTAAGGCAACCAAAGCACTTCATTATTTACTGGAAGAGAAAAACATAAAGGAAGTGACTAATTTTAATATTGAACGAGTCGATTTTGAGCAAAACAAGATTATTGATTATGCCGATGTGGAGGTTGAATATGATTTATTAGTGACGGTTCCAACCAATATGGGTGACGCTTTGATTGAACGATCTGGCATGGGAGACGATCTAAATTATATTCCAACAAACAAAGCCACGTTGCAATCTAATGCTCATGAGAATATCTTCGCCATTGGAGATGCCACGAATTTACCAGCATCTAAGGCAGGATCAGTAGCTCATTTTGAGGCTGAAATATTAACTGATAATATTCTTCGCTATATAAATGGTGAACCATTAAAAGAAGAATTTGATGGTCATGCGAACTGTTTTATTGAAACAGGAAATGGAAAAGCACTTTTAATAGATTTCAATTATACCCACGAACCAGTGGAAGGTTCGTTTCCCTTCCCTCATGTTGGACCATTAAAACTATTGAAAGAAAGCAGAACAAATCACATGGGTAAGATGGCCTTCCGATGGATCTATTGGAATATGTTGATCAAGGGAAGACATATTCCTTTTGTCTCTTCAACCATGTCTGAAAAAGGAAAACAATACGACGAAGTAAAATAAACTAAGCATAAAATTTAAAAGATGAAAAAAGTAATAGCAAATAAAGAAATTGACGTCAACGAAGAAGGGTACCTATTAGATTTTAAGCAATGGGATCGAGAAATATGCGAGTGCATCGCGGGCGAATGTGATATTGTTTTAACCGAACGCCATTGGGAGGTTATTGAGTATATCCACGATAAACATCACAAAGAAGAACCACTATCCATTCGAGGTATTAAGAAAAGTGGCGTAATCGATGTAAAAGAATTTTACAGTCTGTTTCCTGGCGGACCTCTTAAAAAAGCGACGCTTATTGCAGGAATTCCGAAACCAAAAAGTTGCATTTAAATCTCTAAAACCAAAAGAACATGAGCACAAAAGTTAAAAAAATGCTTTTCATATTATCCAAAGGAACCATCGAGAATGCCTACGCTGCATTTGTAATGGCCAATGGCGCACGAATGGAAGGTATCGATTCTGAAATATTCTTTACGTTTTTCGGTTTAGAAGCCATTCAGAAAAAAAAGCTAGACCATCTTCGTGTGGCAACAGTTGGTAATCCTGCTATGCATATGCCTACCATGCTTGGCGGACTACCAGGAATGGAAGCTTTGGCTACAAAGATGATGAAAAAGGAAATGGAGAAATTAGACATGCCGCCCATTGGTGAATTTTTAGAAATCCTTTCTGATTCCGGATGTAAACTATGGGGCTGTAAGCTCGCTGTGGATATGTTCCATTTAAAACGAGAGGATTTAATTGATGACTTAGATGGAATTTTGACTATTGGTGATTTCTATAGCAGAGCTGACCAAGAGGGCTGTCAATTATTATTTATTTAAGTTATTGATCCTTATCGCGGTACGAATTTAGAATTGCTTCTAAATAACCACCACGGTGCTCGGGTTTTCTTTTTTAAAAACCCCGAATTCCATTTTTAGGCGATTGGAGAACATATTGCCTTCCATGCAGATCATTTGCAGTTGAGGTGTTGCTTTCATCCAAGTTAGGATTTCACGACCTGCGCTGTCGCCAATGTTGCACGAAACAAAACCAAGCTCGCTTACTGAATGGGGAAGGTTTTGAACAAGAGCAATCGCACCCACATCACCCATGAGGTGGTTATAGCTAAAGCTAACTGATTTGATAGCGTTGGTGTTGTTCCTTTTTTCTTCTGCGAGTACCGTAGCAAGCGCAAGTGCATCCTGTGGTTTTAAATCCAAACTTCTTAGGTTTAATGTGCTTGTTTGAAATGCATCAGCCTCCAATTTGGCTGCGCATTGTAGGCAAGCCACACTTCCAATCTCTCTTAAAACGGTTATAATCTCTTTAAAAACTGCACTCCTATTTTTATTCATGATTTATCGCTTTATTGCTGATTTACTTACCTACGTTGGTTTGGTTGTGGCTTTGTTTTGTAGTTCTGCTAACTCAAGGGTTAGCTGATGAATCAATTGTTCCGATGCTGGTTCGTTTTGCCTTTTTAACGATTCAATTATTTTTTTTATCGTTTCAGGAGAATTAGTTTTTGCAGGCATGGTTTGAAAACTCTCTTCAGGGGCCAGAGAAAAAAACAATGCATCGGACCATTCATTAAACTCACAATCGATCACCAAGTGCATTCGGTCTGAGGCACCTTCGTTTTTAACGGAGTGAACATAGTTTACGTTGGTATACCAACATTCTCCTGGCAACATTTTTAAATGCTCTCCATCCAACACGAATTGGACTTTATTATTCGTACAAATTGGAATGTGAATTCTGAAGTTGTTATTCTCATACCCTAATTCATGATCTCTATGTGGTTTAATTTCAGCCCCGACGCCCAATCGCAGGATTCGTGCCGTTAGAATGGGACATTTAAAGGTGTTAATGACTTCTTTGATATAGGAGCATTGATAGAGAGCAGATGTTTCTAATTTCTTGGAGTTCGTATTTGGAAGTGCAGCTATATTGGCCTCGTCTCCATCTTCAGCATACAAGGAAATCGCTTTCCAATTGCCTTCATAGTCCGAAGTGTTAAAATGTGGTGTCCATTTTCTGTCAAGGAGTAGTGACAAGTCTTGAACTAGTTTTTCTTCGTCAAACTGAAAAGGAAGCTTTAGGTAGGTTGTGATTTTTTGATTGGACATCTTCTTAAATCGTTATATACGTCATATACTTTTTAGCCTATCAATGAGCTGTTTGCCTGAAACATATTTTGCCAACCAAATGTATACTTCCATTGATTCTTTGGTTATATAATAGCCTTCTTCCATGGTTCAGCTATCTTTTTCAACAGCGATAGTGGGAATTCGAACAATTTCAAAAGTTGTAGAAGCAAGCTGAACTTTCCCCTCTGTTTTTAGAATTTCTTCGCCAATAAGTTCATTTAAAACATGCTTTGTGTACCTTCTCTTTTTATAGTCAACGATATATCGAAGATTGAATTGCACCCAATTATCCGTCAAGGTAATAGCTAGCGCTGGGTCTACTTGCGCGTTTTCAATGTAGTATTTATTGACAACCTGGGTCCATTCGGAAATTGATTTTGAAACATATTCGGATAGTGTTTCAGAAGCAATTTTAACCACAATACTTTTTGCTAGTTCAATATCAGACCCATATTTAATAGGCAGATTAAATTCATCCCAAACAAATGGAAAGTCCTTTGAGTAATTGTAAACAGGCCCTTTGAATACAAAGGCATTACTCAGTTTCACAATTCTCCCGCTATAATTATCGCTAGATACCCATTCGCCAATTTCCATCATGGTTGTGTATATGCTATCAATGTCAATAACATCTCCTTTGATGTTGTTAATCTCGATTCGATCACCTGGCTTGTATACGCCCACAAAAAAAATATAAAAGGATCCGGCTATACTTAAGATCAATTCTTGCAACGTGATGGTGATACCGGCAGTAAGTAATCCAATGGCTAGTGCAAAATCTTTAATGTTTCCTGTGAAGAAAGAAATAGTGATGAAAATAAGTATAATGTATCCGAAAAACTCAACGGCCTTTTGAGATTTATAGCGTACGGTAGTATCTGGAAGTTTTTTCCTTAGCTGGCGTCTTAAAAATGCAATGCCCAGTAATATAAAGACAGCCCAAATTAAATATTTGATAACATTCGAGGAAACAGGATGTTCCTGCATCCACTCACTTATATGTTCAAGTAGTTCCATTATTTCTTAAATTATAAACAAGGCTCTTGAATAGAGTCTACAGCCAAATAAATCGTTATGCAGCAGGGCTTCTTTCCAAAACCGTACGGTAGATTCGTGCTACTAATTTACTATTTTTTTAGCGATATGTTAGGCGACAAAAGGATTCATAAACCTAAACGTGCTAGTAGTGGACGCCTTTAATCTTTTTGAACATTTCCATCCCATGCTGTTTGCTCATTTCTGAAATCTCTTCGAAAGTCTCGGCATGAAATTCTTCATCACAAGCAACTCCTAATTGTTTACGGGCCTATCTCCCTCCAGGAGGACAGTGAAGTTTTAAGTAATTTGTATACAAAGTCGACAAATGCTGTCGTGTTCCTTCTCCTTCATAAATTCCATGCGTCCGGTTAGGGTAGGGCATAAATTGAAATTGTTTGTTGTGTTTAATCAATTCGTTTACCAATAGTTCGGCATTTTGATAATGGACGTTATCATCGCCGGTGCCATGAATATAGAGTAAATTTCCTTCTAGGTTTTTTGCGTAAGTTACCGGAGAACCGGTAATAAAATCTTCCCTGTTTTCTTGTGGCAAGCCCATATATCGTTCTTGATAAATGTTATCATAGGTGAGTTGATTTGCCACTGCAGCCACTGAAATTCCTGTTTTGTAAATCTCTGGAAACTGGAACAGTAAATTTAGCGTAGCAGAACCTCCACCGCTCCAGCCCCAAACTGCGATACGTTCGGAGTCTACGAAATCCCATTTCAAAATTTCTTTGGCTGCCATGGCCTGATCCCTAATATTGACGACCCCAATTTTACGGTAAATGGACTTTCTCCATTCCCGTCCTTTTGGAGCAGGGGTGCCTCGGTTATCCAATGAAATGTAGATATAACCATCTTCAGCCATATCTCCATTGTACAAACCATTCCGACCTACATTATAGGCATCGGTTACTGTTGTACCGGCAGGTTCAGAATACACATAAAAAACCACAGGATACTTTTTGGTTGGATCAAAATTGATCGGTTTTACCATCCATCCGTCCATCTCTACATTATCGGCCGTTTTTATCTTAAAAAATTCCGTCGTTGCTTTTTCAGCTGATTCTTTAACCTTCTCAAGAATGCTTTCTTCTTTGCTTAGCGCTTTGTGATTATCAACCGTGATAAACTCTCTAGATCTCGGTGTATAGTGATTTGAGAACGTATGTGAGGCATAGGCTCCATTGGAAGAAAAAGAGTAGTCATGGCTTCCTTGCAAACTCGAAGGGCTTAAAAGTTCATTTTTTCCTTTTCCGTTTAATTTGGTTTTATACAAATACTTTTGAGTGGCATTGTCTGGCGAAGCCAAATAGTACACATAGCCTTCTTTCGCATTGATGTGTTTTAAATCGATCACATCGTAGGCGCCCTTGGTAATGAGTACTTCTGGCTTTCCTTCTAACGAAACTTGGTATAGGTGTCTCCAGCCATCTTTTTCCGAAGCCCAAAGGATGCTATTCGTTTTTGTTAGAAAGCTGAAATTATTGGTGTAATCAATTTCATAGGGATTGCCTAATTGAAATAAATCTACCCACGCATCATCTGATTCTTCATAAATCAGGGTCGTATTTCCTTTTGAAACATCAGCGATGTATAACTTGCTATTGTTTTGTTTTCTGTTTAGTTGTTGGAGCAGGAGCTTGTTGGTGGTTGGAATAAACTCCATTCTCACCAAGTAATTTTGAGATGGATCACCAGGTACCTCTACCCAAGTTGTTTTGGCATCGGAAATAGTGACCACACCAACTCGGCAAGCAGATGGACTTTCACCCACTTTAGGATACTCTAAGGGCACCAACTGCGAATAAATAGCATCCGTATTGTTCACCATATAAAACTTCTTTATTGCGCTAGCATCGATCTGCCAATAGGCAATAGATTTACTGTCCGGACTCCATCGAAACCCATCCCGACACGCAAACTCTTCTTCGTACGCCCAGTCAAAAGTTCCATTGATTAAAGAAACAGAGCCATCGGTTGTAAGAGCTTTCATATTTCCTGTAGCATAATCTTCACTGTATAAATTGTTTTCAGAAACATAGGCAATTGAATTTCCATTTGGCGAGAATTTTGCGAACATCAGGGACGATGGAGGCAGGCTTTTGCCAATTTGAGTGAGCGTATTTGTTTTAAAATTAAAAACCCAATAATCACCTTTGGTACGCAGCCTCCAAACTTTAGTTGTATTGGTAAACAACAATACTTTTTGTTGGTCTTCAGAAAAAGTAAAATGCTCAACCGCTAAAGGTTCGGATTGCCCGGTAGGAGTAAGCTGCGCCTTCGATATGACTGTTTTTGAATCATGGTTGGGCAGGGTATAAGTAACCAACTGGTTTTTTTCTATTTTGAAATAAGAGTCTCCATCGTTGGTCCAGTTTACTTGGGTCGTACCCTTAAAACTAAAAAAGGCAAAACAAACTATGAGAAGGATTTTAAAGGTGTTTTTATTCATGGCTACTTTTTTTTATGCTGAAGTATATGGTACATAGTAATAAGTTTTTGGATCATAAGAGGTTCCTTAACTAAATATAATTCAATTTCTTGATTTGAGATGTAGGTCCATTTGAGGAAAGGGTATTGTGATATTGTTAGCCGCAAATTTCTCACTAATTGTCCTGCGGATATCACTTTTTACTTTGTTTATTCTGAAGATATTCTTGCTAAAAAATAAGACTTGAAAATCTAAAGATGAATTTCCAAAATTAGACAATCGCCCTTCTGTCGAATCGCGGCCTGATACATCTGGATGTTCTAATGCACTTTGCTCTAGTAGTTTTATCACTAAATCAACATTGCTCCCGTAGGCAACACCAACGTCAATTCTGAAGCGCGTCTTCGTTGTCTGATGACTCCAGTTAATCACTTTATTGGTGGTAATTAATGAATTCGGAATAATAATAGAGACATCGTCCGTATTTAAAGCCTTGGATGTTCGTAAGCCAATACTCTGCATCTTAACGATATCATCATCTATTTCCAAGACGTCTTCAATTTTTATAGACTTTTCTGAAAGTAAGATGATGCCGGACAGCATGTCGTTAAATGTTTGCTGTAGTCCCAAACCAATCCCAACGAGTAAGGCTGCAGACCCAGCAATTAATACTGTTAATTTGACACCAAGGGTTTCTAAGATGAGACCAATGGCAACTACCCATAGCACATATTTAATAATCTGAAGCAGTGCATAGCTAGCACCTACATCAAGTTTACTATTCTTGCGACCAAAAAGTGCTTTCTTGATTAAGAGCACTACTAGTTTTGTAATTATAAGTATTAGTAATATGGTCACAATAGTGTACACACGGATACTAAATTCACCTACATGAATCAACTCTATTTCTAAAAAGTTCTTTATTGCTTCCATATGCATAGTAACATCACTCCTTAATTGGTATCACATGTGTTTCGTTCACGCTGTGAAGAATAATATTCCTTACTAAAATACTCTATTTTAAGCGATTGCTTATTTATTATTTTTCGGTGAAGCCTCAAACTGTTTGGACCGTTAGGAACGTTTGCTGAGTTAATTGCTCATATTTTCTCTAACTTTACCTAAAGCAACGTGATTAAAACACGCTACAATTTATGAACCGTATTCTTTCTTCTTGATCTTCTTAATAATTTTTTTACGAATCTTTTCATATTCACGTAGGTTAATTAGGCTGCTGTTATACATTTCTTGAACTCTCTTAAGTTCATCGTATAAATTGACTTCGTGATTACAAGTACATTCGCAGTCCCCTTTAGCAGTCTTTTCAGTTTTTGTTTCCTCTTTTACTTTTTCTGTTTTTTCTTGTGAAAAAGCTAAGGTGCCGCACAATAGAAATGTGACCAATACTAATTTTCTCATAATAAAATATTTAACGGTTAGTTTTAAGGAATGGAAACGGTTTGGTATTCCCGTCTCTAACCTTGTGATGGGTGGAGCGCTGTTCTATAAGTCTCAATCTACACGGCTGACTAGTTTCTATAGTAGCAAAGTTGTGAGCGTACAAAGAAATGAGGCGGTGTAGCGTTAGGTTTGGAAGTATCTGCAAAGTAGTTTGATTGTTTATTTCGAATTAAAGATAGCATATTTTATATTGGAATAAACGCCAAGCATTCCAATTCTAGCAATAGGCTTTATAGGTCACTCACTACTGGCTCTAATCCTGTTTTGGTCGTGAAAGCTTATAATACTGGTTTATAGTTTCATCAATACGGTTACTTATTCTAACCATTGAGAATCTTTTAGAGCAATCTTTTCAATGGTATTATCATCGAAATTTTTATAATTATCTCTTATATCTTCTAAATTCATTAAGCGTTAATTTATTTAGCAGGGGTATTTTAATCCCTACTACTATTATTTTTAGATGGAGTTGGTGGGTTTTTCATCACAAAGCGATGATCTTCCACTAGTTTTAAAAGGTCATGAGCACTCAACACACCAACAATCTTCTGTTCATCGGATACTACAAGATGATTAATACTGTGATTGCGCATCATGCGAGCCGCAATGTTTACATTAGAATATGCCGGAATGGTGTACACTTTGGAGGTCATTACTTTACTCACGGGCGTGGCTTCAGAGTAGTCGTCCAATAGGTCTGTGGCAGTAATGATGCCTAAAATTTCCATTTCACTGTCTACTACAGGAACCGATTTTATCTTGTTTCTAGTCATAATTGATTGTGCATGTCCAATTGTTTTGTGGGGCATTGTCGTAATAACGGATTTGACCATCAGGTCTTTTACTTTGATATTCATAATGCATGATTTAATTCAAATTATTAAATTGAAACTAGGTGGATAAGAGCGATGAGACCAACCTTGTTCAACTGCTGCATAATCTCAGATGTTAGTAAGGGCTTTTTTTAATAGTGCATCAGAGCTTCGTTTTCCTGTACCCAGCTTTTACATAATACTTTTCTATTTTTAAATTGCGTTGCAGTGTTGGTTAAAATTAACAACTTTAAATTAAATAATTATGATAGATATCATCATTCCGAATGGTGATTTTTATTTTGGGTTATCAAAATTCATGATTGGCAATGAGCGCTTTCCTTACTTCAAACTCGCTTGGAACGTTTTTATAGTATCGAACTAGTTTCGGATAGCTATACGTAAGCATTATTGTCTGCATCATCAACTGTTTTTAAAATCTCCCTTATTTCTTTGGTTTCCAGTGATCTTTATTTGAACTTACCTACCATTATCGTTAACTAAAAAAACCAGTCATGCGAATACAAGTAAAAGATTTTATGTCGACCCCTGTTACCACTGCTTCAGGAGAAATCAGCGTTCGAGAAATTAGATTAATAATGAAGGAGAAAGGAATTCATGCCATTCCAATTATTTCACATTCCACGGATCCATCTCAGGAAAAAATGACCATTCGTGGCATTATCACGGCGTCCGATATCAACCAAGAAATGGACAATGATATTGCCGTAGAAGATGTAATGACTTCATCCAATGTTTATGTGGTTCATGCAAATTCAAGCGCTCAAGCTGCTGCCAAAATGATGCTTCGGCATGAGGTACATCATATGGTTGTAATGGATGATGGTAAAATCGAAGGGATGATTAGTTCCTTGGATTTTGTAACACTAGTAGCTGAACATAAATTAGAGTAATGTATACCGAAATAGGAAATTAGGTCTTATTTCTTCCATCAAAAATACCGTTATTAGGCATTAGTCAACTAGTGAATGTGTTCATACACTATTCTTCCACATACGGACTCCCTGCAGCCTTTAATTGAGTATACACCGTTTTTAGTTTTTGCTGAATCATTTCCAGCTTGTTACTCACATCTTTTAATTGTGTGGTTATGATCTGTAATTGCTTTTTATTAGTATCGGTTGGACCATAGGTTGAACGCTCAATGCCTCGGTACACGGCAAACAGTCTGTCTCCCAAAAGAGGAGCAGTTTTTTCTCCAATCGATCGTTTCGCTGGATTTCCATAAACCTCCATATGCAGTGCATTCAAGTCAGTGCGTATTTCGCTCAATTGCTTTGACATACTTCCCGGAGCTAAATTAGCTAAATTTGACGCTTTCTCCATAGCGTTCAACCGCTGTGTGGTCTTATTTATTTCAAAATTAAATACTGAAAAATCGCGATTTGCTCGCTCATAATTTCTCCAAAAATCCGACGTAATTTTAGGAGTTGCCCCTTGAAGTGCACCTTCATAAAGTGGTTTTACATTAAAGGAAATTGGTCCAGAAAGCATTTTTACAACCCCATTATCTCGAAGATACATGCTAACAGTATAATTTCCTGGAGGTGCCATGAGTCCTTTTGGAGCATCCTCATCTTCCTCCATGGACTCTTTATCGTCAAGCAAAATTGGTTCTGGAGTAGGATAGCGCAAATCCCAAGCAATACGGTTCATTCCTGATGTTGGTGTTGTAATTAATTTTCTTACAATTTCTCCAGTGTTGTCTTCAATAGCAAAAATGAGTTGTGGCTGTTGTGCCATACTTTCGGCTGCCAATACATCATAACCAGGAAAGGGTACGTCTGAATTTTCAATATCTTTCTCGGATGCTTTTCTCTTAGCCTCCGCAGTTTTTGGAGCTTGTTTTAGGTAATACGTAAACACGGCGCCAAACTCTGGATTTGGAGCAACAAAATGGCTGTCTCCCTGACTTCCTTTGCCACTATCAAAACTCAAATGTGGTCTTGGCACATACCACCAAGCATCTCTTGTATTGAATAATTTGGCATCTTGCTCCAACGTGTTGGCCGTTAATTCGCGTAATGGGGTAATATCGTCGAGAATATAAAAACCCCGGCCAAATGAGGCTCCTACGAGGTCATTCTCTCTGCGTTGTATGGCAATGTCTCTAAAAGAAATTGTGGGCACTCCGCCTTCCAGCTTCGTCCAGCTAGTACCGCTGTTAATAGTAAAATAGATTCCAAATTCTGTCGCTGCAAAAAGTAGGTCCTTTTTTACGTGGTCTTGTACCAATCGCCAAACCATGGTTCGTTGCGGAATGTTGCTTGATATGGAGCGCCATGTTTTTCCTTTGTCGGTGCTCTTTAAGAGGTAAGGATTGAAGTCGCCGTATTTATGATTATCCAAAGCCACATAAACGGTACCAGCATCAAAAAGATCAGCACGAATATCGTTAACGAAGGCTGTAGCCGGCACACCCGGTAGTGATCCAACTGCAATTTTTCGCCAGCTTGCTCCGCCATTTTCAGTTACCTGAATAATTCCATCATCAGTACCAGCATAAAGCAAGCCTTGTTGCTTGGGCGATTCGGCCAGAGAAGTAATGGTGTTGTAGTTGCTCATGGCGTATACATCCCACCCTTCATTAAAAGACTGCTTTTTACCCATTATGGGCAGTTCTAACCGGTTTTGATTCTTGGTTAGGTCACCAGATATTGCTGTCCATGCGTCACCTCTATTGTCCGATTTCCAAACTCGCTGGGAAGCAAAATAAATAGTAGTGGGGGAGTGGGGACTAACCAAAATAGGAGCATCCCAATTATAGCGTTCATAAACTTCATTCGCGCCGGGCTGTGGTTGTATGTCGACCACTTCCCCAGTACTCATGTCTACCCTTGATAGGGTTCCTTCTTGCCTTTCGGCGTAGACAATATTTGGGTTGCCGGGTTCGGTTGCTGTTTGATGCCCGTCCCAGTTTAAAATTACTTTCCAATCGCTGTTCTGAATGCCGTGCACATTATCGGTCCGTGATGGCCCACCTTCCGTGCTATTATCTTGGGTGCCTCCATAAATGTTATAGAATGGTTTTGCGTCATCAACCGCTAGTTTATAAAATTGCGTCAATGGTAGATTTTCAACATATTTCCAAGTTTTGGTCAAATCGAAACTTTCATAAAGCCCGCCGTCGCTACCCACCAAGAGATAATCGCGGTCATTTTTTCTGAAGGCAATCGCGTGGTTGTCCCCATGCTTGTTTTTTTCATTCATTCGGTAAAATGTTTTACCGCCGTCTTCGGAAATTTGCAAGTTGTTATCCATTAAATACAAGCGCCCCTCGTGGTGTGGTGAAGCGTATAACTCTTGATAATAGTGTGGACCAGTTCCACCTGTGACGGTGTTCGATTGTTTTTCCCATGAGCTACCGCCATCATCGCTTCGCCATACCCCGCCTGTTCTACGTTCGAGCTCGATAGCGGCATAAAGGGTTTTTGAATTAAAATGTGACATGGCAAGTCCAATTTTACCCATATTTTCCGTTGGAAGGCCATTGGTGAGTTTGGCCCATGTTTCCCCACCATCGAAACTACGATGAAGCCCAGAGCCTGGACCACCGCCCATATACGCCGCAACGGTTCTATGCCTATCCCAAGTAGCTGCGTAAAGCATATCTGGGTTGTTTGGATCGATAGCTAATTCAGTTACTCCGGTCCATTGATTATTGCCAAGTGTTTTTTTCCAAGTTTTTCCACCATCTGTGGTTTTATATAGACCCCGGTCTCCACCTTTATTCCATAAGGGCCCTTGAGACGCGACCCAAACGGTATTGCTATCGTTTGGATGAACAATAATTTTTGATATATGCTGGGAATCTTTTAGTCCCATATTTTGCCAAGTGGCACCGCCATCCATACTTTTATACACACCATCTCCAAAGGAAATATGTCGTCCACCAACATCCTCACCAGTACCTACCCAAATGGTGCTATGATCATTAGGGTCTATGGTCACTGCACCGATAGCAAATGTAGATTGATCATCAAAAATCGGGGTCCAAGTGGTACCTGAGTTTACGGTTTTCCAAACGCCACCTGAGGCAACGCCAACGTACCATATATTTTCATTTTCCGGATGAATCGCAATAGCTGCAATACGCCCACTCATAAAAGCAGGACCGATACTTCGCAATTTTAAACCATTAAAAACAGTGTCTTTTACACCTTTTTGAATAACGTTGTCTTTGTTTTTTTGTGCTGAAATTTGCAGTGTGCATAGCATAAAAAACAGCATGGTACAGAGGGATAGAGATTTACATTTCATAATATTTGGTGGTTTTTAACAGCGTTTTATAAAAATAGGAATTTAATTTTTGATTACGATTCCTACATAGACTTATCTGCGTTGTTGCGATTCTTTTGTTTTATGCTGAAGTTAAGTCAGTGATTTATGTTACAAGTAATACATCGATTCGGTTTGGTTATTGAAACAAAATGTATCTAGGGGGAACAAGCCCGTTGAGTCTCATATAAACAAGCATTTGTCCTCGGTGATGCGTTATGTGGTCTGCCAGTAGTAAGAAAATTTGTCGCTTGGTCCTATTCAAACCGAAATAGTCCAACTCGTCATCTAATTGAGCGGTATCAAATGCTTTAATTAATTGAATGGTTTCTTCAAATGTAGTATCAATGGTTGTAATCATTTCTTTTTTAGACTTCTTGGCAACCTTGAAAATGGTGTCTGTTTTCCAATCTCTTGAGGCTCTTCCGCCTAACAATGACTGACTATGCCAATCTATCGCAAATCCTATATGCATTAAATTTTCAGCAAAAGTCAATGATTCAGCAGATGCTTTATACTCATATTTTTCCTCGGGCATTATTTCAGCAACAAGAAGTAAATACTTTTTTGAATTCTCTAATCGTTCCAAATAGTCTTTTATGAAACTGTCCTCTTGTGCTGCCAAAGTAGCTGTAGTCGAACTAAATAATAGCATGGTGAAAAGAAAAAGCAAGTACTTCATCATATGGAAACTTCTCTTTAGGGCTATAATAGGTTTCTACATTCCAATTTTTAATTCTCATACAGTTCGATATAGAGATCTGCTAAATACAAAACACGTTCCCTGAGCTGTCTTTTTTCAAAGCTCACAACAGCTGCTCTTGCCATAGTGCCTCCTTGATATTGAATCTGATAATAGGAATAATAAAATTTTAGACTGGATTCATGAAAAATGAGCCAATTTGCTTGGGCCTCCTCCAGTAAGGAAATATCCAAAAGTTCTTTATTGGTTTTAAGGCGTTTCAAGATTTCCGATAGTTCTAACTTCCAAGCCTCAAGCGCCTCCATTTCACATTTTATCGAACCAATGGTAGTGGGAACCGCATTTTCCAAACAATTTTTGTTTTGAAAATCAATAGGATGTATATCATCTTGCGCAATACTCAGAAAGCTCGGGAATAATAAAATGATGAGTATTAAATTTTTCATAGTAATCTTTTAGCGCTGGCAAATTTGGTAGGCATGATGCGGTGCGCGGCCACTGATCAAAGCGAATCATCAAACGGGAGCTATTAGAACAGGTAAATAATTGCCAATAAGATGCAAGCGAAAGCAACCGTTGCATACGTTACTTTCTTCCATTTGGGTTGTATGTTCTCACTTTTATAAATTCCGTAGATTCCAATGGGCAGCCAAAAAATTAATAAAGTGCCCACCATTTGTGGGTCGTTATACCATTTAACTTTGGTTTTCATTCTCGTAGTTTATTATTTTCTTCCTGATTCTTCTCTAAGATAGTGTTTTTTTTAAAATAGGAATTCCAGTGCACCGAACCATGTTAGCTAAAACAGGACAATACCTTATGGGGTATAGTGTTTTTTACAATTCCTCAACTAGTTGAATGTTGTTTCCACAGGTATCATTAAAAACAGCAACTTTTACAGTGCCCATGTCAGTTGGTTTCATACTGAATTCTACCTCTAAATTCGTTAATCGTTCATATTCTGCATCCACACTTTTGACATCAAATTGAGTATAAGGATATCCCGCTTCCATCAATGCATCTTGAAAGACTTTACACGGTTCAAAATGATTTGGGGCTGGTTCCAATAATAATTCTGGGCCATCCTGCCATTCAGCCGAAACTAAGGTAAGCCACCTATTTCCACCTCCCAATGGTAAATCCTTTTTCTTTAGAAAGCCCAATTTTTTTGTATAAAATTGCAATGCTTTTTCTTGGTCTCGAACTGGAATGCTAATGAGTGTTACTTTCATGAGTTAGTATTTATTGAATATTAATGCTCAGCATTGCTCTTGCTTTTTCTTCTCCAACAACTTTCCAAGTTAGGAATACCCTTAGGACAAAAGATCATATCCCTAGCAGATAAGATTGTCGATTCTTCGCCAACAGTCATTTCTACGTTACCAGTTAATACATGAAACACTTCATTTTCATTCTCATGAATATGAGGTGGAATTCCCATTCCTGGAATGTTATTTTGCTCGATCAGTGAGAATGGACCATTTGTGTCTTTAGATGACAGTTTGATAATCTGATTGTCACCCATAACATTTAACTTAAGGCCGTTATTATTTTTTACAATTTTTGAATCCATTTGTTTTAAAACTATGTTTTTGTAGTGTTCTGCTTTTATTCAATATAAATTTATCCATATCGCTACAAGTGTTAGAGATATCAGGAACTGTATAAACATTTTATTCTTCACATTGTGATCCCTCTGAAGTCCATTTTTTCTCCTTTTCGAAGAGCTTATAATCATTATTAATAGCCGCCACACCTAAAAAGTTCATGGAGACCCCAGCATGAGCCTTGTATTTAAGACGAGCTAAATGACAAGGCAGTGCCCCGCCTACCAGTCCGGTACTGAGATAGGAAGAATAATTAGTGCTCAAGAGCAAATAGGGGACTACCAGATTTCCGAAGACGCCCACTTCAAAACGAGGAAATTCGATATTAACGCCCATGCCAGCAATCGCTGTTGTTGCAGTATTACAATCTCCTGTCTGTTCTGGGGTGTCTTGCGAAACGGACCCAATGGGATTAAGCTTAGAACCGTCAAAATTAAAACCGGTATTACTATTGTATTTTAATTTCATACTAACTTGGCTACTGCTTCCTACCGCGACCTCAGGTAAGATTTTAAGGTTCGCCTTAAGTCTTATTGTTACGGGAATCATCCCATTGACTAATACGGTTCTTTCAATTTTCGCTGGAATTTCTAGAATGGCAATTTCACTTCCCAATCCAACTGCCGAGAATTTCACTTCTAGTTCGCCTTCAATACCATTGTTGCTATAGGAAAAGGCATTGGTTTCTCTATTGGTTATAACAACATTCATATTACTGGTAAAAGATGAAATATACCCTTCAGCTACAATACTGCACACCTTACCTTTTTCGGCGCTTAATTTAATTTTTAGTCTATTACCAGCCTCAGGAGAAAGGATGAAGCCAACCTTCCAACCGTTAATTTCTTTTTCCATTTGTACATGAAGTCCTTCATCGCCCACACTTGCAATGCCCTCTTGTTCTGTCACACCACCAGATTGCAGCACTAAGGGATTTATCATTGTTGCAATGGGCTGTCCAACGGTCATTTTAGTATTAGCGGCTGTACTTTCACTCCAATTAATAGCGGTACTATAATTAATTTCAGCGTCTTTAAAATAATCGGTAAGTCGGGCGAATTCCGTTTCAACAATTAACTTACCTCCATCGGAAGTAACACTCTTAATCTTCCGTAGAGAATGCGCTTCAAATAAAACCGTTGTTCCTGGCTTTAGATCTTCAATGACATCGGTGTTTTTGGAGAATATGTAACGCCCTGTGCTCGCATCGTACGATTCCAGGTTACTCAGCACCGATTTGGAGACGGACGCAGTATTTTCATTGGTGGTAGCCGAAAAGTTTTCCGTATCAGGGATGATATAGGCTTCGGAGAAGTTTTCATTGGAGTTATTGCCACAGGACGTTACTAATGATAGTGCTGCAAGAACGAAAAGCAGTTGTGTTTTTTGGAAATGTTTCTGAAAGTGCATAATTGCTAGTTTAAAAGTTGACTGGACCTCGTAAAGTTAACTAGTTTAAAATTAATAACATATGAAGTTGTAAAAAGCCCCGATAGTGTTCGAATTTTACTTTTAAGTCGTCTATTGGTCTTGTATATAAATGGCCTACATTGTTGTAAATACCTTTATTTATGTCATTAGAAATATCAGATCTGCTATCAATAGTATCTGAAGTATAAAAACTATGGTGCCAATTTTCTTTTGATATCGAAAAACCAGAAAGATCGCAATAATGAGCAGCAATGGAAGAACGAGTCCGGATGCAATTCGTAAGGAATAAAAAGATTTGTTTTCAGAGGAAAGTAATTTATACCAGTTTACTTGTTTGAATATTCGAGAAATCGAATATTCGATTTTTTCATTTACCAGATCTAATTTTGCAAAATCTTCAGCAACTAAAAATTCATGTTCACTTGTGATTACTTTATAGGAATAATGGTAGTTTCTGGCAGCATTGTAATACTGCTGTCGTTCCTTTTGTAAATTGATGATTTCATCATTTATTATCCTTCCTGGCGAAACAAAATCGACGATGATGACAAGTGCTGCCAATATAAATGCTGCATATATGGAGAGTCGCATTTTGTTTTGATTTTTTTTCACCTGTTTTTTTAAGTTGTTACCACCGGTTGGACTAGATTTCGTTTTAGTGGAATTTTGGTTTGGTTAGGCAAAATTTTGGTTGAAGAGTTGATTTATGTCATTTTCCAATTCTTTTGCTGAGCTGGTATCGATATGATTAATTTTTCCAACCTCATAATCTACTGTATAATCCTTTTTCCAATCTTGATGGTGTTCAGCAAGTTGTTTCAAACCATCCATCATATATTTAATTTCATCATTCGTATGGGTAGGGTGTATTGATAATCTTATCCAACCAGGTTTTAATGAACAATTTCCCATATTTATTTGATCGGTGATTTTTTTTGAATGTGCTTTGGTAACATGAAGTAAATAATGGCCATAAGTTCCAGCACAGGAACAGCCTCCTCTTGTCTGAATTCCATATCGATCGTTTAATATTTTTACTCCTAAATTATAATGCAGGTTATCAATATAAAAAGAAATAACACCGAGTCTTTTTTTATGTTGATCGGCAAGAATATGAAGGTTTGGTATATTGCCTAGCGATTTCCAGATAATGTCTAAAATTTCTTCTTCACGTTTTTGAATGTTTTTTACGCCCATTTCTTCTTTTAATTGCATACACATTGCGGCTTTAATTGTTTGAAGAAAGGCAGGCGTTCCACCATCCTCACGTGCTTCAATGTTTTCAATATATTTGCGCCCTCCCCAAGGATTTGTCCAGTCTACCGTACCTCCTCCAGGATTATCTGGAATGGTATTAGAATAAAGTTTTTCGTTAAAAACCAATATTCCAGTCGTTCCCGGTCCTCCAAGAAATTTATGAGGGGAAAAATAAATAGCATCTAGGTAACGCCCAGAACGATCATCAGGGTGCATATTTATCGATATATAAGGAGCTGAACAGGCAAAGTCAACAAAACACAATCCATTAAATTCATGAATTAATTCGGCGATATCCAAATACGGAGTCATAATTCCCGTAACATTTGAACAAGATGTTATTGCCGCAATCTTCTTTTTTCGATGATCGTATTGTTCAATAGTTGCTCTGAAGTTATCAATAGAGACAAGTCCTTTTTCATCTGGTGGAACAACCACTACGTCTGCGATGGTTTCAATCCAACTTGTTTGATTGGAATGATGCTCCATATGAGTAATAAATATGATAGGCTTATTCTCTTCGCTTATGTTCATGAAGTCGCGGAACGATTCATGTACTTTAAGACCTAATATTCTTTGCAGTTTATTAACAACCCCTGTCATACCTGAATCGGAAGCAATAAGCACGTCATTCTTAGATGCTCCAACATGAGCTTTAATAATTTCCTTTGCTTTATGATACGCATAGGTCATTTTAGAGCCTGTAAAATTTGTGTCGGTGTGCGTATTGGCAACAAATGGAAGGAATTTTTGACGTATTCGCTCTTCAATTGGCAAATACATTCTACCGCTTGCCGTCCAGTCTGCGTATATTAAAGGGATAGATTCATGTATGGGCGTCTTTATTGTCTCATTATTCCCAATTATTCCAATGCGATATTTAGAAAAATAGTGTTCCATAATTTATTTGCGTGGTCATGCTTAGTATTTTAGTTACTGGGTATTCTTGAAAGTATCTTCAAAAATTCTTGTCCATTCCCCGTTGATAAATTGTTCCCCATATTCTTGAAAACCTCCCTCTGGAGTTCTCCCGAAAAAAAACCTAGTATTCTCATCTCTCCATACAACGAGTTGCCCATCTTTGAATTCAGCAGGATATCTAGCTGCACCTCCTTTAGAAAACCGGGAGTAGTAATATTTTTGGTCTTTTTCATCGTAATAGATTATCGTATGGAGTTGCAAAAACTCGGTATTCAATTCAATTACTAAAATGCTATTGTCTAGGTCATAGGTGATGTTTTCGTATGCTGAACCTTGCTTAGAAACAACACCGTTTTCATAAATTTTTGAGGTGCCAACCCATTCTCCAATCATAAAGTTTAGTTGTTCCATCTTTTCTTGCTTTACGTTTTGGGCGAGAACTGAATTAAACAGAAAAATTAGAACCATAAAATGAAGGTATTTAGTAGCTTTTGGATATCTCATATGTGTTCGTTTAATATATCACGTCCTAAAATACGGCTATAGGTTAATATTAAATTTAAGCGGTATTTTGGTGCACCAATTTATTCTTTTTTACTCGATTGTCTAATTAGCCCTCTGTCGCAAGCATAAATTTGTCTATGGTGTTACCTGCAGTATTTTTTAGTCGTCAAGTTCATCTCTTATTATTCTATTTTTATTCTTCCGTTGTTTTTTTATTCTTTCCGATTTACTTTTTGCTGCATATTCGTTTTTATCAGATTCAAACCAAATATGACTTTCCGTTAACCGAGAACCTTGTTTAATCATAATTCCATGATAAGGACAGTCTGTGTATCCACAATTATGTTTTGAGTATTCTCCAAAGTTTCTATGCTTAATTTTCTTTTCTGACAATATTTTTTCTTGATTAACCCGTATATCATTCCAAATTTGTCTTTCGTCCGCAATAGTTAATTCAATTCCAAGTGTTGTCAAGTCAAAAAAAGTTTTTGGGTCTTTTAACTGATAAAAATTAAAGGTTTTACCGAATACCGCATTTGCATAATCCCTTATTTCAATTCTGTCACTTAATTCGAGCTTTTCATTCTCACAAATAGAACGATACATTCCCAAAGTGTTGAAATCTGTATATTTCTTGTAATTGTCAATAAAGTGAAAATAGTCACTTTTGGATATTTGATTGAATTTTTTGCCGATTTTCATTCTTCAGTATTTAGGTAACGGTGTCGTATATGATTTAGCTTCGCTGATTATTTCCACTAGCTCGTTTTTGTGTTCGTCATTTTAAAATGCCGCAAAATATCCCTTAATTTTAATAATTGTCTTTTTCCAGTTCGCTTCGCTCATATGTTGAAATTCAGCGAGCCGCGCTGCCGCTATTGTGCGGATTATTACACCTAACTTATTGACATTATTTTATCAGATCGGCTACTTAACCATCTGGCGTAGCTATAAAATTATATACGCGGTTTGTCAACGTTTTAATAAAAGTATTAAATTAAATATTTTACATTCAGTTGTTTACATAAATATTTCTGTGACGTTGTTATTATTTCCACCCAAAAGCTTCTTTAATTTCCTCATACACTACTTCTCCAAAGACTATATTGAGTCCATTATTGAGGCTTTTGTTCTTGCTACAGGCAACTTCCCATCCTTCATTAGCTAATTTAAGAGCATAAGGTAAAGTTACATTAGTAAGCGCTACCGTAGAAGTATAAGGAACAGCTCCTGGCATATTTGCTACGGTATAATGTACCACATCATCAATAATATAAATAGGATCTTCATGGGTCGTAGGTCGAGTCGTTTCTACGCAACCACCTTGATCTACCGCTACATCCACAATCACCGTTCCTGGACGCATTTCTTTAAGCATATCACGCGTTATCAAATTAGGAGCTTTAGCACCTTTTAATAATACACCACCTATGATGAGATCATGGGTTTTAATATGTTTTCTAATATTAAATTCGTTGGAGAATTCTGTGACTACGTGTGGTGGCATGACATCGTTTACGTAGCGCAAGCGTTTCATGTTAATATCCATGATGGTAACATGAGCACCAAGTCCTGCAGCCATTTTGGCTGCTTGTATTCCTACTACGCCAGCACCTAAAATTAAGACTTTTCCTGGAGCGACACCTGGAACGCCACCTAGCAAAACACCTCTACCTTTTACAGGTTTTTCTAAATACTTTGCACCTTGTTGAATGGCGAGTCTTCCGGCTACCTCAGACATGGGCGTAAGTAACGGTAATGTACCCTCATCATCTTCTACGGTTTCGTAAGCAATACAAACAGCCTTAGCTTTTATCATGGCTTTAGTGAGTGGTTCACTTGAGGCAAAATGAAAATAGGTGAATAAAATTTGTCCTTCTTTCACAAGGTCGTATTCTGATACAATAGGTTCTTTTACTTTTACAATCATTTCGCTTAGGGCATATACTTCTTCTATCGTGCTTAAAATGGTAGCTCCAGCCTTTATGTAGTCTTTGTCAAAGAAACCACTTCCCTCACCAGCTTTGGACTGCACGTAAAGCGTGTGGTTGTTTTTTACAAGTTCATAGACTCCAGCAGGCGTCATACTTACTCTACTTTCATTATTCTTAATTTCTTTCGGAATCCCTACTATCATTTTTATGTCGTTTAAAGTAAAAATCTAAAATGTGATTTTTTTTTGAATTTTTAAAGTGTGATAGTTTTAAGTTATACGATATTTTTACATAAGAGCATCAATAATTACGAATGAACTCTATTTTTTATAGGGTTGGAGTGGTGCATAGTGGTAAAATTTTGGTTGATAAATCTAAAAAAGTTCAAGAAACGAATGATTGAATTCATGAGTCTAGAATAATAGCGCATTAAATTAATGAAGAAGAAGAAGGTAGTTTTTGACGATTTGAACGGTGTGCCTAACAATT
>Ga0316204_10003303_pt1 | contig 32863 bp, 27 predicted proteins | sample 6monrhotite_MG_2_FD_205661 | JGI IMG/M metagenome (GOLD analysis project Ga0316204, IMG submission 205661) | Microbial mat bacterial communities from mineral coupon in-situ incubated in ocean water Damariscotta River, Maine, United States -... | ecosystem: Environmental > Aquatic > Marine >... | reverse complement strand
CGGGGCGGGAGTTCACTTTAGGTGATATCAAACCTTCAGTTTTTCCCTGGTTAGGTCTGGAATTACAGCAGATCAGTTTGAGTAATGCGCAGGGTTTTAAAGCCGATAAGATGTTGCAGATAGAGCGCGTTGATGTACGGGTTGAGTTCATGCCCTTGCTCAAACAGGAGTTACGCGTAGATACTTTGCGGATTCATGGTTTAGCGCTGGAGCTTGAAAAAAATAATAAAGGCAGAATGAACTGGGATGATATTCTGGAGAAACAGGCGAAAGCTGATACGACTACAACGCAAAGTAGTGCTACTCAGGATGCGCAGGCAAGTGCAGATGATAAAGCGTCGTCTGACCCTTTAGCCGCCTTATTAATTAATGGGGTGGAAATTAAAGATGCGGACATAAACTGGCGAGATGAAACAAGCGGGCAAACAGTATCGCTACATAAATTTAATTTAATGACAGGTGCCGTTCGTTCGGGCGAAACCGTACCTGTAGAAATAAATGCATTAATTAAATTACTAGAGCCGGCGGTTGATCTGAAAATTGATATAGATACAGCTTTGAACTTTGACCTGCAAGCAAATATTTTGAAGTTAGAAAAACTAAACTTGTCGTTGGACGCCGAGCTTGCAAAACAGGATCTAAAAAAATTATCACTAACATTAAAAACAAAATTAAATGCAGATTTAAATAAACAGCATTTTGTTTTACCAGCTTATATTTTAAAAATTAATGCTCAGGGTGATGCACTACCTAATGGACAGTTAGAGGCAAATATTGAGGGTGATGCTGATGTGAATTTAGAGAAGCAGATCGCAAGCATAAAAAAAATAACATTATATTCATCTGACTTGACTTTGCAGTCTCAGTTAACCGTGAATCAGCTATTAAGCTCGCCTGACGTTCGTGGACAGGTTGAGTTATTTGATTTTAGCCCTGTTAAGTTAGCTAAAGATTTAGCGATAGAATTACCTAAAACTCAAAGTTCTGATGTTTTAAAAAGTGCAAATTTATCGTTTGATCTAAGTGCCGATGAAAAAGCGCTTGAGATAAAATCGCTTAATTTAAAACTAGATAGAACAACCTTGCTAGCGGATGTGAAAATAGAAGATTTTGAGAATCCAGCTATAAATTATTCGCTAAATATTGACCAGATTGATCTGGATAGCTATTTACCGCCACCTGTAAAGACTGTGCCAGCAAAAAAACCGGCAATACCTGCTTCGTCTGCAAATGCCAGTGGGGATGTGCCTATAGAGTTGCCAGTTGAGTTGCTGCGGTCTTTGAATGTAAACGGCTTGTTGAATATTCAATCACTAAAGGCTTTTGATCAGTCAATTAGTGATATAAAAATTAAAACCTTAGCCAAACAGGGTTTAATTAAAATACCGGTAATGAATGCGAGTTTATTGAAAGGTAAGGTGGTTTCATCTGCACAGTTGGATGTGAGAAAAAATACACCTCAGTATCAGTTTAAATTGAAAGGTAGTGGTCTTGAGGCTAGTTCAATTGTAAACCCGGTATTGCAAGATCTGTTGGGTGAAAAAAGTGTGTCGATGAGTGGCGCTACTAATCTGAATGCCGACATTACATCTAAAGGACAATCGATGAAGCAGTTAATCGCGGCAAGCAACGGGCGTTTTAATTTAAATATGGGTGAGGCTAAGTTGCATGGAGTTGATGCAGAATACTTTGTGCGTAAAGGCGTTGTTGATTTTCTGGATAAAAAGAAACAGAAAGTACCAGAAGACTGGCGTGGCGAATATAAACCTAAAGAGACCACTGCATTAAAAGTGGCAAAAGCATCGGCGGTTATTACAAACGGTGTGGTTGATAACAGGGATTTGTTACTTGATTCTTCGCGGTTTAAAATAACCGGAGCAGGTACCATTAATTTGCCAAAAGAAAAACTGGATTACCGAGTTGTAGTTGATGTTCAGCCAACTACAACTGTTTCGGCCGGTGAGCGTTTGCTCGATGTGCCTATGCCCATTTTTGTTAAAGGAAGCTTTGCGCAACCTCAAATTAGTATTGATTCAAAAGTATGGTTGAAGAGTGTGGGAAAAGAGTTAAAGTCTGAAGTTAAAAAAGAAATCAAACAGAAGTTGAAAAAAGAAAAGACAGAACAAAAGGAAGAATTAAAGAAAAAATTGAAGGATAAATACAAAGATAAATTAAAAGGCCTGTTCAGGTAATGGCGACTGATAAAAAGTATAATTTATGACGTTTTCTAAAAAATTATTAAACTGGTATGCCTCACATGGCAGAAAAAATCTGCCATGGCAGAAAAACAGAACGGCTTATACTGTCTGGATTTCAGAAATCATGTTGCAACAAACACAGGTTGTAACGGTGATTCCATATTTTGAAAAATTTATGCAGAGTTTTCCTGACATATTAGCCCTGGCTAACGCTCATGAAGACGAAGTGTTACATCATTGGTCGGGGCTTGGTTATTATGCGCGTGCACGAAATTTACATCGGGCTGCTCAGCACGTAAGAGATGAGTTTGCCGGTGAGTTTCCGTTAAGCTTTGATGATGTTCTGGCTTTGCCTGGCGTAGGGCGATCAACCGCAGGGGCGATACTGGCGCAGTCAGAAGGGCAAAGGCATGCCATTCTCGATGGTAATGTAAAACGTGTGCTGGCAAGGTTTCATGCGGTGCATGGCTGGAGTGGGCAAAAAAAAGTGCAGGATCAACTTTGGGTATTTGCCGAGTCACATACACCTAAAAAACAGCTTGCAGATTATACTCAGGCAATAATGGATTTGGGGGCGACTTTATGTAAGCGCTCAAAACCCGATTGTAATGCATGCCCACTAAATGCGGATTGTACGGCTCTGGCAACCGAGCAGGTGGCTTTACTGCCTACGCCCAAGCCCAGGAAAACCCTGCCAGTAAAAAGTGTACGTATGCTGTTATTAAGAAATGACGCTCAACAAATTTTATTGGAAAAACGACCACCGACGGGTATCTGGGGTGGGTTATGGAGTTTGCCAGAAATGCCGCTGTCCGATACGGTGACAGACTGGTGTAGTGAGCATTATCAACTTGAAATTCAGGCAAGTGAGGAGCTGCCCGTTGTACGGCATACCTTTAGTCATTTTCATCTGGATATTACCCCCTGTTTAGCCGAAGTTAATAACCCTGAGCAAAGTGTGATGGAAGCGGAGCGCAGAGTCTGGTATAAAGCCTGCCAGAATAACCGAAGTAAGCAGAATTCAGGTCAGGCCATAGAGCTTTCTCTGGGGCTGGCTGCGCCGGTCAGTAATTTATTAAACCGAATATATGAGGAAAAGCCATGAGTCGTATGGTGCAATGCGTTAAGTTAGGTCGTGAAGCAGAAGGCCTTGATCGTCCAACATACCCGGGTGATCTGGGTGCGAAAGTTTATAATAATGTGTCTAAAGAAGCATGGGCTGAATGGTTGCAGCATCAGACAATGTTGATTAATGAGTATCGTCTGACGCCGATCGAGCCTAAAGCGCGAAAGTTTCTCGAAGAGGAAATGGAAAAGTTTTTCTTCAGTGGTGAGAGTACAACTGCACCTGAAGGTTTTGTTCCACCTTCAAAATAGCTAATCTGAAAGAAGAGAAGCGGCTTTAATCTAGCACTTTAAAGACGAGATGTTAGGTTATAGTTGCTTTATTGCTATGATGCTATTGAAAAATGAGCCAAAATAAAATTAATTTTATATTGGGTGTTTTTTTTCGTGTTATAAAAGATGCTGGTTAGTTTTTAATGGCAATTAATTCATAAATTGATACTGTAGTTTGAATGCGTTTTATTATATCTTATTGATTTATAATGGTTATAATTTTTATTTAAAATAATATCATCAATATCGTTAAAATTTAATTTTTTGTGTATTTTTAACAATAAGATAAAGACATGTTGCAAGATCACAGCTATTTTTGGCAAAATAAATGTATTAATTGGCTTGTTTTTGAGTTTTTTGTTGATTGGGCTAGATAGCAGCTTAATATCTAAAGATATCAATTAAAACTTGACTAAAAGAGGGCTAACCGTTTTAATACGCGCTCTTTGCGATTCAGCGTCTTCTGAATGCAAACAAAAAGTAATAAATGGCCGAATAGCTCAGTCGGTAGAGCAGCGGATTGAAAATCCGCGTGTCCCTGGTTCAATTCCAGGTTCGGCCACCACTTTTTTTATCTATACTATAAAAATCCAACCGAAAGTTTAAAAGAATCGACCCGAATTGAACCAGGTCCTGATTCAGTTGCTCAGCACATCCATGTGCTTCGACCCATGGAGCCAAAGCGCACTCATGGCACAATTCTAAGCATGTATTCACAATAAAGCACAGCCAATAACAGACACTTAACATCCTGAATCATCCGTGCCGGAATACTATTCTCATGAATAATTGTTACTATGATTTATTTCATGAACAATAACTATTAATTTTGGTTACCAGGAAAAAGCCAATGTACTCAGCTATTCTAATTTTAACTTTTATTCCTAGTGCGATTTTCTGTCATTATATAGCAAAAAAAAGAAAAGCTAATGCCAGGTTTTGGTGCGTAATGGGAGCAATTTTTGGTCCACTTGCAATTCCTTTTGTGTTTATGAGTAAACCATTGAAAGGAAAACGGTAATCATTTTAAGCAGGTTGGAAATCCGTGAGTCTCTGGTTTGGTTGCTCGGTACATCCATGTACTTCGGTCTTCGGCCCATGGGGGCAGAAGCAGGTGTTTACAAGGAGAAATGAAAGCCCGCTATCAAAGGTGGCATTTCTGTATCTAGACTATTTTATCGATTTATCTCTTTTCGAATATATATCAGAGTTAAGCTCCACATAAACATAACTAGTAAGCCTGTGAATGATATTGATCCGCTGCCACTTTTTATATCAGGGCTATCATTAATCATTACTGCTTCAGTATCACTTACATGGCTTTCAGTGCCACTACTTACTACTGTGGTATGTGTACTTGTAATTTGTTCGTGTTTCAGACTTTGTGCATCGTACATCCTCTTAAACGCCTGCACCTGCTCTAGCTGGTCATCTTGATACAGGTCTTGTAAAAAGCCATATGCTATTGTTTGATAATTTAATGAAGCACTTATTGTAAGTTCACCACTAACAGTAATCGGTAAGCGATAAGTAATACTGTCACTCCCCTGATTAAAGTTGGCATCATTTATTGCCTGACCACGTACCGCTACATCGTCTGGCACTGTAAGTTTATTAAAACCCTGGGGCGTTAGACGGTTATCTTTTAGGTACTGTGCGCTTCGAAGTAATGTGAAAGTCACTTCATCATCTGAATTTCCCATAACAGGTTCATAGATTTGCACCTGATCTGCTGACGTAATTAAGTCATAGTGTGGTTCAAATACGGTCTGGTTATCATCGTTATCCGCGCCGACTATTGAACCATCTGTATTCATACGGCCTGATTCAAACACAATATTATTGTTACTATCAGTTACTTTGAAGTTTAGCCACATACGACGTGATGGATAACCTGATGGTGTTTTGTGACCAGAATTATTAGTCAGACTAATGTTTGCTTCCAGAACACCATTAGTTACCGATGCTGAAACTATACTGATGTCTACTGAGCTCTGCAGCATAGTGCGTGCACGGCTTATACTTAAATCCATATTAGAGCTGTTATTAACATCAAGTTCTACGGCATTATTTTTTAATAAAGTCAGCATAGCCGTGTTTGCACCTACCAGATGATGTTTAGCAAAGCCAGATCGGGCACTCGAATTAGGCGGAGGAGTAGATATTTTCGATGTGGTTTTAGGCATATGACAATCCTGACAACTTTGCGGGTCGCTACCTGCATCATCAAAAATCGAATTTTCCCATTCTGTATAAGGCATCTGTTCCGGGAATTCCGTTTCTGCTGTGCTTGTTAATACAATGCCCGAAGCATCAACATAAGGAGTTTTCAGATTATGACAGGTCGCACACATCGCAGAATCAGAAACGTGTGTACTGAATGTTGGTGTATACCCTGTACTATTGCTCATGCGTTGAGTGTTTATATTACTGAATTGCCCATATATGGTTTTAGTGTCATTGATATTGTAATTACCCGAGAACCCATCAAGTGTTCCAAGCGTCGCATCATCTGTAATTTGATGGCAAACAGTGCAGCTAACGCCATTCATAGCTGCATTGTGTAGAGTATTGTCCGGATCAAGTAACCCGCCTGTACCAAATAATGTAACCTGTCCTGCAGGGGCAACCTTTGTTATCTCATAATTCGCCATTGGTGCATGACACTTGGTGCATTTATCATTAATCAAATCAGACAAATGCGGGTTACGCTTTAATTCTGTTTCTACTTTTGCTTTCCAGAATGGGTCTTTGGTCGCATTCGCCATCATTGATGCGCCCCAGTCTTTTACTATGGAAACATCATCACCTGACGTATCCGTTAATCCATCATGACAGGAAGAACAATTACCAGAACCAGAAAAGTGCGACGATGTGAAAGTAGTAACTTCAGACAGTGAAGCTACTGAATACAAACAGAGCATGCTGCAGACACAAGCTCGATAAATTTTTTTTAGCATTGGAGGCCTTTTATCATTCATTTCTAAAAAACTAATAAGGACTCTATGAGCAATAAATCTTAATAGTCATATTAAACACAGTGAAAGCGATATCAATAACCAGCCTTCATTAGCCGCATCTTATAGAAAAAAACGAATCTATTTTTTGAATTACTTGGTAGTTTTCATGGCTTGTTCTATAGATTCACAAAATATTGATATAGCGCACATCAGCTAGTTTGAATATTATTAATTCACTCGAAATTTTTCGTTAATTAATTCAGAGTATTTAGTAAAAATTAATCATCATTTTTATTTATTTGTAAGTTGTCGTCATCTAAATATTGGCTCAGTGAATTTTTAAAATCAAAAGTTACACATCATAAGAGGCTGATTTATATAAATAAATATTTTTATTAACGAGTCTGAACGAAAACGAACGAAGACGAAGCTGTATTCATGTGAGTAGATCAATTACTTTTCTCTTAAAGATGCAATACCTCATTTCTTTTATAGCTGGCTAGTTATCTGGAGAGGGTTAATGCAATTACAAAATCAATGGCTGTTTAAGCTGATTGATAAAATTGATTAAAAAATGATTAGGAGATGTAATGAAATTGATAAAAGGTGTGGGCGTTATTCTCACGAGTGTTGTTCTTTTATTTCCTCAGTTAGGTTTTGCTGAAGGTCGTACCGATTTAAGCGGCCCGGGTGAAGCAGAGGTTATTGCGGGTACGGGTTATACGCATACATTGTTTGATAGTGCAGACAATAAGTGTCAGAACTGTCATAACGATTTGTATGATACGTGGAAAACATCAATGCATGCCAAGTCGTGGAAAGACCCTATCTTTCAATCAAAATATCAGGATTTTTTGCGTCTCCAGGCTAGTAAAATTGGAGCTGTAGGGCCTACTGGAACTTATCAGGAAGGCACTATTCAGAAGACTGCTCAAGTTTGTATTAAGTGTCATGCGCCTACCGCATATTATTCGGGTGACTATAAAGTCACACTGACTGAAGTTGGTGATCAAAATGAAGATGCGAATGCGTTTGAAGCAGCGAAGTCGCTTCAGAGCAACCTTGCGCCTAAATATAATCCTGATCTGGAAGCGACTGTAAGCTCAATGGCTAAAACCGGTAAGGTTTACACGGTTAGTTATCATGTCGGTAACAAACATAATCGTGAAGGCATTAACTGCTCATACTGCCACAGTGTAGAAACTGTTCGTATGATGAATGATGTTGACGGCGATCTTGGCCAGTACACATTGGCGAAGCCAATGAAAATGGGCCCAATCGGTCCATTGGTACACAATGCTGGAGACACGTTAATTTACAGTCCGGATGCAAGCACGCATGATATGAATGCGTTCTTTGCGTTGATTGGTCCTGAAAAATACCAGAGTATTTCTCATACACCTAAAGAAGCTGCTGAGTTTGATATAGCTAAGGCAGCTGATGGTCGTTACACAATAAAAAGTACACAAACGGGTTGTGAAACAACCGATGAAGACGGTAACTGCACCAGCGGTTATTACACAGGCGGTCCCTACTATGGACCACACGGTGTAACCGGTCTGGAAAACAGTCGTGATGATGATTTATCAGATCGCGCAGCATTGGTTAAAGGCGAGTTTCAGGCAGCAGTAGATGCAGAACATGGTGATAAGAGTACGTCTAAGCATCAGTTTGCAGCGTACGGTAAAGCCCTGTGTCTGTCCTGTCACCAACGGTCAGCGGGAGCACTAAACCCGGAGTCAAATGGACTACCTGGCTTACAGGTAGGCGATGATCAATTCATGGAATTATGCAGTACCTGGACCGCAATGAGTGATGGTGTTGGTAATAACTATGAAGATTCAAAGACATCACCTAAGTGCCAGAAGTGTCACATGGAGCCACTTACCGAAAAGGGTGGCGAAGCTGTAACAGTTCTGCATAAATGGGATGACCCAACGTCATTGTTCACAGCTGAAGATGGTGTAACTGAGCACTTCGATCCAGCAAGTGGCGTTGGTCCAGTTGCCGAAGGCTACCTGAACAACCATGCATTTATGGGCGCAAATAAAGCTGACTTTGGTTTAAGCAAAATCAAGAGTGGTTTTGAGTCAGGCATGGAAGTGAAAGCCGATGACGACAAACTAAAAGTTAAAACTTATCTGCAAAACAAGACAGCGCATATGTTCCCGGGTGCTCATCCAATGCGTCGTGTATTAACTCGTACAGTAGTGACTGATGCCAATGGCAACAAGTTGTCCTTCAAGAAAGCCAAGGGTAAGTCTAAGTTTAAGTCTGTGACTAATCAGTTAGCGGTACTTGAAGGAAATAGCATTTTAGAAGGTCATGAAACCGTTAAGGTTAAGTATGACAAAGATCGTGAGATTAAGATTCAAGGTTACACAGCTGATCTGCCAAGCAAGAAACCAGCAAATGTAAGCAGTCAGTTCATGGATCAGACGCTGTTCGATTGGGTATCACCTGATGCAACAGTAACGGGTAGTTCAGCCGTTCAAACTGCTCCAGGTGTATGGGCAGTGAAGGGTGTAACTACAGCGAAGAAGATTACTGATATCGAAGGTACTGCAGATCATTTCACTCGCATATACGGTCGTGAAACAGGTAAGCGTGCAGCTGATGGCAGTCACGTAGTTCGCCCAGGTTTTGACTCGAATATCGCTACAGATAATCGTTTAAAACCTAATGAGCGTGAGAAGTACACCGTTATCTATGACACTGAAGATGCGGCTTACCCATTAACCGTGAAGTATAAAGTTTACTATTTGAAGAAAGGCGCAAGTGGTAAATTCCCAACGGCTGCTGATGGCTTCTTGAATACTTCTTTACCAGCCGCTACATTGAAGAAGCTGGCGATTTACGAAGCATATAGTTCTGAAGTTGTAGTTAATGAAGATGACGACGATTAATTATTTATAACATTAACAGTAAACAGGCCCGTCCCTGAAAAGGTGACGGGCTTTTTTATAACTGAAGAAATAGTTTAAGTAGTTTGTATGAGTATTCATGCAGGGTATAAGCATAGATGTGCCTAGATGATTAAATGTAACTTAAGCAGGTTGCTGTGTTTTAGCAGATTCAATGAGTCGTTTTGTCATATGTAAGCGCATGGCGCCGTCTTCAGTAATCGTGTGAAACAGGTGATGAGGTCCTGTTGATTTCTCAATTATTGAATCAAGATCATCACGTTTTTCACGGTAATAATCCAGTAAGCAAATATCAAATCTAAACATGGCGTTGCTTAAAGGGTCTTTCGCCTGACGTTGCCTGATAACATCTATGCCATCTTCAAACACATTACCCAAACACATGTGAACGGCAGAAAATAAAGTTGCCCAGCCGTTAAACCAGAACATTAGGTCTTTATCAAAGGTTTCAGCGCCTGTACCTTTGCCATCTAACATTTGTTTTAATAAATCACGTTCATTGACCGACTCGTGCAATTCCATCATTTCTGCGCGACCGTAAGCGTCGATGGTTGAGCTGGTCAGCATTAAGGGGACAAGTGGATATTTACTTAAAACAAACGTCGCATCTTTAATGACTTGAGCTGGTGTTTCAGGGTTGTGTGGGTTTCGTTTTAAGCGTGTTGAAGGGCCGGCAGCTAATATTTGTATTTGATGTCCGCGACGACCTAGTTCTTTGGATAAGCGCGCGAACACGCCTTTTTTGAAAACGTCCATTGAAAAATTTAAATGGCTTTGTTTATGGCATAAGCAAAGCTGAATTTCATCTGCAAATTTTGGTGCAGCCTCTACAATATTGGCAATCTTAACAACGGGTATGCGTTCTTTTAAATTGCCTTTTCTGTCAACAACGACTTCCTGGTGGAATTCATCAAAACTAATCTGTAGATTAACCTTTGCTTTTGGCCAGGAGATATGGCGACGACGGATAGCAGTTGCCATATTCTGCATAATACTTTCAGTTACTTCTCGACTATCAGCAAAGTCACCATTTAATAAAATAGCGAATGTAGTCACGTGCTGCATACTTGATATCGCATTATAAAAATGATCAAGGTGTTTGGTTAAGTCACCGCCGGTGAATAAAACAGAGGTGGTTAGTTTGTTGACTATCTGAAAAACCTGGTCAGGGTCTTGAGTGTTTTTCATTAAGGGGCGAAAAATAAACATGCAATGACGGCAGGTTTGTGGGCAGCCCATTGCCGGAATAATGCCTAGTTTATTAAAAAACGTTAACTCAGAAACATCGGGTAATTCATCAACCAGTGTAAACCTCTCACGATCTTCTTCTGCCAGCATATCGGCATAGCGCTCTTTTTCTTTTTTGGCTAAATCTTTATAACCAATCGCAAAGCTTTTACTAAATAAATGTAGTTTGTTCCAGCTATTTTCAATAGAGTTAACCAGACTTTGTTTGTCGGGAGTCTGTTGTAACAGCGTTAAAACTTGTTGTTGTTGCAACTGAGCATCACCTTGATAGTGTTGCCAGTAACTAATATATGAATCAATAAAGTCAGTAGTTGTATTGCTTGTTAATATCAGGTCCATTAAAAAGGCTTGAGGGCCATTTGCAAAAGCGGCTAAAACTTCTTTCTGATATAGGTTGTGAATATTCTGTTGTAACCAGTTCCAGGCGTAAACGTAAGTCATAAGAAAACTTAGGTTGTCTGCGTCAAAATTCTGAGCAATCAACAACTCAGACATGTCGCCACGTGTAAGTCTGTTTATTTCAGTCTTAAAGCGTTGGCGCATAGTGACAAGATAGGCCTGGTGGACATCTAACTGAGCTTCTGAGCTAAGTTGTATCTCACTTGAAGGGCGGCCTGACTGTATACTGATATCAAGGTTTGAGCTGGCTTGAGAGGGACTATTCATAGTGAGGGAATTTATCACAAATAGGCTGTTAATAAACCCTAGTAAACAGGTGATCTTAGGTAGAGACCTCGACCCAGAGGGCTTTATGGCATACCATTAGTCCGAATAACCTCATTTAGAGTATAAAAATGCACTCTGTAGTTAAAAAACGACCGTTTATATTATCTGTCATATGTTTCGTTATGCTGTTTTCAATAAAAGCAAATGCATCAAATCTGGGTTTTTTAAAGTATGCAGCTATTACTGATTTTACTAAAGGTGATATTGAGTTATTGCAGAAAGAATACCTGAAGGTACTGAATAATAAGAAACCCGGTGATATTTATAACTGGAATAATAAAGAAACAAAGAACGGGGGAGAAATCACTGTTATCAGGCAATATAAAGATAATGAAAAGTCATGTAAACGCCTAAAATTTAAAAATCATTCCAGCCGGCAATCAGGTGTTACTTATTTTAATTTTTGTTTAATCGATGCTCAATGGAAGATAGTCAACTAAGTTGGATTTTTACTGCTATTGATGGCTTTTCCAACTAAGCCGGCAACCATTATTGTTAAATAAAGCTGGCCAACAATTGCCTGCATAAATGAAAGTGTTTTTGCCACAGGTGTAATTGGGGTGATGTCTCCAAAACCCAGTGTAGTTAACGTAACATAGCTGTAATACATAAATTCAGGAAAATGCAGTTTATTGTTTATATCACTAAGTCCACTAAACGAATCGGGTGATAAATAGTAAAGATTTGAATATAGAATAGCCCAGACTATACCTAATAGTAAATAAATGCAGGATGCGCCTACAAGTTGATTTAAAGTGATGTTGGTACTGAAGAAGACGCTTTTAAATGCAACGACGATACTTGTAAAAAGAAAGAACAGGCTAAGTGATATAGCGATATAGGTTAAAGCAAAAACGTTTAGAAATAACGCAATGACAAGAATTATAATTTCTAAAACAGTTAATGTAATTATTAGTTTATACCATGCACTATCTTTTTCGTTGCCAATTATGGTTAATAAAATCATGCCGATAATGGCAGAGTGTAAAATCAATTTTCCGGTGTCTTCACTAATATAATGAAGTACAGGCATTGTAAAAATCAATACTAATTGACCTATTAAGAGGCCGATAAAATTATTTTTATTAGATAAAATCATAAACCATCTTAAAGGTAGTCATGCCAGGGAATTGAGTCGTCACCAAAGACAAAAAACTCTGGATTAAGTAAACAGTCTTTAGTGTTGTAGAGTAATTCGCTGTTATCGGTTTGAGTTATATGACCGCCTGCTTCTTCCACAATGCAGTGAGCTGCGGCTGTGTCCCATTCAGATGTCAGGCCAAGGCGAGGATATAAATCGACACTACCTTCGGCCACCATGCATGATTTTAGCGAGCTACCTACACTTAGTAATTCAATGTTTTTAAATTTGTCGAGATAGCTTTGTAATTTGTCAGAAACATGAGAGCGACTGCCTGCAATAACCAGATTATTGAGATCGGCTTTACGGCTATTAATTTGATGCGTCGGTTGATCACTTGATCTTTTAAACGCGCCGCCGCCTCGCCACGCGAAGTACTCGGTTTGTATTACCGGTACATTGATTACACCTATAATACTTTTGTGGTTTTCTATCAGTGATATGTTAACGGTAAATTCACCATTACGTTTTATGAACTCGCGTGTCCCATCCAGTGGGTCAACCAGCCAGTATCTGTGCCATTTTTTTCGTGTATTATATGGTATGGCATCTGACTCCTCTGTGAGAACAGGGATTTCCGGGGTTAATTCTTTCAGACTATTACGGATAATTTTATCAGCAGCAAGATCGGCAGTTGTTAGAGGTGTATTATCTTGTTTATGCTCAACAGTGTACTTTGAATCGTAAATATCTAGAATTTTCTTACCCGCAATAACTGCGATACTAAGCGCGTTCTGACAGAGGTATTCGAGATTAAGGTCGTCATTTATATTCATAATTGTGTTTCATAATATTTGTCCAGCCAGGCTAATACCAAGCTGCTTAAGTAATTTTTTCACGCAGTCGCAAAATATCTCGTACTTTATATAGTGCTGCTATGCTTCTTGCTTCGCTCAGGTTGTCATTAGCAATAAGTGTATCGATATCATTAATATTACAAACTACCTGTTCGAGTTCTTCTGGCTCGTCTCCCTCGCGCCTTTCAGCCTGTAATTTCTCGGCTAGAATTATGTGTGTTTTAAAGCCCAGATAACCCGGGGCAATGGTCATTTCACAAAGCTTAGTCAGCTTGTCTGCACGATAACCTATTTCCTCCATACATTCTCGATTAGCGGCCTCGAGAATGTTTTCATTATCATCTATTTTCCCTTTTGGGAATACCAGTTCGTAACGCTCGGTGCCCACGGAGTATTCACGTATCATTACAACATGTTCATTATCAAGTACTGGAATAATCAACACAGCTCCAGCACCTGGTGAAATAATACGTTCATATTGGTGTTGTTGGCCATTACTAAACTGGAGATCGACCTGTTCTATAGTAAATAATCGACTTTTGCTATGAATGTTGCGCTGTAGGATTTTAGGTTTATTATGCATATGATCTCAGGTAAAAATGAGCGATGAAGAATTCTTTCCGGTATTAATATGCCGGGTTTAATCTATTGTAACGTAAAAGGCGTCGGATAAACTTATGATTGACTGGTCAAAAATTCATACGGTATTTCTAGATCTTGATGGCACTTTGCTTGATTTGCATTTTGATAACCATTTTTGGTTAAAGTATGTGCCGCAATGTTACGCTGATCATAAGCAGCTTTCGATAGAGGAGTCACATAAGCAGTTAAATAAGAAATATTCTGCGGTTTATGGCAGTTTAAATTGGTATTGTGTGGACTACTGGACAGACGAGCTGGGGCTGGATATCGCAGCCTTGAAACATAATATTCGAGATAAAATATGCGTAAGACCTTATGTTGTCGAGTTTCTTGAAGCATTACATATGCATGGTAAAAGAGTGGTTCTCGTCACTAATGCGCACCCTTTAAGTTTTCAGGTGAAGTTTGAAAAAACCGGTTTGGGGCATTATTTTCATCGTGTTATCACCTCTCATGAGTTACATCACCCAAAAGAAGATCAGGCTTTCTGGCAGGCTTTAGAGCAGGTAGAGGAGGTTGATAAAACATCTACATTGTTTATAGATGATAACTTCAATGTTCTGGATGCAGCTGCAGAGTACGGTATTAAGTACTTGTTGGCGATCAGGCAGCCTGATAGCACGGAAGAGGATAAGCAGCATGAGCATTATTCTCTGCTTGATTCATTTGAAGATATCCTTCCCCAATAAATCTGACCCAAATGGGTTAATTTATAACAAAATCAATGGCCTCAGATGCTTATACTATTGAATTATTTGGCCTGATTTGTTAAAGTAACCGCCGTTCAGTTAGCAGCTAGCAAATAGTGGCTTAGATAAATACCTCAAATTTCAGGTCTTTATTACAAATGATTAACGATGATCAGACGTCTCTGATTTTGAATTTTTTCCAATAGATCGTATCTAATTTAGAGTATGGGTCAATTGGTAAACAACTTATCAATTTAACTACTAAACAGGTTTAATCATGACTGGAAATCGTATATCCGCTATTTTTGCAATTGCATTAGCAATCTTTCTTCCCCTTAATATGGCTGTTGCAGCTGACCGTGGTGTTTTTAACGGTAAATCTTTATCACAACATGAGCTAACTGAATGGGAAAAGAATAAAATGACGGCTGAATTTAAAAATAAATTCAGCCAGTCAAATCAGGGTGGCCATCAGAAGTTAGGTAGTAACCCATGGAAAGCTAAAAAAGCTAAAAAAGAGAAGCATAATAAGAAAATGCTGCAGTTAAGTAACACATGGGGACATTGCCGTGAGTTTTCATATAAGCAGCGTGGACAATGTTATGCTCGTGGTGGTGATGCATATACATGTGAGCGCTACTACGATGCACGGGTTAGTCTTTGCGATGAAAAATTTTAAAAAAAGATTAATTTGAATTTTATAAAAAAGCCCCGGTTTATCCGGGGTTTTTTTATGGATTAATAAAATATGCTTACGGTCGCTATTGTAGTCATTAGTAAAAGGTTATAATTTATTTATGTTAAAAAATATAAATATTATCGGATGTGGATATATAGGCAAAAAAATTGCCGGCCTTTTAATCGACAGGGATATACCCTGTCACTGTTTTGTAAAAAGTGAAACATCAAAAGCAACATGTTCAAAAATGGGTTTACCGGTAGTTCGATTTAATCTGGATAAAGAAGGCCTGTCATTAAGTAAAAGTCAGCTTAAAAATTTTGCTAAAAGCACGCTTGCATATTTGGCAGCACCTCAGAGAAACGGCTTAACCGATGTGCGAATGGCGAACTTTATTTCTATCTTAGAGTCAGTTAATGCTGTGCCTGATAAGATAGTTTTAATTAGTACAACAGGCGTTTATGGTGACTGTAAAGGTGAGTGGATTGATGAATCCAGGCAAGCACGACCTCAGGCAGACAGGGCCTTTCGCAGATTGAGTGCCGAAACACAATTAACTGAATATTGTGAAAAGAATTATATTCATTTAATTGTGTTCAGAGTGCCAGGTATTTATGCGTCTGATAAACTACCTATCAAGCGCATAACCTCAGGCGAGCCAATAGTTGAGGCGGCTGACTCGGGTTATACAAACCGAATACACGCTGAAGATCTGTCGGCATTATGTGTTGAAGCTTTGCTTGAAAAGGTGGAATCAGGAATATATAACTGTTGTGATGGCCGGCCCTCTACGATGAATGATTATTTTACGAAGGTAGCGGATGCATTGGCTCTGCGTCGACCTGAGGAAATAAGTTTGTCGAAGGCTAAGCAAACGTTATCAGAGGGAATGTTGTCTTATCTGGCAGAATCAAAGCGGATATCAAATAAAAAATTATTGAGTCATTTTAAAACAAGATTTAAGTATCCGAACTTAGAGGCAGGGCTTAAGTCATTATAAAGTACTAACCGAACTCTTCTCTGCGTTCATGTGGCACATGGTTGCGTAAAAAGTCCATTTGATCAGTCAGAATTCTTCTGTTAGCAAGTATCATTGACTCCGCTTTATTTGGTGCATAAGGCAAAGCTAAAAGTGGCATGTGAGCTTGAGAGGGTGTGTTGCAGGCTTTTTTTACATTACACGATTTACAGGCGGTGACAACATTCATCCAGATATCTTTGCCGCCTTGTGCTCGTGGTTTTACATGGTCACGTGTTAACAGGGAAAGTTTAAAATGATTGCCACAATATAAGCAGGTATGTCTGTCTCGTTCGAATAAAGCTCGGTTGGTTAATAGGGGGGTGATATCGTGATTGAATTTAGGTTTTGCGCCGCGTATAGCAATAATTGTGCTGAGATCCAGGTATGAAGTTAAGCCTGTTTTTTGGCAGGTTCCTCCATAAAAGCGAAGCCTGGTTTCACTGGCAGTCCAGGCTACCTGTTCACGCACATACAGATTGATGGCTTCTTTCCAGTTAAGCCAATCTATGGGGCGCCCGGCATTATCCAGCGTTAGTATTAATGGTGTTGTCTCTCCTGTGCGCATAAAAAACACCTCCCCATGAGTGTTTCTGGTTTACTGCATAGACTAAGTATAGTTCATATTTATAAAAAACTTGTTAAATCAATAGTATAGTTGGGATTTTAATGGCTTATGATTAAGTGAATAGATTATATCGTTATTAAAATTATGTTAATTTTTTTCATGTTATTTTTCAGCTTGCTTATCCTGTGCAGGGAGGCTGTTAGTCATATTTATTTCCTTATCATCAACCAAAGCGACATTAATGACTTCGTTGCTGATATCTAACTTAAATCGATCCCAGTAAGTATAGGAGCGTTGAATAGCTAATACGGTTTTAGCGCTGTCAATGGACATCATGTTTTTATGATACGTTTTTAGTGGGTCACAATAATATCCATTGCAAATATCCGAGCGCAGTTCTCTTGGAAGTGCACAACCAGATGTGGTCTGATTAATACATGAGTTGTGAACTGACTCTGTAGTGATATGAGAAATATACAGATTTAAAATGTCTTCGGCGGTTAAATCCGGGTTGTTATCCATATAACGGCGCATTGAAAAAACGGACAGATATGCGTGTTCTTTTCCCGATGCGCAGCAACCGCCTTTGCACATGGTGCAGAGGTGGTCGCTAATATTTTTTAATTGGGGTTTTTCAGCAAACTTATTGTCAACAACACGCCGTTTACTATAAGCGTCATGGTGTTCGTCATAAGTGACTTCAGATGCGTCAACATAACCCTGTGCATCATTGATAATAGATTTTAAATGGTTTGTGTAATTCTTTATCCGTTCTGCTTCACAACTGAGCGATTGCGAGCCGCCGCACGGTATAGTTAATATGTATATATCATCGGCAGATAAATGTGGGTTTGAGATAAGTGTGTTTTTCAGATGAAGTTGATTCTCATATTTTTCTTTGGCTGTGATATGTTCTATATGTTTTTTAGTGGCGATATTTTTTTCACGATTTTTATTGATTAACCCCCGGTTAAATTCAAGGTGAGATTTAAACATTAGGGGTGTCATAGCGGATTTTTTATCCATGACCCTATTGCAATCAAATGATCGACAGACTGTGTAATCAGTGTCTTTAATAAGTAGAGAGTCAGCGGGGTTAATAAGGTTGTCACATACCTCACATTTCAACGGATTTTTAAAATACGCTGAAGCAGAACTGTTTGACATGAAATCATCCTTTATTTCTATGTAGATGTTGTGAAAAATGATTCTCAAGTTGAGCAGATTTAGTAAGAAAAAATCCGCTCAAGTTAAAAAATGTTAAATTAGGTGACTACTTTGTAACAAGGCGTATATTTACTGCCAGGTAATTTCATTCTGTTTTCCAGAACAAATGACTCAAGTAGTTTATCCAGAGGTTGCATAATTTTTTTCTCACCCCGGATTTCAAAAAGGCCGTTTTCTTCAATTGCTTTGATACCATCTTCTTTTACATTTCCCGCTACGATGCCTGAAAATGCACGACGTAAGTTAGCCGCTAAATGGTGTGTTTGCATATTGCTATTCAATTCTAATTTAGACATGTTTTCATGGCTGGGTACAAATGGATTTTGAAACTCATTGTCAACTTCCAGTATCCAGTTGTAGTAATAAGCATCACTGTTATATCGTCTAAAATCTTTTACGGTCTCCATGCCATTTTTCATCTCACGTGCAACAAGTGCAGGGTCGTCAATTATTATTTTATACCGTTGCTGAGCTTCAAATCCTAATGTGTTTTCAATAAAATGATGAATTTGTTTAAAATAGTTTTCTGAGCTTTTTGGGCCGGTAAGTATAAGTGGGAAAGGTAATTCTTTATTGGCCGGGTTCAATAATACACCTAATATATATAAAATTTCTTCAGCTGTGCCCGCACCACCAGGGAAAATAATAATGCCATGTCCTGTGCGAACAAAGCTTTCCAGACGTTTTTCAATATCGGGCAAAATAACGAGTTCATTCACAATTGGATTTGGTGATTCAGCAGCAATAATCCCCGGCTCAGTCATGCCAATATAACGGCCATTGTAAATTCGTTGTTTATTGTGTCCAATGGTGGCGCCTTTCATAGGTCCTTTCATTGCGCCGGGACCGCAGCCTGTGCAGATGTCCAGGCCTCTCAAGCCCAGTTCATGACCTACTTCTTTGGTGTAATCGTATTCTATTCGGTTAATGGAATGACCGCCCCAGCATACAACCAGGTTTGGGTCTCTATTAGGTCGTAATACATTGGCGTTTCGTAAGATATGAAATACGGCATTGGTAATGCCGCTTTTGGAGTCCAGGTCAAATTTGGCACGAGCCTCTAACTCACTACGTGCATAGACAATGTCTCGTAATACTGAAAAAAGATGTTCCTGAATACCGTCAATCATACTACCATCAACGAATGCTCTTAAGGGGGCGTTCTCAAGCTCAAGTTTTATACCACGTTCTTGCTGGATTACCCTGATATCGAAGTCGGCGTATTCTTCTAATACTTTCTTAGTATCATCAACTTCACTGCCTACATTTAATACAGCCAGCGAGCAACGTCTGTAAATATCATAACTTCCAGACTCGCTTTCTTTTTTTAACTGATTAACTTCCATTTGCGAAAGCGTTTCCATGCGACCATGGGGGCTTATGCGGGAAAGTTCAGGGTGTTTGCTCATATTTTGTCCATTATTTGTGTGGGATATTTACCCCAAAATATTCTATAAGTAATATATTAAGTATATATGCGTTGTAACTATCAGCTTTGGTTATTTATGCTGATTGATTTATTATGTTAAAAGTATAGTGTTAAATAAATATTAATATTGAAAAATCGTGAAGGTAAGAATAAATGAGCGATGAATTATTTGAAGTAGCTTTTGCAGGGCAGATAAAGGAAGGCGCTGATCTTGAGCAGGTAAAAGCAAAGGTTGGGGCTATGTTTAAGGCTGATGCAACCAAGCTTGCGCATCTGTTTTCGGGCAAGCGTATGGTGATCAAAAAAAATATTGATCAGGCGACAGCGAACAAATATAAATCAGCATTAAATAATGCAGGGGCCGTCTGTGAGGTTAAGTCGTTAAGCACAGCACCCGCTGAAACACCTGACGAAGCTGAGCCGGTTAAAAGTACACCTGCAAAGGTTGAAAGCGCGGTTAGTAGTGGCAATGCGCCTGCCGCACCTCAAACAGATCCGCTAGGAATAGGGGCTGGTGATATTTCTGAATTAACAGCCGCGATTGCTCCTGTTGGAAGTGATATGCAGGATGAAATTATCCAGGTTGCTGAGCCTGCATTAGATATAAGTGGTTTGGATATGGCCCCGGCAGGTAGTGAGCTGGGACAGATCAAAAAAGATGATGATCCGCCGCCGCCAGATACTAATGGTTTGTCATTGGTTGATTAAGTTTATATCAAGTTCAATCCAAGCGTCGTTGCAGATATAAGTAAATAGGTGAGAATGCGTGAACCTACGAGTACGTGTGAGCGACCAATGATTGTGTCATCAACAATGGTTAGTTGTGATATAACAGGCGTGCACGGAAAGCCAGCTGAGATGATTTGTCCCTTCAAATTTCTTCCATTATGTTTTAAATGAAAGCTGGCGAGGGAACGGGTTAGAGAGTGTTTTTTATGGTAAGCAGTACGAGTATTATCAATTTTCACATCAAGTTTGTAATTTAGCCATAAGAACTTAGGGCTAGCATTTGTCTGTATATTTATTTCGTGCCCATGCCATTTGTAATTGTTGACAGTATTCATATTTAAGTACGAAATCTAAATTAAAAAATACAGCAAGTCCTTATGCTGTCAATATACTAATCTTGTGTTTCAAAGACTGTGGGCTAAATATAGATACTTTTAAGTAGTGGGTATGTAACAAAACATACAAAGAGTATTATTTTTTCGCTATTTTTTCAGGTTCTGAAAACCAGCGCAGACCTTCAGCCGATGATAGTTCAATATGTCCCCGTGAAAGCTTAATACAGTCCTGTCTTTCGAACTCTTTAAGTATCCTGCTGATGACTTCACGTGTAGTACCCAGCTCAAAAGCAAGTTCCTGATGAGTTATTTTTAAAGTAGGCCCCTGGTTTCTTTCAAATAAGCCGCCCAGTATGCAGGCAAGCCGCATATTGAGGTGATTAAAAGCGGTGTCCTGAATCAGGTAAATAGTTTCACAAAGTCTTTCAGTTAATGTTGAAATAACATAATTACGAAATGGCTCAATTTCATTCATCATTTCTTTAAAGCTGGTAGAGCTAATGACCAGTGCTTTTATATTCGACTCAGTTGTCGCAATGGCATTAAAAGATTTGTTCTTGAGTAAGCTGTTCAGGCTGAGAATACACAGGTCACCCGCTTGTACGCGATATAAGGTGATTTCTCTTCCGTCTTCAGCCGTTTGGTAAATACGAATTGTACCTTCCAGAATCAGCATAAAATTGTTGCAGGTGGCACTACCACTAAATAAAGTCGTTTCAGGCTGCGCTTCCAATAAACGAGCACCATCTATGGTGTCAATCCATGATCTTTCTTTGATACCAGCAAGCTGGCTATATGTAGTATTAATTTTTTGAAAACGACTCATCTCAGAAACATCCTGAAGAGGCTTCTGGGTATTGAATAACTGCATACAACCACCTGAAAATAAAAAAATTAGTTCAATATAATTAGTATAGGTAAAGCCCTGTTAGTGCTGATAATCAGTAATAATGGTAACTTATATTTGTGTGATAAATGACACATTATTTCTGCTAGGTGGAATATTAGGTATAACAACCCAGTTATGTATGTGATAAAAGATACATTGTTAAATTTAAATACTCGTCCTGAGTTTATTATAATGATATAACTGTAAATGGAATCATCCATTCGAATTAAGGTTATAAATTAGCTCGACCAGTAGAATTCAGTAAGTTACAGATAAATATAGGGATTTAATGCTCATATGAATTTATTTACAGCTATACTGTCTACTAACTATTGAAAACAAGCATATTTAGAGTATTTTGAATAAATTAAACACATCGACTGCAATTAAGCGTTATGCCAGATTTTTACTGGCAGTGTTTATGTTGTCTGTGTTAAATATTAGCGTGCAGGTTCCGTCACATGCGGCTATGAAGATGCAAATGCAGCAGTCTGATATACAGGAAATGTCTGATTGTCACTGTCCGCCTGCTCTTTGTGACAGTATATTGGCACTGGACGATCTGTCATTAGATAATGTTGTATCTATACCCTCGTATAATTATCGTTATACAAATCTTTATGAAACTTTAGAACAAAGTCCGGGCGTGCTTAATCAGAAACAGCATGTAGATAAACTATTCCTTAAGGTCTCCCAGGCTGCCCCACCAACGCTCCTTATTAAAACCCTTCTTATAATTTAGACGTTCCTTTAATAATTTTATGGTTATGAACTGTGTTGAGATAAATACAGTTTATTAGTGATTTATTATATAAAATTTTTATGAGGAATAAGGCATGAGCGCCTTAAAAAAATTATCTGTTATAACGTTATGGTTATCGAGTGTAGTTGCTAATGCTGATGACTCCCTAAGTCTTCAGCAGGCCCTTGAGATTGCTTTAAATAATGATGCTCTAATTGCAGGGTTAACAGCAAAACAGGATGCGTGGAACCAGTTGGGTTATGCATCACAAACCTGGGATGATCCCAAATTACGATTTGGTGCACAGGCTGTACCGCTTGATTCGTTTGACCTGCAACAGGAGCCAATGACTCAGTTGGTTGTTGGTTATCAGCAAATGTTTCCACGTGGCGATAAACTAAAAAATAACTCGGCGGTTATGCAGGCAAATGCAGGTGTCGAATTGGGTAAGGTTGAGTTACGTAAACGTGAGGTCATACGTCATGTTAAAAAGAGCTGGTATGAAGTCTGGTATCGACAGCAGGCAATAAAAATAATCAAATCTAATCGAAAGATATTTGAAAAAATGCTGGATATTAACCAGTCATTTTATGCTTCTGGCCGGGCAGATCAGCAAAGCGTGGTTCAGGCTGAGTTAGATATTTCTCTATTAGATGACAAACTACAAACCATGCAAAGTGAATTGCTGGTGTCGCAGGAGTCACTTGCAAAATGGCTGGCACTTGAGAGTGTTCATGTAAACGAGGATTTACCAGAAGAGTCAATCAATATCATTCAATCTATTGATAATCTGAAATTAGATTTAAAAAAACACCCCAAAATACAGCAGGCAAATGAAAAACTAAATATGCATAAAAGTGCTTTAGCACTCGCGCAGGATAATTATAGTGCGCAATGGGGTTTAGATGTTCGGTATGGCTTGAGGCAGGGTGAAAATACGGATGGCTCAGATAGAGCCGATTTTTTAACAGCAATGGTTACCGTTGATCTGCCTGTATTTACTGAGCAAAAACAGGACAGGCATGTTGCGGCAAGTCGCAGCCAGTTGAAAAGCGCGCATTATCAGAAAATTGATATTGAGCGCGAACTTTTAAAGCAACTTAAACAAACCCATGTTCGTCTGATTAAGTTTAAACAGCGTTTATCTTTGTATACAAAAAAAATTAACCCACAGGCAAAGCAAAATTCAGAAGTTGCAATGCGGGGTTATCAAAGTGGTGTTGTTGATTTTCTTACCTTATCCAAAGCCCAGGTAACAGAATTTAATACCAATCTGGCAGAATTAAAACTTAAGTATCAATTCAATAATACCATGTCAGATCTTGTGTTTCTGGTGGGAGATTTAAAATGAATTTTTTTAAAAAAAATAGCGTAATGATTGTGCTTGCGCTTGTTGTGTTTATAGTTGTTGGTTATTTATCAAAACAGCTAATTAATAACGAATATGAATCAGCAGTTGAACATAGCATAAAGCACCTTGATTCAAAATATCAGTGTCCTATGCATCCGGATATAGTTAAAAATTCACAAGGTAGCTGCCCTGTTTGTGGTATGCAATTAGAATTAATTGATCAGCAAGAAGTAAATAAGAGTGAAGAAAAAAAACTGCTTTATTGGGTTGCGCCTATGGATGCAAATTATCGCCGAGACAAGCCAGGTAAATCTCCTATGGGAATGGATCTTATTCCAATTTACGAAGATAAGGATACTGAAGTTTTTGAGCAGGGCGTAGTCGTTAAAATATCCCCAGCTGTAGAAAATAACATGGGGGTACGAATAACGGAAGTCAAAGCAGGCCCTTTATCAAGAATAATTGAAACAGTGGGTTATGTTGGGCTTGATGAATCAAGAGTGAGTCATATTCATCTAAGAGTTGATGGCTGGATAGAAAATTTATCAATAAAAATTGAAGGTGATCGGGTTAAAAAAGGTCAGCACTTATTTGATTTGTACTCACCAAAATTGGTTAATTCGATGGAAGAGTATATGCAGGCGTTGAATTCTAAAAATAAACGATTGATATCTGCTTCCAGAGAAAAACTAAGTTCACTAGGCGTGAGTAAAAAACAAATTAAAAGTCTGAAAAATAAACATAAGGTACCTCGAATAATAAATATATATGCTCCACAGGATGGGATTGTTTCTATGTTAAATGTGCGTGAAGGAATGTATGTTAAACCGGCAAATCGAGTAATGACGCTGGCAAATTTATCGAGTGTCTGGGTGCTTGCGGAGGTTTTTGAAAGTCAAAGCTCATGGCTTGAGTTTGGTCAGCCTGCTGATGTTGCCCTTTCATTTGTTCCGGGGCGAATCTGGAGTGGAAAAGTGGATTATATCTATCCTAGTCTGGATGCAAAAAACAGAACGTTGAGAGTGCGTTTGCAGTTTGATAATAATGATGAAGTTTTAAAACCAAATATGTATGCAAATGTCATGATTAAAGGGAGTACTAAGAGAAAAGTGTTGAGTGTCCCCCGTGAAGCCGTGATCAGATCGGGTAAAAATCAGCGCGTGATTGTGGCAAAAGGAAATGGAAAATTTGAACAACGTGAAATAGTTGCAGGAATGGAGTCAGGTGACCGGATTGAAATTAATTCGGGTGTGACAGAGGGTGAAAATATAGTTATATCAGCACAATTTTTAATAGATTCAGAAGCAAGTATGAAAGCCAGTATATTGCGTATGAGTAGTAGGGCCGTGGAGAATTAATATGATAGCTTCCGTTATAAACTGGTCAATACAAAACAGACTTATGGTGTTGGTGATGACGTTTGTCATTACAGGCTGGGGTGTCTTCGCGGTTAAAAACACACCATTAGATGCTATTCCAGACCTGTCGGATGTGCAGGTAATAATAAAAACAACGTATCCTGGACAGGCTCCCCGGGTAGTAGAGGATCAGGTTACCTACCCGTTAACCACAGCGATGTTATCTGTGCCAAAAGCAGAGAATGTTAGAGGTTATTCATTTTTTGGTGATTCATATGTTTATGTGATTTTTGAAGACGGGACTGACCCTTATTGGGCAAGGTCAAGAGTTCTAGAGTATTTGAGTCAGGTGACGAGTAAATTGCCCGAGGGAGCAAAGCCTACATTAGGACCGGATGCCACAGGTGTGGGATGGGTGTATGAATATGCACTTGTTGATAGAAGTGGTAAAAATGATCTGTCACAATTACGCTCATTACAGGACTGGTTTTTAAAGTATGAATTACAAACGGTTGCAGGTGTATCAGAAGTTGCAACCATCGGTGGAATGGTTAAACAGTATCAGGTTGTATTGGACCCTAACAGGTTGCGTGCATATAACTTGCCGATATCAAAAATAAAGTCAGCCATCAAACGTGCTAATCAGGAAACGGGCGGCTCTGTTATTGAAATGGCTGAAGCAGAATATATGGTGCGAGCAACAGGTTATATTGATAGCCTGCAATATTTAAAAAATATTCCATTAAGTGTAAATAAAAACGGCTCCCCCATTTTATTAAAAGATATTGCAGACATTCGACTTGGGCCGCAGATGCGCAGAGGAATTGCAGAGTTGAATGGTGAGGGAGAAGTCGTGGGTGGTGTGGTGGTTATGCGTTTCGGCGAAAATGCATTAAAAACAATTAAAGGAGTTAAGAAAAAGTTAGATGAATTAAAACCAGGCTTACCGAAAGGTGTTGAAATAGTTGAAACATATAATCGCTCGCATTTAATTAATCGAGCAGTCAGTAATCTAAATGGCAAACTGATTGAAGAGTTTATAGTAGTTGGGCTTGTGTGTGTTGTGTTTTTATTTCATATGCGTTCTGCTCTGGTTGCTATTTTATCGCTTCCTGTCGGTATACTGGGGGCATTTATTATTATGCAATCTCAGGGAATGAATGCAAATATTATGTCGTTGGGGGGAATTGCTATTGCAATAGGTGCAATGGTGGATGCTGCCATTGTGATGATTGAAAATATGCATAAACATTTAGAACATGAAAAAAATGGAAGTGATGACCTAAGTGAGAATAGGCGATGGGAGTTAGTTGCAAAATCGGCTATAGAAGTTGGGCCGGCTCTTTTCTTCTCTTTGATTATTATTACATTGAGTTTTATGCCTGTGTTTACCCTTGAAGCACAGGAGGGAAAATTATTCTCTCCACTGGCGTATACAAAGACCTTTGCAATGGCTGTGGCTGCAGGGTTGTCAATTACATTGGTTCCAGTATTGATGGGATATTTTATTCGGGGTCATATTACACCGGAGAAAAAAAATCCGATTAATCGTGTTTTGGTTAAAGCATATAAACCTTTCATTAATATGATCTTACACTCACCGAAAAGCGTGCTTATGGTTTCTGTTGTCATAGTGTTATTAGGTGCATGGCCTATGTCTCAATTAGGTTCAGAATTTATGCCTGACTTAGATGAGGGTGACTTAATGTATATGCCAACGACTTTTCCGGGTTTATCTATTGGTAAAGCTCAGGAGCTTTTACAACAAACAGATAAGTTAATTAAAACAATACCGGAAGTTAAAACGGTTTTTGGAAAAATTGGGCGAGCCGAAACAGCAACTGATCCTGCTCCCCTAACAATGATAGAAACCACGATACAGTTAAAACCCCGTAATGAATGGCGGGATGGTATGACAACGGAAAAGCTTAAGCGAGAGTTAAGTGAGTTAATAAAATTTCCGGGTTTAACTAACGCCTGGGTTATGCCCATAAAAACACGTATTGATATGTTAGCAACGGGTATAAAAACACCCGTAGGTATAAAAGTTGCTGGTGCAGATCTAAACGTAATTGAAAATATAGGTAAGCAAATTGAGAAAGCAGTGCTTCAGGTGCCGGGTACCGCTTCCGCTTATTCCGAACGGGTCGCTGGTGGACGTTATATTACAGTTGATGTAGATCGTTTAGCCTCAGCCCGTTTTGGTTTAAATATCGCTGATGTGCATGAAGTGGTTAGCACAGCATTAGGTGGAATGAATATTTCACAAACTATTGAAGGGCTGGAGCGATACCCGATTAATGTTCGTTATCCGAGGGATATGCGGGATTCAATTCATCAGTTAAAAAATTTACCTGTTGTAACACCCTCTGGAGCACGAATTACTTTAGGTGAAGTAGCTAATATAAAGGTTGATGATGGACCTGCGGTTATTAAAAGTGAGAATGCGAGGCCTAATGGCTGGACCTTTGTAGATATAGAAGGTCGCGATCTGGGATCGTATGTAGCAGAAGCACAAAACGTGGTTGTAAGACAGGTAAAGCTACCTGCAGGATATTCAATATCCTGGTCAGGCCAGTATGAATATATGGTGCGAGCAAAGCAACGGTTGTCTGCAGTGGTACCGGTAACTTTAGGAATTATTGTTTTATTGTTGTATTTGAATTTTAGAAAAATATCTGAAGTGATGTTAATTATGGGGACCTTGCCTATGGCGTTAGTCGGGGGGTTCTGGTTGCTGTATATTCTTAATTATAATTTATCTGTTGCAGTTGGCGTTGGCTTTATTGCTTTGGCGGGGGTTTCTGTTGAAATTGGCGTTGTTATGTTGGTGTATCTGAATCAGGCGTTACAATTGCATATTGAAAAAGCAGAAAAGGAAAATCGACAACTAACTATACATGAGTTACGGTCCGCAGTTACTGAAGGAGCATTATTAAGAGTGCGACCCATAATGATGACGGTAGCTGCGATTATTGCAGGCCTGTTACCTATTATGTTGGGTAGCGGTACCGGATCAGAAGTAATGCGCAGAATAGCGGCGCCTATGGTCGGCGGTATGGTAAGCGCGACTATTCTCACACTGGTGGTTTTGCCTTCTGTTTTTTTATTAATGAAAAAAATGCAATTAAGAAATAATTGAATGAGATTTATATGTCAGAGTTACACTATTTTAGAATTAATGGATTGAATAATGAATCGGATGTTTCAAAAATTGAAGGTAAATTAAAAGGAATGGATGAAGTCGAATCGGTTGAGGTTGATTTAGATTCGGGTATGGCATTTATTAAAAGTGATATATCTGCAGAAGAAATATCACTAATTATCGATGGTGCGGGTTTTAACTCGATATTAATACCAGAATAAAATTTTAGTTATTACTGAACAGTATTAACAGCCTCTATATTACTTTATTATTAAATACCATTAATGTGGCGATCGGCAACTATTAGATAAATGTAAGATCTATTTGTTTAATAACTATAATTTTTATGGTTATATTTTGTTGATATTAGTGGACGTTTTTTATGTGTAGTTCACCTAAAAGTGGTAGCACTAAACCATTATTCAGTCGTCAAGTTGATAACGCTTGCGCGAGCATGTCTTTAATTGAGGACATACAGTGAAATGGTTCGCAGGGAGAATGAGTCTTATGGACGTCGACAGAAAGAGTTTACTGATTATAGAAAAACATATAAAAGGAAAAATTCACATAATGTTAACAAACAGAGTAAATGGTCTTTTTTTGAAAAAATGAGTGCATTTTTTAGACAAATCGGCTCATCTCAGCAATTAGGAAGCAAATAAACGGATATTTATTCAAAAACATCGATATTTCATCAAACTTTAATAACTTATAACGTTGACTAAGGGATAAAGCGGGTTATAATTCATTCAGCTAGAAAGTGCCGTTAATACTTATGCACACCACATTTCGAAGTTCCATCAGTAGTACTCCGTCCTGTTCTCATATGTAAACACTTCCAGCACAACCGCCCTGGCGCAACTATGTAAAAGGGCATTAAAATTACTTTTGAAAAAATAGGATAGAAATTATGTCTACTACAACTGGTACAGTTAAATGGTTCAACGAATCTAAAGGTTTTGGTTTTATCGAGCAGGAAAATGGTCCTGACGTATTTGCACATTTCAGTGCAATTCAGGGTTCTGGTTTTAAAACGCTGACTGAAGGTCAAAAAGTTGAGTTCACTGTAACTCAAGGCCAGAAAGGTCCTCAAGCTGAGAACATTGTAGCGGTTTAACTATTAAACGCTATTTCACTCCCTAATATGGGGTGTGAATTAAAAAAGGCCGCTCCATGGAGCGGCCTTTTTTTGTTTTAGTGTTTTTGAAGTTGTTTGAAATACGATCTTCAGAGCATCATTGCTGGTTAGCTTGCGAGGCTTTTCATAGAGTGAGCAGCGTTGGTTTCAATCATAGTGTCTGTAATGATGTTGGCAATTAATTTAATATCATCTAATGTAAAAGTCATTGGTAAACGTAGATCACAGGCACATGAAATAAGCTCTGCAGTTTTTTCACAACCTGGCGTATCATCAAACGAGTATTGCCAGTTGCGGAAGTCACGCGCATTATTATTTCGACCAAACACCTGAATAATTACGCCTTTTTCTTTTGCGCTACTTATAAAGCTCGTAATATCGGCACTGTCTAAATCAATAAGGTTAAACTGTAAACTATCGCCTACGTTCTCAGCGCTATCAACAGGCTCAGGTATTTCGATGTTCTCGACAGGTGTAAGAAGAGATATCAATAGCTGATATTTTTCTTTGTATGAAGCAATACGTTCATCAATTAATTCAATTTGAGGGCGCAAAATAGCAGCTGTTAGGTTATTCATACGCAGACTAAAGTTGGGTACATCAAACTTAATGTTTTCGAACAGGCTATCGTCCATAGGTCGGGCAAGATGTTTTTTATACAAGCCTTCATATGAGCCAGCGGCCAGTATGCAATAAGCTGCAAGCTGTTCATCATTGGTGGCAATAAAGCCGCCTTCGCCGGAATTTAGCATTTTATGGCTTTGTGTGCTGTAACAGGCTATTTCACAATGATGGCCGACAAAATGGTCTTTATCAGTATCAGCAGTGTTCCAGCGTTTACCCAGGCCATGTGCGCAGTCTTCAATTAGTCTGATATTGTTTTTATCACAAAGGGTTTTTATTTTGTCCAGCTCGGCAATATGCCCACGCATATGTGACAAAATAAAAAAACGGACTTCAGGGTGTTTAGCAATTTGTTCTTCAAAGTGTTTTAAATCAATAACATACTGATCATTACACTCAATGTAAACCGGATTTGCATTAGCATGAACAATGCTGCTGGGAACAGCGGTAAATGTGAAAGCATTAGTAAAAACCCCTTCACCAGGCTGTATGTCCATCGCTTTTAGTGCAATAAACATTGCGCTGCCACATGAATTAACAGCTACCACATATTTGTGACCGGTATATTGGCCAAAAGCAGCTTCTAATTTTGAAACTTCACTATCGTCATCGGTGTGTCCATATCGATAGAGCATGCCATGCTCCATCTGGCTAACGGCATTAGCGATAGCTTTGGCGGGAATTGGATTAGGGGTGTCAAAACTTTTACTGAATTTCATGTTTATTATAGGCCGCATCGAAAAATGCCACTTATTGTAACATGATGATATGTTTATGCAGCTAAGTTCGAGATAAACTGAAAAATAAAAGGTGTTAGCTATTTGAAAAGTTAAGTTATTCTTCTACTAATTCAAAGCGTTAGAAGATTTTTAGTAAGCTCTAAACTTCAGGTGATTAGTACTTGTATAAGTCTTAATTACCTGAAGAGTTGAGTAACGAGTTTATTTTGGTGTTTTTCTTTTGCCGACATTCTTTTTGTCTCTTTTTCTATTTTTATCTTTTTTCTTGTCAGTCTTCTTATCTGTCTTGTCGGGTTTTCGGCTTAGTTTTTCCCGTTTTTGACTTTTTCCTTTCGATTTTTCTGTGTTTCTGGACGGGTTCAATTTTGAAATTTGTAACTGCTGACCAGATACCCAAACTTTTTTAAGATCGTTAAATACATCTTTTGGCATGCCATTGGGTAAATCGACCAGACTATAGTCATCATATATTTTGATATGACCAATGTTATTGCTATCAAGTCCCGCTTCGTTAGCAATAGCACCAACAATATTGCCTGGCCTTACATCATGGTTGTTGCCTACTTCTATACGGTAGCTCGCCATGTCTTCAGCAGGTGGTTTATCTTTTCTAGACCTATCTCGGCCTTTGTCCTGATTACGTTCTTTGCCTCTATCGTTACCTCTGTCTCGCTCGCGTTCTCTGCGAGAAGGTTTTCTGTCTGATGAAGGTTTACCGCTATCTTTCCAGTTTTTGTCCATTTTCTTTTGCGGTTTGTTTTGCAATAGAAAAGGAGACTCACCCTGTAACAGGTGTGCCAGTGCGGCCGCAATGTTTAGTGCTGGAACATCATTACCCTGTTGGTAATCGCTAATCATCTTATTAAACATATCAAGATTTTGAGAGTCCAACGTATCGGTGATACGTTGCTTGAATTTCTCAATGCGTTGATCATTGATCAACTCAGTTGAGGGTAGCTCCATCATGTCGATAGGTTTTTTAGTGGCTCGTTCGATAGCCTGTAACAGGCGTTTCTCTCGAGGCGCTACAAATAGTATCGCGTCACCCTCACGACCTGCTCGACCGGTGCGGCCAATTCGGTGGATATATGATTCGGTGTCATGAGGTATATCATAGTTAACAACGTGGCTGATACGGGGCACATCTAAACCGCGAGCTGCTACATCAGTGGCTACCAGAATATCAAGCTTTCCATTTTTTAAGTTTTGTACAGACCGCTCGCGCTGGCTTTGTTGAATATCTCCGTTAATCGCTGCAGCAGCGTAACCCCTGGCTTCCAGTTTATCGGCCAGTTCAACTGTAGAGTTTTTAGTGCGCACAAAAATAATCATGGCATCAAACTCTTCTGCTTCTAAAATTCGTGTTAATGCATCGAGTTTATGTACACCGCTAACCGGCCAAAAGCGTTGGCGAATTGTCTCCGCTGTTGCTGTTTTAACTTTAATTGTAATTTGTTCAGGGTTGTCCAGATATTTGGTCGCGATACGTCTAATCTGTTGCGGCATTGTGGCAGAAAAAAGGGCAATTTGACGAGTGGCAGGAGTTTGTTCTAATACCCACTCAACATCATCAATAAAGCCCATACGTAACATTTCATCTGCTTCATCAAGTACGAGTGCTTTAAGACCTTCTAGTTTCAAAGTACCACGACGCATATGGTCCATTACTCGACCTGGCGTACCGACGATAACATGTACACCGCGTTTTAATGCGCTAATCTGCCCTCGAAAATCCTGTCCGCCGTATACCGGTAAAACATGAAATCCTTTCATATGTTTGGCGTATTTCTGGAATGCTTCTGCTACCTGAATCGCCAGTTCACGGGTAGGTGCAAGTACTAATATTTGCGGGTCTTTTTGTTTTAGATTGATATTTGAGATAAGGGGTAAAGCAAAAGCGGCAGTTTTACCTGTACCCGTTTGAGCTTGACCGATGATGTCTCTGCCATCTAGTAACAAAGGAATAGTTTCTGCCTGAATTGGCGAAGGGGTTTCATAACCGACTTCGTCTAGTGCTTTTAACAGGTGTTTATTAAGCGCCAATTCCTTAAACGAGCTTACCGTTTCGGTAGTCATGTATTTTGCCTATATGATAGGGGGTGTAATGGCCATTGATAGCCATTCACACAGTAGTATGAGCATAGTCCACTTTTGAGGGATGGTACTAT
>Ga0316204_10003302_pt1 | contig 32868 bp, 30 predicted proteins | sample 6monrhotite_MG_2_FD_205661 | JGI IMG/M metagenome (GOLD analysis project Ga0316204, IMG submission 205661) | Microbial mat bacterial communities from mineral coupon in-situ incubated in ocean water Damariscotta River, Maine, United States -... | ecosystem: Environmental > Aquatic > Marine >... | reverse complement strand
TCAAATCTTCCATCAGCTTTACGGGCAAAGGCCTGCACTCCGGTGCACCGGCCACCGTGACCGTGCGCCCCGCCGGGGCCCATCACGGCATCTGGTTTTCCCGCAGCGATGTTTTGGTTGGTGACCGTCTGATCCCCGCGCGTTGGGATGCGGTGAACCGTTCGCCTTTGTGTACCAAGTTGGAAAATGCCTCTGGTCTGGCCGTTTCGACGGTTGAACATTTGATGGCGGCGCTGGCCGGTTGCGGCATCCACAACGCGATGATCGACATCGACGGACCCGAAGTGCCGATCCTTGATGGTTCTGCGATCCCGTTTGTGCGCGGCTTTATGCAACGCGGCATTCGGCAGCTGTCTGCGCCCGTGATGGCGTTTGAGGTGCTCAAGACCGTTACCGTTCAGGACGGCGAAGCAACCGCAACAATCGCGCCAGCGGACACGCTGCGCATTGATTTCGAGATTGATTTCACCGATGCGGCCATTGGGCATCAGAAAAAATCTTTGGTGATGAACAACGGTTCCTTTGCCCGTGAACTGTGTGACAGCCGTACGTTCTGCCGTCAGGCGGATGTGGATGCGATGCAGGCCAACGGTCTGGCGCTGGGTGGCGATTCTGGTGAAAACGCTGTTGTCTTTGACGGTGACCGCGTGATCAGCCCCGGCGGACTTCGCTATGCGGATGAACCCGTGCGCCACAAGATGCTGGATGCCTTGGGTGATCTGGCTTTGGCCGGTGCGCCGATTTTGGGCCATTACACCGGGTTTCGCGCAGGTCATTCCCTGACCAACACCTTGCTGCGTGCGCTCTTTGCAACGCCCGGTGCGGTGCGGTTGATCACCTGTGATGCACAGACAGCAGCGCGGTTGCCGGGTGCAGGCCTGATCTGGGACGAAATTCCGCAGGTTGCCTGACAGTTGTGATCTTGTGTGATCTTGGCGCTATTGCCATTGAAGCATGGCTCAAGTGCATGTAATTCCTTACAGATAACGACGACGGTGTGGCAATTCCTCGGACTTTTCCCTGCGGGACACCACAAAGTGCGGAATCGGCGTTTTGCAACGCAAATTATTGTGCTAGGCAAGGTCGCAAGAAGGGTCGGGTGACCATGTGTTTAACGATACAAAGGGTGGGGGCATGACAGTGGCGGGGTCGCGTAAGCGGATGATCGGTGCGGTGCTTGTGGTTGCGGCTTTGACGGCTTGCGGCGCGCGGGATGCCGGGCGCACCACGACGAATTTCTTCAACCCTCAGGAAATCCCGCTTGAGACCTATTCCGCCGAGCAGATCTTTGAACGGGGCGAGTTTGAGCTGAACCGCCGCCGCCCTAAAGAGGCCGCGTTCTATTTCGCCGAGATTGAACGGCTTTACCCCTATTCGGACTGGGCCCGCCGCGCATTGATCATGCAGGCCTTTGCCTATCACAAGAACAAAGACTACCCCGACAGCCGGTCTGCCGCGCAGCGTTTCATTGATTTTTACCCCGATGATGACGATGCCGCCTATGCGCAGTATCTGCTGGCGCTGAGCTATTACGACCAGATTGACGAAGTGGGCCGTGATCAGGGTTTGACCTTTCAGGCGCTGCAATCGCTGCGTGACGTGATCGAGCAATATCCGGACAGCGAATATGCTAAATCGGCAATCCTGAAGTTTGATCTGGCCTTTGACCATTTGGCTGGCAAAGAGATGGAAATCGGCCGCTATTACCTGCGCCGCAATCACTACACCGCTGCAATCAATCGTTTCCGTGTTGTGGTTGAGGATTTCCAGACCACGACCCACACTGCGGAAGCTTTGCACCGTTTGGTTGAGGGATACCTGTCGCTTGGCCTGACCAACGAGGCCCAGACCGCCGCAGCGATCCTTGGCCATAACTATCAATCCACGGATTGGTATGAGGACAGCTATAAACTGCTGACCGGGCAAGGGCTTGAGCCGAAGTTCTTTAAGGACAATTGGCTGGGCAAGATTTACCGCCAGACCATCAAGGGCGAGTGGTTGTAACGCGTGGGGTAATTCCCCACTCTACGGGCTGATCTGATGCTGCGCGGGCTTGATATATCGGACATGCTGATCATTGACCGGCTGGAGCTTGGCTTTCAACCGGGGTTGAATGTGCTGACCGGTGAGACTGGGGCGGGCAAGTCTATCCTTCTGGATTCATTGGGTTTTGTTTTGGGCTGGCGTGGCCGTGCCGATCTGGTGCGCCAAGGAGCGGAGCAGGGCGAGGTCACAGCATGGTTTGATCTGGCCGAGGGCCATCCGGCCCGCGCGGTTCTGCAAGAGGCAGGGCTGCCGGACGGCGATGAGCTGATCCTGCGGCGGATCAATGGACGGGACGGGCGCAAGACCGCCTGGGTCAACGACCGGCGCTGTTCGGGCGAGGTGTTGCGGGCGCTTTCGGAAACCTTGGTGGAATTGCACGGGCAGCATGATGACCGGGGTTTACTTAACCCGCGTGGGCATCGCGCCATTCTGGATGATTTTGCGGGCAACGGGGCGGCGCAGGCCAAGGTGCGCAAGGCATGGTCTGCACTTGCAGCGGCGCGAAAAGCCGCCAAGATCGCCGCCAGCGAACGCGAAGCTATTGAAGCCGAAGAAGAATTCCTGCGCCATGCGGTCGCCGAGCTGGACAAGCTGGACCCGCAAGAGGGCGAAGAGGCGACGCTGGATACCAAACGCCGGATGATGCAGAGCGCGGAAAAGATCCGCAGTGATGTGGTCAACGCCTATGAGATGATGGGCCAGAACGGCGCAGAGCGGCATATGGGTGATGCGTTGCGCTGGCTTGATGGGGCGGCGGCACAGGCCGAAGGGGCGCTTGAGGCACCGATGGCGGCGCTAAACCGTGCGATGGTGGAACTGGATGATGCCATGTCCGGCGTGGCCGATGCGATTGATGTGATGTCGTTTAATCCGATTGAGTTGGAAGAGACCGAAGAACGCCTGTTTGCCATCCGCGGACTGGCCCGCAAACATGACGTGGCTCCTGATGAGTTGGCAGGCTTTGCCGATACCCTGCGGGCCAAGCTGGATGCGCTGGATGCGGGCGAGGCGGCGCAGGCGGCGCTGGAGCAAGAGGTAAAGGATGCAGAAGCCGCCTATGAGGCGGCGGCGGACGCCCTGAGCCGTAGCCGTGCCAAGGCGGCGGCCAAGCTGGACAAGGCAGTCGCAGCGGAACTGGCCCCCCTCAAGATGGAGCGGGCGGTGTTCGAGACACAAATCACCACCGAAGAACCGGGACCGGACGGCCGTGATGGCGTGTCTTTTACCGTGGCCACAAACCCCGGAGCGCCTGCTGGCCCGCTGGGCAAGATCGCATCAGGCGGTGAACTCAGCCGCTTCTTGCTGGCGCTCAAGGTCTGTCTGACACAGGGCCAAACAGGTCTGACCATGATCTTTGACGAAATTGACCGCGGCGTCGGCGGTGCAACCGCCGATGCGGTCGGGCGGCGTCTTTCGGCGCTGGCCGAAGGCGGGCAGGTTCTGGTCGTCACCCATTCGCCGCAGGTTGCGGCCCTTGGGGCGCATCATTGGCGCGTGGCCAAGGGCGTGGCCAAGGGCGTCACAACCTCAACGGTGGTGCCGCTGGCCCCAGAGGAACGGGTGGATGAAGTGGCGCGGATGTTGTCGGGCGATGTGATCACCGACGCCGCCCGCGCCGCCGCCGAGGCCTTGTTGGCGGGGTAGGCGGGATGGGGCAACGTCATAAGTCTTTGCTCCGATCTGTGCGATCCCTTATGGCGGTGGTGTCATGACCCAGCGCCCGCCTTCCTTTCTGGCAGAACAATTTGATCAGGCGGTCTGCGCCTGCCGCGATGGTATCAGGGTCATCCGCACCCGTGGTCCGGGCAAGATTACCTTTTGGTTTATTGCTCTGCTGATCGGCATCGCCGCAGGATTTGCCGCGCTTTTTTTCCGCAAAGGGATCAATTGGTTACAGGCCACTCTTTATGGAACCGAAGACGTGCAGAACCTACACAGTTTTCTGACCGGGCTGCCTTGGTATTACATTGTTTTGATCCCGACCACCGGCGGCTTGATTGTCGGGCTGATCCTGCATTTCTTCACCCATGATGCGCGGTCGCGGTCCGTCAGTGACGTGATCCTTGGCGCCGCGATGCATGATGGCCGTGTCGAGACCCGCGCTGGTCTGGCCTCGGCCCTGTCGTCGATGATCACGCTCAGCACCGGTGGATCGTCAGGCCGTGAAGGGCCGGTTGTGCATCTGGCGGGGGTTATTTCCACCTGGGTCAGCCGCCGCATCAACGCGGATGGCATCACCGGGCGGGATCTGTTGGGGTGTGCGGTAGCGGCGGCGGTGTCGGCCAGCTTTAATGCGCCCATCGCCGGTGCGCTCTTTGCACTTGAGGTGGTCTTGCGCCACTTTGCCGTTCATGCCTTTGCGCCAATCGTCATCGCCTCTGTGGCGGGTACAGTCATCAACCGCTGGGAATTTGGCGGCGTCACTGAGTTTATCCTGCCGACTTACGGCGATCTGCAATTTTACGTCGAACTGCCCGCGTTTTTGCTTTTGGGCCTCACCTGCGGTCTGGTCTCTGTCATCCTGATGCGCGGCATCTTTTGGGCTGAAGATTTTGGCGATGTCATTGAAAAGGCAACGAAACTTCCGAGATGGCTGCGCCCGGCGGTGGCGGGGGCGATCCTTGGCGTGATTGCGATCTGGTTCCCGCATATTATTGGCGTTGGCTATGAGACGACATCACATGCGCTGACTGGGCAATTGGTGCTGCATGAGGCGATTATTTTTGCGGTGCTCAAGGTTGCGGCGGTGTCGATCACCTTGGGCGGACGCATGGGCGGCGGGGTGTTTTCACCCTCGCTGATGATCGGGGCACTGACGGGGCTTGGCTTCGGGCTGATTGCAACGGGGGTGTTTCCCGATGTCTCCGGTTCATCCTCGCTTTATGCGCTGGCGGGCATGGGTGCGGTGGCTGCTGCGGTGCTTGGTGCGCCGATTTCCACCACTTTGATCGTCTTTGAACTGACTGGGGATTGGCAGACCGGCCTCGCGGTGATGGTTGCGGTCAGCATGTCCACCGCGCTGGCCTCGCGCATCGTGGATCGCAGTTTCTTCCTGACCCAGATTGAGCGGCGCGGCATTCATCTGGCGGCGGGACCGCAGGCCTATCTGCTGTCGATGTTCATGGTGGCGCGGATCATGCGCCGCCCTGATGATCCGAGAGCGGCGGATGTCGCCGCTTGCTGGGATCTTATCAACGAAGGCACCTATATCGACGGTACGGCGACACTAGAGGCGGCGCTGCCGGTATTTGAGCAATCAGGGGCGCGGTTCATTCCGGTCGTCACGCTTAGCGCCGATGCGCCGCCCGAGCTGCTTGGGGCGCTGTTTCACGTCGATGCGCTGAAGGTCTATAACAGGGCCTTGGCCGCCACAGCGGCAGAGGAACATTCCTGACCTAGTGCCAGATCAGATCTGCTCAATGGTGATCTCTTCGATGGGATAAAACGCCAGATGATCCTTGATCGCGGCCACGGCCTCATGCGGATCTTCATAGGACCATACCGCATTTTCCAAAGTTCGGCTTTTGGTCACCACTGAGAAATAGTGAGCATCGCCCTTGTGCGGGCAATGGGTGGTTTTGTCGGTGCTGTCGAGAAACGCCATCGCAATATCGCCGCGCGGGAAATAGATGACCTCGGGATAGTCGCCCTCTTGCAGGATCAAAGCGTTGGTGGTCTCGCCCAGAACGGCACCACCGGCACGCACGGTCCAATTGGCATCGGATTGTGTAATTGTGATGTGATCGGCCATGCTGTTTCTCCCCACAAGCGTTCATCTGCCCCTTCAGATCGGGGCCGTGGCCGCATCCAACCATAGTTTTGTAACAGGCGATACCCGCGGTCCGATTTTTTCTGCAACCTCCGCATGGTAGGCGTTAAGCCATGTCCGCGCTGCAGGGTCCAAAAGCGCAGGCACAATCAGCCGCCGGTCGATGGGCGCAAAGCTGAGCGTGCGCCAGTGCAACATCTTGCGGTGCGCGTCGCCGCCGGCCAAATCTGGTGCGTCTTCGACCACCAAAAGGTTCTCGATGCGGATGCCAAATGCGCCCTCACGGTAGTATCCCGGCTCATTCGACAGGATCATGCCTGTATCCAGTGGCACATGGCTGACCTTGCTGAGCCGTTGTGGCCCCTCATGTACGCTGAGGTAAGCGCCAACACCATGCCCCAGCCCATGATCAAAGTCCTGCCCGGCCAGCCATAGTGGCATCCGGCCTATCGCCTCAATGTCACGCCCCGCCAGCCCGCGCGGCCAGCGCAGGCGGCTCATGGCGATCATCCCGGACAACACACGGGTGAAGGCGGCGCTGGCCTCCTCGGGCGGGGTGCCGATGGCAATGGTGCGGGTGATGTCGGTCGTGCCATCCAGATATTGCCCGCCGGAATCCAATACCAGCAAATGACCGTCCTCAAGGCGGCTGTCGGTGTCTTCGGTGACGCGGTAATGCATGATCGCGCCATTGGGGCCGGTGCCCGCGATGGTCTCAAAACTGATGTCTTGCAGCGCGTTGTCCTTGCGCCGCGCGGCCTCCAGCTGGCTGACCACTTGGGTTTCGGAGAGGCTGCCAGCGGGCTGCGCGTCGAGCCACGCCAACACCTCGCAGAGCGCTGCACCATCACGCAGATGCGCCTGAGCCGATCCGGCGATTTCGGCGGCATTCTTGCAGGCTTTGGGCAGGGCGCAGGGATCATCACCAAAGGCGGCCGCATCGCCTAAAGCTTCGGCAAGGATGACCGGGACGCTTTGCTTTTCAATGCGCACGAGGTCGGTGATTTGTCCCAAAAAGGCGATCAGCGTTGCAGGGTCATGCACCGTGACCTGCGGGCCCAAATGGTCCAGTGCCGTCTCCAGCTTGGACGCGGCGGCAAACAGATCTACCGCACCGTCCTGATGCAGCACGGCAAAGCCATGCATCACCGGATTGCGCGGGATATCCGCGCCGCGCAGGTTCAGCAGCCAGCACAGGCTATCGGGCAGGGTGATCAAGGCCGCCGCATGGCCCGCATCCTGCAAGGCCTTGCCCAGCCGCGTACGTTTATCCTCATGGCTTTCCCCTGCAAATTCAATGGGGTGCACCTTGGCTTGGGCCATTGGCGGGGCTGGTTGATCTGTCCAGATCCGGTCCACCAGATTGGCGCAGGCCCGCATGTCAATGCCGGTGCCGGACAGCGCCTCAGCCAGTTGTTCCAGCTGCACTGCGGTGTGCAGCCACGGGTCAAATCCGACCACGCCGCCACCCGGCAATTGTTCCTTGAGCCACTGCGCCAAAGACACTTCTGGCCAAGGCACCGGCGTAAAATCCGCTGCGACCTGCGTCTTGACCTGAGTGCGATAGCGCCCGTCAATGAACACGCCGGCGACGTCTTTCAGCGCCGCACAAAAGCCTGCGGAGCCGGTGAAACCCGTCAGCCAGGCCAGCCGGTCATCATGGGGGGCAACATATTCGCCCTGATGGGCATCGGCGCGGGGAATGAGAAACCCATCAAGGCCCTCTGCGGTCAACTCATGGCGCAGCGCGGCCAGACGGGGCGGCCCCTGTTCCGGGCGTGCGGTGACCTCGAAACTCTGGAACATCCGCCCCTCCTTCATTTGGCTTAAAAAAACTCAATCCCGCGCTCTCAACCGGCGCGGCGCATCCCCATGACGCGGGCCCGTGCCCGTGGATCACTGTCAAACAGCGCCGCCAGTTGTTCGGTCATCGCACCGGCCAGCTGTTCCACATCCGTGATCGTTACCGCGCGGTCATAATAGCGGGTCACGTCATGGCCGATACCGATGGCCAGCAGTTCCACCGCTTTGCGCTTCTCGACCAAAGCGATCACATCGCGCAGGTGCTTTTCCAGATAATTGGCCGGGTTGACCGACAAGGTGCTGTCATCCACCGGCGCCCCGTCAGAGATCACCATGAGGATTTTGCGGGCCTCGTGCCGCGCCAGCATCCGGCGGTGCGCCCATTCCAGTGCCTCACCGTCGATGTTTTCCTTGAGCAGACCCTCTTTCATCATCAGACCCAGATTGGGCCGGGTCCGGCGCCAAGGGGCGTCTGCGGATTTGTAGATGATGTGGCGCAGGTCGTTCAGGCGGCCGGGTTGCACGGGGCGCCCTTCGTTCAGCCATGCCTCACGGGCTTGGCCACCTTTCCACGCGCGGGTGGTAAAACCAAGGATCTCGACCTTGACGTTGCACCGTTCCAACGTGCGGGCCAGAACGTCGGCACAGATCGCAGCAATGGAAATCGGCCGCCCCCGCATTGAGCCGGAATTGTCCAGCAGCAGCGTCACAACAGTATCGCGGAATTCGGTGTCTTTCTCGACCTTGAAGGACAGCGGCGTTGTTGGATTGGCCACAACCCGTGCCAGACGGCCCGCATCCAGCATGCCTTCTTCGAGGTCAAATTCCCAAGACCGGTTCTGCTGGGCCTGCAACCGGCGTTGCAGCTTGTTGGCCAGACGGCTCACCGCGCCCTTGAGCGGTTCAAGCTGTTGGTCGAGATAGGCCCGCAGGCGTTCCAGTTCGACCGGATCGGCCAGATCTTCGGCGCCAATCACCTCGTCGTGGGTGTCCATATAGACCAGATAATTGGGATCGGCGTCCGAAACCGGCTGCGGGGCAGGTGGCTCAAGCGGCGCCTCGCCCTCTGGCATTTCCGCCTCTTCGCCCAACTCTTGGTCGGCCATTTCGTCCATCGAGACCTGCGCCTCGGCGCTGTCTTGTTGTTCTTCCTGACTTTGCTCGGCGCTGCCTTCGGCGTCGTCTTCGTCCTGATCGTCTTCGCCGGTGCTGTCGGGGTCTTGCTCTTCTTCCGCGCCTTCTTCGGCCTCGTCTTCCATATCTTCGTCAATCTGGTCGGGATCATCACCCAACTGATCGCCGTAGCCCAGATCACTGATCATCTGGCGGGCAAATTTGGCAAATGCGGATTGGTCGTCGAGAATCTCACCAAGGGTGTCCAGCGTGCCGCCGGCCTGTTCCTCGATATAGCCGCGCCACAGCTCCATGGCGTTGTCCGCACCGGGGGGCAATTCGCGCCCCGTGGCCAGATGGCGCACCAGATAACCCGCAGCCGTGGCCAGAGGCACATCGCTGGCCTGTCTGGCCTGATCATAACCTTTGCGCAGGGCCTCGTGCTTGATCTTGACGTCAATGTTGCCTGCGGTGCCGGGCATATCGCGTGCGCCCACCGCTTCGCAGCGGGCAGTTTCCATTGCCTCATAAAGATCGCGGGCCATTTCGCCTTGTGGTTCATAGCGGGCGTGGGTCTGGCCGTTGTGATAGCGCCGGTTCAACGCCAGCGCGTCTGCGGTGCCGCGGGCCAGCAGAACCTCTTCGCGGGTCATGCGGCGGGTCACTTGCGGCAGGCGCATTGTGTCGCCGGACAGGCCGGAGGGATCCACCGAATAGCTGACCGTCAGTTCAGGATCATTGGCCATGACCTTGGACGCCTCGGCCAGCGCCTTTTTGAATGCGTCTGCGGGATTGTCGGATGGTTTAGACATTGGTTGCCCCCATTGCATGCTCGTTCAGATCAGCTTTGCCCGTGGCCAGCTTGACCAAAAGGTCGATATGTATGTCTAGCGCGTCAATCACCCGATAGCCAACGTCGCGCCCGTCAAACGCGAGGTTCAGGTCGGTGCCAGCGAGGACAACTGCATCCGCGCCAGTGTCGATCAGGCTTTGACCCTGCGCAAAGAAATAGCTGCGCTGCGCGTCGGTGCAGGTGCTGGACAGTGCCATATCCAGATAGGTTTGGCCTGAGCCTGCGATATCATCGGGCGCGATGGCTGCGGTGTTTTCAAGCTGGCCGTATAGTTTTGTGCGCATCACCACAGCGGTGCCCAAAAGGCCAACCGTCTTGATGCCCTGCTGGGTAAAGAACCCGTCCAGCGGGGTCACGCCGCTGATCAAGGGCAGGGCGGACAGCGGCACGGTTTCCTCAATGCAGAAATGCCCACCCAGCGAGGTGATCACCGCGCAATCGGCGTCAGCCGCCTGTAGCCGGTCAATCAATCCCGCATAGACTTTTGCCTGCGCAGCGCGGTCATCCGCCAGATTGTTTTTCACCAGAACATTGGCATCCGCGTTGACGATGGTCAGTTCCAGCGGCTGCCCCAACGCGCGCAGGGCGGCCGTCAGTTTTTGATAATAGACAACCGTGGATGCCGGACCGATGCCGCCGATCAAACCTAAGTGCATGACGCCTCCTTAGGCTTTGGCTTACCCCAAGCTGACGCTGGCCGCGCTTTCGGGCAGTTCTTCGTCGAACAGACGCTGATAGAACTCTGCCACGGTCTGGCGCTCCAGCTCGTCACATTTGTTGAGGAAGGACAGGCGGAAGGCGTAGCCCACATTGCGGAAAATCTCGGCGTTCTGGGCCCAGGCGATGACGGTACGCGGCGACATGACGGTGGAAAGCTCACCATTCATAAACGCCGTGCGCGTCAGATCCGCCACTGTCACCATCTGCTTGACCGTTTTGCGGCCTGCTTCGGTGTTGTAATGCGGGTTCTTGGACAGAACGATGGCTGTTTCTGCGTCAATGGACAGATAGTTCAGCGTTGCCACCAGTGACCAACGGTCCATCTGGCCCTGGTTGATCTGTTGGGTGCCGTGATAAAGGCCAGTTGTATCGCCCAGACCCACGGTGTTGGCGGTCGCAAAAATGCGGAAATAGGGGTGCGGTGTGATGACCTGATTTTGGTCCAGAAGCGTCAGCTTGCCGTCCACTTCCAGCACACGCTGGATCACGAACATCACATCGGCGCGGCCTGCGTCATATTCATCAAACACAATCGCGGTCGGGTTGCGCAGCGCCCAAGGCAGGATGCCTTCTTGGAAGTCCGTAACCTGCTTGCCATCTTTGAGCTTGATCGCGTCTTTGCCGATCAGGTCGATCCGGCTGATGTGGCTGTCGAGATTGACGCGCACCGCAGGCCAGTTCAGGCGACTTGCCACCTGTTCGATATGGGTCGATTTGCCCGTGCCGTGGTAACCTTGGATCATCACGCGGCGGTTGTGGCTAAAGCCTGCAAGGATCGCCAATGTCGTATCGGGATCAAACTTGTAGGTGCTATCAAGATCCGGCACGCGGTCGGTGCGTTCGGCAAAGCCTTTTACAACCATGTCCGTATCAATACCGAAAACCTCGCGGACGCTGATTTCTTCGGTTGGTTTGGTGTCGATATCCAGCGCGCCGTCGGCCATCTGTCCTGTCCTTTTCTCTGGTGCGCCCCAAAGGGCGGCTCAAGCCGGACCGTTGTTCACCATTCGTCCGATGGGTGCAAGGGTTGGGCTAATGGTTTGTCAGACTTTAAGGCCAGTTATTTGGTGCAACATTGCGTCACGGCAACCTGGGCACATCCACAGGCCGCCAAAATGGGCCGGTCTGCTCGGGCGTTGGCCAGATCGAGGCGCAGTTTGATATGGGGTGACTCTTCGGTTTTTCCCTGCGCGATCAGACAGTCATAAAGCCCGCGCAGCGCCCAAACGTTGTCCGGATGCACACAAGCGCGGGGCAGGCCGGGGGCAAGGCCCAGATCCTCGCGAAAGACCTGTTCCGCCTCGGCATATTGCCCCTGTTCATAAAGCAACGCGCCAAGAGCATGGCGGGTGGGCTGGATCCAGCCCCAGGGTTCGTCATAGGGCAGGGCATCATCGAGCATGACGGCCCGGCGCAGATGGGCGAAGGCCGTGTCAAAGTCGCGCTTGCGGTAGGTCAGCTCCCCGCGCAGCATCGCCTCGGCCACTTCCAACAGGTCAACCCCGCGCACGTTGTGCGACAGGCGGCTTTCCGGCACACGCGCTTTGGCGGCCAGAAACACCTTAAGCTGCGCTTCGGCCTGCGGTACATTGCCAAGTGCGGAATGGGCCAGCGCCTTGGCGTATTCGATAAAGGCCGTGGTCATGCAATAAAGTTCGGTGTCGGCAGGCAGATCCAGTTCCAGGATCTCGTTCCACATGCCAAAGCGGATCAGGACATGGGGCTCTTTGCCCAGATCCGTTTCGAAATAATCGGCCATCGGAGGCGATTGAATTTCCAACAGTTCGTGCGGGATGGTTTCTGCCATTTGCCGCACCGCGCGCATCGCTGGTTCGAACTGGCCCAGAAACATCGCCCCGTAGATCACAAAGTGATAATTGTGCTGGCGATAGCCGGTGTAGATGTTAAAGGCGCCTTCCGCCTCGAAATACTTCAGATCGGCCACGATCGCCTTTTCGTTCCATCGCACGACGTTCTCATAATGCCCGCACAGCACGTCAATATGGCTGGGCATATGCACCAGATGACCCGCATCGGGCACCAAGGTGCGCAGGACATCCGCCGCCTTCAGCGCCTTTTCGGGGAAGGGGGACATCTCCATCAGGTGCACATAAAGATGCAGAATGCCGGGATGCGCCATGCCGCCGGGCAGGGCCATGTGCCGCTCAAGCACTTCCTGCGCCTCCTCGGTGGCCGCGTCAAAGGCCACTGCGCCGGTTTCAAGGTTCCACATGTTCCATGGGGTCAGGTTCATCAGTGCATCGACAAAGATGGTTGCGACATCGGCGTCATCGGGAAAGGCATGATGGGCAACGCGCATGGCATCGGCAAAGTCATAGTCCCATTGGTGCATGTCCTCGGTCACGTCCCGCTGCGGATAGCGGGCGGTCAGCGCGTTGATCAGGGCCGCTTCGGGCGCTGTGACACGGGCAATCTGCGCCAAGGCGGCTTGGGTGGCGTCGTAGGCGGCGGCAAGGGCCTCGGCCCGGCCTTTGTCATCGAACAGGTCCCAAGACATGTTGTAATTTGGGCCAGCCGCATAACCATGGCCCCAAAAGGCCATGGCACATTGTGGATCTGCGGCGGCGGCTTTGATAAAGCAGGCCGCTGCCTCTTCGTGGTTGAACCCGTAGATCCAGTTGAGACCGCGATCGAACCATGTCTGCGCATCTTCCGCGCTTGTCGTCACGGTGCGGCCATAGCGGCCCAAATCATAAGGGTAGTCCATGTGCGCGGCTCCTGCTGTTTGGCGCAGGATGGCAATTGCAGTGGGATTTGCCTAGACCCAGCAGATCAAAAAGCAAAAGGACCGCCAAAGCGATCCTTTAAGGTGTTGTTGTCAAACTACTTTTGTTAAGCTCAGTCCTTGAAATTCCGGCTGCCTTTGATCTGGTCCCATGCCCAGACAACTTCTTGCAGCTGCTCTTCCTGGGATCGGTCACCACCGTTCATATCGGGGTGCAGCACCTTGATCAGCGCCTTATAGGCCTTGCGCACTTCGGGTTTGGACCATGTGTCCTTGGCCTCAAGTATCTCGATGGCGCGGCGTTCGGTGGGCGGCAGGCGGCGGCCTGCCTGCGGTCCGCGACCGGGGTTCTGCGTGGCGTTTTTGCCCAATACCTGATGCGGATCTTCGATGCCAAGACGCGCCCATGCGCGGGCCTCGGGATCGCCCAGCGGCTTGGTCTTACGCTCCCAGACTTTGTCTTCGGACAGTTGTGCATTCATCTCGGCCTCAGTGGTGCCGTCAAAGAAGTTCCACTTGAGATTGTATTCGCGCACGTGCTGCTGACAGAACCAGAAAAAATCATCCAGAACATCAGGCGCCTTGGGCGCGCGGAACTTGCCCGCCTCTTCGCAGCCCTCATGATCGCAAACCCGTGTTGATGTCTCGGACGCGCCGGACATGCCACGGCGACCGCGGGGATTTTTCTTTTTCGATGTGGACACGGACATGTCAAATCCGAACGGATCTGGTTTGGGCATAGTGATAGACCTTTAAGACTCAGGCGGCAGAGTTTAGACTTTGTGCAGCGAGATTGAAGGGGCTTCGGAAAAAAAATGTCGAAAACGCAAGAGATCGAAGACCGGCTGACGGCGGCCTTTCCCGGCGGCGAGGTTTTGGTGGTTGATGACAGCGAAAGCCACCGGGGCCATGCGGGGTATCAGGACGGCGGCGAGAGCCATTTCAATGTGCGCATCCGGTCACAGGCATTCGAGGGCAAAAACCGGTTGGCGCGGCACCGTGCCGTGCATGCTGCCTTGGGGCCGGATCTGATCGCGCGTATTCACGCGCTGGCACTGGATCTGGACGTTTAAGAACGTCTCTTAATCATCTGATTTTGTTTTATTTCTTGCCTTTGCAAGAACCTCGAGCGGTGACCCGATTCCGGCCACATCGTCGGTGTCTTCGACGCCGTTATCCACCGGGTTATCCACAGGCTTTTCGGGTTGTTCCTCGGGGGCGTCTAGAGCCTCGTCCTCCGCTTTTTCGGGCGCGTCTTTCGCGGGCTTTTCCGCTTCGGAGACCTCGGCCTTTTGGGGCGTTTCGGAGGCAGGTTCCTTGGGCATTTCGACCGCGACAGGGGCCGGCAGCAGTTCGGGCGTAAAGGTTTCGGTTTGGGTTTCTAATGCGCGGCGGAACACCAAAACGTGACGCCATTCCGTCGTAGAGGATGTCAGGCCCGACCGTTCAACGCTCGGCAGGGTTTCTGCACGTTGGTATTCCCAACCATCGCCGCCAAGTGTGTTCATCAAAGCCTGAAGCGCATTGGAAAACCGCGCCTCTGGCGTTCTGAGACCCTTGGCTTTGAGGCCCTTGGTCGGGGCGGGTACAACTTTGTATTCGTAACGGGGCATATGAACATCTCTTTAAAATCTGGGCGCTGTCTACCTTATGACGCGGCCAAAGGGAATGTTGTCTGTTCAAGGGGCAAGCAAGCTGGTCAATGTGCCGCGATTGGCCGAGACCTCAGCGAGGCTGTAAGGGTCCAACGCGGCAAAGAACGCTTCCTTGGCCTGAGCCAGCGGTTCGCGCAGACCGCAGGCAGATTCGATCCGGCATTGGCAGTTGGGGCCAAAGCATTCCACCACGGGCTCGTCTTCCTTGAGATGACGAATGACCGCCCCGATGCTGATTTCATTTGCCGTTCTGGCCAGCGTCAGCCCCCCCGCGCGACCCCGCTCAGACTGTAGGAATCCGCCCCGAACGAGGGCCGAGGCCACCTTGGACAAGTGGTTTTCTGACAGGTCATACAGCTTGGCGATGCGGGCCACGGGCATCTTTTCGGGATAGTGCACGGCCAAAGCCATCAGGATGCGCAGTGCGTAGTCTGAGAATTTATCGAGCTGCATGGCTTTATTTAGCATTTACAATGCGTATTTAGAAGCGTTATAAAACCCGCATCAAAAATACCGATTATAGGTGCGACATGACTTTGGCGGATCTGATCCTTTGGCCCGGAACGCAATTTTGCAAATGGATCGGTGTGGAGCCGACCTCTGATGCGGGGTTGATCCGCTGGATGATCAACACATTGGTTTACACAGTTGTGATGTTGATCGGCGTCTGGATATTTGCGGTATGAGCCTTCCTCCGAGATTTGATGTGAATGCCGATGACATTACCCGTGTTGTGCGCAGTTTCTACAGCGCTGTGCGGGGCGATCCGGTGCTTGGCCCGGTGTTTGGCGGACATGTTGCCGACTGGCCAAGCCACGAAGACAAAATCGTGCTGTTCTGGCGCAATGCGATTCTGGGAGAGCGGTGCTATTCCGGCAATCCAATGCAGGTGCATCTTAAGGCGAAAACGGTGGATCCGGATCATTTTGCCGGTTGGCTGGCGCTGTTTGATGAGGTGCTGCACCGCGAATTGCCGCAAACCCCGGCGCGGGCTTGGTCGGCGCTTGCGCACCGGATCGGGCAGGGGCTGCGGTCTGGTCTGTTGGCGCAGCGTGGCGGGTTCGGGGCCCTGCCAGATCTGGGGTGATCAGGTTTTGCGCTTGATCCCGATACTGCGGCCCACACGGTCTGGCAAAGGCATATCGCCCTGTGCGGCCTTGAACGCCGCCAGCTTTTTCTGAATGTCATCCGGCATCGGCGCGACGCGCGGGCCGGATTGATCCACATGCAGGGTCAGCCCCTCGGCGGTGGCGGCACACCAGCCATCCGCATGCCACATCTCTTGATAATAGTGGAACCGTTTCTCATCATAATCAATGAGTTGCAGCGTAACCGTGACCTCGTCACCTTCGTGCAGTTCACGCAGGTAGCAGATATGAAACTCGGCCACATAGGTGGTGCAGCCGGTCTTTTGATACTCTGGCCCAAAGCCGAGCTGTTCGTAGGCGTGATCCACCGCGTGATCAAACAACACGTTGTAATAGGCCATGTTGAGATGGCCGTTGAAATCAATCCATTCAGGCAAAACCTTGAGCGGACGGGATCGGAAAAGCTGGGACATTGGCGCTCCTGCGGGTGGCCCCGTTTATGAGTTCAGCTTTTTCGCGACCAGTTGGTTCACGGCCTTTGGATTGGCCTTGCCGCCCGTGGCTTTCATCACCTGACCCACAAACCAGCCTGCCAGCTTGGGGTTTTCCTTGGCTTTGGCGACCTGATCGGGGTTGGCGGCGATGATCTCGTCCACTGCGGCCTCAATCGCGCCGGTGTCGGTCACCTGTTTCATGCCTTCGGTCTCGACAATCTCGCCCGGTTCGCGGCCCGTGGTATAGCTGATTTCAAAGACGTCTTTGGCGATTTTGCCAGAGATTGCGTCAGACGCGATCAGATCCACGATGGCACCCAAATGTGCGGGGGACACCGGGCTTTGTGTGATGTCCTTGTCGTCTTTCTTCAGACGGCCAAACAATTCGTTGATCACCCAGTTCGCGGCCATTTTGCCGTCGCGGCCCTTGGCCACGGCTTCAAAGTAACCTGCCGAATCCAGATCGGCGGTCAGGACAGAGGCGTCATAATCGCTGAGCCCGAAATCGGCGATAAAGCGGGCCTTCTTGGCGTCAGGCAGTTCGGGCAGATTGGCCGCGATGTCATCCACCCAGGCCTGTTCAATCACAAGCGGCAGCAGATCAGGATCAGGGAAGTAGCGATAATCATGCGCCTCTTCCTTGGACCGCATGGAACGGGTTTCCTGTTTGTCTGGGTCAAACAGGCGGGTTTCCTGCACCACTTCGCCGCCCGCCTCGACAATTGCGATCTGGCGGCGGGCTTCGACTTCAATTGCCTGCTGGATAAAGCGCATGGAATTCATGTTCTTGATCTCGCAGCGGGTGCCGAGGTGGGAAAAGTCCTGTGTTTCCTGATACTTCTCATACTGGCCCGGACGGCAGATCGACACGTTCACATCGGCGCGCATCGCGCCCGACTGCATGTCACCGTTGCAGGTGCCCAAATAGCGCAGGATCTGGCGCAGTTTGCCCAGATAGGCGGCGGCCTCTTCGGGGCCGCGAATGTCGGGGCGCGAGACGATTTCCATCAGGCAGACGCCTGTGCGGTTCAAATCCACAAAAGACATGTTCGGGTCCATGTCGTGGATGGATTTGCCAGCGTCCTGTTCCATGTGGATGCGTTCCACCCGGACCAGACGCGCCGTGCCATCGCCCATCTCAACCAAAACTTCGCCTTCACCGACAATCGGTTCATAAAGCTGGGAGATCTGATAGCCCTGCGGCAGATCGGGATAGAAATAGTTTTTGCGGTCAAAGGCCGACTTCAGATTGATCTGCGCCTTCAGGCCAAGGCCGGTGCGCACCGCTTGTTCCACGCAATATTCGTTGATCACTGGCAACATGCCGGGCATCGCCGCGTCCACGAAGGCCACGTTGCTGTTGGGCTCTGCGCCGAATTTGGTGGATGCGCCGGAGAAAAGTTTGGCGTTGGATTGCACCTGTGCGTGCACCTCCATCCCGATGACCAGTTCCCAGTCATTCTTGGCCCCCGCGATCACGCGTGGTTTCGGGGTGTCGTAAGTCAGATCAAGCATGGAAGGCCCTCGTGCGTTGGCGAACGTCGAAGGTCATAGGACAGGGGGCGGGGTGCTGCAAGAGGCTGCGGCTTATCCGGCGCGTGCAATTGGCCCTGTGTCGGTGAAAACGATGCGTTTTCCGGCAGCAATTTCGCGTTGGAACAGTTTTGTGATGATCCGCACGGCATCTTCGCGGCCCGCTTCGGCAAAACGTGTGGCAGAGCGGATGCGCAGATTGTTGTCAAACCCGCGGGCGGCATGGGCCCAGATCATCGGGTGCAGTTCGGTCAGGTGTCGGCGTACGATCCAATGGGCGCAATCCGCAATTTGCGAGCGGATCTGATCCACGTCATCATTGCCAGAGATTGCCTGCCCAATGGCATTGGCGCAATAGGCAGCCAGCAGATTGGCGGTATAGGGATCGGGGCGGCGTTCAAGGATGTCGTGCAAGCCCTCGATAAAGAACGGCAAATCGAGATTGGCACAGGCCCCTTCGTCGTTGAAGATCGCGTCGAAATAGACCCATGTATAGGCACCTGCGCCCCATGTGTCTGTGGTCCGGGATGCGGTGCGGCGCGCCTCAAGCTCAAGCTCTTCGTAAGATCCGTACCAGCGCGGCAACAGGTGGTTGCCCATCGCCCGCATCACGCGCGGGTTGGCGGGGTTCAGATCAATCAGTTTCTCATATCGATCAGACACCGGCAGTCTGCCGGGTGCTGTGCCGCCCAAAAGCGCACAGGCTGTGCCTGCCAACAGCGCCGATTGGTGGATCTGGATGTTAAAGTCGGAAATGATGTCCGTTGCCCGGTCAAAATGTGCGGCAAAGGCGCTGGCGTTCAACTCTGGCACGTCTGCGTCCCAGCCTGTACCGCGCCACGCCCAGCCGATATCCATATGCGCCTGTGCAACGATAGATCCGATGATGTGATCGCCCTTGTTTTCGGCCAGAACATGTTCAAGCGCTTCGATCCCGGCCAGAAGCGGTGCGCCCTTGGCCGGTTTGCCATCCATCAAGGCGTGTTCGGCGGCGGCCACAACATCGGCGCGGGCGCCGTAGGCCATCAGATCGGCCACAGGCATCGCGCCCGGTGTCATCTCACGGCGCATGTCGGCGTCTTTGATGGTCTGGGTCAGTTCAGCCCAGCGTTCCTGCCGCACCAATGTCTGGGCCTGCCGGATATGGCGATCGCGCAGGGTGTCCTCGGTGGTGGGGTCGGGGCAAGCAATACGCAGGGTGTCACGTTTGACCAATGGCGCCAGCGGGACAATCGGATCTATCGCATCCTCTTGGCGCAAAGATTTGCCGCGACGGCTGCCAACACGCGATTTACCCAACAGCCCAAGCAGGGGGCTGGCGTGTTTTTGCAGAATGTCATTCAGCGTTTTCATCACGGGTTTGGTCCTGGTGATTTGTGTTCGAGGTCCAATCTGCCCATGATTTGGGGCGGAACCGTGACCGCTGTGGGGTGTTCTCGCGGAGAATTCGGGCTGGAACCCGCTCTATGGCGCTGTCTGGCGCAGAATGTGCCGGATTGTTGCAAAGGGCAGTACAGTTGCGTAAATGCCGCCTTTTTGTCGCCCCGAAGTGTTAACCGGCGTTAAGAAACTTGAAAATAGCATCGCGGGGCACCCATAGTTGCGCGATGAAATCTACGTTCCTTGGGGGGGCGCTGGCGATCTGGATGGGTGCGGGGGCAGTCCTTGCACAGACCGATACGCCTGTTGCCGTGGCATTGGTGGCCCCTTCCGATCAGACTGTGCCGGCAGATACGGGGCTGAAAAAGCTGCGCCCGCCGCTGCGCCGTGCGGTGCTGCCGCGCACACGGTGGCAACACATGAAGGGACACAGCACATGGACACGCGGTGCCCTGTCGGCGCTGGCGACCCACGGCAGACCGCTGACCGATCTGGTGCCCGCCGATATTGCCAAATGGTGCCCTGCCTATCCGGCAGCGGATGCACAGCAACGGGCCGATTTCTGGGTTGGCTTCATGTCTGCACTGGCCAAACACGAAAGCACCTATCGGCCTTGGGCCGTGGGCGGCGGCGGGCGCTGGTATGGCCTGCTGCAAATCCTGCCAGCAACGGCGCGGGGCTACAAATGCAACGCCCGCACCGGTCAATCGCTCAAAGATGGCGCGGCCAACCTCAGCTGCGCTGTGCGGATCATGGCCCATACCGTTCCGCGTGACGGGGTGATCCATGGCTATCGGGGCCGCAAGGGGCAGGGGGTCACGGCTGATTGGGGGCCTATGCATTCCGCATCCAAACGCCGCGACATGGCCGGTTGGCTGCGCAAACAGGCCTATTGCACCCGTCTGGACAAACAGCGGCCCAAGGCGCGACCTGCCTCCCCGGACTACTGACGCAGTTGGAAATGGGTGCGCCGCACCTGCATCCCTTGTGCGCTCAATGCATCCTCAAAGGCTTGATGCGGCGGTGTGCATTCAAAGGGCAGGCGGACCTTGCGGCCGGTCTTGAGCACTGCAGTGGCCCGCACCGAAAAATCCAGCCGAGTGTCCAGACGCATATGATCAATGTCCTCAAGCGCGATCTCGGCGCTGCGGCGCCCTGTGAACCAACTAAGGTCGGTCTCTGACAGATCCAGCCCGCTTTGCGTGTCGCGGGCCAGATCCCACAGCGCGGGCAGGGTGAAGGCCCCCAGAAAGGCAATGATCCACCATGCTGCATCCAGCATCAAAAGAGCGGCAAGCAGCACCACCCAGATCACACCAAGGGTGATGACCGTGCCGCGGTTGAGGGCGGAGCGGCGAAAGCGCAGCCCGATTTCACCAGGTTCAGCGGCCTCCGGTGACATCCAGAACCGATCCTGTGACATAAGACGCCTCGTCTCCCAGCAGCCAGATCACCGCATTGGCGACCTCTTCGGCGCTGCCAGCGCGGCCCAAAGGCGTGCCGCCGCCCAACCGCGCAGCGCGGTCCGGCTGGCCGCCTTTCATGTGGATGTCGGTTTCAATCAGGCCTGGTGCCACGGCCATCACCCGTATGCCCGACGGCGCAACCTCATCCGAAAGCCCCTTGGTAAAAGTGTCGATCGCGCCTTTGCTGGCGGCATAGTCGAGGTATTGGTTGGCCGATCCAAGCCGCGCCGCAGCTGAAGATATGTTCACGATCACACCGCTGCCCGCAGGTTCCATCCGCGCCACGGCCCCCTTGGCCACCAGGATCGCGCCAATCACGTTGACGTCAAAGATCTGGCGCAGGCGGGCATGATCCATACCCGTCAGCCGTTCCGCCGGTGCAACAATGCCGGCGTTGTTGATCAGCGCATCCAGCCGCCCGAAATGATCATCGACCGCCCTGTACATAGCGTCAATCGCTTCAGGGTCCGCCACATCCAGTTGCACGACCAGCACCTTTGCCCCGGCTACACGGGCCTGATCGGCGATATCCTCTGCGCCCTTGGGGTCAGAGTTATAGGTCAGCGCAAGATCATAACCGCGATTGGCCGCCAGCACAGCGCAGGCCGCGCCGATGCCCGCAGAGGCCCCTGTGATCAGACAAACCGGGCGCATCTTACACCCCCCGGATGCGGGTCAGCATCTCTGTTGTGTCGGGGCTAAGGTCTGGGGTTGCAAGGATACGGTCCAATGCGGCGGCAGCTTTGGCCTGGCGATCCGCATCATAGCGTTTCCATGTTTGAAAGGCGGTGCACATCCGCGCCGTTGTCTGCGGGTTCACCGCATCCAGTTTGATCAACCAGTCGGCCAGCAGGGCATAGGCATCGCCGCTGGCGTGATGAAACCCGGCGTGATGCACCGACAGGCTGCCAAAAACAGCGCGAAAGCGGTTCGGGTTCTTCCAGTTGAAATCGCTATGCTTGGTCAAGGTATCGGCGACGGCGGCGGCTTCTTCCGGCTTGGCCTCTAGCACCTGAAGGCCGAACCATTTGTCCATCACCAGCCGGTCATCGCGCCATTGGCTTTCAAACTTGGCGAGGGCTGTCTCGCCGTCACCCGCGCGGATCAAACAGGCCAGCGCACTGAGCTGTTGGGTCATGTTGTCTGCCGCGTCATATTGCGCCTGCGCCAGATCGCCATTTGTGCGGCGGGTGATCAGCGACAGCATGGCATTGCCAAGGCTGCGTTTGCCCGCCTGTTCGGCGCCCGGATCATAGGGCGCGTCGATCTTGCAAGCGTCATAGATCGACTGCGCCTTATCGGCAAAACGCGCGGCCATGGCATCGCGCATGGCCTCACCGGCGCGGTAGATCGCGGCGGGGTCTGGCACTTGCCCTTGGTCATGCAGGGCCGAGGCCAGATCAGATTGGCTGGGCAGGCCCAGCATCAAGGCGCGGTAGGCCGGATCAAGCGAAGCGTCACAAACCACCGCATGAATGCCATCCAGATAGGCGCTGTCAGGGGCGGCGCCCTTGGTGATCATCGCCAGCAGGGATTGCCGCGCCATGGTGCGTCCGGCCTCCCAACGGTTGAATGTGTCGGTGTCATGGGCCAGCAAATGCGCACGATCCGCGTCAGACAGCTCATGAGTCAGGACAACAGGAGCCGAGAACCCGCGCAGGATCGAGGCCACAGGCCGTGCGCCCAGCCCCTCAAAGACAAAGCTTTGTTTGGCCTCAGTCATTTCCAGAATGCGGGTTTCGGCCAGTTCGTTTCCATTGGGGCCAATCAGGCCGGTGGCAATCGGGATCACCTGTGGTTGCGGATCGGGTGTGGCGACACTGGGCGGGGTGTGCTGCGTAAAGGTCAGGGACAGCGTGCCGTCCTCCCATGCCTCTTCAACACTCAGGCGCGGGGTGCCGGCCTGCCCATACCAACGCTTGAACTGTGACAGATCACGGCCTGTGGTGTCTTCAAACACCTTCAGCCAATCCTCAATCGTGGCCGCATCGCCATCATGGCGCTCAAAGTAAAGATCCAACGCCTTGGCATAGGCGTCATCGCCCACAAGGGTCTTGAGCATCCCGATCACTTCGGCGCCCTTTTCATAGACGGTGGCGGTGTAGAAGTTGTTGATCTCCTGAAAGCTCTCGGGGCGCACCGGGTGGGCCAGTGGCCCCTGATCCTCGGCGAACTGGCGCCCGCGCAGGTCAATCACGTCGGAGATCCGTTTGACCGCCGCAGAGCGCATGTCAGAGGTGAACTGGCTGTCGCGATAGACGGTCAGACCTTCCTTGAGGCACAGCTGGAACCAATCGCGGCAGGTGATGCGGTTGCCGGTCCAGTTGTGGAAATACTCATGGGCGATAATCGCCTCGATCCGTTCAAAGTTCATGTCGGTTGACGTCTCGGGGGAGGCGAGGACGGCGGAGGAGTTGAAGATGTTCAGCCCCTTGTTTTCCATCGCGCCCATGTTGAAATCGTCCACAGCAACGATGTTGAACAGATCAAGATCATATTCGCGACCGTAAACCTCTTCGTCCCATTTCATCGAGGCGATCAACGCCTCCATGCCGAAGGCGCATTTGCCCTCGTCTCCGGGACGCACATAGAGGTTCAGATCCACCTTGCGCCCGCTTTGGGTGGTAAATTCACCCGGATGGGCGATCAGATCACCGGCGACCAGCGCAAAAAGATAGGCGGGCTTGGGCCATGGATCGTACCACTCGGCGTGATGTTCTGAACTGCTGACAGGATTGCCATTGGACAAAAGCACCGGATGCGGGCCGTTAATCGTCACTTTGAAGGTGGCCATGACATCGGGGCGGTCGGGGTAATAGGTGATCTTGCGAAAGCCTTCGGCCTCACACTGGGTGCAATACATGCCGTTGGACATGTAAAGCCCCTCAAGCGCGGTGTTGCCGGTTGGATCAATCTCGACCTCCGCCTCAAACACAAACGGGGTGTCCGGCACATCGCAGCTCAGCCCTTTGTCGGTGATCTTGGGCGAAACCGCTGCGCCGTCGATCTTGGCCGAGATCAGCTTGAGCTGTTCACCATGCAGGAAGAAATCAAAATCCGAAGCGTCTGGATTGCGCCGAAATGCGATGCGGCTGGTCACACGGGTTGCGCGGGGATCCAGATCAAAGGTCAGCGCCACGCTGTCCACGATGAAACCGAAGGGGGTGTATTCGGCAAGATAGATGGTTTCGGGGGCAGTGTCAGGCATGGGGCAGATCCTTGAGATGGAACAATTTGTTTTGCCGCACGTTATGTCCCTGAACGGAGACCCGCAACCGGGTCTGAACCGAAGCTGATGAGAGGAAGAGCCAATGTCTGCACCTGACACAAATATCGAGACCCAGAAAGAAAATCACCGTCCGCCGCTTTTGGGGATCAAGGGCGCGATGATCTTTGGCGGGCTGATGCTTTTGGGGGTTGTTATCTTTGCGCTGATGAATGGCTCTGAGCCAAGCGCGGAGACCTTGATCGGGACGGAAACAACTGTTCAGCCGAGCAACTGACGCAAACGACAACCAAGTCGCAAAGCACATCCTTCGGGGTGTGCTTTTTGCGTTTGCGGGGCATGCTCTGGCGATGACATGGCTGAAAAGAATCGCTGCCCTTAAGAATTGGTAATATTATTTTACCGCCCTAACTTGTATCACTGCGACAATATGGATAAATGCGGCAAAGCCGAACACTGCACTGGAGGAGCGCATCGTGACAAACAGGACCGATAAACACGGGTTGCAGGTTGACCCGCTGCTGGCGGATTTTATCGAAACCAAAGCCTTGCCGGGCACCGGCGTGGACGCAGATGCGTTTTGGTCCGGGTTTTCATCGCTTGTTCACGACTTGGGGCCAAAAAACCGCAGCTTGCTGCAGGCCCGTGCGGACATTCAGGCCAAAGTCGACGGCTGGCACAAGGATCACAAAGGTCAGGCCCATGACGCGGCGGCCTATACCGCATTTCTGCGCGACATTGGGTATCTGGTGCCTGAGGGCGGCGCGTTTTCCATTGAGACCACCAATGTTGATCCCGAGATCGCTCAGGTGCCGGGGCCGCAATTGGTTGTGCCGATCACCAACGCCCGCTTTGCGCTGAACGCCGCCAACGCCCGTTGGGGCAGCCTCTATGATGCGTTTTATGGCACCGATGCGCTGGGCGATCTGCCTGAAAAGGGCGGCTATGACCCAGAGCGCGGTGCGCGTGTTGTAGCCAAAGCCAAGGCGTTTCTGGATGAGGTTGCGCCGCTGGCCGGTGGCAGTCATGCGGATGTGAGTGGATATAGTGTTGTGGACGGGGCATTGGCGCCCGCATTGGCCAACCCCGACCAGTTTGCCGGATATCGCGGCGGGGTGGATGCGCCATCGGCGATCCTGCTCAAGAACAACGGTCTGCACATCGAAGTGCAGATCGACGCGGAGCATGCCATCGGCAAAACCGATCCTGCGCATGTGTCCGACATGATCATGGAATCGGCCCTGTCCACGATCATGGATTGCGAAGACAGCGTTGCCGCCGTGGACGCCGAAGACAAAGTGGTCGCCTATGGCAATTGGCTGGGCCTGATGAAAGGCGATCTGGAAGAAACCTTTGAAAAGGGCGGGGCGCAGATGACGCGCCGGATGAACGCTGACCGCGATTATACCGCGCCGGATGGATCCACGCTGACGCTTAAGGGCCGGTCCCTGATGCTTGTGCGGAACGTGGGACATTTGATGACCAATCCGGCCATTTTGGACCGTGACGGGCTGGAAGCGGGCGAAGGGTTGATGGACGCGATGATCACCAGCCTGATCGCCATGCATGATCTGGCCCGTGAGGGCGGCAATTCTGTCAAAGGCAGCATCTATGTGGTGAAACCCAAGATGCACGGGCCGGAAGAAGTGGCCTTTGCGGATGAGATTTTCAGCCATGTGGAGGCGGCGCTGGGCCTGCCTTCCAACACTGTAAAGCTGGGTATCATGGACGAGGAACGCCGGACCTCTGCCAATCTGGCCGAATGTATTCGCGCCGCGAAAAAGCGGGTCGCCTTCATCAACACCGGGTTCCTCGACCGGACCGGCGATGAGATCCACACCTCAATGGAGGCCGGGCCAATGGTGCCAAAGGGCGAGATGAAAAACGCCGCCTGGATTGCCTCTTACGAGGATCGCAACGTCGATATCGGTCTGGCCTGCGGGCTTCAGGGCCGTGCGCAGATCGGCAAAGGCATGTGGGCGATGCCCGACCTGATGGCCGATATGCTGGAGGCCAAGATCGGCCACCCCAAATCCGGCGCCAATTGTGCATGGGTGCCATCACCGACAGCGGCGACCCTGCATGCCACGCATTACCACCACGTGGATGTTCTGGCGCGGCAGGACGAGATTAAGGCGGGCGGCGCGCGCGGCACGCTTGATGATCTGTTGACCATCCCGGTGATGGACGGCCGCAACCTGAGCGCTGAAGAAATCAACCGCGAGATTGAGAACAACGCGCAAGGCATCCTGGGCTATGTGGTGCGCTGGGTCGATCAGGGCGTGGGCTGTTCCAAGGTGCCGGACATCAATGATGTTGGCCTGATGGAAGACCGCGCCACCTGCCGGATTTCGGCGCAGGCGATGGCGAACTGGCTGCATCACGGGGTGATCAGCGAGGCCGAGGTTCTGGCAGGGCTGAAAAAGATGGCAGCAGTGGTGGACCGGCAGAACGCGGGTGATCCGCTTTATCAGCCGATGGCGCCGGGGTTTGACGGGATCGCGTTTCAAGCGGCCTGTGATCTGGTGCTGAAAGGGCGGCGGCAGCCATCGGGCTATACCGAACCGGTGTTGCATGCCCGGCGGTTGGAGTTGAAAGCCGCAAAGTAAGCGGCGCGGAACAAGCGGTGGATGCGAGGGGCCAGCCCCTCGCGCACCCCGGAGTATTTAGAGCCAAAAAGGGAAGAGGAAGATCAAGATGGGTATTTCATTGCGCAAGGCGCGGACAATTATTCGCAAATCACTGGAAAAAGGCCGCGAGATGGAGCTGAAGCCTTTGTCCGTGGTGGTTTTGGATGCAGGCGGCCATGTTCAGGCGTTTGAGCGCGAAGATGGCGCAGCGCCGGGGCGGTTTTCAATTGCCCATGGCAAGGCTTACGGCGCGGTGATGTTGGGCATGGCGGGCACGGCGCAGATGAAGCGGGCCGAGGATCAGGCCTATTTTATGGCGGCGGTGAACGGTGTCTATGGCGGACAGGTGATCCCGGTGCCGGGCGGCGTGCTGTTGCGCGACAAAAAAGGCGCGGTGATTGGTGCGGTTGGCGTCACGGGTGATACCTCTGACAATGACGCGGCAGCGGCGCTGGCGGGGATCGAAGCGGCGGGTCTGACCGGCGAGATCTGATGGGTGGTTGAGGGCGGGAACATCCCGCCCTATATTGCCTCGAACCTGTCTAACCATTTGGTGATTTATGGCCCGTCCAGTTGTTGGTATTATCGGCAATTCCTATTTGTTGAATGATCAGTATCCGGTTCATGCGGGCGGGCAGATGAACGCCGACGCGCTGGCCGAAGTGGCCGGTTGCATGCCGTTGATCATTCCCAGCGACCCCAAACATGTGAGCGTTGCTGAACTGCTGGAGGTTTGTGACGGGTTTTTGCTGACCGGCGGGCGGCCCAACGTGCATCCTGAGGAATACGGCGAAGACGCGACCGAGGCGCATGGGGATTTTGACCGGGCCCGCGATGCGATTGTTTTGCCCCTCGTGCGGGCCTGCGTGGAGCGCGGCCAGCCGTTTCTGGGCATTTGCCGCGGTTTCCAAGAGGTCAATGTCGCAATGGGCGGCACGTTATACCCCGAGATCCGCGATTTGCCGGGGCGCATGAACCACCGGATGCCGCCCGAGGGCACCATCGAGGAAAAGTTCGAGCTGCGCCATGATGTGACCTTTACCGCAGGCGGCGTCTTTCACGAGCTGATGGGGGCGCCGGTGGTGCGGACCAACACGCTGCATGGGCAGGGGATCAAACATGCCGGGCAACGGATTGTGATTGATGGCCATGCCGAAGATGGCACGCCTGAGGCGATCTATGTCGAGGGTGCGCCGGGGTTCACCTTGGCGGTGCAATGGCATCCGGAATGGAATGCAGCGGGTGATCCTGTGTCGCGGCCATTGTTTTCCGGATTTGGCGGTGCGGTGCGCCAATGGGCAGAGAATGGCGCCGCGCCAGCCCTCAAGGCGGTCTGAATTCACAAAGCAACACGCGCCGTCTTTTGGCATTGCGGTACAGCGGGGCCAAGCGGCGGGGGCAGCGGATATCCGCGCGCGAGGTCGCGGTGGATGGATGAATACTGCCAATCTTGCGGGGTATCGCACAGACCGGCTTCAACCGGGCTGTGATAGATCAATCCGCGATGACGGACATAATCGGCGTTGCCCCTGAGGGGCTGGCACCAATAGCCGCGTTGCCAGATGCCTTTTTCACCCTTTTTGATTTGTGAAGGACTGCGATAAGGCGCGGGCGGCAGATGCCTGGAAAACCGCGCTTTGAACATGCCAATCCGGTTGGCGATATCTGCATCATCCGGTGGCAGGCTCCAGATCATGTGGATCGTTGCGGGCAGAACTGCGATCGCGTCTATCCGGAAACCATGATGGCGCAGGGTACTGCGCATCGCGCTGCGCAACTTGCCAATGCGGCGGAGCAACAGATCACTGCCAGGATCGGCGAGGCGGAGCGTGAAAAAGAAGCGTTTGGGATCAAAGAGGGACGGAGGCAAATCTTGCATGGCGTTCAAGCTACGCGGATCACAGTTAACACTTGGCTAACGCAGAACGGCTGTGCCGAGATCGGCGGCAGAGCACCCGAGCCGCCCCTGGTGCGGGCGCGACCTGCGGCGATTCACCCCTGCAAATGAGGTCAGCGGGGCCATAACATTCTGATCACGACACTTTGTGCCTAAGAAACAGCATTTTTGGGAAGGATTTCCCCGGTTTGACGCCCCGAAACATGGTCTGCCGCTTGTACAATTGTGGTCCGCACGGTATCGGATACGCAACAAAGTTGCGCCAATGGGGTGCGGCTCATTTGCGGGGGATTTTGAATTGAAGATCGGAACGCCAAAAGAGATTTTTGAAGGGGAAGCCCGCGTTGCAATGACGCCGGATTCGGCCCTTCAGTTGCAAAAACTCGGGCATGACTGTGTGATTGAAACCGGGGCGGGTGCCGCTGCTGGTTTTGATGATGCATCATACAAGACTGCGGGCGTTGAGGTGGTCAAAACCGCCGCCGCCCTTTGGAAAGCTGCCGATGTCGTGGCCAAGGTGCGTGCGCCAAATGACGCCGAGCTGAAGCGCTTGCGGGCCGATCAGACGCTGATTTCGTTCTTCAACCCGGCTGGCAACGCAGACGGCATGGAAGCGGCCGCCAAAAAGGGCGCAACCGTTATCGCGATGGAGATGATCCCGCGTATTTCCCGCGCCCAGAAAATGGATGCGCTGTCGTCGATGGCCAATATCGCGGGTTACCGCGCGGTGATCGAGGCGGGCAATAATTTCCCACGCTTTTTCACCGGGCAGATCACGGCGGCGGGCAAGGTGCCTCCGGCCAAGGTTCTGGTTGTTGGTGCCGGTGTGGCCGGCCTTGCGGCGATTGGCACGTCCACTTCGCTTGGCGCGATCACCTATGCCTTTGACGTGCGCCCCGAAGTGGCTGAGCAGGTCGAATCCATGGGTGCAGAATTTGTCTATCTCGATTTTGAGGAAGAACAGCAGGACGGCGCGGCCACAGGCGGCTATGCCTCTGTTTCCTCACCGGAATTCCGCGAAGCGCAGCTGGCCAAGTTCCGCGAGCTGGCACCGGAAGTGGACATCGTGATCACCACCGCGCTGATCCCGAACCGCGAAGCGCCGGAGCTTTGGACCGAAGACATGGTCAAAGCGATGAAGCCGGGCTCTGTCATCGTGGATCTGGCGGCGGAAAAGGGAGGCAATTGCAAGCTGACCGTGGCAGATGAAAAGATCGTGACGGACAATGGCGTGACCATCATCGGCTATACGGATTTCCCAAGCCGGATGGCGGCGCAGGCCTCAACGCTTTATGCAACCAATATCCGCCATTTGATGACCGATCTGACCCCTGAAAAAGACGGGGTGATCAATCACGACATGGAAGATGACGTGATCCGCGGCGCGACCGTGACCCACGCCAAGGAAATCACTTTCCCGCCACCACCGCCCAAGATTGCGGCGATCGCAGCAGCGCCCAAGAAAGAAGCACCCAAAGAGCTGACGCGCGAAGAAAAGGCCGCGCAAGAGGTCGCCGCGTTCAAACAGCAGACCAAAAACCAGGTCACATTGCTGGCCGTGGGCGGTGCGTTGCTCTTGGCCGTGGGACTTGTGGCACCTGCCAGCTTTATGCAGCACTTTATCGTGTTTGTGCTGGCGGTCTTTGTTGGCTTCCAGGTGATCTGGGGCGTGGCGCACAGCCTGCACACGCCGCTGATGGCGGTGACCAATGCGATTTCTTCGATCATCATTCTGGGGGCGCTGATGCAAATCGGTTCCAGCTCATTCCTGGTGATATTACTTGCTGCCTTGTCGGTCTTTATGTGTGGGATCAACATCTTTGGCGGCTTCCTCGTGACACGGCGCATGCTCGCCATGTTCCAGAAATCTTAAGGGAGCGGGTTCATGGATTTTGGTTTTACAACAGCAGCTTACGTCGTTGCAGCCGTTCTTTTCATTCTCAGCCTTGGCGGGCTGTCCGGACAGGAAAGCGCCAAGCGCGCGGTCTGGTACGGGATTGCTGGCATGGCGCTGGCGGTTGCGGCCACATTGATCGGGCCGGGCTCTGGCTTTTGGCTTTTGTCGCTGGTCCTGATCGCGGGTGGCGGTGCCATTGGCTATCAGCTGGCAACACGGGTGCAGATGACCCAGATGCCGGAACTGGTGGCGGCGATGCACTCGCTTGTCGGTCTGGCGGCGGTCTTTGTCGGCTTTAACGCGCATCTTGAGATGGGCAATGTTCTGGCGATGGACGAGGCCGCAAAGAAAGCGACCGAAGGCTTTGCCGCGCTTTTGGCCAAGAAAGACGGTGTGGAGATCGCCATTCTGCGGGTCGAGGTTTTCTTGGGCATCTTCATCGGTGCGGTGACCTTTACCGGGTCCGTGATTGCCTATGGCAAGTTGGCAGGCCGTGTGGATTCGGCGGCGAAAAAACTGCCGGGCGGTCATTTCCTGAACGCAGCAGCGGCGGCGCTCTCTGTCGTTTGTCTGATCTGGTATTTCAATACTGGTGGTTTCCTGCCGCTCTTTGTGATGACGCTGGCCGCCTTGTTTATCGGCTACCATCTGATCACTGGGATCGGCGGCGCGGATATGCCGGTGGTTGTTTCAATGCTGAACTCCTATTCGGGTTGGGCAGCGGCGGCGATTGGCTTCTCGCTTGGCAACGATCTTTTGATCGTTGTTGGTGCGCTGGTCGGTTCCTCCGGTGCGATCCTCAGCTATATCATGTGTAAGGCGATGAACCGGTCGTTTGTCTCCGTTATTCTGGGCGGCTTTGGCGGTCCGGCAGGCGAACAGATGGCGGTTGAGGGCGAACAGATCGCGATTGAAGCGGATGGCGTTGCAACGGCCTTGAACGAGGCCGACAGCGTGATCATCATTCCGGGTTACGGCATGGCGGTGGCGCAGGCCCAACAAGCGGTGTCTGAGCTGGTGAAAAAGCTGCGCGCCAAGGGCAAGAATGTGCGTTTCGCCATTCACCCCGTTGCGGGGCGTTTGCCGGGACACATGAACGTGCTGCTGGCGGAAGCCAAGGTGCCATATGACATCGTTATGGAGATGGACGAGATCAATGATGATTTCCCGGATACCGACGTGGCAATCGTGATCGGCTCCAACGACATCGTGAACCCTGCGGCGCAGGACGATCCGAACAGCCCAATCGCTGGCATGCCGGTGCTGGAATGCTGGAAGGCCAAGCAGGTGTTCGTGTCCAAACGCGGGCAGGGCACGGGCTATTCCGGGATCGAGAACCCGTTGTTCTTTAAAGACAACACGCGGATGTTCTACGGCGATGCCAAAGCGTCTTTGGACAAGCTGTTGCCGATGATCGACTGACGTTTTCTTTCAAAGAAAACGGCGCGGAATTTTTGAAAAATTCCGATGCATCAAGATCAAACGCCCTGCCAGAAATGGTGGGGCGTTTTTCTTTGGCGCAGACCCTGTCATTGACGCTGCGCCAATGACAGTCCTGCCCATTCACGTCACCACCATGCCGCTGGCGTATGCGGCGTTGTGTGATCGGCTCTTGGTCATAACAACCACTCCAGATATTGCTGGTAGAGGAGCCAACATGACCATTCTTGCCAATATCCCGATTTGGGTTTTTCCGCTGTTCATCTTGTTGCTGGTGGTAGGCCTGAGGGCGATGCAGCGCAGGCACTTGCCTGTGGCGTTGATCTATTCGATCCCTCTGCTTGGGGTGCTGGGCCTTCGGGCGATCATCGCCTTGCCAGCAGGCATGTGGATCTGGTTCGTCTTTGTAGGTTTTGGCGCCTTCGGGGTGAGGGCCGGGATGGCGTTGCAAAAGCGTTGGTTGATTGCGCGAGACGGCAACCGGGTTGAACTGGAGGGAGAGCCGCTGACGCTGATCTTGATGATGAGCGTGTTTGCGGGAAACTTTGTTGTTGGCATGCTGTCCGAAGTGGCGCCGGAGGTTTTGACTATGGCTTTGTTTCAGTTTGGATTTGCCGTGCTGCTGTCCACCGTTTCGGGGGTCTTTTGCGGTCGGGCGCTTTGGGTCTTTCGGGCGTCAGGGGCGTGATAACGGCAAGCCATTGGTGCTCAGTATACCGAAGTACACCGCCAAGGCTCTGATTTATAACATTTTTCTCTATTCAGATCGAAAAATTTCCCTATGGTGGGCGAAATGTCCCCGACTGCCCGGATTTGACCCATGGCCCCGATCAAAGACCACCCCAACCGCTATGCCCTCTCGGGGGAGCTTCACGCGCGGCCCTTTCCATCGCTTGCTGCGCCCTCAACGGCGGTGTTTCTGGCGATCCAACCCTCACCCGATCCGGCCAAGCGTGACCGCAGCGCCGATCACAGGCATTTGGTGGCGTTGCTGGATCACTACGGTGCGCCGCATCCCGGTGCGGATGCCACGCATTACTACGGCGAGATGGGGAAATACTGGCTCAAGTGGGAACAGCACACGGAATTTGTGACCTACACCGTGTTTTCGC
>Ga0316204_10003301_pt1 | contig 32869 bp, 31 predicted proteins | sample 6monrhotite_MG_2_FD_205661 | JGI IMG/M metagenome (GOLD analysis project Ga0316204, IMG submission 205661) | Microbial mat bacterial communities from mineral coupon in-situ incubated in ocean water Damariscotta River, Maine, United States -... | ecosystem: Environmental > Aquatic > Marine >... | reverse complement strand
GCGGCGAAGCCCGGCGATGCCGGCACCGGGTTTGGGGCCGTGTAGTAACTGGCGTTCAAGGCCGCGTACCCAGGCGCGAAACGCGCCCGGCGTATTCCCCGCCGCCGCCAAGGGATGCTTCAGGGCAGCCAGCAAAGACACCGGGGCCAATCCATCCGCGATCATGCGGGCGCTCAGACGGATAAACGTTCCAGGCGGTGTTTCCAAAAGAGGTTGGCCTGCTGAATCATCGACTTTCACATCCCAGCGCAGCAGTTCTTCGGCGACGCGGCGGGCCAGCGGCCGGTCCGGTGTGACCAGGGCAGCGGTACGCCCCGGTGTTTCCAGGGTGCGACGCATAATCAACGCGATACTCTTGGCTTCCTCCTGGGGGTTGGCGGCATCAATTCGGGTAATGCCGTCGGTACTTTTTTCGGTGACAATTTGTTCTGGTGCGGAACCGGTCGTTTCGGCAGGCCGTAGGGCCAGGCTCATCAGATTGCGTCGGTCGCTTCCAGCATCCAAAATGCTTTCTTGCGGCCACGGGCTGACCTGATCACGGCCGATGTCCAGTTGGCTCAACAACTGGGCCATGCCGTATTGCGGATGGTTTGGCCCCAGAGTTTGCCAAATTTCATCAGGTGCATCAAGGTCCAACCCCGGCAGCACCAGAATACCATTGGGCAAACCGGCAATGACTTTCAAAAGATCAGCAGTGGCTGGAATCGAGCCCGTTGACCCGGCGGCGATGACCGGTCCTTCGGGCGGGTTAGTGGTCCAGGCGGCGGCCTGGGCGGCAAGTAATTCATTTCGCCGCAGGGCCGGGTCGATGGCGCCTTCTTCGGCCAGGATCGCAGGCCAGTTGTCCGTCAGGATGGTCAGGAATTCCAGGGTCTGTTGCCAGTAATCCGACAGGCTGTCGCCTTCGACCAGACCGGCCAAATTATCAAACGTCAGTCGTTCAGTATGAACCTGATCAAGCAGGCCGGCCAGTTCCTGGGCCAGCCTTACGGCCTGTTCGGGACTGGCAGCCATGTCCTTGCGCGACAGGATCAGCCGGGCTAGCAGCAATTGGCGTTTCAGGCCGGGGATCGCAGGGGCCAGATCGAACTGGTAATCGCCTTCCAATCCGCCGCCCATATCGCCGAAACTCAATTCGTCTTCGTCGATGTCGCCAAGCGGCGTCATTTTAGGCAAGATCAATGGCTTGCCGTCGCTGGCCCGAAGGAAGGCTTCGCCCAAGGAACGGCAGGCACGCCGGGTCGGCAGTAACAGGGTTATTTTGCTTAAATCTTCCGGGCGTTGGCCCTGGTGTTTCAGAATACCGCCAGCAAGGGCTTCGAGGAACGCCATGCCAGAAGGAATGGTGTAAACACCGGGCTTGATATTTCCTTCGGGCGGCGGGCCGCTCAACGGTGTTTGATCCCGGCGTATCGCAGCTCCATATAGGCTTCGGCATCGGCCAACCCTTCAGGGGTGCCGACATGGAACCATTCTCCGTCGTGGACCATTCCGTACAGGCGTTCCTTTTCCATAGCCTTGTCGTAGAGCAAGTTCATGGAGAAAGCATCATCGTCGATACCGTCGAATATCCGGGGGTGCAGGATTTGCACGCCGGTATACAAAAACGGCGATACCTCGTTTTCGGGACGTCGGGTCAATAAACCAAAAGGGTCCGCGCAGAAATCACCCCGACCGGTGTACCCATAGGCTTCGACCGTCGAATGCAACATCAGCAGGCCGTCCATCTTGTCCGGGTCCCATTCCGCGATCATTCGTTTCAGGGCGTCCTGTGTTCCGTTCAGCCACAGGGTGTCGGCGTTGCTGGCGAAGAAGGCATCGTCACCCAGCAACGGCAGGGCATTGGCGATACCGCCGCCGGTGTTGAGAATATCCTTTTCCCGCGAGATCACAATTCCCGGTGATTTACGGTTTTCCATGTGTCGGCTGATTTGTTCGCCCAGATGGTGAACGTTGACGACCACCTTGCTGACGCCGGCGTCTTCCAGTCGATCAATTGTTCTGTCGATCAGCGTGCGGCCATGAACCTTGACCAGCGGTTTAGGTAATTTTTCGGTAATTGGCCGCAGGCGCTTGCCGAATCCGGCGGCCAGAACCATCGCGCTTTTTGGAAACCAGGTTGGATCGTTGCTCATTTTATCAGAATCACTCTCATTTCCTTTGGTATATGCCTATCGAACCACTTTTTCACGGAATTAAGAACCGGATTCTCAAGTGATCTTTCCAGTAAACCCCAAACCCGCGGAATATGGACCAGATAATCGGGTTTGCCGTCGCGTAATGACAGCCGGGTAAAAATGCCGATGACTTTGGCGTGACGCTGGGCGGCCAGAATATCGAAGGACGCCTCAAAGCCGCGACGGTCAATTGCGGGAAAAGCGGCAAAATAGCGTGCCATCATGCGAGCTTTCAGGCCGGGGGTCAAATCTCGCCTTGCGTCTTCCAGTAGCGACATCAGGTCGTATGCGCCGGGCCCGGCAAGGGCGTCCTGGAAATCCAGCAAGCCGCAAGCCTTAACCCCGGGCCGGTCCGCCAACCATAATAGATTATCCACATGAAAGTCTCGCAATACCAATGTTTGCGGTTGGCGCTGAATCAGCGGAAAAAGGTCGAGCCAGGCCGCGTCATAGGCCGCCAACGCGGTACCCGGTAAGTTGTTACCACCGTTTAACGCAGGATACGTCCATGTCGTCATCAGGTTGGCTTCGTCCAGAAGTCGCTGGTCGGTATAGGCGGCAAGCCCGTGCGGAACAGCCTCGGATGTGGGTTTTTGATGCAAATCGATCAAAACATCGACGGCACTTTCATACAGTCTGGTTTCGTCACCGCCACCGGCCAATACCCGGGTAAAGGTATCATCGCCCAGGTCTTCCAGTAGCAACAGTCCCTGGAGTTCATCTGCGGCATAGATGTCGGGGGCGCTGTACCCCAGGTTGCACAAATGGGCGGCAATTTTTTGAAATGGGCGAATATCCTCTTGGGGCGGGGGGGCATCCATCAGAACCGCCGTTCGGGTTTCCTCGCTAAGCCTTTCGTACCGCCGGAACGAAGCATCGTCAGCCAGTGGCGCGCGGCGGGCGCTTCCCCAGCGGTGATCGGCCAGGAACAGGTTAATGGCGGCGTCGCGATCACGTTCCAATTTGGGCCCCCTGCAATCGATCGGCCCAGTCACCGGGGGCGAGAATATGGATCGCCCTGTCTTGTTCACCCGCACCGTATGAAAGGGTCAGGGTCAGGCAGTGCGGGGGCAAAAGGGTGCCCAGTCGCTGCGGCCATTCGACCAGGGAGATGCCATCGGCGAAGGCCTCATCCAGGCCCAGTTCCAGCGCCTCTTCGGCATGTTCAAGGCGATACAGATCAAAATGATAAATCTGCGCCGCCGGGCAATCGTAGATCTGTGCCAGCGTGAACGTGGGACTGGGGACTTCGGTGTCAGGGCCACAAAAGGCGCGCACGAAGGCCCGTGCGAACACGGTTTTTCCCGCACCCAGGTCACCTTGCAGGGCAAAAATATCACCTGGGCGGGACAATTTGGCGATCCGCCCTGCCAAATCTTCCGTCGCCGCCTGTCCTGATAGTTCGATCTGAATTGTTTTGTCCTCGCCATGGGTTATTATCAGTGCTCCTTGGTATTACCCTTTTGAACCCGGAGTTTCCATGCCGAATACGTCCAAATCATCTACAGCAGTTCATATCACCGATGTTGCGGTGATTGGGGCCGGTCCGGTCGGCCTGTTTGCTATTTTTCAATGTGGCATGCTGAAAATGTCCTGCCATGTGGTCGATGCCCTGGGTGAAGTTGGCGGCCAGCTTTCAGCGCTTTATCCGGAAAAACCGATCTACGACATCCCCGGCTTGCCAAAAGTGCTGGCAGAAGACCTGGTTGGCCAACTGGAAACCCAGGCAGCACCGTTTGAGTCGGCCTATCATCTGGACCAGCAGGTAACGACGCTGACGCAAAGTGAAGGTGGGCGTTGGTTGTTGGAAACATCCAAGGGGACCAAAATCGATGCCGGTGCGGTGATCATCGCCGCCGGGGTTGGCGCTTTTGGGCCGAACCGCCCGCCGCTGGATAATATCGAAGAATTTGAATCAAAGGGCCCAGGGCGTGGCGTGCATTACCTGGTCAAACGACGGGATGATTTCAAGGATCGCAGGGTGGTGATTGCCGGTGGCGGTGATTCGGCGGTCGATTGGGCCCTGTCACTTGCCGATATTGCCAAAAGCATTGCCGTTGTCCACCGTCGGCCAAAATTCAGGGCGGCACCCGATAGTGCTGAAAAACTTGCTACCCTTGCCGCGGATGGCGTCATTGATCTGGTTATCCCATACCAGTTGGCCGCTCTGGAAGGCGACGGCGGCGAATTGAGCACGGTGGTCGTGGCTGATCTGGACGGCAACCAGCGGCGGCTGGAAGCCGATGTGCTGTTACCTTTTTTTGGCCTGTCGCAAAATATCGGGCCGATCGCCGATTGGGGGCTGGATCTGGATCACAATCACATAACGGTGGATCCGCAAACGATGGTCACCGGGCGTCCTGGTATATATGCCGTCGGCGATATCATATCCTATCCCGGTAAATTGAAGCTGATCCTGACCGGATTCGCCGAAGCTGCCCTGGCCGCGCATTCCGCGCGAGACCACCTGCATCCCGGCGAAGCATTACATTTTGAATATTCAACCACTCAAGGTGTTCCAGGAAAAAACTGATATGAACTGATGAGGGTGACATGAAAACATTCAAGCGGTTTGCCGTTGCGGGCATTTTGGCGGTGGTGGTTTTGCACATTTCACCTTCGGCGGCGCTTGAACCGGAACGATTGAAGGAAATTGCTGCCGCCTGTGCCCAATGTCACGGGGTTGACGGTATCAGTGTTGCTCCGGATATCCCAAATCTGGCCGGACAGGTCAGTTTGTATATGGAAAACCAGCTCGAACAATTTCGCCACAAACCGTCGCAAGGGCTGGAACGCTACCAACTGCATATCCGGGATTCCCACATCATGGATGCCCAGTCGGACCGTTTCGACGCAGGCGAACTGGCGGCCCTGTCGCGGTACTTTTCGAAGATGCGGTGCGCGGCAGATGACCGCCCCGCCGTTGCAACGGTGTCAACTCGTTGTGGTGAATGCCATGGCGACGACGGGATCAGCCGCAAGCCAGACGCGCCAAATCTGGCCGGTCAGAAAGAACCCTATTTGTTGGCTCAACTCAAGGCGCTCAAGGCGACCACCCTGGAACGCAACAAGGTTGTACAGGATCAATCCGGCACAGCAGAAGGCACCACGGCCCGACGGTATCATCGGACAATGGGGCAATGGGCAGCGCGGTTGAGCGAGCCCGAGATGAGCCTTGCTGTTAAATATTATTCAGGGTTGCCGGGGATCTGGGTTTGCAATTGACCATGGGTATCAGGCGATATCCTGTTGATCCACGACCTTGATATTGGCTTGGGAGGATTGCTTCCTTCCACTGGCGGGCAAGGTGCAGGTGACCGTTGTGCCGCGTCCGGGCGGTGATTTGATGTCGACGGCCCCGCCGTGCAGCTCGACAAACCGTTTAACCAGCGACAGGCCCAGTCCGGCACCGGTGCGACCCGCATCTTCTTCTTCGTCCTGATGAGCATTCTTTGCTTTTCCGAACGCTTCGAAGATATCGAGTTGGCGGGCTTTTGGAATTCCGCGGCCGGTATCGCTGACCTTGAAAATAATGGCTTCGTTGTCTGCCTCGCCGCTGCGTTCGGCGTTCAAGGTAATGGTGCCCCGCGACGGGGTGAAGTTAATGGCGTTTGACAGCAAGTTGAAAAGCACCTGTTTGAGGCGTTTTTCATCCGCGACGATCCAGCCGATATCCGGTGGACAGTCAAATTTGATTTTCAGGTTCTTGCGTCGGGCTCGCTCGCGGATCAGATTAACCAGGGACGCCAACATGGTGTGCAATTCCACCGTATCAAGTTGCAGGGTCATCATGCCGGCTTCGATGGTGGCCAGGTCGAGGATGTCGTTGATGACATCCATCAGGCTTTGGGCATTATCAAGAATTCCCTGGCTATATTCCTTTTGCCGGGTATTCAGTTCACCATAATTTTCCTGTGCCAGAATGTCGGCATAACCGATCAGGGTGGCCAACGGTATGGTTACTTCGTGGGATACATTGGCAATGAATTCTGACTTCAGGCGATTGGCCTGGTCCAACGCCTCGGCACGTTGTCTGAGTGCGGCTTCGACGCGCGCACTGTCTGATACATCAAGATAGCTGAGCAGCATGGCGCCATCGGGCAGCGCAACGTTGCAAAAATCGAGGATCATGCCGTTGTTTAGTTCGATGCGTCCGGTGTCGGCCTGCCGTGCAGAAAGCCGGGCAATCAATTTATCCACATGGCGCGCCCAGGCTTCGTCGCTGGTCGCTTCGGGGCCAGCGATGAGCGGTCGGGTGGCGTTGACGAAATCGCTGACATGGGGGTTCTTGTCCAGCAAGTCGTCGGGCAGGTTCCAGATTCCTGAAAACACCGGATTGGATAGCTTCAACCGTCCATCGCTGCCAAACACAGCAATCCCTTCATACAAGTTGTCGAGAGTTTCACGCTGCACGGCACCCAGGGCATTGAACGATCTTTCAAGGTCCAGGCGCCCGGTATCATCTTCGAACGAGAAAAACAGTCCTCCTGCTGAATAGGGCGCGACGAACCGCTGTAAAGTCCGGCCGTCGGGCAGGTGCAGCAAGCTGCTTTCTGACCCGGTCAGGCGCGTAAACAAGGCGAGTTGCTGGTCTCTGAAGACTCTGAAATCGGTAACTTCCGGCAACCGTCGTTGAACCCGCAGATGATCCAGGATTTCGCCCAAAGTGGGTGCCGTGTCAAGCCAGTCCGGTTTCAGGCCCCATAGGTCGGCGAAGGCGGCATTTGAAAACGTTAATTTGGTTTTTGCGTCAAAAATCGCGATGGCCGTTCCCAGGTGGTCGAGGACGGATTGTTCGACCAGGCCTTCGGGCAATAGCCCTTCGGCATCGTCCGGGGCCGTGGCGCATTGGACTGCGAATCCAATCGAACCTGACCAGCCACGGGCCGGAATTTCAGTCTGGACCATTGCTTCAAGGGTGGGCAAGGGCTGGCCTTCTGTTATGCCCAGGAGATGGGCGGCCGGGTTTGCGAAAATGACGTTCGATTGACCATCCCTGATCCATAAGGACAGCGGAAGTGAGTTCAGCATGAAAGTGAAATGTTCGAACGCGGCTTCGCCAGTCAGGGGGCCAGACGTCGCCGGGATTGTTGTCATGATATCGTGGACCCACATCAGGTCGTTTACAACCCTGCCGTCTGGGGTCGTGGCGCGTGTACCTGTCACCTGGAAATGCCTGTCGTCCCGATCTAGCAACAGGTCGAATGAGGTTCCGTTTTGATGCAGGTCTTGCACCGCTGCCTTCAGTTTTTTGGCAGGCTCCTCATCGAAGCAGGACAGCACATGGCTAAACCGGGAATGAACTCCGGCGTCCAGACCCAGCAGGACGGCCAGTCGGCGAGAGCATTTTTCGGTGTCCCCGGCGGCGGCGGTGTGATCCCAAACAAACAAGCCGTCCGGTGCGGCGACCAGGATTTCACGAAGCTGTTCTTTTTCGATATCCAGGCGCGCATATTCGTCCCGCAACCGTCCAAACCGCCTGCCTTGCCATATTAAAACCGGCACGACAACGGCAAGCACGGCAGTCATGCCAAGCAAAAGCATCAGGGGCGGGTTATGGGCGAAGCTGTCATACACGGGTTGAATCTTAATGTGAACGACGGACAAACGAAAGGGGCGATCCAAAGAATTGGACCGCCCCCAAGCTATTTTTTAAGTGATAAACCGATCAGTAGCGATAATGATCCGGCTTGAACGGTCCCTGCTGGCTAATTCCCAGATAGTCGGACTGCTCGGTCGTCAGCGTGGTCATCTTGACGCCCAGCTTATCCAGGTGCAGGGCGGCGACTTTTTCATCAAGGTGTTTGGGCAGAACGTAAACTTCGTTCTTGTAGTTGCTGGAATTTTCCCACAATTCGATCTGCGCCAGTACCTGGTTGGTGAACGATGCGCTCATGACGAAGCTGGGGTGGCCGGTGGCGCAACCCAGATTGACAAGGCGGCCTTCGGCCAGCAGCAGGATACGTTTGCCATCGGGAAATTCGACTTCGTCGACCTGCGGCTTGACGTTATGCCATTTCAAATTGCGCAGGGCGGCAACCTGAATCTCTGAATCAAAGTGGCCGATGTTGCAAACAATGGCCCGATCCTTCATTTCGCGCATGTGATCAATGGTGATGACATCCATGTTGCCGGTGCAGGTGACGAAAATATCCCCCGTCGCGACGGCGTCTTCCATGGTCGTCACTTCATAACCTTCCATGGCCGCTTGCAGGGCGCAGATGGGGTCGATTTCGGTAACCATGACGCGGGCGCCCTGGTTACGCAAACTGGCGGCGGAACCTTTGCCCACATCGCCAAAACCGCAGATCACGGCGCGTTTACCGGCCAACATGACGTCGGTGGCGCGTTTGATGCCGTCGGGCAGGCTTTCGCGGCAGCCGTACAGGTTATCAAATTTCGATTTGGTGACGGAATCGTTGACGTTGATGGCGGGAACCAAAAGCGTTCCTGCCTTGACCATTTCATACAGCCGATGAACGCCCGTGGTGGTTTCTTCTGACAGGCCTTTGACGTCCTTCAGAAGTTCGGGGAATTTTTCGTGCATCATTATGGTCAGGTCACCGCCGTCATCCAAAATCATGTTTGGACGCCAGCCGTCGGGTCCTTCGATGGTCTGTTCGATGCACCAGTTGGCTTCATCTTCGGTTTCGCCCTTCCACGCAAACGTGGGAATTTCAGCGGCGACCATGGCGGCTGCGGCTTGGTCCTGGGTCGAGAAGATATTGCACGAGCTCCAGCGCAATTCGGCACCCAGATCAACCAGGGTTTCCATCAAGACGGCGGTTTGGATGGTCATGTGCAGGCAACCGGCAATACGGGCGCCTTTAAGGGGTTTTTTGCCCTTGAATTCTTCGCGCAGCGCCATCAGCCCCGGCATTTCGGTTTCGGCGATGGCGACCTCTTTGCGGCCCCATTCGGCCAACGACATGTCGGCGACTTTGTAATCGGTGAAGGCGCTCATATTGGAATGCTCCTGAAAAATTGTAATTTTTGAAATCTGGAAGCGGTTTTAGCGGTCTGAGTGGTCAATTGCAAGCAATGGGACTCGTAGGCTTTCATTTAGGGTATGTGTCCCTGCGGGCGCGCTCTTCGCGTTTGCTGGTTCTCTGGAAGCCAGGTCGTAAGGTCCGGACAGGAACCGGTTCTGGAAAGGCTGTCTCTTATGTGGCTTTAAGGCCTGACTTCCAGAGACCCAGCCAAGGACCCCGGAGGGGACGCCCGGCGCTTGAGGGGCACGCCCCTTAAAGAGCTTGCTTGAATGCATGCGCATTCATGCAAGCGCGTTGAAGTCTTCCAGCAGCATGGCAATACGGCCGCCGTCCACTTGTTCCATGATCACCCGGGCGCGGTCTTGTGCCGCCACCAGGTCAAGTTCGCGGATGCGCTGCTTGATCTTTGGAATGTTAGAGGCGGTCATGGAAAACTGCCTGAAGCCCAATCCCAACAATAAAGCCGTGTAGTGAGGGTCACCGGCAATTTCGCCACAGATGCTGACGGGGATACCGGCCCTGTTTGCCGCCTCGGCGGAAAACTGGATGAGTCGCAGGATGGCCGGGTGAAGTGGATTATACAGATAGGCGACCTGTTCGTCGGTGCGGTCAACGGCCAGGGTATACATGGTCAGGTCATTGGAGCCGATGGCAAAGAAGTCGGCAACCTGGGCCAGGGCATCGGCGGCAAGGGCAGCCCCGGGAACTTCAATCATCACGCCAATGGGCGGCAAAGGGTCTGCGATGGGAATTTTTCGCCGTTTCAGGTCTTTCGCGACTTTCTTGATGATCTCGCGGGCCCGGCGAACTTCTGTAACGGTTGAAACCATGGGCAGCAAAATACGCACCGGTCCCAGGGCACCGGCCCTGAGGATCGCCTTGATCTGGGATTCCAGGACATCGGTATGAGCCAAAGATAACCGAATACCCCGAAGCCCAAGAGCGGATGACAATCCATCACCAAACTTGGCAAGCAGGTAGTCGGCGATTTTTTCACCACCGATATCAAGCGTACGAACGGTTACCGGCTGGCTGTTCATTTTTTCAATGATGCCGCGAAGGACTTCGTATTGTTCATCTTCTGAAGGCAGATCTCCACGGTTCATGAACATGAACTCGCTGCGTAAAAGACCAATGCCGCTGGCGCCGGCCTTGGCGACCATACTTAATTGTACAGGTAGCTCAAGGTTCGCCTGTAACGTGATGTCGGTGCCGTCCCGGGTCGTCGAAGACTGGTTGCGCAATCGTTGGAAACGGCGGCTGGTTTCGACATTCTCATCGTGACGGCGCTTGTAAGCGGCCAACGTTGCCGGGCCCGGATTGACGATGATGCGGCCATGGTCCCCGTCGACTATGATCGGGTCCTTGTCCAGAATCCCGTTTTTGCCGTTGCCCAGCAATCCTGTGACACCCAGTACGGCGGGCAGGGCCAGGGCACGGGCCATGATCGCCGTGTGACCTTCGGCGCCGCCAATGACGGTGGCGAAACCGGCGATGCGGCCAGGGTCTAGCTGGGCGGTGTCGGCGGGGGTCAGTTCTTCGGCAATGATGATGCTGCCCCTGGGGGCTTTTGATGCCGGTTTCTCCGGTGTTTTAATGAGATGACGCAGCAACCGGTGGGCGACCTCGCGAATATCATCCATGCGGGCCGCCAGATAATCATCATCCATACTGGCAAAAGCGACGGATATTTCCGACAGTTCGCTTTGCACGGCGGATTCCGCATTGATACGATTTTCTGCGATACGGCGATCGGCCCCCCGCACCAGACGGGAATCATCGAGCATCTGGTAATAGGCATCGAGTAAAAAGCCCATTTCTTCCGACGCCAGGTGCGGCAAGGCCCGGGCTTTGGTGCGCATGCGTCTGATTTGCCGCTTAGAGGCGCTGACGGCAGACTTCAGTCGTTGTTGTTCGTCGAATATGTCGGCAACGCGGATCTTGTATTCGGGTATGGATATTGCGCTTGAATCGCGCAAATGCACGGTGCCAAACGCGATGCCGGGCGAAACGCCCAGCCCTTCAAATACCCGTTCTTTTTGCTCCACCGGGTCAGTCCTCTTCGAACTTGTTGGCAACCAGATCAACAAGGGCTTCGAGCGCTGCCTCGCCATCGTTGCCAGAACACGTTATGTCGATTTCGCAACCGGTCGAGGCCGCCAACATCATCAGGCCCATGATAGAATGCCCCGAAACGTCTTGGCCGCAACGACTGACGGTGATGTCGGCCTTGAAGGCCGAGGCGGTTTTGACAAATTTAGCCGCCGCCCGGGCATGCAGCCCCCGCGTATTGAGGATGGTGGCGGTTCGGGTGAACACCGGGGCATCGGTTTTATCCCTGGGTGTCATGCGTTAGTCCTGATTAAGCAACTGGGAGGCGATGTTGATATATTTGCGGCCTGCATCCTGTGCTGCCGTGGCGGCTTTGGCCAAGGGCTCGCTTTTTCGTACGCTGGCCAGTTTGATCAGCATGGGCAAATTAACGCCGGCAATCACTTCGACATTGGCTTTGTCGATGACCGAAATGGCAAGGTTTGAAGGCGTGCCGCCAAACATGTCCGTTAGCAAAATGACGCCGCTTCCCTGGTCGGCAGTCGAAATGCTGTTCAAAATATCCTCGCGCCGCTGTTCCATGTCGTCTTCGGGGCCGATGCAGACCGTGACGACATCTTCCTGAGGCCCGACGACGTGTTCGAGTGCGGCGACAAATTCATCGGCCAAACGGCCATGAGTGACCAACACCAGTCCAATCATTTTTTATCTCATTCCTTAAGTTAAATTGCGATCGGGCAAATCCCGGTGGCGTACGTTTACGTTTTGATGTTCAGACGTCAACCAAGTCGTTAGTTTTTCGGCAAGAAAAACCGACCTGTGACGCCCACCGGTGCAACCGATTGCAATGGTCAGGTAACTTTTCCCCTCGGCGGTATAACGGGGCAGTAAAGGTTTTAACAGCCCTGTGAGATTGTCGAAGAACTCCTGAAAATCTGCGTCCTTTTCGATGTAGTCGCCGACGGCGGCATCGAGTCCACAAAGTGGCTTTAGGTCCGGATCATAATGGGGATTGCTTAAAAAGCGAACGTCAAATACCAGATCGGCCTCGCGCGGCAAGCCCTTGCGATAGGAAAATGAGGTCACGAAAACCGAAAGACCGTGATCGCCGTCTTTGCCGAAATGGCCTTCGATGATGTGCTTGAGTTCTCCGGGGCCAAAACCCGACGTATCGATGGCCAGGTCGGCGCGGTCACGCAACGGCGCGACAATCCGGCGTTCCAGCGCAATGCCGTCGGCGACCGGTCGGTCCTGGGCCAACGGATGGCGGTGACGGGTTTCTGCGTATCGGCGTTTCAGTTCTTCACTGTCGCAATCAAGAAACAGCACCCGGGTATCGACGCCGATTTCACCGCCCAATCGGTCCAGTTCCTGGGTGAAGGCTTCGAGCCCGAAATCGCGGGTGCGGATATCGACACCAATGGCGATCGGGCGCCTTTGGCCGATTACCGGTAGTTCGCCTTGCACCGGTTGGGCCAGATTATAGATCAGTGATAGCGGGACATTGTCGATGGCTTCATAGCCAAGATCTTCCAGTGCCTTAAGGGCAGATGTCTTGCCGGCACCGGACATGCCGGTTACCAAAAGCACTCTTAGTTTATGTGTCGCGGGTCGTTTTTCTGGCATGGCCCTGTCAGTCATTTCTGTTAGGGAATGTGCACGATGTCGCCTTTGACCCGGCGCGCAATCAGACGCACCTTGGCAGGGGCAGAGGATTCAAACGGCGTTAATTTAAAACGAAGAACGGATAAGCCCAACACGGTAATTCTTTCGTCTTCGGGTAATCTGTCGATCTGTTCAGGGCCGACCAGGTCAATGATGACACCCACATCAGCTTGATCGGCGGCACCGACTTCCAACACACCCACCCCGCGGACTTCGATCAGATTCTTGATACTGTGTGGTGCGGTGGCGATCAGTCGGCCGTTCTGTGCATTCAAATCCGTGTAGTCATCGGCGATCAGGCGTGCCCCGTCATCAATCAGGCGAAGGGCCAGATCAGATTTGCCACTGCCTGAAGGCCCGCGCAGCAAAATACCCAGGCCATGGATTTCGACACAGGTGGCGTGAATTTTTTCGAAAATTTGACTACCCATTGTGGCTTGAAGGGTGGCTGTGAACGGCTGTTTTGTCAACTGCGCGGTAGGCGAACGCAAAAACGTGCGCCAATCGTCTGACCATCTAAACCGGTCCTGTTTTCTGCATCAATCGAGCCGCCATGAGCCTCTATGATCAGTTTTGAAATACTCAGGCCCAAACCCGAATGCGTGCCGAATTTTTCGCGCTTTGGGCGCTCGGAATAAAATCGTTCGAAAATGGTTTTCTCTCGGTCTTGGGGAATGCCCGGTCCTTCGTCATCTATGGTAATGACGATATCGCCCTTGGTGTTTTCGCTGACGGCGTAAACTTTGATCAACCCACCAGGAGGATTAAACGAGGCGGCATTGGTCAATAGGTTGGCAAAAACCTGACCAAGTCGGCTTTCCATGCCGGAAATTTTCAAGTCACCTGTTGCTGAATATTCATACCGGCAATCAGGGTCAGTGCCGTGGGCCTGGATCAGGGATGACAACATGCTGTCCAGATCGACAATTTCAGTTTTCGCCCGCGACAATTCGGCATCCAGGCGCGAGGCATCCGAAATATCACTGATCAAGCGGTCCATACGTCCGACATCATCGAGGATGATGTCCATTAGTTTTTTCTGTTGATTGGGGTCTGTTACGCGGGCCGCCGTTTCAACGGCACTGCGCAAGGAGGTCAACGGGTTCTTGATTTCATGGGAGACGTCGGCGGCGAAACTCTCGATGGCATCCATACGGGACCACAGGGCTTCGGTCATTTCCTTGAGCGCCACGGATAATTCTCCGATTTCATCGCCGCGTTCGGAAAAGTCGGGAATGGCGTCTTGCTGGTGGTGGCCGTGGCGAACCCGTTCGGCGGCGGCGGCAAGGCGACGAATGGGGCGTGCCATGGTTCGGGCCAGGTAGAAAGACAGCAAGACCGTGATTGTCAGGGCCAGGGCAAATACCTGGACAATGTTCAATTGCACCTGGCGAAGCGCTTCTTCGATCTGGCGAGAATCCTGACTCAGCATTAATGCGCCAAGGACCTGTTTGTAACTTTGGACCGGCACGGCGGTGCTCAGGACAAGTTTTGCAGTGCCGCTTGCCCGCCTGACGGCATCAAGAGCTTCACCCCGCAAAGCAGAACCCACTTCGCCATAATCGCTGGCCTGCTGTCTGGGCGGGTCATGATAGACTGGCATGTGCCTTCCGGCATGAAAAAACCCAAGCACGCCTTCATAGACATCAAGAGCAGCGTTAAATGGCCAATCGAAGACATCGCGACCGATGTGTTCGCCTACATCCGGGGGCGGAAGCTCTATTCGAAGAACGGATCCTCCGGAACCCGGCATCTGTCTTGAATCCGCGATCAAGGTGCCATCGGGAGAGAACAACCGCGCCCTGCCGCCGGTCGTTTCAACCAGCCGCCTTACCATTTGTACGGCGATATTGGGTTGCAGGCGCTGGCTGTCTGGCGTCGCGTATTCCGTTGCGGTTTCACCAAGAGCGGCGGCGAGAATTTCGGCGTGGACCCTGAGAGCCACCAGTTCCTGGTCGATCAGGCTTTGGCGGTATTGGCCGTGGTACAGCAAGCCTGCGACCAGAATGACCAGGGCCAGAATATTGATGGCGAGGATACGCCGCAAGATGGGGGACGGTGGTTCCGGTCGGGGGGGCGCCTCATTATTCATTTTAGCGACCTGTGTCATCTCCGCGGTAACGGTACCCGACCCCGTAGAGGGTTTCGATCTGGTCAAAGGTCTCGTCGCTTACCCGGAATTTTTTGCGCAGTCGCTTGATATGGCTGTCGATGGTCCGGTCATCCACGTAAATACTTTCGCCATAGGCTGCGTCAATCAACTGGTCCCGGCTTTTGACATGGCCGGGATTGCGGGCCAGGGCCTGCAGTAAAAGATATTCAGTCACCGTCAGGGAAACTTCCACGCCGTGCCATGTGCACAAGTGCCGTGACGGATCAAGCATCAGTTCGCCACGCCGCAGGGTGTCCTTCCCTTCGGCCATTTGGCCCGGTTCACCGCTGGGTTGGGCACGCCGCAGGATGGCGTTGATTCTTTCGATCAGCAGGCGTTGGGAAAACGGCTTGGTTATGTAGTCATCAGCGCCCAGGCGCAAACCCAGAATTTCATCAATCTCGTCGTCCTTGGAGGTCAGGAAGATCACCGGCATGGTTGATGTCGCACGCAATTGCTGAAGCAATTCCATGCCGTTCATGCGCGGCATTTTGATATCCAGTACGGCCAGGTCGACGGGATTCTGGCTCAGGCCCTCCAGGGCTTCGGCACCGTCGATATAAGTGGCAACTTTAAAGCCTTCCGCTTCCAGGGCCATGGAAACAGACGTCAGGATGTTACGGTCGTCATCGACCAGGGCGATGGTGTGGGTCATGATAGCCTGTTCCGAATTTCTGCCATGCATTTGATGATGCCGCAATTGTTGCGGTATTTGTGGCAGAATTATAGTCGATCATGACCCATCTTGAAAAATAATGCTGATTACTGGGTATGCTGACCACTCTTGTGTTTCATGCTTCCCATGGCGCCGGCCTTGCCGATGTGAACCATCATGGTCAGGTTGCCAGCCTTTTCAAAGGTCAGTGTCAGGGGGTAATGGCCCCCTTCTTGAAAAACCTTGGAAAGTTTGAACAGCATGACATGGTGACCGCCGGGTTTCAGCTTTATGGTCTGACCGGCGGGAACTTCGATGTTCATGACCTGTCGCATTTTCATGACGCCATCTTCCATAAGGTGGGTATGCAATTCCACCCGTTCAGCCACGACGGTGGCGGCGGCAATCAGGCGGTCATCGGAACTTCCGGAATTGGTCACGGTCATAAACGCGGCACCGGCCCTTTTCATGCCGGCGGACGCGCGGCTCCAGGAATTAGATACGGCAATATCGCCCTGCGTGACGGTTGTCGACATATTTACGGCGGCGGCGTGTGCCGAGGCAACGGCTAAGTTCAGGGTGAGCGCGGCGATCAGGGTGAGAAGGTATTTCATCTGTCTGTTATCCTTGGAATATATGAACTTGTAGTGTGAACCCGCAGGCGCAGGCCTGTGGGTTGCGGTATATAGTTTGGATATATCAGGCAGAGATTGGTGGGGATCTGGCGGTTGTTTGAGTGGGAGCGCGTTTATCCGCCATATCGGTGAGCGAATATTGCGCTATTGTCGCGACCATAATATCAGGGGATACCGAAGCGAATATCGATGGTGCAATCAGGCAATGGCCGATCGCGCCAGCGATGCAAACAACACAGTCTTGACGCTGGCCGGACGCGGGTTGCGGTTCGGCGGGGTCCATTGCCGCTGTCAGGGCTTTGCATTGGAACAACAAAGCCTGCTCGATTGATTCGTCGCCAGGAACGAGAATGCCTTGGGCAAACGGAATCAGCGCTTGCAAAATAAGCGCCGTGACCCCGAGCCACGCCGCCTTGGCATGCCAGCCGCCGAGTCGTTGAACGGACACGCTGCCACTTGATTCTTGCTGCTGTCTCATGCGTGACTCGGATTTCTCAATAGCGTAATGGCTCCTCATGGCCGGGGCGGGTTATTGCGATAGGCCACACGATTGTCGGTAAGTTTATAGTTATCATCCATATTTGTATCAATGCGCCTTGACGCCCATCAATCAATTCATACAATTTTGTTCATGCCCTAACGGATCAACAAGGCAACCAAGCGCAATGAATCTCGGAATTCGCCAGCTTATACTATTTGTCGCCGGTCCCTTGCGGGATATTTCACCGGTCATTTTGGTCGTCTTGTTTTTTCAACTGGTTGTTCTGCAACAGCCCCTTCCCAATCTTGAAGCGGTCCTGACGGGCTTGATTTTTGTGGTGCTTGGTCTGGCGTTGTTTATCCGTGGCCTGGAAATGGGGCTATTTCCGTTGGGTGAAATGATGGCCGAGGCCTTCGCCCGCAAGGGTAGCCTGACGGCGCTTCTGGCTTTTGCCTTTTGTCTGGGGTTTGGCACCACGGTGGCCGAACCGGCGTTGATTGCCGTCGCCGCCGAAGCCGCCGATGTCGCGGGTGCGGGGGGAGCGATCCTTAATACCGAAGCCGCGCGAACCGACTACGCTTTTAACTTGCGCCTGACAGTGGCGTTTTCGGTGGGTATTGCGCTGGTGGTCGGAGTGTTCCGTATTCTCAAGGGCTGGCCGATCCATTATCTGATCATCGGCGGATACCTGGGCGTTGTCATTTTGACGGTATTCGCGCCGGAGGGGATCATCGGTATCGCCTATGATTCAGGCGGGGTGACGACTTCGACCATTACCGTGCCTTTGGTGACGGCGCTGGGCGTCGGTCTGGCCAGCACCATTCGCGGGCGTAATCCAATGGTTGATGGCTTTGGCCTGATCGCCTTGGCCAGCCTGACGCCGATCCTTTTTGTTCTGGTATTCGGCATGGTGATCCACTGATGATGGTGCTTGACCTGATAATGACGACGGCCGTTTCAACGATTAGGGATGTTCTGCCAATTGTTGTGATCCTTTTTGGCTTCCAGTTTCTGGTAATCCGTAAAAAAGTTCCCAATTTGAAGAAGATCGCCGTCGGGTTCGTTTATGTGCTGGCCGGGTTGACATTGTTTTTGGTTGGCTTGCAAGAAGCCCTGTTCCCCCTGGGCGAGGCCATGGCCCGGCAATTGACGGCCGTGGAATTTATCAAGCCCGGCGCGACCGGCGCGCATGAGGACGCGATCTGGACCGACTACACATGGGTGTACATTTTTGCCGCCGCCATCGGTTTTGCGACGACCATTGCCGAACCGGCTCTGATCGCTGTGGCCCTTAAGGCTGAAGGAATTTCCGGCGGAGCCATTCGCGCATCGGGGCTTCGTATTGCCGTTGCCACCGGGGTCGCGTTCGGGGTGTCGGTAGGGACCTATCGCATCGTCAGCGGCACACCGCTTCCCTATTACATCATGGCCGGGTATGTGGTGGTGATCTTGCAGACGTTTTGGGCCTCCAAGACGATCATACCGCTGGCCTTTGATTCGGGTGGTGTGACGACATCCACCGTCACCGTGCCGGTGGTGACGGCATTGGGATTGGGGCTGGCGACAACCATTCCCGGACGCAACCCGCTGATTGACGGTTTTGGCCTGATCGCATTTGCCAGCGTGTTTCCGATCATGGCGGTGCTTGCATACGCGCAACTGTCGGACTGGATGCTGGCCCGAAGGAAAAGACATATGAAAGAAGCAGAAGTTGGAAACAGTATATCGTGATTTATGATAAGGAGAATGGGACATGAACCTGAAAATGATCATGGCGCTGATTAGCGATGAGAAAACGGACGAGGTGATTGCCGCGGCGCGTCAGGCGGGGGCCACCGGGGCGACGGTGATTACCGGCGTCCGGGGCGAGGGTCTGACCCCGGAAAAGTCGTTTCTTGGCCTGGATTTAACGGCACAGCGCGATGTCGTGTTGTTTCTGGTGGCCGAATCGAGAGCTCGAGAAATTCTTGAAACCATCGCCAAGGCCGGTGAATTCGATGACAAACCGGGAACCGGCATTGCCTTTCAAATTCAAATCGAAGACGCCGTCGGCATGTCGACACAGACACCAACGCTTTTGACTGAGATCGAGGAAAACATATGACCGCACATCCCATAACCCGGGTCGCCGACGTGATGACACCGAAGGTCGCCACCATCGACTGCATGGCCACTGTTGATGTGGCCATTAAACAAATGCGTGACAGCGGCGTCAGCTCGATCGTTGTCGAGCCTAAAAACAGTGATGATGAATATGGCATGTTGGTTGTTTCCGACGTTGCACGGCACGTCATCGCCAAGGACCGTGCGGCTTCGCGGGTAAATGTATACGAGATCATGGCCAAACCGGTTCTGACGGTGCCCACAGACATGAACATCAAATATGCCATCCGCTTACTGGTCCAGTTCAGCCTGTCCCGCGCGCTGGTGGTTGATGAACAACGCAGGCCAACCGGAATTGTCACCCTTCGTGACATGGTGTTGCGCCATGCCCAGGAAGATTGAGACACCCCAGGCCGTTGCGGCGCGGCATCTGGTTCGAACCTGTCGCTCGGCGGCGCTGGCGACCGCTCTTGGCGGCAAGCGTGCGGGTTGGCCCTATGCTTCGTTGGTCAGTGTTGCATGCGACTTGGATGGTAGCCCGATATTGCTCTTGTCGGGCTTGGCCGATCACACTCGCAATCTGGCGTCCGATGACCGTGCCTGCCTGCTTTTTGAGGCGGCCTCCGGCCTCGCTAACCCGCAAACCGGGCCCAGGGTCAGCCTGACCGGGCGATTGCAGGTGACCCGGGATGAAGGTTTGGCGCGTCGGTTTTTGGCACGTCACCCGGGTGCCGGAATGTATGCCGGATTTAGTGATTTCGCGTTTTATCGGATGACCGTCGAACGGGCTCATTTCGTTGGTGGGTTTGGTCGTGCCAGCTGGATCGGGGCGTCTAAATTTCTGTTTGAAACAGACATTTCAAAGGCTGTGTCTCGCGTTGAACGTAATATTGTCGATACCCTTAATCAACAACACGCCCCTGGGATCGCGATCGAGGCGCGCCGTTTATTTGGAGCCATAGGCAAAATATGGGAGATAACGGGCGTTGATCTTGAAGGGTGTGATTTTCGGTGTCGACATACATTTCGTCGCCATGATTTTGATGCCCCCGCAGGGTCCGACCGGGCACTGCGTAAAAAATTAGCGGGTCTTGTGGATGTTTTGTGAATAAAAGGTCAAACAGGGGGTTCACGAAGGCGCTGTTATTCGTAAAATACATGCTCGAGGAATCGCCCGGTTAAGGGCTTGTGTGCTTTTTTGCCAGTAGGAGCAATGACGCGAGACGATGACAGCTGTAACGACGATCATTGCGGTAGTTGCGTTGTTGGTTGGCCTGGCTTCGGTTTGGCTTATCACTGAAACCGTCAAAAAAATGGAAATACGCACCCAAAAAGTCATCGATGTTCACTTAAGAGGGCTGCGGCAATCGGTTACGGAACTGAGCCAGGTGGTTGTCGACATGAAGGCGGGACAGGAAGATGTTCGAAACAGGGTGCGTGATGTGGTGCGCAACCGGCAAGCGGCGGATGTTGAATTGGCGGCTGTGCGGCAGGAATTGGATCAAATGAAGGCGACCCTGAGTCAGGCGGCAAGCAAGTCAGGTAAGGTTGGCCAGCCAACATCTCGTGTTGGCAGGTTGTAGACCTGAATATTGATGTGATCCATTATTGCCGTAGTATGGACAGGTGGGGCCTGATGAGCCCTGATATCTCACTGAAAACTTGGTAGCTTCTGGAGAGCCCAATGATGACGCTTGAAAACGATAATACCGGAAACGCCAAGCTCCTCGCCTGGGTCGAGGAAATGCGAGAGCTTTGCCAACCCGATCGTGTGTATTGGTGCGATGGTTCGGACGCTGAATATGATCGTTTGTGCCAGGAAATGGTCGATGGGGGAACGATGGTCCGGCTTAACCCGGAAAAGCGCCCCAACAGTTATCTCGCCCTGTCTGACCCCAGAGACGTCGCCCGTGTCGAAAATCGCACATTCATTTGTTCGAAAGACGCAAAAGATGCCGGTCCGACAAATAACTGGGTCGATCCTGATGAAATGAAGATCACCCTGAATGATTTGTTCAAGGGCTGCATGGCGGGTCGGACCATGTATGTGATCCCGTTTTCAATGGGCCCGATGGGCTCGCCGATCGCTCATATCGGGGTGCAGATCACCGATTCCGCCTATGCGACCGTTAACATGAAAATCATGACCCGTATGGGCCAGAAAGTTCTGGATGTTTTGGGTAATGATGATTTCGTGCCGTGCATGCATTCCGTCGGTGCGCCCTTGCGCCCCGGCGAAACCGATGTGGCGTGGCCCTGCAATGATGAAAAATATATCGTCCAGTTTCCCGAAGAACGGACAATCTGGTCCTTTGGCAGTGGTTATGGCGGCAACGCCTTGTTGGGTAAAAAATGTTTCGCCCTCAGGATCGCATCCACCATGGCGCGGGACGAAGGATGGCTTGCCGAACACATGTTGATCCTGGGACTGGAAAGCCCTTCGGGTGAAAAGACCTATCTGGGGGCGGCGTTCCCAAGTGCGTGTGGCAAAACCAACCTGGCCATGCTGATCCCGCCTGCGGGACTGTCCGATTGGAAGGTTTATACCGTTGGCGATGATATCGCCTGGATCAAACCGGCCCCCGATGGCACCTTCAGGGCGATCAACCCGGAAGCTGGATATTTCGGCGTGGCGCCCGGCACGTCCATGCAGTCGAACCCGACGGCCATGAAAATGCTCGCCAAAAATTGCATTTTCACCAACGTCGCGCTGACCGATGATGGCGATGTTTGGTGGGAAGGCATGGATGGCGAACCGCCTGCCCATGCGATTGACTGGAAGGGGCAGGATTGGACCCCGGCCAGCGGCACCCCCGCGGCCCATCCCAATTCCCGGTTTACTGCTCCTGCGAGCGAATGTATGAGCCTCGATCCGGCTTGGGAAGATCCAGAAGGCGTGCCGATTTCGGCTTTTGTCTTCGGCGGCAGGCTGTCAAAGACCTTCCCGTTGGCGTTCCAGTCGTTTGACTGGAAGCATGGTGTGTATCTGGCCGCGACCATGGGTTCGGAAGCAACAGCGGCGGCCGATAACCAGGCCGCGATCAGGCGTGACCCCATGGCCATGCTGCCGTTCTGTGGCTACAACATGGGCGATTACTGGCAGCACTGGCTGAACATGGAAAACAAGGTCGAAAACCTGCCTCTGATCTTTCGCGTCAACTGGTTCCGCAAAGACGAAAACGGCAAGTTCATCTGGCCCGGTTTTGGCGAAAACATGCGGGTTCTGGAATGGATCGTGGCGCGGGTTCGTGGCCGTGCACAGGGCATGGAAAGTCCGTTTGGTATCATGCCGCGGCATCAGGAAATCGTCTGGCAGGGGCTCGATTTCGATCAAGGCGTGTTTAACAAGTTGATCGAAGTTGATCGTGCCGCCGGTCAGGCCGAAGCGCGTGATCAGGAAGCACATTTTGATTTGTTTGGCGACCACTTGCCCGAGGAAATGGAAGTGCAACGCCAGGCCTTGATCGAGCGTCTGGAAAACGCGCCCGAAGTCTGGACGCTAGAGGACTAGTCTTCGTCCTCTATCAAGTCTTCAAGCTTGTTTTCGGCCCTGTCGTGAACCCTTAACGGGCGCCCGCAATGGGGGCATGCGGCGATGCGATCACCGCTGATGCGAATTTCGGTTTCGAGTATCTCTCTGGCGTCTTCGGGGCGAATTCCAAGGTTTTCCTGAACCTGGGCCAGGGTCCGTTTTTCCTGATCCGTCAATTTGCCGTCTTGCAGGGCGGTTTCAACGACGTCGGTATATTCGCGCTTGCGGCGATGCAGCTCATTGCTGAAACCCGACGCCAGAAGACCAGCAGGCAGGGCGACCATGCCGATGCCGATGACACTTATAATCGCGCCCATGATTTTTCCCGGCACCGTGATTGGCACGATGTCGCCGTAACCGACCGTGGTCATGGTGATGATCGCCCACCACATGGCCGCCGGAATTGAACTAAAGGCATCGGGCTGGGCCGTGTGTTCGAATAAATAGGTCAGGCTGGCGGTGATGATGACCAGTAACATCAGCACGAACATTGCCGCCCCAATGGCCCGGGATTCATCTTTCATGACCGCCAGCAGCATGTTCATGGAGGACGAATATCGGGTCAGCTTGAAAATCCGCAATAGACGCAACACCCGCAACATGCGCAGGTCGATGCTGAACATGAAGCTCAGGTAAAACGGGGCGATGACGATCAGATCAATCAGTGCCAGCGGCGATATCATATAGCGAAGGCGCACGATCACCGGGTGCCGGGTGTCATCTTTTTGGGTTTCGATGGATGACCAGACGCGCAGCACATATTCCAAGGTGAAGACCAGGACGGAAAAATTTTCAAAGCCGTCGAACCAGGGCCGTAGTGCCGGATCGAGGCCGGGCATGGATTCGATAATGACCGATAAAACGTTCAGCGAGATCAGGGTAATCAGGCCAATATCGACGGCACGGCCGAACCGGTCATCGGGCTGGGCGACGTCCAGTATGTGATGAACTCGTTGCCGCGTGGTTTGAAAGTTCATGATCTTGCGATCTTCCACCCCATCACCATGATCAACCCCCAACCGGCGATCAGCAGCATGCCACCCAGCGGTGCCGCGCCGGTTACGGGGACATAACCCAACAGTGCATAGGCATAGAGCGATCCTGAGAATGCGATGATGCCAGCCAGAAAACAAAGCCCGGTTAAGGTAGGCAGTCGCGATCCGCTAACTTCCGGTCGGACCGCCATGAGGGCGACGGCCAGCACTGCAAGGGCATGCCACATCTGGTAGCTGACGCCCATCATGAAAATTTCGCGTATGGCATCGTCAGCACCCAGGCTATGCCAGCCATAAGCGCCTGCGCCAACGGCGACCAGGCCGTTCAATCCACCAATGATCAACCACAGACCGGCCATGCTGTCTCCTGCTTTTGGGATCAAATTCGTCTGCTTAGTCATAGCGCAATTAAATTAACGTAATGTTGAAGACTGCGGGGGTGTAATCGGCCCAACTGAATACAGAAATCGAGATCCCGACATGTGGGAGTTCCGCAAATTTATTATCCCGCTGCTGGCCCCGGCAGTGATACTGGCGCTGTCATATGCAATTGTCGTGGGTCTTTTGCCGCTGATGCCGGAGCCGACCAGCCTGTTCGGGCGTGTCTTGCCTGTAATACCCTATGGTATGGCCGTGTTGGGTGTCGTGTTTGGCCTTGTTTACCGCTACGAACGTGTGGCGTATGCGGCCCTGGCATTGGCCCTTGGAAATGCCGCCCTGCATGAGCTTTGGCCGACCGCCCCGGTTGCCGGTGCGTCCTGGCTGGTTGCCTATCCGGGCCTTGCCATTCTTCTGCCCATGTATCTGTTGTACACGGCCTTGTTTTCCGCCCAGGGGTTGTTCAGCATCCAGGGCGTGTTGCGCCTGTTGTTAATCGTCGTTGTTGGCCAGGCCGTATTAATGGCAGCCGATGGTGTCTTGCCAACCGGCCTGGAAAACACCCTGGATGGACTGTTACATCATCGGGTGATGGGGCCGAGTTTTGATTCCTGGAGCCATCTGCCGCAACCGGCAATTCTTTTGATCCTGCTGGCGGCGGCCGTTCTGCTGGTGATGTTCTTGCGACGGCCGGGGCCCGTATCGGCTGCGTTCCTGGGCGCTCTTCTGGCCACAGGCGGGGCGCTGGATGCGGTTGGCGACGGGTTGGCTCCGTCGTTGTATTTCAGTGCCGCTTTGGCCATGTTGCTGGCGGCGGTCGCGCACGAAGCGTACGGCATGGCGTTTCTTGACGAATTGACAGGTCTGCCCGGGCGACGGGCCTTGTTTGCCGACCTGGGTCGTCTTGGTTCTCGTTATACGCTGGCCATGGTCGATGTCGATCATTTCAAAAAATTCAACGACACCCATGGTCACGATGTGGGCGATCAGGTGTTGCAGATGGTCGCATCAAAACTGGCGGCCGTGCGGGGCGGGGGGACGTCATTCCGTTATGGTGGCGAAGAATTCACGGTGGTGTTCCCCGGCAAGGATGGGGCCCACAGCCGACCCCACCTGGAAGATTTGCGTCAGGCTATTGCGGCATCATCGTTCCGCTTGCGCGCTAAGGACCGCCCCGAAAGTTTGCCTGGCAAAGGAACACCTGCACCGCGAGGTGGCGGAAAAAAGAGTGTCAGCGTCACGGTCAGTATAGGCCTTTGCGAAGCCATGGGCGGCTCAAAGGTGAGCCCGGAAGACGTCCTCAAGGCAGCCGACAAGGCGCTTTACCAGGCGAAAAAGTCCGGTCGCAACCGCGTCGTTTGACCCGCTTCCACACGAAGCTAGTTTAGTTGTTGCTCTGCCTCGTAGGCCCCTTTGGGCAGTTCGTGGGCTATACCCTTGTGGCAATCGATACAGGTTTTACCATCGGTTATGGCCGTTTCATGCCGTGTCTGGGCGCGGTTTTCCTGAACCGTGAAATCCATATATTCGAAGTTGTGGCAATTCCTGCATTCACGTGAATCCGTTTTTTTCATGACGTTCCACACATTGGTTGCCAGTTCCAGGCGTTTATCCTCGAATTTTTCAGGCGTGTCGATGGTCCCCAAAAAGTGATGGTACAGTTCATTGGACGCTTTGATTTTTCGTGCGATTTTATGAATCCACGTTTTCGGAACATGGCAATCTGGGCAGGTGGCACGAACCCCGGTGCGATTGGTATAGTGAACCGTTTGTTTGTATTCCCGATAGACGTTCTGTTCCATTTCATGGCAACTGATACAGAATGTTTCGGTGTTGGTCAGCTCCATGGACCAGTTAAAACTGCCCCAGAACAGGATGCCGCCAATAAACCCGCTTGCTAGCAGGGTGCCAAGTGCGTAACGGGGCGTAGGCCGTTTCAGGGCTCCCCACATGCGATGCAGCAGGCCCATTATTCCAGTGCGTTGTTTGCCGGTTTCTGCCGGGTCTTGTTCATTCATGGCTCAAATTCCTTGTAGCTTAATACAGCACTCTCAACGGTGACCCTTGGCGGGCGTGAAAGTATTGCGAACAATTGCCGGGGCACGTGTTTGCGTGACATGGCATTGGGTGCAGAACCACCGTGACCGGGTAACCTGGTCAAGGGCGACACCATTTCGATTGGTGTAATGGGTCTCGCTGATTTTTGGCGCACCTTCGCTGACGTTGTAGGGCCAGTCATGACAGCGCATGCACTGATTAACCTTCAGATTGATCTGGTATTTGTCAATCTTGTGGGGGATCAGGGGCGGTTGTTGCCGGTAGGCCTTTTCGAAGCGTTGTCCGGTATCGAGTTTCTTCAGATCGGGCGCTTCATTATTTTCATCGAGTTCAGTCGTGCCGCGCAAGGAATGAACCTTGTCGTCTTGCTGGCCCTGCACATTGGGTGCCCACATGGCAAAACCCAAGGTCAGGAAAACGCCTGCCATCGAGATTGTCAGAAATTTGTTCATAACCTGTCTCCTTATCCTAACTTTTCGGCGCTAGGCCTTTACGACCTTGCAGGCGCATTTTTTGTAATCCGTTTCCTTGGAAAGCGGATCTGTGGCGTCCAGCGTAAGTTTGTTGACCAGTTGGGCGGCATCGAACCAGGGCATGAAAATCAAGCCCATAGGTGGTTTGTTACGGCCCCGGGTTTCCACCCGTGTAGCGACTTCGCCACGCCGGGTCATGACCTTTACCGCCATGCCACGTTTAAGGCCTCGTGCCTTGGCGTCTTCCGGGTGCATATAGATTTTGGCATCCGGATAGGCCCGATGCAGTTCGGGAACCCGCTGGGTCATGGAGCCTGAATGCCAATGTTCAAGCACACGGCCGGTCGATAACCACAGGTCGTATTCGGCATCAGGGCTTTCCGCAGCCGGTTCGAACGGGGCGAAGATGATATTCGCCTTGCCGTCGGGCTTGCCATAGAACTCGATGTCTTTGCCCGCTTTGACGTGGGGGTCGCTTCCTTCGCGGAAGCGCCACAGGGTTTCCTTGCCATCGATCACCGGCCAGCGCAAGCCAGGGACCTTGTGGTAGGTGTCGAAGTTGGCCTGTTCGTGTCCTTTTTTTGGTCCATCAAACTGGAAGCGGCGATATTCTTCAAACAATCCTTTTTGGACATAAAATCCGAAGTGTTTGGATTCGTCGTTTTCATATTCGTTGCCCGCCGCGTCGCTAATTGTTTCGAGCGGATATTTATTGGTCTCACCATTGGCGAACAGGATTTCGTACAAAGTCTTGCCACGATATTCCGGTTTTTGTGCGATCAGTTCTTCGGGCCACGCTTCTTCGACCTTGAAGCGTTTGGAAAATTCCATTACCTGCCACATGTCCGATTTTGACTCACCCGGGGCCTTGACCTGCTGACGCCAAAACTGGGTGCGTCGTTCGGCGTTGCCATAGGCCCCTTCCTTTTCGACCCACATGGCGGTCGGCAAAATCAGGTCAGCGGCCATTGCAGTGACCGTTGGGTACGGGTCGGAAACGACGATGAAATTTTCCGGGTTGCGGTAACCGGGATAGGATTCCTCGTTCATGTTGGCCCCGGCCTGCATGTTGTTGTTGCACTGAACCCAGTAGGCATTCAGTTTACCGTCTTTCAGCATGCGGTTTTGCAGTACGGCGTGGTAACCGGGTTTGGGTGGAATGGTGCCTTCGGGAAGGGCCCAGATTTTTTCGGCAAAGTCGCGGTGCCCCTTTTTCATGACCACCAGGTCGGCGGGCAAGCGATGGGCGAAGGTGCCCACTTCGCGGGCCGTGCCACAGGCAGAGGGCTGACCGGTCAGCGAGAAGGGGCTGTTGCCGGGTTCGGAAATCTTGCCCATCAACAAGTGGACGTTATACAGCAGGCCGTTGACCCAGACGCCGCGTGTATGCTGGTTGAAACCCATGGTCCAGAACGATGTGACCTTCTTGTCGGGATCGGCATACACCTTGGCCAGACGAATAAGTTTTTCAGCCGGAACGCCTGACAGTTCCACGGTTTTTTCCAAGGTATATTCAGATACCGATTTAGCGAATTCCTCGAAGCTGATCTTGGTCAGTTTGCCGCCTTTGCCCTTGGCCGATTTTTCCAGTGGATGTTCAGGGCGCAGGCCGTAGCCGATGTCGGTCACGGTTTTGGTAAAGTTGACGTGCTTGCCGATGAAGTCGGTGTTGTAGGCCTTGTTCTCGATGATGTAATTGGCGATGTAGTTCAGGATCGCCAGGTCCGTTTGTGGCGTGAAGACCATGCCGTTGTCGGCCAGTTCGAAACTGCGGTGCTCGAATGTGGAAAGTACATGGACCTCGCAACCGGGTTTGGTCAACCGGGTGTCGGCCAGCCTGGACCACAAGATCGGATGCATTTCCGCCATGTTGGAACCCCATAGCACAAATGCGTCGGCGTGTTCCAGGTCGTCATAACATCCCATGGGTTCATCGATGCCAAAGCCCCGCATGAAAGCGCCAACGGCAGAGGCCATGCAATGGCGGGCGTTGGGGTCAATGTTGTTTGAGCGTAATCCCGCCTTCATGAACTTTGACGCAGCGTAGCCCTCCCATATGGTCCACTGTCCGGAACCAAACATGCCGACGGCGGTCGGGCCCTTCTTTTTCAGGGCGTCCTTAAATTTATCTGCCATGACATCGAAGGCGTGATCCCATGAAACCGGGGTGAAGGAGCCATTTTTGTCATACTTGCCATCGGTCATGCGCAGCAGGGGTTTGGTCAGGCGGTCTTCGCCATACATGATTTTCGACAGGAAATAACCCTTGATGCAATTCAAGCCCCGGTTCACCGGCGATTCCGGATCGCCCTGTGTCGCGACAACCTTGCCGCCTTTGGTGCCGATCAAAACACCGCAACCAGTGCCGCAAAACCGGCACGCCCCCTTGTCCCAGCGGATATCGTCCTTGCTCGCAGCGACGGCCTTTGATGTCAGGGGCAGGGTTGTTCCGGCCACCGTGGCGGCGGCCAGTGCTGCCTGTGTTTTAATAAAACTGCGTCTGTTCATGGTCATTGTATGTGCTCCTTCTCGGCCGGGCTTTGCTCGAAGTAATTATAAACGAGGGAAATATTAAGAACCCCGTCAAGGCTTTGTAATTGCGAAAACGTATCGGCGGCCTTGCGGTCGTCGGGTTGGTCCAGGGTGACAACAAAACGGCCTTCATCTGTAATGGCGTGCGTTTCAATGCCGGCCATGACGGACAGATTATCGCTCAGGCCCGCAATGTTGTCGGGATGGCAATGAATGACGAAACTGGAAATACTCATGGCGGTTCAATGTTCCGATACGTGTGATGTTATTTCTAGGGCGTTGACTGGGCAGGGGGCGATGCAGTCGCCGCACCCGGTACAAAGTTCATAATTGATAATCGGGTTGGCTTTGCCGCCCAAGGCAAGCTTGAAGCTGATGGCCTGGGCGTCGCAACGGTCGCCGCACATGCGACACATGGTTCCGTTCGCTGAAAGGCATTCGGGTAGAGCCACGGCCAACAATGTCCAGGGGGGCGTGCCTTTGTTTTGCACCAGCGCCTTGGGGCGGCAGACTGTGACGCAGTCACCGCAGAACGTGCAACCCTTGAAAGAGAAGTCGACAACGGGGTAACCGCCACGGGATTTTTTTATAATCGAGGGGGGACAGGCGTCGATACAGGCATCGCAGCCGGTACATGTTTCCAAAAAAACAGCTTCGCTCAGTGCCCAAGGCGGACGCAAGGGCGAGTTTGCAGGCCGCAAACGGCCACCCAGCAAATCAAGACGCGATATATTCTCAGCCGTATAAGCGGTTCTGCCCATAGATATAGTCAATCCAATTACGAGAGACCCTGAGACACGTTTATCCCAAAGCCCGGTTTACGGATAGATTATGGCAGTGTTTGGAACAGCTTATATTGATGGATATCAAGTTGTCGATGGAAACTCAGGCTTAATCCTTCGTGACGCCTACTGTCTTGGCAAGTCAGATGACCCCATGAGGAATTCGTCGATGGCGCGGGCGCACTGCCGACCTTCCCGGATCGCCCAGACAACCAACGACTGACCCCGACGCATGTCCCCGGCAGAGAACACTTTGTTGACGGATGTTTGATAGGCCGTTTTGCCTTCTGTTTCGGCCTTAACATTGCCGCGTTCGTCGTAGGCGACCCCCAGGTCATCAAGCATGCTTTCATGAACCGGATTAACAAAGCCCATGGCCAGCAAGACCAGGTCGGCCTTGATTTCGAATTCCGAACCGGCGATTTCTTTAGGGGAACCGGTCGACCAGTCAACGGCGATACCTTTGAGCGTCGTGACTTTGCCGTCCTTGCCTTCAAAAGACTGGGTGCCGACGGCCCATTTTCTTTCGCAGCCTTCGTCGTGGGACGTCGAGCTGCGAAGTTTGAGCGGCCAATCCGGCCATGACAGGCTTTTGTTTTCCTTCTCGGGGGGCTGCGGCATGATCTCCATCTGGGTGATCGACGCAGCACCCTGGCGGGCTGATGTGCCAACGCAGTCTGCCCCGGTATCGCCGCCGCCGATGACGACGACGTGCTTTCCGGTGGCCAGCAGTTCCTGGACATTGCCCAACGGTTCGTCCGCATTGCGGCGGTTTTGCTGGGTCAGGAATTCCATGGCGTAATGGACGCCGTCAAGATCCCGTCCCGGAACCGGCAAATCGCGCGGCTTTTCCGAGCCGCCGGTCAGGGCGATGGCATCAAATTTTTCCATCAGGCGTTCGGGCAAAACGTTATAGCCGACATGGCTGTTGGGGCGAAATTCAACCCCTTCGGCATGCATCTGCGCCTTGCGCCGTTTGATCAGTTCCTTGTCCATCTTGAAATCAGGAATGCCATAGCGCAACAGGCCGCCGATCCGGGCATTCTTTTCGTAAACCACGACTTCGTGTCCGGCACGGGCCAGTTGCTGGGCGCAGGCCAAACCGGCGGGACCGGAACCGACGATGGCGACGCGCATATTGGTCAGGTGCTTGGGGACCTGCGGTTCGATCCAGCCTTCGGCCCAGCCGCGATCGACGATGGCGCATTCGATGGATTTAATGGTCACGGGTTCATCGGTCAGGTTCAGCGTGCAGGCGGCCTCGCAGGGGGCCGGACAGACGCGACCGGTGAATTCCGGAAAATTGTTAGTCGAATGCAGGACGTCAAGGGCTGCGCGCCAATCGCCAGTGTAAACCAGGTCATTCCATTCCGGGATGATGTTGTTGACCGGGCATCCGTTGTGACAAAACGGTATGCCACAATCCATACATCTGGCACCCTGTTCCTTCAGGTCGTCTTCTGACAAAGGAACCAGCAGCTCATCATAATCGCCCAGGCGATCATCGACGGAACGGTAGCCGCGCTCCTTGCGGGGAAATTCCTTGAATCCTGTGGTCTTTCCCATTATTCGGCCCCTACTGCGAGTTGCGGGTTATCGGAAGCGGCCTGCATTTTCTGCAGGGCGTCGCGATAATCGACGGGCATGACCTTGATAAAGTTCCCAAGCTGGTTGTCCCAGTCATCAAGAACAGTTCGGGCACGGTCGCTGCCCGTCAGGGTGGCGTGGCTTTCGATCAGTTTTTTCAGTCGCTGGGCATCGAACGCCAGCATGTTGGCCAGGTCGTCACTGCTTGCGACGGCGTCGCTGCCGGCAATTTTTTCAAGATCAACCTGGGCCGTGTTGCAGCGGCTTTTGAAAGTTCCTTCCGGGTCGTACACATAAGCGATGCCGCCCGACATGCCGGCTGCAAAGTTACGTCCGGTCTGGCCCAGCACGACGACGATGCCGCCTGTCATGTATTCGCAGCCATGATCGCCAACGCCTTCGACAATCGCCGTTGCACCGCTATTACGCACCGCAAAGCGCTCGCCGCCGACACCGCGGAAATAACATTCCCCCGATATGGCGCCATAGAGAACGGTATTGCCGACGATGATGTTGTCTTCAGGTTTAACCGGGCTATCGGCCGATGGATAAATAATGACGCGCCCGCCCGATAATCCCTTGCCCACGTAATCATTGGCATCGCCTGCCAGTTCAAGGGTCACACCGCGCGCGCCCCAGGCACCAAAGCTTTGTCCGGCGGTCCCGTTGAATTTGATGTGGATGGTTCCGTCGGGAAGCCCGGCGTGGCCATGTTTTTCGGCAATTCGACCCGACAGCATGGCGCCGACGGTGCGGTTGACGTTGCGGATGTCCTTCTCGATGCGCACGGGCGTACCATCATCAATGGCGGCTTGTGCCTGTACGATCAGGTCGTTGTCGAGTGCTTTTTCAAGCCCGTGGTCCTGCGCTTCGCAATGCCGGATGGCGATATCTGGTCCGGCATCGGGCGTGGTCAGCAGACGGCCAAAATCGAGGCCCTTGGCTTTCCAGTGGCCGATGGCGTCGGTCATGTTCAGCATGTCCGAACGGCCGGTCATTTCGGCCATGGTGCGGAAGCCCAGTTCGGCCATCAGTTCGCGAACTTCTTCGGCAATGAAGGTGAAGAAATTGACCACATGTTCGGGTTCACCGACAAACCGCTTGCGCAATTCAGGGTCCTGGGTGGCAACCCCGACGGGGCAGGTGTTCAGGTGGCATTTGCGCATCATGATGCAGCCTTCGGCGATCAGCGCGCCTGTGGCGAAGCCAAATTCATCGGCCCCCAACAGTGCGCCGACGATAACATCACGACCGGTGCGCAAGCCGCCGTCCACCTGGACGGCGATGCGACCGCGCAGCTTGTTCATGACCAGGGTCTGGTGGGTTTCGGCCAGGCCGATTTCCCACGGGCCACCGGCATGCATGATCGAAGTGATCGGGCTGGCCCCGGTGCCGCCATCGGCACCCGATATGGTGACATGATCGGCATGGGCCTTGGATACCCCGGCGGCGACCGTGCCGACGCCAACTTCAGATACCAGTTTGACCGAAACGCGGGCACCCGGATTGACGTTCTTCAAGTCGTGGATCAGCTGGGCCAGGTCTTCGATGGAATAAATATCGTGGTGCGGCGGTGGTGAAATCAGGCCAACGCCGGGCGTCGAATGGCGAACACGGCCA
>Ga0316204_10003300_pt1 | contig 32869 bp, 31 predicted proteins | sample 6monrhotite_MG_2_FD_205661 | JGI IMG/M metagenome (GOLD analysis project Ga0316204, IMG submission 205661) | Microbial mat bacterial communities from mineral coupon in-situ incubated in ocean water Damariscotta River, Maine, United States -... | ecosystem: Environmental > Aquatic > Marine >... | reverse complement strand
TCAAAAGCTTCCTTAACGGTGCTTGTTCCAGCACCAGATGAACCTGTTACGGCGATAATCGGATGTTTTTTCGACACGCTGCTGTCCTCCCCCTTTAGAGTGTATAGATTTAAGTGGTATGTATACCTCAATTGAATGAGGAATGCAGTGTAAAACCGCAAAATAAGTGGGGTGCCTGATGGGATTTGAACCCACGGCCTTTCGGATCACAACCGAACGCTCTAACCAACTGAGCTACAGGCACCATAATATTCAGAGCTTGTACCCCGAAAACTCGACCTTTTACTAAACGCATAGCCTGCCCCCGTCAAGCACCCCATTTTCGATCCTCAAATGTTTTCGCCTTCGCAAAGAAACAATTTAGAACCCAGGATCAGTTTTGGCTTGATTACTGCCCACTTTGCTGGCATCTGCACAATTTTTAAGCACACCCTTGCTTTGGTGTGGGGTTAGAATTGACAAAAAATGAGCCAAAGCGATGCAAATGTCCTTTATTTTGCGCCAATGAGTTATCCACAGAGAAACTTGGCATACTCTATGCTAAATAGACTGGTATATATTTGACAGCGAACGCTGGGGAGAACATGACCCAGGCGGAGCAGAGAGTGATAAACGATGAAAAAAATCGAAGCCATTATTAAGCCGTTCAAACTTGACGATGTGAAGGACGCGCTTCACGAAATTGGCTTACAAGGCATTACCGTCCTTGAAGCCAAAGGCTTTGGCCGTCAAAAAGGTCACACGGAATTGTACCGTGGGGCTGAGTATGTCGTCGATTTCTTACCAAAAGTAAAAATTGAGGTCGTTTTAGACGATGCCCTCGTTGAACGCGCGGTTGAAGCCATTCAACAAGCCGCTCATACGGGACGCATTGGCGATGGTAAAATTTTCATCACCAATGTTGAAGAAGCTATCCGCGTGCGCACAGGCGAACGCGGTTCAGAAGCTGTTTAACCTTTATTGATTTAACCAACCCTACCCCATCAAGGAATTATAACCATGACTTTGGATTGCAAGACCCCTGAAGACGTCATCAAGTTTCTCAAGGCAGAAAATATTGATTTTGTTGATTTGCGCTTTACCGACCCGAAAGGTAAATGGCAACATTTGACCATGTGTTCCGACTTCGTTGACGCCGATGCGTTCGAAGATGGCATCATGTTCGATGGCTCATCAATCGAAGGCTGGAAAGCCATCAACGAATCCGATATGTCATTGATCCCCGATGCCACGACGGCCATCATGGACCCCTTTGCCGCACAACCCATGTTGATTTTGTTCTGCGACATCCGCGAGCCTTCCACTGGCCAGGGTTACAACCGCGATCCGCGCTCGGTTGCCAAACGCGGCGAAGAATACATGAAATCAACCGGCCTCGGCGACACCTGCTATGTTGGTCCTGAGCTTGAATTCTTTGTCTTTGATGACGTGCGTTACGACGTTTCTATGAACCGTTGCTTCTATGAATTTGATTCCGAAGAAGGCCCATACGTAACGGGCAAAATTTTGGAAGAAAGCAACTTGGGTCACCGTCCCAGTGTAAAGGGCGGTTACTTCCCGGTTCCCCCCGTTGATGCCTCACACGACCTGCGCGCCGAAATGGTCACCGTGATGAAAGAAATGGGTCTAGAAATGGACAAACATCACCATGAAGTGGCCCCCAGCCAACACGAACTGGGTATGACCTTCGCCACCTTGGTGCGCGCGGCGGATAACATCCAAATCAATAAGTACTGCACGCACATGACCGCTCACACCTATGGCAAAACGGCAACCTTTATGCCGAAACCTGTCGCAGGCGACAACGGTTCTGGGATGCATGTTCACATGTCCTTTTGGAAAGACGGCAAGCCAACCTTCGCTGGCAACGGCTATGCTGACCTGTCTGACGAAGCCTTGTACTTCATTGGCGGCATCATTAAACACGCCAAGGCTTTGAACGCGTTCACCAACCCGTCTACCAACTCCTACAAGCGTTTGATCCCTGGCTTTGAAGCTCCGGTTCTGTTGGCTTATTCGGCGCGTAACCGGTCTGCGTCTTGCCGCATTCCGTTCTCGGCAAACCCAAAAGGCAAGCGCGTTGAAACCCGCTTCCCTGATCCTACGGCAAACCCATACTTGGCCTTCACCGCCATGATGATGGCGGGTCTTGATGGTATTCAAAACAAAATCCATCCGGGCGAAGCTATGGACAAAAACCTCTATGATCTTCCACCGGAAGAATTGTCCGAAGTGCCAACGGTTTGCGGTTCCTTGCGCGAAGCTTTGGAAGCCTTGGATGCAGATCGTGGTTTCTTGACCAAAGGCGGCGTCATGGACGACGACATGATCGACGGCTACTTGTCCCTTAAATGGGAAGACGTGTACAACTTCGAACACACGCCGCACCCTGTTGAATGGCAGATGTACTACAGCTGCTAAGCCAACATCGGCAAACAATCAAAAGGCCCTCAAGGAAACTTGAGGGCCTTTTTTTGTGAGATCTCGGGGCTCTTGCGGGTCGGGGTGTGACGTAATGAATTTGCAAGACAGAAATTATATGCTCAAATCTATAAAATTGGTTTCTCTCATGAATTTAGGAGTCTTCCATGTTTAAGGAACGCGACGATACGGGAATCACGGCACCGCCGAAAACGACGAAGATCGTGCAAGAAACTGACGACCCAGACCTATTGCTAAGCCATCTTGCCCGCTATCACCTGTTTCAAGCCGACGAAACATTGTTTAAAGAAGGGGACCGGGGGGCCGAAGCTTTCATCATTAAATCTGGAAAAGTCCACGTTGTGAATCGCAAAACAGGTGCTTTGGGCGATCTCGGTCCGGGGCAAATGGTCGGCGAAATGGCGATTATTTCAGACAATAGCCGGGTTGCCACCGCCACAGCAAAAGAAGAAACACTGTGCATCGCCCTGTCGCGCAAAGCCATGAAACGCATGTTAGGCAGCATCGACATGGAAACCCATGCCATCATTGAATTTCTGGTGGACTACATTGATACGCAGTTAGAGGGAAATGTGACCGTCGAAGACCAAGAAGAAGCCCGGCGGAGCCACCGCATTTTGGAAATTCTGTTGAAAAACCCCGACACAAAAACCAAACTCGCCTTGCAAGAACCGTTTTTTAAATTGCTCTGCAACAGCTTGCTGGAACGCGCGCGCGCCTCGTTGGGCTAATACGCCCCTAAGACTTGCTCAGAAGCGTGTCGAGCGTTTTAAAAAACAAATCAAAATCAATGGGTTTGGTAAGATAGGAATCACAACCCGCTTCGTACTCTGCATCTTTGTTATCAGCCGTCGCGAGGGCCGACAAAGCAATGATGGGGATGGCTTTGGTGTCCTTTGATGATTTCAACACCTTGGTCGACGCAAATCCGTCCAAAACCGGCATATTCAAGTCCATAACGATCAAGTCAGGATGCTCCGCTTTCGCGGCCAAAACACCCTTCTCACCATCTTCAGCGGTGATGACCGAATACCCCTTCGTTTCAAGGTGCAGCGTGAGGACGGCTCTTAGATCTTCGCAATCTTCAACGACGAGAATTTTGGACATCGTCACTCCCTTCTAACCCATATCCCCCACAGAAATTCTGCATGTGGGTGTTCGAGTCATTGGGCCAATCAAATGAATTCGGACACAATCAATACGCATATTAACACATAAGATGTGGCTGGTACGATTACGAGTCGTAAAACGCTAAAGGTTTGAGTCGCCTAAGCTTTCATAGACGCGGGCGTCGGCAAAATGGATGCCGCATTCGGTTTTTTCTTTGCCCGACCAGCGCCCGGCGCGGGCGCCGCTGACTTCACAGGTTGCTTTGTGGGTGCACGGCGCGCAACCAATCGAACGATAGCCCTCGGCCACCAAGGGATGGCGCGGTAATTTTTTGTCCATGAAGACTTTTTCGATGTCGTCGGCGGAAAAGTGCGCCAACGGATTCACTTTGATGTGCGGGCCAGACAATTCAACCGTGTCAATTTCGGCGCGCGAGGCTCCGTGGTGACGTTTACGTCCACCAATCAGCACATCAAAATCAAATAAGGCTTGGGCATACGGCATCACTTTGCGAACATGGCAACAACCATCGGGATCGGTCTCAAACAGCGTGCCGTCCGGGTCCATGTTGGCGACCATGGGCGCGGGCGCCGTCAGGGTCCGAACATCCGTAAGGCTGAAATGGTCCACAAGTTGATCCCGATAAGCGATGGTTTCGGGAAATAAACGGCCCGTATCGACAAAAACGACAGGAGTCGCTGGATTGACTTGAGCCACTAAGTCCAACAAAACAGCACTTTCCGCACCGAACGAGGACGTCACCCCCACGCGCAACCCCTGACCGTGCCCAAGCACAGCCTTCAACAAATGCAGCCCATCAAGGGCCTGCCAAGCCAACAGTTCTTCATCCCCAACAAGAGGGGCAACTCTTTTTTTGGCGGCTGTCATTCAGCAGCCCCCGCAAGGTAGTTTGGCACGTCTTTAAGAATACGTTCGACTTCTGCATCCGCAGCGTCTTGCCAGGCGACCAAGGTCGGTAAGGCCTGCAAGACCGTGCCCGAAGACTGCTCTGCCGCCGTCACCGCATCCGCTGCCGTCTCTAGAACCGCAAGCAAGTCGGCGTTATGGCTCCAATAGGTGCGAACGGCCCCCAGAACAGCATCGGTTTCGGTTCCAACTTTGTCTTCCCCGGCGATCACCAACAATCGTTGAGCTGGCAGGCGCAGAGCGTCGCTTAGGTTCACGGTCGCTAGGGGCAAAAGCCCGGCACTCAAAGTGCGCGCCGCATCCGACCGTGCCACTTGAGCTTGATCCGCCAAATGTTCGGCGACCACGGCCCCGGCGGCACATTCCCCGGTCGCGGTTAACGGCGGTTCAAATTCATGATCGCTGCCCAAATCAAAGATATCTTTCGAGACGTCCAATTTGCCATCACCGATGACCGGAGCCAACAGAGTCGCAAGTCCTTCTTTACCCAAGCGTTCAGCCCAACCCCGGACACTTTCGCCTTGATCCAAAGCCGGACCTAAGTCCGCTAACATAGCCTTCAGCGCGTCTTTGACCTGACGGACGGCAATGACCGGACCCAACATGCCATGAGATTCGGGGCTGCCGCCCAAATGAATTTGGTAATGTGGTGCGGCTTTGCCATCGATTTTTTTGGCCATGCCGTGAAAACCAATGTCACCAATATGGTGCTGGCTGCAAGAATTGTGGCACCCCGAAACGCGGACTTTCACGCCCTTCAGGCCCGTAAATTCGGCTTGCGCATCCAGCAAAGTTTCGCCCAGCGTATGACTATCGGTAATGCCAATGGCACAGGTCGATGTGCCGGGGCATACGGTCAAATCCTTCAGCGCATGTTCGCGGCCACTGGCATCCATGCCTAAGTTGCGCACACCCGTAACAAAGCCTTCGATCTTGTCGGCTTCAATGCCCAAAGCCACCATGTTTTGGGTCCGGGTTAAGCGGATTTCAGAACCGCCTGCGGCTTCGGCCAAATCGGCAACGCCTTCAAACTGAGCGGACGACAACCAGCCCATCGGGACTTCGACAAATACATTTTCGCCTTGGCCTTTTGGTCCGCCCCACTCCAGCGCCTCCCATTCCGGAGCCGGCAGAGCTTTCAGCGCTGCAAATTCTTTGTGAACAAGCGCCACAAATTCTTCGGCGCCGAGCTTTTTGACCAAAAACTTGATGCGGGAACGGTTTTTATTGGTGCGGCTAGAATGTTTGACGTGCAGACGCGCAATGGCTTCTTGAACCGTGTTCAAATCGAATTCAGGCACGAAATCAAAGACTTCAACCGCCGTCATAGGCTGAATGCCAAGGCCACCACCGACCACCACGCGAAAGCCTTTTTCGCCGTTACGATCGGTCGCGATATAGCCCAGGTCATCAATCAAACTCAGGCCGCAATCGTGTTCACAGCCCGACACAGTGGTTTTGAACTTACGGGGCATGTGCTGAACCAGGGGATTGCGCAACCAAGATTTTGTCAGGCGTTCGGCAACGTCTGCAGCATTGGTATGTTGGTGTTTGCAAAACCCGGCTTCGGGGCAAGCGATCATAGCGCGGAACGTGTTGCCCGAAGCTTCGCGCGTGGTCACGCCGCCTTGGCTTAAGGTTTCCAACAATCCGGTTAACGAGTCCCGTTGAACAAAATAAAACTGCACACCTTGGCGCGTGGTGATGTGGATATCCCCGCCCGCATGTAAGGCGTTGGCTTTGGCAATACCGCGCACTTGAGAAAAACTGAGACGACCACCCGGCACCTTGGCACGCACCATATGTTGGCCCGATTGGCGCTGTTCATAAATCCCATACCGCAAACGAAAAGTCCGCCAGCGGTCAGCAAACCACAACCCTTTGGCATAGTTTTCAATGGCGGCTTTGAATTCTGGAATGTCTGCAGGTAAGGCTAACGCTTGCTGGGTCATGTTATATCTCTTTAATCTGCGCTGGGGATCACGCATGGGGCCGTATTTAAGGCCGTAAATTTCGAGGCTATAGTGTGCAATAGATACAATCCACGCACCCTATTTTCCCATCATAATCTACATTATTCACGTTTTCGTCAATCATAAAATCACAAAACTTTGTGGAATATAATTTATATACACAAAAGAAAGTGTGCATAAACGCGATCAACACCGACTCGGTGCGCACAATTTTTAGAACAAATTAAGACTTCGTAAAGCGTTCTGTGGCATACTAATGATGTTCAGAAGAGCAAATACAGACTAAAGGAGGCTAGAATGGCCCGATATTTAGATGTACATGGCGACCGAGACGCTGATGGTTTGGCCTCTCTCGCAGAAGATTTAGTCAATCGCTTAGGTGTGAAAGATGCTTTGCGCATGTGCCAAGAAAATTCTTGGTATGGTGTGTTTAATTTCATCAAAGGTCACATAAAAAAGAACAACCGCTAACCCGTTAGCGGTCTTGAATTGCGTTTATACCCTTAAATAATCGACGATAAAGTCGGCGATGGATTGGATGTTGCCAAGATCCAACAGACCACAGCGCACATCTTTAAGTCTCGGATCGTTTTGATCGTCCGTGGCGATGGCCACAACGCTTTGATCCTGTGCACTTAACAAAGGTTTGCCGATTGAGGGCCTAAACACCTCAATCTTCGGAAAACCGTGCTTCTTAAATCCCTCAATCAACAAAATATCCACCGGAGTCATTTTGGCAATCAAGTCAATCATGTTCGGCTCCCCCCCCGCCCCGACTTCATGCAGCAACGCCCAACGGTTGGCAGAGGCAAGCAAGACTTCCTTCGCCCCCGCTTCCCTGTGGCGATAGCTGTCTTTGCCCGGTTTATCGACGTCAAAACCATGATGCGTGTGCTTGACGGTCGAAACCGTGAAGCCCCGCTTGGTGAGAATGGGAATCAAATCGGACAACAGGGTGGTTTTGCCACTGCCGCTCGGCCCCATAATCCCCATCACGGGCTGCTGGCGATTTGTCATTGGCTTTTGACCTTCAAGATTAAGCGTTCGGCCTCGGCCAAATCAAGTTCGCTGTTGATGTTAAAAAAGGGATCAATGTGTGCGTCGGTAAAGTCAACGTGAACAGTGTTGTATCGTTCAACCCAAGTCATGACCTTACGCAGGCCTTCAACCGCAACCGCTTGGCGCAGGTCTGGTGCCAAATCCACGCGCCACAAAGCAAACACCGGATGCACGCGGCCCGCAGATGTGGCCAAGGCAATTTGGGCGGATGGTTGTTGGGCAACCGCCTCAAACAAACGTGCGACCATATCCAACGGAACAAACGGCGCATCTGTGGCAAAGCTCGCCAACCATGTGCTGTGAGGAACGTGTGTCTCGGCCCATTCCAGCCCCGTCAAAATGCCCGCCAACGGGCCATGCCCCCCCTCAACGCTATCGGCCACGACTTCAAGCCCATACCCATCAAAGCGATCAGGCGCACCTGACGCATTTAAAATCAAAGACCCAACCTGAGGTTTTGCACGGTCCGCAACACGGCCGAGCAACGATTGAGCACCCAGCGTGCGGAGACATTTATCCCCGCCGCCAAAGCGTCTGGACGACCCTCCGGCCAGCAAGACGCCGACAACACCCTTTAAGTCTTGTGATTGCAATTTATTTCGCATCGCGGCACTATGAACATTCAAATTCAGAACGGCAAGTTGGCAGTGAAGATATTTAAAAAAATAACCGTATCCCTTGGGAGGTAATCTCTATGCTTAAAAAACTTATGATTGGCTTAGGTCTCGTGGTCGTTGTTGTGGCCGTTGGCGTTTTCTTCTTAGCGCAAAACGCCCCGAAAATCGTCCAAGGCGTCATCGAAGACCAAGGCTCTCTGGTCACCAAGGTTCCGGTCAAGGTGGCGGCAGTCGACCTTAGTCTTACCGATTTAACGGCAGGCATTCGCGGTCTGACCGTTGGCAATCCGTCTGGTTTCAAAACGGATCGCGCCATCAGCCTTGGTGAAGTCAGCGTTAAGATCAACAAAGACACCACCGGCGATTTGGTCGTTGTCGATGAAGTGATGATCCGCGCCCCCCAAATCACCTATGAAATTGGGTCCAATGGTTCCAACATTGCGGCCATTCAAAGCAATGTCGAAAACTTCGTGAACGCCATGGGCGGCGGCTCTGGTGACAGTGAACCCGCTGCCAGTGCGCCGAGCGACGGCAAAGAAGGTCCCAAAGTGGTGATCAGCAACCTGTACATCAAAGGCGGCCAGATCAACATTTCGTCGCCCTTCATGGCGGGCAAAACCCTTTCTTCTGGATTGCCTGACATTCACTTGAAAGACATCGGCAAGGATTCTGGCGGTGCAAGCCCGGCAGAAGTGGCTCAAAAGATCATCTCATCCATCACCAATGCGGCCAGCGGTGCTGCCAGCAAGGTCGATTTATCGGCGTTGGGCCTATCTGATATCTCGGGCAAAGCGGCTGACGTCATGAAAAACGTTGGCGGGGCTGTCGGTGATGTTGGCGGCGCAGCTGGTGCCAAAGCCAAAGACGCCATGAGCGGTGCTGGTGGCGCGATTAAAGGCTTGTTTGGAAAATAGCCAAGTTATTGACGGTGGCAGGCTCCACAGTTGCCAACTTTGACGTTACTTTTTGCCGCAAAGGCTTCAAAGTTGGCACCGTGGGCTTGCAGCCACCATCTTGATTTTGTGATTCTCATGGGGATGTCGGTCGAGCGGCCACCTGCCATATAAGACAAAATCCGCGTGCGGATGGGCTCATCAACGGTCGCATCGTCGCCAAAATGATCATCCAAATTGTCGATGATTCTCTTCCACGAAAACGCGGGCAAAAACTGTCGGTCATAAAAGAAATGGCAATCGCTACATTCTTTTTTGGCCAGCTCTTGATCCGTCAGGGGGTTGGTCGTGGCCGCGTTTACAACGGGGCTAAGGGCTACCCCGCCACCGATCAGCACCACAGCCAAAACCGCTTTAAATTTCCCAACCATTAGCTTTAAATCCCCACCAAAAATAATCTGGCACCGTAATTGCCAGCCAATTGCGGCGAAAATGAGGTCAGATTTATGGGGCCTCGCTATCTAAGTCTACGGCGTCTATCGCGGGGGTTCGACCCAGCTGGTACCATACGGTTGCGATCAAGGTGACGCCTAAAAACGGGACGATGCCATAATTTACGGCATCCCAGCCCGACACATTGAACAGCCCACCCGAAACAAGCGAACCCGTGGCGGCGGCACTAAAAACGAAGAATTCATTGAGGCCTTGGGTTTTTGCTTTTTCGTTGGGGCGGTAGGCTTCGGTCAGCAACGTGGTGCCACCGACAAACAAGAAATTCCACGCGATACCAACCGCCACCAGCGCGCCGCCAAAATTCAACAGCGCAATGCCCGAAGTGGAAAACGCCACACTCACCACAAACATCGCCATGCCCGTATACAAAATGGTCAGCACGCCAAAACGGTGGATCAAGGTCCCGGTGAAAAACGACGGCACAAACATCGCCAACACATGCCATTGGATCACCGACCCGGTGTCGACCATGGAAAAATTGCAACTGCTCATCGCTAAGGGCGTTGCCGTCATCACCAACACCATCAGCCCATAGCTGGTTGCGGCATTTAAGGCGGCAGCGACAAACACGGGTTGACGGATAATTTGGCTTAACGGCCTTGCCCCTTCGTCTCTGGTTTCTTCTTTGGGCAGAGGAATTTTTAACAACATTAAGGGAACCAACGCCAACAGGCTCACCAATGAAGCGACGACAAAAGCCCCGGCAAACGGCACCGGAGCCAACAAATCGCGGCTTGAGACCGCCAACGTTGGGCCGATCAGCGCCGAAAGCACACCGCCCAACAACACCAATGACACCGCCCGAGATACGTAGTTCTTAGGCGCGCTTTCCACGGCGGCAAAGCGATAATATTGAGAACAGGCTTGATAAACGCCCATAAACACCATCGCCCCGCAAAACAGCACAAAGTTCGCCTGTACGATGGCATAGGCGGCCAGCGCTGCGGAAATAGCCCCCGACGTGGCGCCAATCATAAACCCAAAACGTCTGCCGATGCGCTTCATCAACAACGACATGGGAATTGTGCTACACGCCGTGCCAATGGTCAGCACCGCCAACGGTAACGTCGCCAGCAATTTATTTTCGGCCAGCATTTGCCCGACCAGCCCGGCAAAGGTGATGCCCGTGACCGCACTGACCAGATAAAAACCCTGGGCTGTTGCCAGCAAAAAGACGTTCAAACGGTATTGTTTCACTGGCATTTCAAGCGCCCTTCGAAGTGGCTGTGGTGGTTAAATAAAGGCCCAACAAAATCGGCCCGATGGCAAGAAAATGATAGGTCTTGAGGCTTTCGCCCAAAAATACAATCGACAAAACCGAAGCAAACAACGGAATCAGGTGAATAAACAAGCCCGCCTTATTGGCCCCAATGCGTGCCACCCCGGTGTTCCAACAGATAAAGGCCAAGATAGACGCGAACGTGGCCACATAGCCGATCACCAAGCCGTTTTGCACGTTCAAGGCAAAGCCCCCAACGTTCAAGACTTCCCACACATAAAACGGCAGCAAAATCACGATGGCAATCAACATGCTTGCGACCAACAGAACCATAGGCGGCAAGGTTGCGGGTTTACGGCGCAACACGACGGAATACACCGACCACGCCAACACGCCACCCAAAACCCACACATCCCCCGGCGTGAACTCTAAATTCATCAACACCGAAACCTGAGCGCGGGAAATAATGATTCCCACGCCAACAATGGAAATGGCAATGCCCAATCCTTGGCGGGCGTTCAAATGTTCATCACCAACCAACAACGACACCAAAGGGATCACCATTGGCATCGAAGCCAAAACAAACGTCGCATTGATCGCCGTTGTGGTGCCAAGGGCTATGTACGTGAAGGCATGAAACATCGCCATCCCGGTCAGCGCCAAAACAAACAACAAGCCAAAATGTTCGCGGATTTGGGAACGATGTCGCCACAGTTCTCGGCCCACAAACGGCACCATAATCAGTGCCGCCACACACCACCGCCAAAAGGTCAGGCCTAAGGGGGGAATGTCCGCATGTGCCAGTCGCCCAACGACAAAATTGCCGCCCCAAAACAAGGCAGACAAGGTCAACAACACGGTGGGCGGAAACTTGGTCAACATGCAAACACAATCCTGGGGAGGAACACGACACAGCTCATTGTAAACCCAACGCGTAAGCAAATACGATAAGGATTTTGTCATGGTGACAATGCGCGTCCTCCCTCCCCGTATTTTTTTTGTGTTCGATAGCCCTTGACAACCCTGTTATGTTCATGCTTTGTTCTCATTAACGGGAACACATCAAACCGGAGTACAGAACATGCCCTTAGAACGCATCCTCAACGAAATCGCCGCCGCCGCCGCCCTGTTTACCGCTGGATATGTGTTGTTGGTGATTATGTAGCTTAAATAGTATTTTTTAAATCCAAGCACTCTATGGTAAGCTCTATTGCGATAAACGTTATGTTCGTGAGGGGAAATTATTCATGCCAGGAGCTTATGCCCATATTACGCTGATCAACGTTGCACGCGTACAGGCAGAGAACGATTTTTCTGTACCTGTAAATGTAAAAATCGCAACGGGTGATCATTTACAATATTGCGAATTGGGCGGTATCAGTCCCGATTACCCCTATCTAGATGCCTTAGATGGAGATGCAGCATCTTGGGCTGATTTAATGCATTATACCCGCACCACCGATATGATCAGGTCAGGTGCATTACTTATAGCTTCGATGCACGGGAATCAGCAATCAAAGTGTCTTGCGTGGCTTTTAGGCTATGCGGCGCATGTGGCTGCTGATGTCACAATCCACCCCATTGTTGAACTCAAAGTGGGTCCCTATGCCGAAAACAAGACTGACCACCGAATCTGTGAAATGCATCAAGATGCCCATATCTACCAGCGCATGGGTTTAAGCAAGATCGGCTTGTCCGAACACTTAGATAAACAAAACAATGGCATTCGAGGCTGTCATCGCACGGGGGAAGAACACCGTATTGATGCGGCGATTCATGACCTATGGAACACGATGTTACAAGACGTGCACCCCGGCGCTCATACCCTAAACCCACCCAATATCGATTCCTGGCACGGTCATTTCGGCCCCATTGTCGATACCATAGAAGAAAGCAGTGCCCTGCCCGCGTTTGCGCGCCATGTCGCCGTTGATGCGGGGCTAACCTACCCTGAGCCTGAAGAAATCGATAAGGACAGTTTCATCACTGCCCTCAACACCCCGGAAGGCGACCTGTCATACGACACCATTTTTGACCGAGCCTGTACCAATGTTGTCGCGTTGTGGGCGAAAATCGGCCACGATATCAAGGCCCATGAAATTGACCAATTGGCAGATCTATCGGCCTGGAACTTAGATACCGGGCGCGATGAAAATGACAATTATGTCTTTTGGAATGCATAGGAAATACTCATGCGCGCTTTAACCTTGAAAATATTAGCTTTTGCCGCAGCTGCTGTGATGACCTCTTCGTGCCTGCATGCGGCCCCCGTTGATAACGAAAAGATGCTGGGGTTGGCCGTAGCCCTGACCAAGGTAACTCCTCCGGTGAGCACGTCTGTACGCTATAAAAACCCGCCAGCTGACCTGCAAGACGGTGAATTGTTGGCTTTTGCCATGGCGCACAACCCGTCTCTGCTGACGCCCTTTGATGGGTATGTGTTAAAAGCCCGTCAAAGTGGCCGAAATTCATCCGTTTTGGTCTGTGATCGCAAAGGCCAAATCGCCCTGATAGAAGATACGGCCTGTACAGAAGAACCCGACCTGAAAATCTGGCAAACCAACCCCAATCAGCCCTGTGATTATGCCTTGGACTTAGCGAAGGCCTGTGCGGTTCCTTAAGGTTAAGGCAACGTCAGCGCGCCGTTTTCATCGGGAACCAATTGTTCAACATAGGAAAATTCCCACGGATGGCCGTCCGGGTCCGCGACATACCCCGTATAACCGCCCCACGGCTTGACTTCGGGTTGCATCAAAACCGTTGCCCCGGCCTCCAAGGCCTTTTGATACAGGTCATCAACCTCTTGTCGGCTTTGCGTATTCACTCCCAACGTAACTCCACCGGGGCGCGGAGTGTTCAACCCCGTGTCGTGGCTCAAGGCGCTTTGTCCGTACAGCCCCAACACCTGCCCTCCGGATTGAAAAAACGTCACCTCATCCTGGCTCATCGGTGAAGCGACCCAACCCAAGGCCTCATAATACGCACGAGACGTCGTCATATCCGCCACGCCGAGGGTTATTAAATGAATATTCATATCAAAACTCCTATTCAATCGGTGGCAACAGGCGCTTCGTTCCGTCTTCGTTCAACGCCACGAAAACAAAATCACCGGCTGTAACTTTGATTTCATCGATTTGAGGACCATCGCGGCGATGTGCCCAGGCTTGAACATGGATGGTGATGGAACTGTTGCCGACTTTTCGGATATCGGCGTAACAGCACAATACGTCGCCGACATGCACGGGGTGATGAAATTCCATGGCCGTAATGGCCACCGTGGCGACGCGCCCCCGGGCCCGATCACTGGCGGTAATGCCCCCGGCAATGTCCATTTGTGACAACAGCCAGCCGCCAAAAATATGCCCGCCAGCATTCAAATTCGCTGGCATTGCCAACTGGCGAATGGCCAATTCGCCGCGTGGATTTGTGTCCGATTCGCTCATGTTTACAAAAACTCCCAAAGCGCCAACCACAAGATTTAGATAAAATAACCTAAAAAGACTACCAGATGAAGATTGATACACACAGTGTTGGCATTTAAGATAGTGTAGCGTAACCCTATTCAGACATCTGCAAAATAATTGTGAGCTTTCATGAGCGACTTGTTTAACATTGATGCCCCCGAAGACCCGAAGCTCGAACCGAAAAAGGTCGAGGCCCCCAAGGTCGCGGCTCCTCTGCCCACACCCCTGCCCCTCAAAAAGGCCGGGGGCGACACCTATAGTGCCGCCGACATCGAAGTTTTGGAAGGCTTGGAGCCGGTGCGCAAGCGCCCCGGCATGTACATTGGCGGCACCGACGAACACGCTTATCACCACTTGGCTGCAGAAATCATCGACAATTCCATGGACGAAGCCGTGGCAGGTCACGCCTCGGTCATTGATGTGATTTTAGAACCGGGCAACCGTTTGACGGTCAAAGACAACGGGCGCGGCATCCCGGTTGATCCCCACCCAAAATTCAAAAACATCTCGGCCATGGAAGTGATCTTCACCACGCTCCACGCCGGGGGTAAATTCGGCGGCGGCGCGTATGAGACCTCGGGCGGTCTGCACGGGGTGGGGTCCAGCGTCGTCAACGCCTTGTCCAGCCTGTTGTTGGTCGAAGTCGCCAAGGACAAACAGCTCTATCAACAAACCTATTCGCGGGGCAAGCCGACCTCGAAACTGGAATGCTTAGGCCCGGTTAACAATCGCCGAGGCACTTCGGTGACGTTTATCCCCGATACGGATATTTTTGGCACCCGCGTCAATTTTCGCCCGCACACCCTGTTTCGTTTGGTGCGTTCGAAAGCCTATCTGTTTCGCGGCGTAAAAATCCGCTGGACTTGCGACCCCAGCCTGTTGAAGGACAAAGAAGACAAATTGGTCCCCGAAAAGGCCGAATTGCACTTTCCTGGCGGTCTGGCTGATTATGTGGCCGAAGTGTTGCACGAACGGCGCACCGTGACCCCGCGTCCGTTTGAAGGCCAAGCCGAATTTCCCGACAGTCCCGGACGCGTCGAATGGGCCATTGCGTGGCCGATGGACGAAGACGGGTTTTTGAATTCCTATTGTAACACGGTGCCCACCCCCCAAGGCGGCACCCATGAATCGGGCCTGAAAAGCGCATTGGCGAAGGGCATTCGCGCCTATGCCGAACGCATCAATGCCAAGGGTGCTTCGAAAATCACTGGCGACGACCTGTTGGGCGGGGCCGCCGTGATGTTGTCGGCGTTCATTCCCGACCCGCAATTTCAAGGCCAAACCAAAGACAAACTGGCGACTCAAGAAGCCGCGCGCTTGGTCGAAACCACAGTCCGCGATCGCTTTGATATTTGGCTGTCCTCGGACCCCAAAGTCGCCAATGCTTTGGTTGACTGGTGTATTGAACGCGCCAACTTACGTCTGCGGCGGCGCATGGACCTGGAAACCAAACGCAAATCCGCCACCAAACGGTTGCGCTTGCCCGGAAAGTTGTCCGATTGCAGCCAAACCAGCTCTGCGGGGACGGAAATTTTCATCGTCGAAGGCGATTCGGCTGGCGGCTCTGCCAAGCAAGCCCGCGACCGCAAGACCCAAGCCATCCTGCCGTTGCGCGGCAAGATTTTGAACGTCGCCTCGGCCACCGCTGACAAGCTTAAAGCCAACGTCGAACTCAGCGATTTGACCGAGGCCTTGGGCTGCGGCACGCGCAAAACCTTTAACCTCGAAGCGCTGCGCTATGAAAAAGTCATCATCATGACCGATGCTGACGTGGACGGCGCCCACATCGCGTCACTGTTGATGACGTTCTTCTATAGAGAAATGCCGAAACTCATTGAAAATGGTCACCTTTATCTAGCCTTGCCGCCGCTCTACCGGCTCAGCCAAGGGGCCAAAAGCGCCTATGCTAGAGACGATGAGCACAAGGACGAATTGATGGAGACGACCTTTGGGGGGCGCGGAAAAGTCGAAATCAGCCGCTTCAAAGGCCTCGGCGAAATGCCCGCCGCCCAGCTCAAAGAAACCACCATGAAACCCGACAACCGCACCCTGCTCCGCGTCACGGTGCCCACCGGCCACGGCGAAGAAGACTGGGATGATATCCACGATACCGAAGAGCTAGTCGAGAGCCTCATGGGCAAAAAACCCGAACTCCGCTACGCCTACATCCAAGAGCACGCCCGGTTTGTGGTGGATGTGGATATTTAGAGGCTGAGACCTCGCCCGAGATCAAAGCAACACGTCCTGATCTCCGGGGGACCACGGCGGGACCTTCATCATGATGTGTACAAATAAATCAGACGCGAGGTGGTCCTTCAGCCAATTTTGCAGGTTTGGCAAAGGCTGGATATCGAACCAATCCCGATCCGTATTGGCGAATTGTCGGACGAACGGAAACAGAGCGTAATCGGCCAAGCTCGGACGGCCACCAAACAAGTGCGCCTGATGACCCAGCCTGTCGTTGAGCGTGTTCAGAAAAACGACACCTTCGGCCCGGTGATGAAGCGGGTCCGTATTTTCTTCGTAACGGACCGCATATTTGTATCGATCGAGGTGATGCTTAAAGGGCCCGTCATTTTGCGCGATCAACGCCCGCATCTGCTCAAAAGTTCCGTCTTCTGGAACCAGCCAATGGTGCGGATCATGGCGGTCCAACGCCCAAAGCGCGATGTCTAGGCTTTCGTCAATCACGCGACCATCGGGCAACTGCAACACGGGCACGGTGCCTTTCGCCGACAAAGCCAACATTTCTGTCGGCTTAAAGCGCAACACAACTTCGCGCAAAAGGCAACGCTGACCGCTTATAGCCAGGGCAAGCCGAGCGCGCATGGCATAGGGGCAGCGGCGAAAGGAATACAAAATGGGCAGAGGGCGTTGCCCTTCAGCATCCATGTCAGGATCTTTAGATCTGTCTGTTGTTGACATTTGTGTGGTCCGAGTAAATTGATTTAGCCAATTTTCTCAGCTATGGGTACGTAAATCAAGTTGCTCTGCCCCCATTGATCGTTATTGTAATTCATATTCAACTAGAGGTGCTGACACATGCCTGATCCAGTAACAATTGGCGGCGCTCTTGCGTCATTCGGCGCACTAAAGAATATAGCCCAGTCGATGATTGGACTACGTGACGCTCAGGCCTTTCAAGAGAAGATGATTGAATTTCAAGGCGCAATTCTCGATGCCCAACAGGGCATTTTTTCAGCAAACCAAGAGCGCTCGGAACTGTTGGAGCGCATAAGCAAACTTGAAAAAGAGCTAGCTGAACTTAACTCCTGGCATAACGAAAAAAAACGGTATGAGTTAACTGACTTTGGCGGAGGAACGCTAGCTTATTTATTAAGGAAAGGTATGGAGAATGGCGAGCCAACACATCGCCTTTGCCCCGCCTGCTATCAAAAAGGCGATAAATCTGTCCTTCAATTTTCTCAACAGAATGCCTTCTCTCAGGATGTATATAATTGCCCAGCTTGCAAAACACGCTTCAATTTTGGAGTAGCTCAACGTCCACAAAACATCAGTCACGGCTCAGGCGAGTCGTGGATGAGGTGACTGAAAAATTAAATTCCGATCAAGCCGTCCTCCATTACTGTCATTTTACAGCTACTGTCATTTTACAGCGACATTTGACTTAATTCTCGCCCAAAAACGTGGATAACCGGGTCAAGCCCGGTCATGACTGGGTTTTATCTTTCCTTTATCTTCTCCGTGCCCTCTGTGTCCTCGGTGGTTCAAGCCAACCTTTGAGCCTAGCCGCTCTGGATTCCCGCCTGCGCGGGAATGACGAAGGGGCGGTAAGCGAACAACGCCCCTCTTTAGCCGCTATATATCCCTCCTCCCCCCATTCCCCGCTTGCTGTTCACTCCCGGCCCTTTTATGATGCGGCGCGATGACTTCTTTTGAATTATTGAACGCCTTTTAGGACACACCGCTCTCATGCTTGAATTTATGCGTAGATCTGCCCATTCCTTTTTTGTGAAGGCTTTGTTGGGTTTGTTGATTGTTAGTTTTGGGGTTTGGGGCGTTGGCGATGTGTTTAACAATCGGGGCGGTTCAACAGCCGTTGCGACGGTGGGCGATATTTCCATTGATGCGGCACAGTTCAAATCAGAATTAGCCCGCGAAGTTCAACGGGTTCAGCAGTTGGTTGGCCCCCAAATCACCCGCGAGCAAGCGATTGCCATGGGCGTTGGCGATATGTTGATGAAGCGCATGGTGACGTCCGCCGTCATCAGCGCCGGGGCGAGCGACATGCGTTTGTTTGTGACCGAAGCGGCGATTTTGAATGAAATCAAAAATTCCAAGACCTTTTTCAACGATGCGGGCGTGTTTGACCGCCGCATATTCACCCAATTGCTGTCCAACAATGGCTTAAGCGAAGCGGGTTATGTTCAATATGTGCGTGAAACCATGGAGCGCTCTCAGTTTGAAAGCCCCATTCGCACCGGTGTGGTGACGCCCAAGGCGCTGGCCGACGCGCTGTATACCTATGGCGCCGAAAAGCGTGTTTTGGATGTTTTGCGTATCAATCATAGCCAAATCAAAAACGTCCCCCAGCCTAGCGGCAGCGAACTTGCGACGTATCATGAAGCCAATGCGGCGAACTTTATGGCGCCTGAATACCGCGCCTTGACCGCTGTGATTCTGAAAGCCGACGACATAGCCAAAACCATCACCGTGTCCGAAGATCAAGTGCAAGCCGCTTATGATGAACGCATGTCTGATTTCATGACGCCGGAAACCCGCACCTTGAAGCAAATTTTAGTGTCTGACGAAATGGACGCCGGCCGCGCCGCGCAATTGTTAGACGACGGCAAAACCGTGGCCGACGTGGCAACCGAAGTGGGCGCGAACCCAGCCATGCTGTCCATTGGGTCCATGACCCACACCGATGCCTCGGCCCTGTCTACCGACCTTGCCGATGCGGCCTTTGCATTGGCAGTTGGCGGCCATTCGGCCCCGGTTAAAAGCCCCCTTGGCTGGCACGTCATCGTGGTCGAAGATATTCAAGCTGGCACGGTCAAAACCTTGGAAGACGTTAAAGACATCTTGACCAAGGACACGCAGATGTCTCAGGCCTTGAGCGCCTTGTTTGACCTGTCCAACAACCTGCAAGACCTTTTGGGCAGCGGTATGACCTTTGAAGAAGCCGCCAGCCAATTGGCGATTACTTTGGTCAAGGTACAAGCCGTTGACGCCAATGGCCTGACGCCCGAAAACACTAAGGCCGATATGCCCTATGCGGCTGATATCTTGAAAGAAGCCGTCAAATTGCAAGCCACCGGTGAAAGCAGCTTAATTGAATCAAGCGACAATTCAGCCTTTTTCGTGGTCCGCGTCGATAGCGTCATCCCCCCCGCCCTGCGCCCGTTGGAGACCATCAAAGACAGCGTGGTTCAATCTTGGACGGCCGAGAAACGCACCGACATGGCCGCGACCATCGCAACGACGGCAAAAACCCGTTTGGAATCTGGCGAAGACTTGATGGCTGTGGCGAAGGATTTAGGATTTGATGGTTTTGTGACCAGCGCCTTCAACCGCAAAGGCGAAGGCTTGAAACAAGGCGCACTTCCGGCCCAAGCCATTACAGAAGCCTTCAGCGCGGCCCAAGGCGGTGTGGTCCAAGCCCCCGGCACCGGAGCCCACACCGTGGCCCGCGTTCAGTCTATTGACACACCAACCGCCAGCGAAACCGATCCTTTGTATGCCGAAATTAAGGACCAAACCTTAACCGGCTTGCAAAACGACTTGGCCCAGCAGTTGAACGCCGCCTTGCAAACCCGCTTTCCGGTGCGCATCAATCAAACCGCCCTTCAACAAGTGTATTAGAGCCACACATGGACCTAAATCCAAGCCCGTCAACGTTTGAAAGCGCCTACGCCAAAGACCAGCCGCAAGTGGTGTGGACGACCTTGGTGGCGGATTTAGACACCCCGGTTTCGGCGTACTTGAAACTGGTGAGAGACGGCACCCATGCTTTTTTAATGGAATCGGTCGAAGGCGGCGCCCAACGCGGGCGTTATTCGTTCGTCGGCTGTCGCCCCGATGTGGTGTGGCGCGCGACCGGCAACGCGGCTGAAATCAACCGAGATGCGATTCATGACCTAAACGCCTTTCACCCCTGCCCGGTGGCTGAAAAAGACGGCACGTTAAAATCGCTCCGCGCGCTGTTGGCCGAAAGCCGTATCGACATGTCGCCCGACCTGCCCCCCATGGCGGCGGGCCTGATTGGCTATATGGGTTATGACACGGTGCGTTTGTCGGAAAACATTCCCGATACCAACCCAGACGTTTTGAACGTGCCGGATGGCTTGTTTTTACGCCCCACCGTGACGGCGATTTTCGACAACGCCAAAGATTTGATGTACGTGGTGACGCCCGTCTATCCCGATGCCAAACTTTCGGCCGCGCAAGCCTTTGACGCTGCCCAAGACCGCCTGGCCCAAGTGGTTGGCGACTTTGCCAAGGCTTTACCGCTTGAACCCACACAGGGTGACGTCAAAGACTTAGGCGCCCCCACCAGCAACATTTCAAAATCTGACTTTTTCGCCATGGTGGAACGCGCCAAGCAATACATTTTGGCCGGGGACATCTTCCAAGTGGTGCTCAGCCAACGCTTTAAGATGCCGTTCACCTTGCCGCCATTTTCGTTTTATCGCTCGCTCAGACGCGTGAACCCGTCGCCGTTCTTGTTTTTCTTAGATTTTGGTGATTTTCAAGTGGCGGGGTCCAGCCCCGAAATTTTGGTGCGCTTGCGAGATGGCGAAGTGACCATCCGGCCCATCGCCGGAACCCGTATTCGCGGGGCCAACGCGGCCGAAGACGAAGCCTTAAAACAAGACTTGCTAGGCGATCCCAAAGAACGCGCTGAACACTTGATGCTGTTGGATTTGGGTCGCAACGACATTGGCCGGGTGGCCCAAGTCGGGTCCATCGAAGTCACCGAAAGCTACAAAGTCGAGCTGTACAGCCACGTCATGCACATCGTGTCCAACGTGGTCGGCAAAATTCAAGACGGCAAGGATGCCTTAAACGCGCTGTATGCGGGCTTTCCCGCCGGCACCGTATCGGGGGCCCCAAAGGTCCGTGCCATGGAAATTATTGACGAATTAGAACCTGAAAAACGCGGCATTTACGCCGGATGCATCGGTTATTTTGGCGCCGATGGCGAAATGGACACCTGCATCGCGCTCCGTACAGCTGTCATTAAGGATGGTATGCTATATGCACAGGCGGGTGGCGGAATCGTTATGGATTCGACACCTCAAGGCGAATATGACGAAAGTTGCAACAAGGCAAAAGCGCTGATCCGCGCCGCCGAAGAAGCCGTTCGTTTTGCCCGCCATAAAAATTAGTGTATATAAACCTTTGATTTAATCGTCACAAAGAGGACTTTGACCATGCGCATTTTAGCTTTAGCAGCCGCCCTAATCTTTACCGCCGCCACCGTTCAGGCCGAAACCTTCCCCGTGATCAAAGACAAAACCGTAATTTCGGCTTGTGGTGAGTGCCATATGGTGTTCCCACCCGAAACCTTATCCAAAGGAGCCTGGACCAAGATCATCGGCAACCTGTCCAATCACTTTGGCGAAGACGCCAGCATGGACGCGGCAACAGCCGCCAGCGTTCTTGACTATCACCTCAAAAATTCCAATGACGTCACCAATGTGCGCGCGTCAAAAAAATGGCGCGCAAATCCTGCCGTTTCGCGCATCATTGATGCGCCCCGCTTCCTTGCCAAACACAGGGGCTGTGAAGCGGCTTTTGCTCATGAGTTGGTAAAAACCAAAGCCAATTGCATCGCTTGCCATGCCGATTTGCAAAAAACAGGCAGCACCAAGCAAAGCCTCAGGTTCTTACCCAGAGCCGTTAGCGGAAACTGCGGCGAAGACTAAGTTTCTGAATTCATTAAAAACCCGCCCTGACTTAAGTGTTGGGGCGGTTTTTTAGCGCACACCAAACCGATAGTTTGTAGAGGCTCTAATGTATAATTTTCGTTTTTTATGTTGCGCATTTCTCTTGATTGCCCTGATCCAGCCCCTGGCGGCAAACGCCCTCCCCACCAATGCTGAACTAAAGGCCCGCAAGCTTGCGTCTGCACAGATTCAAGCCGACAAAGTGAGAACCCTGCTCGAACAGCTAGCAAGCAGCGACATTAAGGCCCGTCAAAAAGCGGCCTCAGACTTGTCTAAGTTCAAAGCCAAAGCCCGATTGGCAACACCGGATTTGATCCAGGCCCTAACAAAAGGCGATGACTTCACGCAAATCACCGTGGCGAGATATTTGGGGAAAATGGGCCGTACAGGAAGCCCTGCGGCTCTGGCTTTGGGCGCTGTTCTGAAAGACGGAAGCTTCGAGCTGCGTCTGACATCCATGTACAGCTTGTACCTTATGGGGGCCCTAGGCGCCCCTGCGACCCCCGCTTTGATTGGTTTGCTGAACGATGCCAACAAAGACGTCCGCATTGCCAGCATCAAGACCTTGGGGAAATTTGGCCTTAAGGCCGTACCAGCGTTGATTGAAGCCCTCAGCGACAGCCAGCCCAATGTCCGCGAAAATGCTCTGTATGCAATTGGCCGCATTGGTGTTAATGCCAAGGCTGCGGTGCCATCCGTCCTCAACTTTCTAAGTGACAAAGACGCCAACACCCGTGCCTTGGCCTTAAAAACCATCGAAAAAATTGGTGCCGTTGCCTTTGCGGCAACACCGAATTTGATTGAAATGTTAAGCGATTCCAATGCCACCGTGCGGGCCAATGCCGCCCAGGCCTTAAGCCGCTTTAACCGCAACGATGCCGCCGCCGCCATTCCCGCTCTCACGGCGGCTTTGCAAGACAAAAACCTCACCGTGCGCAGCGAAGCCGCCCATACGTTAAGCGGGCTGGGCGGCGATCCAGATCTTTTGTTAGAGCCGTTGATCAACGCCATGAATGACAACAACTGGGACACGCGCCGTAGAGCATCTTCATCGTTGACGAAAATCGGCACCAAGGCCATGCCCAGGCTTCTCGAGACGCTCAACGCCTCCACAGAGGCTGAACGGCAGTTTGAATTGATTGATCTCATCAACAACATCGGCCCGCCCCTGCCCCAATCTTCCTTGGACTTGGTCAAAGAAATGGCCAATAGCCCGTATGACCGGATCAAATACTTTGCCAAAGCGATCCTGGCTTATGTTGAGGCCCCAAAGCCTTAAACGACTCGCCTTCTCCAAACCCAGACGCAAAAAACTCCCGCCTTTTTTTGGCGGGAGTTTCATTTGTAAGGCTTTGGGGGGGCAAAGCCTCAGCGGACCTCTGGATTGCGGCGAGAGGCTCCGGCGCCGTTGGTACCCTTGGATTAAGGCGAAGGGTTCCTACGCCTGTTGATTTTTGTGACATTTGCAACGCCATATTTTCTATATGGAGATGCTTTGTTTGATTTCAATATAAATTAAAATGTTTAGGAATTTACTAAAAAGGCTTCTGCCATTTTTATCACCAAACGATATAAGCCATTTCTTTCACCATCATATCGGCTTAAAATAGTTGGGTTATTCCTTGTCATCGCTTGGTGGATAATCAAAAAAAAATGATCACCTTTTTTCAGTTCAAGCGCCTTAAATTGCAGCATATTTCTTCTATTATGGTTGCCTTTATCCCGGTTTTTTTAGCTTTCAATATTTTGATGGCCAGTGGTGTTTGTGCGCAGGATCGTTTGACACCGAACCTTGGCCTCACGGATGTAGAGAAAGCGTGGCTTGTTGAGCACAAAGAAGTTCGTTTGGCCGTCGATATTGACTGGGCACCTTTTGAATTTATTGATGAAGAAAAACAATATAGGGGCATGGCTGCTGACTACATGAATCTGGTTGAACAACGTTTAGGCATGGCTTTGAACGTGGATAAAGAACGGACATGGACCCAAATGGTCGAGGCGGTTAAGGCCCGCGACCTCGATGCTTTTTCCTTAGTCGTCAAGACGCCTCAGCGCGACAAGTATGTAAATTTCACCAAGCCCTACCTCTCCTTTCCCATGGTGATTGTGACCTTGGACAACAAGCCTTCCCTTGATGATATGAAGGCCTTGCAAGGTCACATCGTGTCCGTTGTCAAAAGCTATGCCAGCCATGACCTGCTGGCGAAAAACCACCCTGACCTGACGCTTCATTTGGCTCCCAATGTTCTTGGGGGGCTTGAGGCGGTCTCCAACGGAAAGGCCTATGCCTTTGTCGGAAACCTTGCCGTGGTCGGTCAGGTGATCCGAGAAAAAGGACTTACGAACTTAAAGATTGCCGGTCAAACGCCCTATCGCTTTGAATTGAGTATGGCTGTTCGCAAAGATTGGCCCCAACTCATTCCAATTTTCCAAAAAGCCTTGGATTCAATATCCCAAAATGAGCGTGACCAAATCTACGACCGATGGATACGTATAAAATTTCAATTATCTCAATATGTTGGCGTTGATCAACCTCAAGAAAATGGTCTACAGTTTACGCCGGAGGAATTGGCCTTCATCCAAAACACACGCATAAAAGCGGCAACAACGACCAATTGGCCCCCCTTTGCCTTTGTTGATCGCAAGACAAAAAAAGCGGCGGGGATTGGTTTTGATTATTGGGAAGAGATCAGAAAAACAGCCGGCCTTAAAGGTGAAATTTCACACTTTAATGAGTTCACCAAGCAACTGAATAGCCTTAAGGACAAGCAACAGGACCTTATGTATAGTTCTGGGGTGACGGAAGAACGCAAGAAATTTGCGAATTTTTCCGAGCCATATGCCAGCTTCCCAATTTCCATTGCGACCTCCAAAGATGAAAATTTTATTCAAGACGCCAGTTTCTTGAAAGGCAAAAAAATTGCCATTGGAAAGAATTTTACGGCCCATAAAATGATGCTCAAGGCGCATCCAGATTTTGCTTATGTACCTGTAAAGAACGCAAAAGAAGGTTTACAGCTAACCTCGAAAGGGGATGTTTTTGCCTATATTGATATCATGCCGACATTAGCTTACGAGATTAATAGATTAGGGTTTACCAACTTAAAAATTTCCGGAAACACAGGGCTGATGTTTGAACTTCGCCTTATGATTCGAGACGACTATCCCCAATTGGTTTCCATTGCCAACAAAGTTATTTCTCAGTTCAGCCTGGAAAAAAAGCAGGAAATCATAAATAGATGGATAAATGTCAAATACCAACAAGATTTTGATTATCAAAAATACTGGCCTTATTTAGCCTTTATTGTCTCTATTCTTCTGGCTATTTTTCTGTGGTTATTACTTTCTAGGCTCAACGCGATCCAAGCCAATCGCGCCAAATCTGAATTTCTATCCTCCATGAGCCATGAATTGCGCACACCTTTGAATGCTATTTTAGGATTTGCCCAAGTCCTTGAACTCAATAAAAAGACACCTTTACAAGACAGTCAAAAAATCGCCGTTACGCAGATTATAAAGGGTGGAAATCACTTATTGGCCCTTGTAAATGAAGTCCTTGATCTTGCCAAAATTGAATCCGGGAACCTTCATATTCTGATTGAACCCGTAAATACGCAAGCCGTACTGGACGAGTGTATAAGTGCATTGACCCCCTTGTTAAATGACAGAAATATAACAATTGATACGAACGGCTTTTCGGCCTCAGTCATTCAAGCTGACTATGTTCGTTTCAAACAGTCGCTTTTGAACATTTTATCCAATGCCGTCAAATACAACAGACAAGATGGGCACGTCAAAGTGATCTCTGAGCGTGTGGGAAATGAAATGCAGCGTATCTCTATTTCGGATACTGGCTACGGCATTCATTCTGATAAGCAAAGCATACTGTTCGAGCCGTTCTCTCGGTTAGGCCGGGAATCTTCAGAAATTGAAGGAACAGGGATTGGTTTAAGCATTACGCAAAAATTAGTAACGGCTATGAACGGACATATTGGTTTTGAAAGCATCGAAGGTGTTGGTTCAAATTTTTGGATTGATCTCCCTCGAGCGGCAAAAAATTTGCAGACCGTTGCGAACACTTCAAACTTTCATAAAGACCTATCCAACAAAGTTTTTCCAAAACCAGAGAATGCTCAAAGCGACTTAAAGCGGGTGATCTATATTGAAGATAATCCCGATAATGTAAGGTTGATTGAAACAATTCTAGCCGACGTGCCAAACGTTAAGCTTGACGCTTTCCATACCGCTGAATTGGGGGTTTCATCCGCACGAGATCATCACACAGACTTGATTTTAATGGATATTAATCTACCGGGCATGAATGGGATAGAAGCCTTGGCTGAGTTAAAACTGTATGAGAATACGTGTAAAATTCCTGTTATTGCGATTTCTGCGTCTGTCATGCCGCATCAAATCAAAGACGGTTTAGAGGCTGGTTTTCTTGCCTATTTCACCAAACCCCTGGACATCCCGAAATTCCTCGACAGCGTCACGGACCTACTTGCAGACGACCAAAAGAATATTTCATAGCGGATGGTTTAAGCCTCACCTAAAAACTCAAACCCCGCCCCTTCGACGGCCTGTTTCACCGTTGCCGCGTCTGTGTCTTCAACTGTAATGGTTTTGGCGTCTAGGTCGACTTTGACGGTGGCATTGGGGGCCGCTTTGGTGATGGCGTTGGTGACCGCATTGGCACAACCGCCACAGGTCATACCGTGAACTGTATAGGTGTTGTTCATGGTGTGGGTTCCTTACAATTGATGTCTATTAGTGTCCAACATAAGCCTTCCCGTGTGGACAAGGTCAATTGGTTTTTCTGGCTAAGTTCAGCTTCATCAAGGTTGAAATGGGGACAATGGCGAGGCCACGGTCGATGGCTTCGGGGATCCAAGTTTTCAGGACTTTGATGGTGGCTTCTCTGGGGTGACCGATAGCGATGGAAACGCCGTGTTTGCGCGCCATACGTTCCACTTCGCCCAGTTGCTTTAACACCGCGTTGACATCGTTGTCGTTGTCCAAAAAGACATTGCGATCTAAGGCGGGCATCCCAATCGTGCGCGCCACCTTTCCCGCCACAGATTTGGGTGAAGTCCGGCTATCTAAGAAAAACACGCCGCGTTGCTTGACCTGTTCCAACACCACCTGCATGGCCCGGCTGTCTTCGGTAAAACGACTGCCCATGTGATTGTTCATGCCGACATAGCCTTCAAACCGCCCCAGCCCCCATTGGGTCAGCTTCGCCAGTTCGTCATCTTTCATCGCCGTCATCAACACGTTTGGCCCCGCATCAATCATAGGATTGGACGGTTCCATCGACATATGCAGCATCAATTCATGGCCTTTTTGGTGCGCCGCCTTCGTTTGTTGGGGCAAATTATCGGCATAGGTCATGAACGACAAGGTCAGCGGCGCCGGGACATCTTCCCACATGCGCCGGGATCGTTTGAGATCAACCCCCATGTCGTCAATAACGATGGCAATCATGGGCTTGCCCGGAGATGGGGTGAAGGCGATGGCGTTTTGCATCCACAACGGCTGTTTGCCGGTCGGCTGCGTGGGCGGCGTTAGCCTTGCGATTTGGGCTGGGGGAACTTGTGAGGCTTTTGGTGCTTGGACAACGGGCGGCTCATACGTGTGATCAACCACCCGTTCTTCATAAGCACGGTCCCCGTATTCCGGCAAAATAACGTCGATGTTGTCTAAAGATTGTTGGATGATGGGCCGCTGTTCAGCCACGGGTTCGGGCGTTTGTGGCCCAAACAAGGCCTGTGCCCCCAAATACCCACCGCCCAAAGCCATCACGAGAACCACCCCAAACACGGCTAAGTGATTGGTTTCGACATATTGGCTCGTCCCCACCACCCGGACGCGCGGCGGCACCCGGACCCACAATCGCGCCAACGGACCCAGCAACACCTTAAAGCGCAAGGCTTGATGCTGAGCTTGGTGTTTTTTCGTTTGCCGTTTGGCCTTCTTTTGGCCTTTTGTTTTGACGTTAGGTTTAACGGGTTTTCGGGCCACGGAGAAACTTTCTTCGATTATAAGAATCCAAGCCACAGAGTCCTACGGCTTGAACCTTTCGTCAACGTACTCCATCACTTGTGGCAGCTTTTCTTTTGCCCTTTGGGTTAAGGCTCAGTCCCAGCCAATCCGGCCAAACCTTCTAAGATCGGGCAATCGGGGCGATCATCCCCCTGGCAACACTGGGTTAATTTTTTCAAGGTGTCGCGGATGCTTTGTAATTCATCAATGCGCTGTTCAACATCGGCAATGTGTTTCAACGCCACCGCTTTGACCGATGCACTGGCCCGGGACTTGTTAAGCCACAGGTCCAACAAGTTCGCCACATCGTTCACAGAAAACCCCAAGGACCGTGCACGTTTGATAAAGCGCAAGATTTCCACATCATTGGCGCTGTAATCCCGATAGCCATTTTCCGCCCGTCCGGCTTTCGGGATTAAGCTGATGCTTTCGTAATAGCGTATGGTTTTAGCCGTTACGCCCGATTGTTTAGCGGCAAGCCCGATGTTCATTTTTTAGCTCCCGGTTTCCAGCGTTTCAAAAGCAGTGAATTGCTCACCACCGATACCGAACTCATCGCCATAGCCGCCCCGGCAATGGCGGGGGTCAACACGCCCGCAGCCGCCAACGGCAAGGCAATGACGTTATAAAAAAAGGCCCAAAACAAATTTTGGCGAATTTTACGCACCGTCGCCCCCGACACCGATAAGGCATCGGCGACCATGGCGGGGTCAGACCGCATCAACGTGACCTGAGCCGAATGCATGGCCACATCGGCCCCCGACCCCATCGCCATACCGACGTTGGCTTGGGCTAAGGCGGGGGCATCATTCACGCCGTCTCCAACCATGGCCACGATGGCCCCGGTCGCTTGCAAACGTTCCACCTCGCCCGATTTGCCATCCGGCAACACTTCGGCAATGACATCAGAAAGCCCCAAAGTCGCGGCCATGGCGTGTGCTGTGCGCCCGTTATCACCCGTCAACATGATGGGACGAATGTTGAGGTTTTTGAGACTTTCAACAGCCGCCCGGCTGGTGGCTCTGGCGACGTCTCCAACGGCGATAAAGCCTAATATTATTTCGCCGTCTTGGACCCACATCACGGTGTTGCCTTGGTCTTCGAAACCGTGCGCAGCCGACTCAAAATTGGCCATTGAAACCGCCCCCATAAAAGCGCGGTTTCCGATCCGCAAAACATGATCCGCAAAGCGCGCTTCAACACCGTGACCGGGATGCGCTGTGAAGCTCTCCAACGGGGCGAGTTTAATGTCCCCTGCCGCATCTAAAACAGCGCGCGCCAAAGGGTGTTCGCTGCCCTGTTGGGCGGTCGCGGCGAGCTGTAACAGAGCGTCTTTATCTGCCCCCTCAATCGCCACCAGCTTAGGCTTACCCTGGGTCAAGGTTCCGGTTTTATCAAAGATCACGGTGGTGACGCGGTGGGCATTTTCCAAGGCCTCAGCGTCTTTGATCAAGATGCCGTGTTTGGCCGCAATGCCCGTTCCAACCATGATCGCGGTGGGCGTTGCCAAGCCCAACGCGCACGGACAGGCGATCACCAACACGGTGACTGCATTGATCAAACCGACTTCCCACCCGGCCCCCGCCAACACCCAACCGATCCACGTCAAAATTGCGATCGCAACCACGATGGGAACGAAGATAGCGGCGATTTTATCGACTAGTCGCTGTACCGGAGCCTTAGAAGACTGGGCGTTTTGGATTAAATTGATAATATGGGACAAAGTCGAATTTTTGCCCACGTTGGTGGCCTTAACGCGCACCAACCCATCCGCGTTGATGGCCCCACCCGTGACAAATTCACCAACGGACTTCAGCACCGGAAGGCTTTCCCCGGTGAGCAGACTTTCATCCATGGCACTTTGACCAAACACCACTTCGCCGTCAACCGGCACCCGTTCGCCGGGGCGGATCACGACCACGTCACCGCGTTTAACTTGGGCGGCGGGGATTTCAACTTCGGCACCGTCGTCGCTCAAAACCCGGGCCGTCTCGGGACGCAATTTCATCAACGCACGAATGGCTCCGGTGGTGCCACGCTTGGCCCGGCTTTCCAAAAATCGTCCCAGCAAAATCAGCGTCACCACTGTGGCCGAGGCTTCAAAATATAGATGCCCCGCGCCCACTTCAAACAGCACCCGCCACGCACTCAACAACCACGCTGAACTGGTGCCCATAACCACCAACAAATCCATGTTGCCGCTGCCGGATCGAAGCGCCTTCCAGGCCGGCATATAAAAGCGTCTGCCAGCCCAAAACTGAACCCCGCTCGCCAGCCCCAATTGGACCCATCCAGATAGCATCCATTCAATGCCGCCAAAGCTTAAAATCATCTGCGCCCACAGCGGGGCCGTCAGCGTCCCGGCGAGGCTTAAATTGATCAGATCTTGGCGCAATTTTTGGGCGGCTTTTTCATCATCGGCGGTGCCAAAGCTTTCGGCGTTGTCAACCACCGACGCGTCATAGCCCGCCTTTTGCACGGCGCGCACCAGGTCTGCCATTGATGACATCGTGTGGGTGATGGTGGCACGCTCAGAAGCCAGATTGACCCGAACCTCAGAAACGCCCTCGACCTTTTGCAAAGCCTGTTCAACCCGGCCCACGCATGAGGCACAGGTCATGCCTTCTACCGCCAATTCAACCGAGCGCTCCGGCACCGAGAACCCCGTCATCTCAATCGCGACCTTAAGCGCCGCCCCCTTGATTTGGTCCGGATCAAAGGTTACGTCAGCGGTTTCAGCAATCAGATTGACCGTGACCGATTGAACCCCAGCCAGCTTTGCCAGTTGCCGTTCAATCCGGCTTGAGCATGAGGCACAGGTCATGCCTTCAATCGGCAACGTAATGTGCGCGGAGTCTACCATAAGCGTTAAACCTTCCATCAAAGTATAAGCTTATCATAAACCTTCCCGTCTTGGGAAGGTCAAGGGGTGGTTTATCAGACCTCGCTCGCTGAACGATAGCTGAACACGCGTGTCAGGTTTGGTTCATCGCTGGGAACGTATAACCACCTCAACAACAACGAATCTCTTGCTCGTTGGCAAGATTTAGGTGGGGATCTAAACAATGAAAATATCAGCTGCGCCTATTTTGATTGACGAGAATCATGTCGCGCGCGCTGAGGCCGAAGCCTTGATCGCCCAGGTCTATGCCCATGAATTTGGCGCAAAAATCACCACCTTTGCCAAGCTGTTAATCGCCCTCCAAGATGAAAACGGCACCATTGTTGCCGCCGCTGGCTTGCGTATGGCGGGGGATTTCTTTTCCGAAGTTTATTTGGACCGCCCCATTGAAAACGTGTTATCCGATCACTGGCAACCGCCCGCGACCCGTGACGAAATCGCCGAAGTCACGACCTTGGCCGCCCTTCGCCCCAACGCGTCCTACGCTCTGTTTTCCGCCATCATCGGCTTTATGCGGTCCCAAGACATCCGCTTTGCCTTCTTCACCGTGACAGAACGTTTGCACCACATGCTCAAACGCACGGGCATCCCCGCCGAAGAACTGGCCCGCGCCACCGCTGATCGCATCGCCAACGCCGACGACTGGGGCCACTATTACGCCACATCCCCACGGGTCGTCGCCATCCACGACGCCTTCGTCTCGATGCCTGCAACGACCATGAGCGGTGATGAAGTGGCTGTTGAGGCGCAAAACCACAGCCAAATGGCCGGTTAAGGCGCGCCTGTCCTAACGCGGCTTGATCTTCTGGCGGAACGTCTCAATTTTCTTTTGCGTTTCCTCCAAGATTTCCACCTCGTCTTGGAATTTCGTTTTCGTCGCCAGCTCTATCTGAGTGTCCGCCTTCTGCCCCCGTGACGAAGTGGCCTTGGCCTGTTCCATGGTCGTGGCCGAAGTCACTTTTAATTTACCGATGGCTTCGCGCAAGACATACAGGACTGTGATATTTTCAGACAACTGCTCATCGGAATCAACGAGCAACATCTCAAGGTCATTGATTTGAGAATTGAGCAGAATGGTCTGCATTTCCAACGCCGTTTCTTCCGCCGCCATCACATCCATGATCGCGGCGTTTTCTTTGGCTTGTTTTTGCAGCTCACAAACCTCTGCTTCCGCGACCTTAAGGCGCTTTTGAAGCTCTTTGACTTCAGATGACATTACGCTCTCCTAACCCAGACAGGCCTCATATTACACGATCAAACTCAAAAAAGCATGAGGTTAGAATCAAAACCTCCATAACTTGCTTTGTCATGCGCAGGAAAAAGACTTCCAGACTATAATCAGGGCCGCTTTAATCAAAGCATCATCGAAACACAGGCACAATACCAGTACTTTAATCCTACAATAGGAATAAAGCTTGACATTTCCTCTCTTTTGTTCCATATTTGTTCTCATATTTTGAGCGCGGTGCTGGTTCCAACAACTGCGGAGGTGCCCCCAATGAACAAACAGACCTAAAAAGAGAGATTGAGATTATGTCCACGGTTTTGAAATTACAAAAGGCTCTGGCGGCGAATGTGAATACCATTCCGCAAGATGTGTTCGCGGCGAAGACTTTTTTGCAAGACCAAGGTCATTATGCGGCCCCCGAATGGGGCCTCAGCGAATTTCCCGACCGGGCGCTGTTTGACGCCATCAAAGCCTTTCAAAAATCCAACGGTCTGCGCGTTGACGGCGTGATGAACCCCGAAGGCGAAACCGAGGCGGCAACACAGTCCATCCAAGCTGCGGCCTTGA
>Ga0316204_10003299_pt1 | contig 32869 bp, 32 predicted proteins | sample 6monrhotite_MG_2_FD_205661 | JGI IMG/M metagenome (GOLD analysis project Ga0316204, IMG submission 205661) | Microbial mat bacterial communities from mineral coupon in-situ incubated in ocean water Damariscotta River, Maine, United States -... | ecosystem: Environmental > Aquatic > Marine >... | reverse complement strand
TTCCAGGAGTGACAAATCACTGGCGGAAATTGACGAAAGTGGTCCCAAAAATGGTCCCAAAAAAAAACCATAGGTTTTCTTTGCTTTTCTTAGCGATATCGGGGGTCTGGTGGTGCCCAGGAGAGGAGTTCACTGATTTATAAATAACAATGGCTTAGGTCGAAGTGGGACACCTCAAAACAGGGGTAATTTACATCTCATGTAACGAAATTGTCCCACCATTCAATGACGCCAGACGGGTTATAGGTACTCTATACTGGCACGTGCCATCGCAGCCAATTTCGGCATACCGCGCTTAGTCAGGTCCAACAAGAACTCGGACGGAGTGAAGGGTGGATTGTCGTAGCGTCGCCGGACCACCCTAAGTGCCCTCGCGCACTCAATTGGATAAAGGTCATAGGTGTTCGCCAACATGTCGTCCGCGTTCAGTGCCTCGACGCCATATTGCTCCAAGACGTCGTTTGGGAAATCACGAAGATTTTCGGTTACTATGACCTGTGCGGAACACTTGATCGCTGCCGCAAGAACATGGCGATCATCTTTGTCTGGCAGTTCTAAACCTTCGATCAGTGGCTCAAAGCCGAGGACGAAGCACTCTTCGAATACCTCAGTGATGGCCTCGGCTTGTTGTCTGACGCTTGCCTCAGTCTGTGGTTTGTTGGCAATCAGATTGGAGGTCCACTCGTCCATAATGGTTGACGTAATTCGCGCTCTGAAGAGGCCAAGCTGCGCGAACGTCAGTAACACATCCCGTGTCCTGAATGGGTAGAGGACATTGGCGTCCAGAACCACGACGAATGGATTTGCGATATGACTCAAGCTTGATCGTACTCCTGCCCGAGTCTCGAAAGCAGTTGCATTGCCTCTTCCTGCTTTTGGGACTTTTCCTCACGGTATCTCATGAGTTCGGGTAGTGCGATCCGTCTGTGTTTGCCCACTTCTTCGAAGCGCATCTCACCCTGCTTCAACAGCTTCGTCAGATGCGGGCGTGAGATATTCAGCATATCTGCCGCCTGTTGGGTCGTTAGCATCGCACTCACAGGAACCAGCGTGACCATGTTCCCCGCGCTCACATGGCCTAGTAGTTCAATGATCAGTTCCCCAACAGCGGGCGCGATCTTCACAGGCTCTCCGTCTTGCCCGGATACCATCAACCCACCATCAAGCTCCATAGCCACGGCAATGGCTGTCGCAGCGTGGGCTGCACTGTCGATCTCGGCCTTCGTTGGGAGTCGGTCCTTGAGCCCTTGAACTGCTTCAGGTGGCTGTTCTGTTGTTGGTGTCATGGTTGTCTCCTTGGGTCATAACGTAGGAACTTCGAAGCATCATCTCAAGTGTAATAACCGTAATAAGTGTAACAAATGTAACCGGTGCGGTAAGTGAGTCCCGCCTGCAACAGTCATTGGGACCCTGACCTAAGGCCAGTCCAGCGCTGATTGAAAATTCTGATGTGGCACCCAATTTCGAAAATGTCCCGAGTTTCACACCCGACGGATGGCCCTTGGATATCTATCTGTGGTTCGAGAACAGATCGTTCTCACCCAGCATGAAAGGACATTCCAATGGGACGCTACAACAACAATGACCACAGCCAACACGAAAATGATAACCATTCAGATCAGATGAACCCGAACAGCGACACTTATTGGTCAGACCGTGGGTATGATGATCGTCCAGACAATTGGGAAGATCAGTCAGACGACGACTGAAGATGTCTTAAAACCGCATCCATTTGACGGAGGATGTCCGCATCCTCCGTCTCATCCAATCGCCATTCTACACCCCACTCGTCCATGACCTCGTTGGGGCTGAGGCCCGGAACACCGCTCAAGATTTCTCCACATCTCAGGTAGATGCCCGTCAGCATTCGCGCAAAGAAGAACATCATTGAAATCTCGTATACTGCGTCATGGGTGAGATCATAGGCCCTCTTTGCAGATTGGATCATTGCAGAACACGCTTTGGCCTTGGGGCTATGAGGTGGAGCGGCCATGTATTTGCGGCCCTGCCTAATCCCTGTGTCTTCGTCGCCGTCGGAGACGCAAATTTTTTTGAACAGGCTGTCCAATGTGCTTTCGCCGCTGAGTTCTAGAAGGCGCTGAAAGCAGGGGCGGAACGGTCGTGGGTTTCCAGTGCTATTATCGCGAGATCGAAACACCTGACCAACGTTGGGTCGGTCAGGGCTGTCACATCCGTTTGTCTCGTTAGACATGTGCGACAGGGTTGCAAACAGCAATACGACACGAAGTGGGAAGAATGCGGAAACCCAGTCCTGATCGTTGCCAGACTTCAACCTGCGGCTAACCCATTCCCGCACAAGAGTTGAACTAAGAGGCAGGTCGCCGACAAGTTGTGACAGATCATCAGCATTGCCCGTCTCGGCGTAGTTCTTGGCAACTTTCGATAGGATATCCAGCTTGAACACCAAATCTACTGTACGGGGGATTTGGTTCGCGATCTGGGCGTTGGCGACAGCATCTGCCCCGTGTATGAGTGGATACCAAGGCAACACATGCAGAGGTGAAGTCAGTCCGCTTGATGTCATCTCTTCCAGTTCTGTTGGTGTGAGTGGTAGCTTTTTAGCCGCCAATCCGTTGAACCTGTTTATATTTTCGTCCGTGATTTTGACCTGTCCGTCCGTGAGCCGAGTCACCCACTTATGATCGGCGGCATTTCCCTTGGCGACTTCTACCCGTTTGCCGAGCATCAAGTTTGGCAATGAGAAACCCCGTTCGCCTTCAGCCAGATCAAGTAGCTCTTTGGGTTCAAAGAAAATCATTTGCGGATGGATTTCTTAGATCGAGGTGACGTGAGTTTCCTTTTCCCCTTGCATCGAGGGAAGCCGACGCAGCCCATGAAACGACCGTAGCGGCCCTTGCGTTCGACCAGCCAACCATCGTCGCAACTCGGGCATGTCAGATACTCAGCGCCACACGAGCACTTCATCACGTCGGTGTTGGCCTGCTTTGTGGGCAAACCGGTTCTGCACCCACCACAGGCGTTCAATGAATGCCCACAGAGGTCGGCATGTTCGCACCGATACCATGTCCGACCGTCCTTGGTTGGGAAAGCCAACAGATGCCCGCCGCACTCCACACAGGTGTGATTGACCTGCTTCGCCTCAGAATGCCCGATAACCCCATAGTCGGGATCATCCATCAATTCTGCGACAAAGGCTGATGGCATGGACGCCGATCCCATCAGGGTCACCGTTTTTCGGGCACGTGTCATGGCGACATACATCACCCGCCGTTCTTCTGCGTTCTCAAATGGCTCGGCCTCCGGCGATACCAAGCTCAATAGTGGGTCATCCACGATTTCGGACGGGAAGCCGGTGCGCCCTCTGAACAGGCTCAGGATGATAACGTGATCGGCCTCTAGCCCCTTGGACGAGTGGATCGTTTTGAATTGAATATCGAGCTTGGAAAACTCGCGGCGCAACTGTGGTAACCGTTCAGGTGCTAAGTGCCTATAGCGCCCCAAGAGCAGGACAGAGGTCTTTTGGCCTTGGGCGGCACCGTTCGCTGATAGGAAAGTGAGGACCTGCTTCAGTTTGGCGTCAGCGTCGTGTCGGAATGTCTGTACAACCTTCAACGCTGGCGTATCAGCGATACCCGCTGGGATCACGGTTTTGGTCAGTTGGGCAGGGTTTTGTAGGACAAATTTCTTTGCCGCGAACGCGATCTGATCCACCGAACGGAATGTCCTACCAAGGTCAACCGTGCGGTGTACCGCTGTCTGACGGTTGAAGGTCCCGCCAAATTCCTTTCCGAAATCACGCATCAGATTGATGTCCGACCCGGCGAACCTATAAATCGACTGCCAATCATCGCCTACCCCAAAGAGACGGGCATCGCTATGCTGTCCCTTCAGGGCCTTCACCAAACGACCACGACTGCGAGAGATGTCTTGGAACTCGTCAACCAAGATATGTTTGAAGTGGCTGCTGTATCTGCCGCTTTCGGCGTAATTCGTTGCTCGAAGGATCATGTCCTCAAAGTCGATACGCCCATCCAGACGTTCTTGGTATTCAGCATATAATGGTTCAAAGATCGTCAGGAAAGCCGTTGCCCGTTTCCCAAGCTTGATCTTCTTTCCTTTGGCGGCACACTCCTCGATACGGTAGCCGCCGCCCTTGTAGTGCTTCAGGAACGTGCCGATAAGCTGCACAAAGCTGTCTGCTTGATTCATCTCTAGAACCTGATCGAACAGGCTTTCACGAGAACGCGGTACCAGCGTTTCATGCTCGGCGATCTTTTCGGCCAATGCTTCCAACAGGCGACCCTCCTGCCGCTCATAGCTGAAGGTCTCGATCAGTGTGGTTTCATGTTCGGCGTGAACACTGCGTTTCCATTCCATCCCGTCCAGATATTCTTCATAGTCAACGAACGGTGCGGTGCTTAGGACGTACGTTCCACTTGCCGCTTTGCTACGCCGCACACCAAAATGTTCGATGTAGACGCCGCTGTTGGTGAGGCGAAAATCAGGACAGTAGTCGCGGTAGCCGTCAGCCGAGACTTTGTGTTCATAGTCGGGCTCATACTCGTATTCGATGCCATTCTCGAACAACCAGTTCGCGATCATCAACTCTTCGTAGCTCTTCACCTGTTCGCCCTGAAGAGTCCGCAGGTCCAACTTTTCAACGTATGTGTAATAGTCGTGTTTTTTCTTGAAGTCCCACTCGCTCTTGTCGTCGAGTCGAGCATACGAGAACCAGCCCATGATCGCCCTCGATACTTCAGTCGCCGTTTGGACCAATGCACGAAGGATGTCCTTGATCAGGGCGAGGAATGCTTTGTCATCGGTGGCATGGGCGGCGAGTGCTGGTTTGCTACCCTCGACCGCGCCTATGATGTCATAAGCGAGTGCGTGAAATGTACGGGCCTCCAGTGGTTCGCCGCATTTTTCCTCTATCCGTTCGGACATTTCCTTTGCGGCGTCTCTCGCAAATGCAAGCAGCAGTATCTCTTCGGGTTTCCGTATCCCCGATTTCAGCAGATACCCCGCCTTTGCTGTGATGACACTGGTCTTACCTGAGCCTGCCCCTGCAAGGACCAGTGTCGCATCTTCGTCAGCAATAATCGCAGTCCGCTGTTCAGGGGTCAGCGGGTTACTCTCGAACGTGTCGAAGAATACTTGCCACTTCGGTAGCTGTTGTAGTTCAAACTCTTTGATCGCCCGGTCACGCATCGTACCTGCATTGTGCACAAACCCATTGATCGATTGAATCTGCTTGAACCGCTGTTCGCCTATGGCTTCTTCGGTCAGCTTCGAAAGGATTTCAGTGTTGATCGCCCGTGCTTGTTCAAGGATCGGCGAGAGTGTGCAGGCCGATGGGTAGCGTACCGGCTGGGATAGCTCGGCAATGGTGCGAAGGATTGCGTCGATGGCCAAACGCTCTGCCTCGAAACGTGATGTATTATACGCGACCCAATCTGCTGTGATGCTGTCATTGAAGGAAAGTGCATCTGCGTATTTGGCACCTCGAAGCGCCACCTTCGTGCCGTCATCGACGGAAATCTGTAGTCTACCCCCGCCCAAACCCTTGGTGACGAGAGGTGCCGTTGTTAGGCTGGAAATATGGATACTTCGATTGTGCCTGGCAGTTACCCGTAAACGGTCGTTTTGATATTCCAAACTGCGGGCATGGACGCCCAATGGGTTCAGCAGGAAACCAAGGATTGGCTTTTCCTTGACGCGCATCAAACAAAGGTACCCATCATTTTCTAGGAATTTCTCGGTCTGATTGCTGGTTGGTGTTGGCGTCCAGCCATTGTGCCAAAGGGCGATATGCAGCGTTCTTGGCAATCAGTCGCTGAAACGCTTCTTCAGCCTCTTGGTCAGCATTCTCATCCCAATTATGAAATGGCTGCGCTGAAATTGCCGCTGCGACCAGAGACCAAGGAAGAACCGAGCGCATCATCGAACCATGCGGGTCCCCATCTTTCGGGTTCAGTTCTGCCGCCTTCACAGCTTGAGTTTCAGCTTCGGAAAGCACGTCGCTTGATACTCCTCCAGACTCAGCAAGCCAGAACATCAAGGGGCTGCATTTAAGGCGAGTCCACATCCCTTGAGCGTCTACCATCGTTGGGTCATTGCCTGCCTTCCGAGCCTGACATTCCTGAACAACCATCCATCCGAGCATATGATCGTGTTGAGATCGGTACCACTTATTGTGGAAGCCACTACCAATCTTGATGCGCTTCTCCAGTTCGGTGGTTCGTGGTGGGCGGCTCTCAAAGGAAACAATCATTCCCTTGAGTGTTGTGATGTTAATGAATGTCATGGTGTCTGCGCCTCAATTCGAACTACTCATAAAATTGGCAGTGTTGCGATTGATATAGGAGATGGGTTCGGCGTCTAGCGAAGAGTAACTTTTCAAGACGTAGAATTTATCCACTACTTATTTCCACGTGGTGTTCGTTGGTTGCGGAAGTTCGTCACCACCGAAAGCGTATGCGTATCACCCTAGCGGTGTAATCGGTGGAAGCGAGTGCCGTATTATGATTGATTCACCCTTAAAGTGAATAATATCAATGCTCTGGATTATTCTTGCGGTTTGACCACTCCTCGGCACATTGACCTTGGTCATCAAGATCACCTTTAGCCTTGGGCTCAATTCGTGACAGAACGTGATCCCGCCTGCCTCTCATCAATCAGGCCCGCTTGCGCGACAACTGGTAATCAACACCAGTCATCTTGAGCCGCCAGTTAAGCATTTCGGGGCTGACCAAATGTTCGTCACATGCAGCACTATCACTTAAACGCCGCTTCCTGATCGACAAGAGTGCAGGTCTGGGCAGCAAAAGGGTACCAGCCAGCCAGTCAGCTTCGTTTTCTTGAAGCTGATCGAAATTACCAGGTACAAGTGATCCGTCTTCTAACAAGCAAGCCTGTGCTAGTTCGTGACCCAATATAATGTGAGAAAGTTCATGCATGATTACGTTGTTTCGCCGACCTACAGAGGCAACTGGCTTGTGAACCACGAGATGATTTGGGCCAAGTCGCATGGTGAGTGCAGACCACGACTGGTCCGCGCCATCATTAAGTACTTGCATGGCTTTCGCAGACAGTCCGCTAATATCGGTCGTTGACCAGACAGTAACTTGCAATTCTTTTGCCAACCTATCCGCAGGCAACGCATCGTAGGCAGCAAGACCAAACCGTTTCCGGAACTCCACCGAGCGCCGCTCACACTGAGATTTGAATCCGCGATTGAATTGCACTAGTGACCCCTAGCCTCAACTTCTTCCTCAAATTGTTGGGCCGCAAGAGTAATCAGGTCCGCCAATGCGTGGGCTGTGGCCTGAGGGACAGCCTTCCTATTCTTGAACGCTATTTGCAAATCGCCGATACCAGTAAATTTCGTAGCTTCCTCGCCTAACCATTCACTCAACTTATCGAGCGTTCCTACATCAGGTACGTGGCCTTTTTCGATTCGTGTCAGTGTAGTTGGGCTAATTCCGATGTCTTTTGCCGCCGCTCTGACGCCCATGTTCCCTCTTCGCCTTAGGACTAGTGGGGCTAACTCTTTGATATTCATGCGATCTCCCAATTTGTGGGTCACAGACTGTTATTAGTGTTTCTTTAACTGTGACGCTTAGCTATACCAGTTGGTGAACCACTTGAATCAGACAACAAGGCGCAGGTCAATTGTGCCGTAACGACGCGATGAGGCACATTATGAGTAACCCTTTTGGAAAAACGACTACGCCTTGGGACAATACTGGAGAGCGGCTTCTGGCTGCTGCTGCTGTTAAGATCGAACTGCCACCGAGCCAGCATGCCTTGCTGGCTGACCGGAAGGCGACCATTGAAAAGCACCTGGAGCGTGAAGGCAGCCCTATGCAGGGGTTGATTCGGCTTTTCTATCAACAAGGGTCTGTTGCAATCGGTGCGACCATCCGTGCGAAGTTTCGGTTCGAAGGGTTCGACATTGATATTATAGTCGAACTGATGGTCAGCGGAATGACACCCTGTGAGGTATTGGACCTGCTGTACGAAGCCGTTCGTGGTGAAAAAGGGTCGCGCTATTACGACATGACGACCCGCCAGTCACGGTGTGTCACAATCACCTACGCGGACGGTATGCACATTGACCTCTCGCCTTCGGTTCTTCTGGATGCGGCTGATCCTCGGCGCAGTCATATTTTCCATTCAAAGCTAGAAGAGCCGCGTAGCAACGACACGACAGTCCTGACGAATAGCTTTGCGTTTGTTGAGGATTACAATGCGCGTTGTCCTGTAGATAAGACCTTCCAAGAGGAGTATTCGAAGCTGGTCACGGCCTCTGATCGTGGCTGGGACTGGATCATTGCGGATGCTGACACCGTGGCTGTGCCAGCCCACTCCACTATAGTTGGAGGGAAATCCGCCGTGACGGTCGCGCTTCAACTGTTGAAACGCAATCGCAACATCCGGTGGTCAGCCCGCAAACGGCGTATGCCCGCATCGATCATGTTCAGTTGCCTCAGCTTGGAGGTTGCTGCGCCCGGTCGCACAATCGGAGAGAACCTGAAGGTCATTGCGACCTATATTTTGGATCGCCTTGTCGTTGCCAAACTGAGCCGGACGCTCCTCCATGTCGAAAACCCTTGCTGTGCGGGCGACATTTTCACGGATCGCTGGCCGGAAAACCAGTCTGCCCAAGACCTGTTGATCGCGGACCTTCAGTTGTTCTTGCAGCAATTGGCAGTTCTTATGAGCAATCAGTCGTCGTTGGCGCAACGGGTCAAGGTCCTGAAAGAGATGTTCGGTGAGAATGTCGGTCAATCCGTTGTGGACGAGTTTGGTGACGAGCTTGGTGGTATGATCCAGAGCGGGCTTCACGGTTTCGGTGCAACTGGTGTGCTTCTTGGCGCTCCGGCTGCGGCGATTGCCAAGCCTGCAATTCCACCGTCGACTTTCTATGGCAAACGTTGGGCAAAGCGATGAAGTCGCTGCAAGAACAGGTCCGGACTATGCAACGGGACTGGCCACAGTTCAGTCCATCGCTTGGCTTGGGACCTGCGTCGGTTGTCTGGTTTGGCGATCTACGGGGCCTCGACCGTCATTTCCACATCAGCGTGGAATATGGGCTGCCAATGCGGGGACGGACGGACCTCTATCGTTTCATGCCGGTTGTCCGAGTATTGCGCCCATCGATGGTTCCAAACTTTGAGGCCGCAGATGAAGCACCTTTGCCCCACATGTATTTTGAGGGGCCGGACATTCGGTTGTCACCGCTGTGCTTGTTTGATCCGAAGGCCAATCAATGGGACGGGTCGATGTTCATCAGCCGAACAACAATCGGATGGGCGTCACGATGGTTAGCGTCCTACGAATTTTGGGAGGCCACCGGCAAATGGGTCGGGGGAGGTCGCCATGATGAACCAGATCAAACCAAGGAGGCACAACATGCCGCGTGATCAAGCTTACGACCATACAGTGCCAAGACGATCCGAGGGAACAAAGCAAACCCAACGATCAAAACAACCTTGGCCTGCTGGCAAGCCCTTTCGGTTGTTGAGCATCGACGGTGGGGGCATCCTTGGCCTTTTGCCTTGTCTGATGCTTGCCGAGCTTGAAAAGCGGTTCCTCGACGGAGAACCGATTGGAAACCATTTCGATATGATTGCCGGGACTAGCACCGGCGGCATCATCGCGATGGGCCTTGCCCAAGGTAAATCTGCTCAAGAGATATCAAAGCTGTACCTTGAACGCGGCGATATGATCTTTCCAGGAACTCGTCTTCAGAAGATGGCCCGCAAAGTGACTCAATATTTCACACCGGCCCATGATCAAAAGAACCTTGAGAACGAGTTGCGGCGGGAGTTTGGTGATAAGCTTTTCGGGTCCAGCCAGAACCGGTTATGCATCCCATCTTTCGAAGGGCGGCATGGTGAACCATACATCTTTAAGACACCCCACCATCCTGACTACAAGCGCGACCAACATAAACCACTGGTTTCGGTTGGCATGGCGACAGCCGCTGCTCCAGGGACGTTCGCAGCACACGAGGACGGTGGATACACCTTCGTTGATGGCGGTCTCTGGGCCAACAACCCCGTCATGGTCGGTCTCACGGATGCATTGACATGTTTCGATATTGACCCTCGCCAAGTCCGGATATTAAGCCTTGGATGTGGACAAGACATCCATCGTATGACCCGCTGGCAGCGCGTCGGCGGCTTTTGGCACTGGAGGTCACATTTCACGTCCTCGGTCATGAGAGCGCAGTCCCACGATGCTTTAGGGCAAGCTGGCTTACTTGTTGGCCGAGATCAACTCGTCAGGCTCGATGCACCCGAAGTCGGGAAACGCATTGCAATGGATGATGTCAGCCGTGCTGTGATCGAGATGCCACCAGTCGCCCGTGCCATGGTGGAGGGCAGTGGTCACAGGGTGAACGAAATGTTTATCGTTGATAAACTTGGCAAGACAAGAATGGCCGCACCTGTTACTTAGCATGGAAGCGATCAATTTAGATCAGTTATGAGGCGGTTATGAGTGAAATAGTAATTCGGATTCCCGCCGATGTAGCGGGCGACTTCCAAACATTCTGGAAAGACTTGCGAGTTGCCGAAGCCTTAGACCAAAGTAATGACCTTGGGGAACCAGTCCTGTCGGACAATTTCGATGGCGGGGCTGTTGCGGCATGGGTGGTATTAATTACCCCGTATATCGCTCCAGTTATCACAGCCATCTTCGGATACCTGATTGCAAAAAGAGGTGAGTTGGAGATTCAGAAAGGTGATACAACAATTCGCATGAAAAACTTGAAGCCATCGCAGGTAAAAGAGTTTTTGGCAGCTATTGATGAGTACCTATAGTGGCTTAAACCTTTCCGAGAGGCATACGGTCAAATCGCTGTTCCGCCGCAAGGTGGCCGAGCCAGTCTCGTTAGGTGACCGTAACCAAGTCAGATCAACAGTATCCTACTTACGGGAAGTGTTTTACCTCCGGCAGCAAGATGCAAATGTGTTGCCCGTATCGACGCTGGAGTGGTCCAGTACCTCGTTGTCATTTGGGTCAAAGAAACTTGCATTGGTTGATGTCGAGCAGGCTAACGCGGTCAGCTTTCTGTTGGCCAAAAGCTTTTTGTATGAGAGGCCGATATTCGCATACAACGAGTTCATGATCCGTGCATCAGAATTTTTCTATAGCACGGGGCAACTTGGAGCATCATTGTTGATTGCCAAGAAAGCAAATGACAAACTGCGTGAGTACACCCGGTCCCACAATTTTTTCCCACACATCACTCGACCGATCGCTCCCAATAATGCAGCCTTTGAGGCATTATCGTCAGGTATGGTTTTGGCTTTCGTTACTGGCCATGAGGTTGGACATCTTACATCGAATGATAGCGAGACCCTTGAAGAAATATCCGAATGGGTAAAATCTACCTACGAACGCAATGAGACCGAACCAGGCAAGTACAACGAGGCCCAACATGTTCGCTTCCTAAAGCCAGAAAGTGTGCAAAAGTTTGATGCGGATGGAAACTTCGCTGGCGACATAATACTTGGCATCAAGTTTCGAGACCGATGGGATTACCTAAAGTCACTTCAGATAGGAGAGGCATTTTCTGATGTGCTAGGCTTGGTCGCTTTGACGAAGGTTGCAATTGACTCAAATATTGAGGCCGACACTGCTGCATCCACAGTTCTAGAGTTGTTGGAATTTACTGAAATGTTGATGTCATTGAAGCGGCTCTTGCCCCGACTGCCAATACGGGGTGTCGCAACAAATGTGCCATACGAGTCAACTTCGCTGGGGTTTCGTCGATTTATGTTCGTAGAAGTCATTGAGGCCATGCGGAAACGATTGTTGCCAGTCCCCGAGATCATTTCGGCCTATTGGAATACGATGTCAGAAGTCGGTCTCAAAGACCTAAGTGAAAAGAATCAATCAGGTGAATTGTACAGTGTTTCGAACAGGACAGTGCATATCGCTCGTGGTGCGCTGTTGGTGAGTAGTTTTGGACATATGCCTGAAGCACCAACAGAAGAGTTGATCATAGAGCAATATGGACCACTGGCTGGAAATGGGTTCTTTCTTGCAAGCTGTCAGAAGATTCCAGAAATATGGTTCCGAATAAACTGTCATTCCGATTGGACGCCGAAGCCGGAAAACGAAACGGTTCCTGTAGGGTATGCTTCCGCAATTTGTGACTTGGCCAACATCGTTAAGAAAGGGACTAAAACTGAAGCTGCTGAAGCAGTCGTCAAACGGCAGAGTAGCCTTGATCATTCTGCGATACTCGAACTGATCCGACATCCCCGTAAACAGGTTTTCCAACGACGGTTGATTGGGCGCTGGCCGAACTCAGTCATGCGAAGTTTATAATACGAGCTTTAGTTGATCTGCACCGCAGAAACCCTACTCGACTTGATGAAGCCGTAGCCTCATAAACGGTCGTTATCGGAGTTCTCGATTGACCTGATCGACTGCGCAACCCTGGCCAATAAATCACAGATGTTGAATGTATCGTTTCCCCCTATCGAAACCTTCGCGCTGTCCCGTTATGATGTCGATGAGTTTCGAGAAGGAGGTTCCATGAACATCGGTTACGCACGGATCAGCACAGAAAGCCAAACCCACGCCGCCCAGATCGAGTCGTTGAAGGCTGCTGGATGTGACAAGATATTCATGGAGACCGCTTCTGGTGCGAAGAGAGATCGACCTGTGCTGGCCGAAGCCCTGGCATACCTACGTCCGAACGCAGACGACAAACTGTTGGTGTTCAAGCTCGACCGTGTTGCCCGCAGTCTGCCGCATCTGATCGAAATCATGGAGAAACTCAACAAGGACGGGATAGAGTTTCAGAGCCTGACTGAAGCCATCGACACGAAGACACCAGGTGGCAGGCTCCTCTTCCACGTCATGGGTGCGATCTCGGCTTTTGAAAGAGACTTGGTCATTGAAAGAACCCAGGCTGGCCTCAAGGCTGCGAGGGCAAAGGGGCGGGTCGGCGGACGCCCACGGCGGATGACCGAAGATAAAATCAACGCGGTGCGCGAACTGTTGGCTTCAGGGACACCAGTGAAGGACGCCGCTGCCGCAGTAGGCGTATCTGTGCCAACTTTATATCGCTGGCTTCCAGGGGCCGCACGTTAAACGCTTATTGGGAAATTCCAAGCTTGTGAAAGAACGCGGCATGCCGCGCCTTTGCCCCTGATATCAGATCAGAATACGAAGTAACCTCCATGAAAATTTTGAAGTGGCTGTCCCAACGGTAATAGGACTTTGACCCGGCCTTTTTGTAGAATCCGTTGAGCCTGTCCATTACATCGCGAAGGCTCGGCGTGTCGTCAGCGATGATTTGACACATGAACGGTGTATCAGGGTCAATGGGGCGTATCATCCTGCCGTCGAACCTGTTGGCCTCGCCAGCACTTCTTAGTTCCTTCACATAGTCTTGGACCTGCGTGAACGGATTGTCCGACATCGTGTAGTCATCACGCTTCGGACGCTTGAATTCGATGATCGTGATCGGTTCGAGGGAAGCGCCTTTTTCAAACCCCATACCAAGATCGAAAAGGGTTATATCGGGACGACGTTTGTCGATGCTGTCAGCCTGAGCCTTCAGTTGTTTGTCCGAGTTGAAGTAGGAGTAGAATGCCAGCCGATCATCGATGATCCACAAATTATGATCTTCATAGTCCAGATCACTCTTGGTCGAGCCAAGGGGACAAATAAGCTCATGCACCACCTTCTCGTAGTGCGCCTTTTCGGCGTCGATGTCGTCGAACCCAGATCGGTCTTCGAACATGTCGAGGATCAACTTTCGCTTGTAGATGTATTCGGCCAGGGATGACAAAGATTCGTCCTGCAACTCCGAAACATATTCCTTAGCCTTCTGGTCGATGTCAGGCAGGTCTTTGGACTTGGCTTCAACGAACTGGCGTCTGGCCTTCTTGTATTGCCTCAGGGAATGACGTGACAATTCGACAAAGATGTCTTCGTCCTTCTGGGTGGCGAGTGACAGCTTGCTGGCGATCTCTTCAGGGTCCTTTGCAATATTGTAGAACCGTAGATGTTCGTTGCGAACCTCAACGATTGTCTGAATTTGTCGTTCTCGAACTTTATCAATTTCCACCTGCAAGAAATCCTGCATCCCTATGATGCATTCCCGCTTGAGGTCATCAATGGTGTCATCCCCCAGTGAGAACTCTGTGCGAGTATCGTTGACGGAATCGTTCAACATCGGTCCTTCGAGATACCCGAAGAACGCATACTTTCCATCGATGGCTTTCAGGCCGATCACGCTATCCATTTCATGCCGCTTCACAGCCCGGCCGTGTGCGCCGAAAAACAGTCCGTTCGTCCCTGTCTCATCATCTGAATATTTCTTGGGGACGAGGAAGCAGTTGAGTGATAGCTTTCGTTCTTCGCCATCGACATGAACTTTGATTGGATATGTCTTGTCACGCACCATGTCTTCGGTGAACTGGTCAAACAAAACGATACTGTCCTTGGAATCCATCAAGGTAATCTTCGGGCAGTCGATGTTGACAAAGTAGTTGATGAAATGTGCGACAGTTCTAACTGCGACGGTCTCTAGCTTGACGGGGATATGGAGGGCATATGCAATCTTCAGAGGCGTAAGTCTCACAGTTGTGCCCACGTCTCCTGTTGCGGACCCTTCGACCAAGTTCGATATCGGTTCACTTGGGTCAGCCACAAAGTCAAACTGGACGGACGCAATGCCTGTTTCCGCGACATATTTGCTTGAGATTCCAACCTGATCGGCAACCTTCAACCAAAGCAGACGACCGACACCCTTGCCGCCGAACTTTACCTTTTTCATTGAGTCAGATTTTCTGAAGGAAATCATGTTGTTCTTATCAAGACCTATGCCGTTATCCGTGATGATAAATCCTGTGTAAGAACCTTCGTCATTTTCGGTCATCTCGATGTCGATGACCCCTGAAGCAAGACGATCATTGCCGAAACGCTCCCCAATCGCATGGATTGAGTTCATTAAAGCCTCAAACATCGGTTGGAGGGTGTTCTTCGGAGATGGAGCGAGGGAGAGGTTGTTGATGCGTCCAATTGGGTCTGATAACCAGCCTGTTTCAGCCATATTCGAATATCCTTTGATCCCCATTGGTGGGAGGCTTCCAAGTTACTCGCCTATGACGTGATATCAATAGTGCATAGTCAATTGCTGATCAGAGCCGCTACCGATATCTTAAAACAGTAGAGACACCTGACCCAGTTGCCCAACGGATGCACCTAATGCCTCAAGATTACTTCCCCGAAGTTTCGCCCCAGACTTTCTTTCCAGACGGTCATGAAACCTATCATGATGGCCTGAAGCGACTTGCGCAGGAATGGTTACCTGGGTCTTGGCATGGCGAAGATGAGTTCAGGCTAAGACATCAGGCTTTCGACGACTCTTTATCAGCTACTGCGATTGAAGGGGCTAGGTTGCTGATGGCAGAGATGCTGGCTGAAGACGAGCTTCACGAGATCACGGATGGTGAGATTGTAGCCGCAATGAAGTCTCAAAGAACCGACAAACACAAAGCGGAATTAGAAGCCCCGTTGCGCTTCCATGAACTGGTGAAAACGTTGAGAAAAGCCCTCATCGCATCTGAGATTTCAATCGTTGGGCTTGCGCCGGATGGAAGTGTTGGACCTCTCCCTAGTAAGTATTGGAAAGGGAATCTGGCCGAAGAGGTTCTCTACAAGGGGAGTTGTATCATTGATTGTCACGCGTTTGTTCCCTACTCGGCCGCGAAGTCCTTGCCTGTGCGGTTTCTAATTTTCGATTCCGAATCAATTGATAACTACATTTCGCACCGATCCTCGCGTCATGATCTGTCAAAAGATGAAGTTTTTTCAAGTGCTCTTGAATGGCTCTCGCGCGAGATGCGGAAGTCCCCAAACTATAAACCTCACGATAGAACGAAGCAGCGTTCGCGAGAATACTTCTGTAAAAACAATAACGTAAGAATCGCAGAACGTCAGTGGGTGAGAATTTGGGACGCGAGTATCGAAGCGACTGGTGCAACAAAATGGTCAAAAGCTGGACCAAGTAAAGAACGGTGAGTTCGGTTCGTGACAACCAAATAACAATGCTTGGATACTAGCACCGAACTGCTCCTCTAACTCTAAAGGCGTCCAAATCGCGACCGATCAAGTCGCATGCTGGATAACCTGATCAGGCTGCTGACAGGTTAATTTCCAAAACGCCTTAGGAGTTTATACCATGGCAATTCTACATCAGAATAAAATAACACTTGAAGACCTAAGCAGCGATCAGCGCGATAAGATGCTGCTACAACTACTCGCAGAGAAAGCAGACCTGTCGAGCAATACGGTACCATCGCCTGTTTCAGTTGCCGGAAAGGCTATCCTACAACACGTGACCGAGGGGCTTTTAATCGATTTTGACGATGGTCGCATCGACGAGGCCATCTGGCAAATGACCCATGCCACAGATGCAGGCTTCGAAGAGATTCTATGGAACGTTGTGGCCGACCATTCTTTTGAATTCAGCGAAGATATAGAAGTAGAGTTTACCCGCGATATTCTTGGTGGCTTGGCCGCTATAGTATCGGAACTCGAAGTGGCGGCTGGCAATGAGGTCGAAGCTCAATTGCTGGAAGACGTGTCCCTCACGCTTTGCAGCTATAAAGACAAAGCAGCGTTTACCGAAATGGTCGCGAATATTGGATTCATTCTACCAGAGCTTATTGAGCATGCCATATCTTTCCAGATCAACACCAATGAAATGCGAAATGTTGTTACAAAGCTCATCCATGACTTTCTAATGGGGGGGGTTATCCCTGATGTTGCTCGTACCATCTGCGATACAGAAGTGTGCCAGGAGCCATTTCCCGCGTCAGCGTTGGACATGGATGCTGCCGATGGAGCCTTGAGTGGGTTCGATCAAACTGGAGGCGCTGATCATGGCTGAGAATTCCGGTATTCAGTGGACCCACCACACCTTCAACCCTTGGATCGGCTGCACCAAAGTGAGCGCGGCATGTGACTTTTGTTATGCGGAAGCGTGGGACAAGAGGGGGCTGCACAAGTTGCCGCCCCGCTGGGGGCCACATGCTGCCCGTACGCGCACTAAGGACTGGTCGAAGCTACGACGTTGGCAAAAATCAGCTAAAGCCGAAGGGCGACGCTACCGTGTGTTCTGCGCGTCGCTGGCCGATGTCTTTGACAACCACAAATCGATCTTGCCTGAATGGCGCAGCGATCTTTGGGCTTTGATCCGTGAATGTCCTGATCTTGACTTCTTGATGTTAACCAAGCGCCCGCAAAACATCCTTCGCTATCTGCCAGGCGACTGGGGCGACGGTTATCAGAATGTTTGGTTGGGTGCGACGGTCGAGAGCCAAAAAGAGGCTGATCGGCTTGCTGCTTTGACCGATATCCCTGCAACTGTTCGGTTCTTGAGCATGGAACCCTTGATGGGCAACGTCGATTTAAGTGCATATATCGACAAGATTGACTGGGTGATCACCGGTGGGGAAAACGGTAAGAACTTTCGGCCAGTCGATCCTGATTGGTTCCGGTTCCTGCGCGATCAATGCGCGGCAGCGGATGTCCCATTCCTGTTCAAGCAATGGGAAGGCGCTAACCAAAGTGTCATTCATAGCAAGGGGCGAGAACTGGACGGTGTGGTTCACGACGCGTACCCTGAGCCGTTACTTGCAATGGCTTAGTTAGCGCCCTGCTACACCGCAGCCAAAGGGCTTGGCAGTGTTGGGGCGGCAGTTCAATTGGTGGCATCATTAGCTAGTCCTCGAACTCTGCCTCCAACATGAAGAAGTCTAAGCTTCGGTTGATCAAGTCACCTAGCGTGATGCCGTGCTGAAGGGCGAATATCTTCGCCTCCAGCAGGACGTCGGGGTCAATGTTTCGGATCGTTTTACGGTCATGTGACATTTGGAAATCTCCTCTCACATATTTAGGGCTGACAGAGATTTCGTGGCTGACTTGTGCGCGTTCAAGCTGACCTGACAAGCCCGGCAGGCTTGTCAGCTAAATACCAACATTGAAATCAACACAGGAGGCTTACCAATGAGTATTGGCCCCATCTCTCTCTTCGATCGCGTTGAGAACAACCGTCCCTCTGACTGCGAGGTCCTGGACTTCGATAGCTTCGTCGCAATCATGGAAGCGTATGCCGAGGAGGAATTTGAAAGCAAAGTCTGTGCGCCACTGATTTGTGCGACTGCGTTTAAGAATGGTCGCAGGAGCAAGGCAAGCGCCACCAAGTCAGGTCTGGTCGTGCTTGATATTGACGACCACCTCACCATCGAGGCCGTGACAGAAAATTTGAACGAGGCAGGCATATCCGCCTTGCTGTGCAGTACAGCTTCTCATCGTACCGACCACCATAAATTTCGTGTCTTCGTTCCACTATCAGAAGTCGCTGACTACGAGGATCATGTCTTGGTTTGGCATGTCATCAATCATGCTGTCGCCAACGGCAAAGCTGACCCATCCAAGATCGGATGCGAGTCAATGTTTTACGTCCCAGGCACCTATCCAAAGGCACCTGGAGTGTTCGAGCGATTTGATGGGGAGGTGATGTCCGCCTCCGAATGGATAGACCTAGTGGGGGAAAAGTCGGATGTGCTGACGCTGGCTGGTAAGCCGCCGAAACAGCTATCTCATTCGACACCACGCAACCGGTCGCGACAACACTCCACCCATTCGACTGTCTCAGATAGCGACCTCGATCTTTCGCGTTCGCGGCTGGTCACCGACAAAGCACTGGACAACTACCGTTGCCCGAGTGGGTCATATCATCACGCACGGTTCACCCTGTTGATGTCGATGGCAGGTCGCGCCCGTCTGTGTCGGATCAACGTATCCGCCAGTGAACTTCTTCTGCTGTTCAATCAAATCGATCTGGAAGACGGCGGACATTATCAAACCCCTAAACATCAGTTCGCATTGCTGGCTGAGGCCAAAAAGGCCATCTCAACCCCATAAGGAATTCATCATTATGAACACCCATCTAACTACCTTCAATGCTGACTTGACTGAATTGGAGGGGCCAAGACCCCGTGCAACGCTGTTCAAGCCTCGCAAAACCAAGCAAACACGGAAGGCCAAAAAATCCCGCGTATCAACCGATTATGATCCGTTCAAAGAGCTACGGGCGGTGCCAGAAGGTTACCAAAGACCCGAGCAAAGGTGCTGGGTGCCAAACGATGTGGCGAGACCAGTGCTGCGGTCGGAACTCAGCCCACTGTGGCGTGAGGATATTACGAAGATGGGGACGGGTGATCGTAAACATCGGTTCCTCGCCTCTGTTGTGGCTGTTGTAAACGGCGACTTCTTTGTTCGGCGAAGGAGCAATGGTCAATGGACAATCAAGAAGAAGGCTGCCGAGGTTAAAAACATTCTTTGGAACGAATGGGGCGGTGACCAAACCATGTTGAACATCCGTCGCGACACCATCGACACTTTCATGTCTCAAACGGCTTACGTCGTACTAGACGGTCTCGCCTACGTCCCAGGGGCTGGGTGTTTCGTCGAGTTCAACGGTAGGAAATGCTTGAACACCCATTATCAACCGCCGTTGGCGCACCCTGTTGATGCCGACATCAGCGATGATACGCGATTGTTGATCGAGATGATCGTCAAGAATCTGTTGGGCGAGACAGATGGCGAACTGCATGACTGGCTCGATGCCATCGAAGGCGAGAAGCCTTCCAGTATCAAGTGGATGTTTCACTATCTTGCCAGTCTGTACCAGCGGCCGGGGAAGGCACTTCCCGTGGCGCTATGGCTGATCGGGCCTGCACAAGGGGTCGGTAAGGGGTTGTTCACAAGTGGTTTGCAGATGCTGGTTGGCCGTGTGAACGCGAAGTCTGCAAGTGCTGAAGAGTTCAAAGGTGAGTGGACCGACTTCTTGACCGACGCATCGCTCTTCATCCTGGATGAAGTCGATTTCTCGTCCCGCAAGGAAGCCAATAGTAAACTCAAACGCCTGATCGGCAATGAAGTCATCTCCGCACGTAAACGGCACGTGGGTGAGTTCCAGTTGCCTGCTGTCGCCAATTTTGTCTTCACCACCAACAATGTGCGCCCTATCGCGTTGGATCGCGATGATCGGCGAAACACGTTTTTCGAAACCAATGGGGGCGCTGCTTCCAAAGACCGCGCCAAGCAGTTTTACCAACTGGGTCATGCTAGGCGTCAGAGTGCGTGGGCGGGGCTGGCGATGATCTTGAATATGATCAGTATCGATGACCGTGTTCTCGACCGCGCTTTCCAGACGGATATCAAAACTCGTATGGTCGAAGCTGGCCTCGATCCATTTGACGAATGGTTTCACAGTGAGAACATTCAGAACGCTTGGCAGGTGAACGAGTTCGCTCCCGGCGAGTGGATCAAAGGCCGTTATGTGTCTTGGGCTAAAGAAAACGCATATCGCGGATGCGCGACAAGTTCCTATGCTCAAACAAAGATCGATGAATTGGTGTCTGAAGGCTTCCTGTCCAAGCAGCAGCGCAAGTACCTGCGTGATGAAGGAAAGGTGCGTGGCTATGTCCGATATGATCCTTCGTCCAATGCAGACCATCCAAATGCAGCAGACTGCGAAGTTATTAAAGCGCGTCGTATTAGTGAGGGCCTCGCAAACACACGACGCAAGATTAAAGCTAACGAACAGCGGACCAAAGTTGCGAAATAATGGTACACACGATCTGCGGCTCTAGTTGTCGGTGGACCAAGCTCAGCAACTTCGTTGGTCCAGCGTCAAAACCTAACAAATCATTTAATTACAAGTGGTTGGGCTTGTTTATCTCATTTTGGGACCAGACCCATACTGAGATACTTCATAAATAGAGAGGAAAATAAGAAACCATGATAGCTTATTTCCTCCCATGTGGGGGGGAGCTGGGGAATGGTTGGTCTGACGGTAGTCCATGTTGATCCAACCGTTCAATTTGGTATCCACTTGCGGTGTACGCTGCCATGAAGGCGGCTAGGTTCGTCACACGTGGTACGCGGCGGATGCGGTCAGTATCGCGTTCCAGTTGCCGCTCAGCCTTGGTGAAGACCTTCGACATCTGGCCCATGCGACCAGCGAGGCCCGGTTCACCCTCGACGGTTATCCATGCTTGTTTAACATATGGCCAAAGCATTGCCTCATAAATGAAATCGCCGAGTGTCATGCGTTCTTCGTTTCCCCAAATCATCGGCAACTGACCTAAGAAACCAAGAAGATCAGCGTCTGCGATCTCTAAGAAGAATGACTCTGCTTCGAGTGCTGCGTCATTGTCTGTTGTGTTCACCTGATACCATGCCATGCTTTTTGCCCTTCTAAGTTAACTCATATGGCTATTTACCGTTTGGATTGAGACCAGAGGGTCAGGAACGGCTCGATATCAAAGCAGTGGCGTACGCGACGGATTGCACCAAACGACGAAACTGGCCACGATATCGTTAAGCTTGGTATTGGCGGTTAACCTCGCTTGGTAATGGTGCCGAACATCCAGCACTGGTTTCCCCGCGCCGCGTCGTACTGCATTCCGAATCCACAGCCGCTCTAATATCCGTTGCTTCTGTGCAGCCGAAGGCCCCTGATCGGCACCGTTCATTGAGTTCTTTCGTTACGAACGGTCAAATTTGCAATGCTCAAGGCTGTGCAGCGGCGCAAACCTGAGACCACCAAACTTTTCCATACAATCATGTGTGTTGGTCCCCATTCTTTCAGTGTGTCATGAAACTTTGCTCACCAACGAAAGAAACCATGAGTTGCTTTTACTAAGGTCTACAAGACCAGGAACAAGTGTGTTCTTGTCGCCCTAGGCGGGTATTATACCCGTCACGCCAACGGCGGATCATCGCACTGATTTACAGGGAGCAGCACGTGAACGCTGTTGAAATTGAACAGGCCATCAGTGAGTTGGCTGACCAGCCATATGACGCTGCCGAGTTCCCGTTCGCGTTCTTGGAGTGCTTCGACAACAGCGATGCGCGGTCCAAGAAACTGCGCAAGGGCACGTCAAATAAATCTGACATCGATGGGGTTCTTCAGGTCGGGAACATCCACATCAAGACATGTGATGTGGGTCTCGTTCCTGAAACGTTGACGGCACTGAAGGACAGCAAAGCGACTCAGACCAAACGAAACAAAGTGCGGTTCGTTCTGGTCACGGATGGTGAGCATTTCGAGGCTGAAGACCTCGTATCAGGCGATATCGTCTCCTGCGCCTACGACGACTTCCCCAACCACTTCGTCTTCTTCTGGCCGCTGGCTGGGCTGAGCAAGACCAAGCAACTCAGCGAGTCTGAGTTCGACGTACGGGCCACCCTGCGGCTGAACAAACTCTACGTCACGCTGCGGGCTGATAACCCAGAATGGGGAACCCCTGAACGTCGCCATGAGATGAACCATTTCATGGCCCGTCTGATCTTCCTGTTTTTCGCTGAAGATACCGACATCCTCAACGGTGATGACCTCTTCACCGATACTGTCGAAAAGATGGCTAGTCGCGATGGGTCGAACACGCATGAGGTGATCAGTGAACTCTTCCGTGCGATGAACACACCAATCAAGGACCGTGCAGCCGCAGACCTGCCGCGATGGGCTGATGCATTTCCCTACGTGAACGGTGGGCTGTTCTCGGGCAACACAGAGGTGCCGCGCTTCTCGCTTATCGCGCAACGCTACCTCATCAAGATCGGCAACCTGAATTGGCAGCGGATCAACCCCGATATCTTCGGGTCCATGATCCAAGCTGTGGCCGACGATGAAGAACGGTCCAAGCTGGGGATGCACTACACCTCGGTACCGAATATCCTGAAGGTGCTGAACCCACTGTTCCTCGATGACCTAAACGAGCATCTGGACCGCGCCGGTGAAAGCCCGCAAAAACTGATTAACCTGCGCAAACGGATGTCCAATATCCGCGTCTTCGATCCGGCCTGCGGATCGGGCAACTTCCTCGTCATTGCCTACAAACAGATGCGAGAGATCGAGGCCAAGATCAACGAACGACGCGGAGAGGCCGACCGGGCGTCTGACATCAGTATCCAGAACTTTCGTGGGATCGAACTGCGGGATTTCTCAGCCGAGATCGCCCGTCTGGCCCTGATCATCGCAGAGTATCAATGTGATGTGCTGTACCGTGGTCCCAAGGTGGCACGGGACACATTTCTACCGTTGGATGCGCAGAACTGGATCACACAAGGCAACGCCCTGCGGCTGGACTGGCTTACAGTCTGTCCGCCGACCGACAAATCGGTGAGGCCGAGGTCTGATGATCTTCTTGATGCTTTGGAGGAGCGAACCGCCATCGACTTCGAGAACGAAGGGGGCGAGACGTATATTTGTGGGAACCCGCCATATCTGGGGTCAAGAGAGCAATCGACCGAACAAAAGGAAGACCTTGGGCGTATCTTTGACGGGCGAGTCAACGCTTGGAAGTCGCTGGACTATGTCGCGGGTTGGTTCATGAAAGCAGCAGACTATGCGTTGCACACGCCAACCGTCAGTGCCTTTGTAACGACCAATTCGATCTGTCAGGGGCAACAGGTGCCCATACTCTGGCCTTCTCTATTCAGGGATGGTCATGAGATTACTTTCGCCCATACGTCATTTAAATGGGCCAACCTCGCAAGCCACAATGCGGGTGTCACGGTTGCGATTGTCGCAATCACGAATGTTGCGGGGCGGGAAAAGAAGCTATTTTCGTTGGATGGAAACGGGGAAACAATTTCACGCAATGCGGCCAATATAAACGCTTATCTTGCTCCCGCTGATGATATGATCGTACAGAAACGAACCAAACCACTCAGTTCGGTTTCGCAAATGAACTATGGAAATTACCCTGGGGATGGTAACTACCTGACGCTTTACGGGCAGGAACGGGATGCGATGATAGCCGCCCACCCTGAAATCAAACATCTCATTCGGCCCGTCTTTGGGGCGCAAGAGTTCATAAAGGGTGTATCTCGTTTTTGTTTCTGGATCGATGACGATCAACTTGAAACAGCAATAGGGGTCCCCAGTGTTGCAGAGCGAGTAGAGGCGGTTAAGCAGACGCGGCTGAAAAGCCGAGATAAGTCTTTAAACAAGCTGGCGGCAAGACCGCATCAATACCGCGACAGAAATGTTGCGAAAGACCATTTCATAATCGCTCCAACGGTCTCGTCTGAGCAGAGAGACTATCTGCCTGTGGATTTCAAACTTTCAGACGCGGTCACAACCAATCAAGCCTTCGCCCTCTATGACGCTCCGCTCTGGAACATGGCCCTCATCGCCTCCCGCATCCATCTTGTCTGGATCGCCACAGTCTGCGGCAAGATGAAGACCGACTACCGCTACTCCAATACCCTCGGCTGGAACACCTTCCCCGTCCCCAAACTCACCGAAAAAAACAAGGCCGACCTGACCCGCTGTGCTGAGGATATCCTTCTGGCCCGCGAGGCGCATTTCCCCGCGACCATCGCCGACCTCTACAAACCCGACGCCATGCCCGAAAACCTCCGCGCCGCCCACGACCGCAATGATGAGGTGCTGGAGCGCATCTATATCGGCAGACGGTTCCGCAACGACACCGAACGGCTGGAAAAGCTGTTTGAGATGTACACAAAGATGACCACGAAGGTACCAGTATGACCGCCATTTTCCACATGTGGGAACCTCGACGAGAAAGCATGATCGCCGAGCACCAGTTCTACGTCTCAGAGGGTAAAAAGCGACTGACGAATCAGTTCTCCAACAAAGCCAAGCTCGAACAAGAGGCCAAAGCATTAAGCGATGCATGGCTGGAAGATGCGGGCAAACACTTCGACCCAGATCGACATGACGAGGGTTCGTTTTATGATCAGGCACAGGATAAAGGTATTCAACACTTTGAGGCGTTGGATGAACTTGGCAACTCTGTGCGTTTGGCTTTGATTTCCGGGATGTACCATTTGTGGGAAAGGTCACTTCGAGAGTGGCTCACGTCAAATGACGGTGTTGGATATTTTCGGGTGGGTGACGAATTGCCGAAGGCAATTTGGACGTCCGATTTTGCTAAGGCATTAGAACTCTTCGAATGCGTTAATCTCTTTCAAGGCGTTTGCCCTATAAGGGATCGATTGAATGACTGTCGCATGGTGGTGAACACATACAAACATGGTGCTGGGCCAAGTGCAGACGACCTGAAGAGTAAACGGCCTGAGCTATTCGATCAGTATGGATGGCGATCAAGCTCAAGTTTGGCGTCATATGGAGCCTTCGCCGACTACTCCGATCTCTACGTGGAAGATTCGCTTATTGACGAGTTTGCGACAGCGATAGAGGAGTTTTGGAAAGCTATTCCCGAATACATCACTGAGGGTCAATTTCAGCCTATACCGAATTGGTTCTCGAAGGCTCACAACAAAGACCTCAAAGGAGCGTCAAGTGGACCGTAGGCTCAAATCAATCCCTTCAGTCTCGGTCACCTACGCCCAGCATGGTGCGTCCTCCAGTTCCAATCAATACGGGATGCTGGCGCTGAAGGAGCGGGACGGTGAACGGCAGCCGGCGCGGTATCAATTGTCGTGCAAAGCGTATTTACGGGTCATCGAACGGCTGGAAAAGCTGTTCGAGATGTACGCGAAGATGACCAGCGAGGTGCCGGTATGACTCTCGCGGAAGAGGACGAAGGACTTCATCAGCAACTTGAGATGCTGTTTGTAAACAACCCAGATTTTGATCGGCTGTCGCAGTCGCTGAACCGCTTCAACCCAATACGCGTAATGAAGATGGAGTTTATAGAAATACGCCACTCGGCAATCTTGGCGTGGCTGCTGGACCCAGGTGAAACGCACGGTTTGGGGGATGTTTTCCTAAAGTCATTTTTGGCGGAAGCTTTTCGTGGAACTATGACAGGTCCAAGCGCAATCGAAATTACGCAAAGCGACTTGCGCGATGCCGAGGTCCAGCGCGAAAAGAAAAACATGGACCTGTTCATTGTCACTCCCAACAAAGGTTGGGCGTTCGTGATCGAGAATAAAGTTTCTTCCAAGCAGCATAGCGGACAGCTTGATCGATATATCAGTAACGCAAAGAAGATCGCCAAATCGCAAGGCAATAGCCTCAAAGTGCATGGGGTCTTTTTGACCTTGGATGAAGAAAGTCTAAGCGACACAGATCAAGTTAACTACACTTCGTTGCGCTATTACCAACTGTGCACGATTTTGGGCGATCTATTGCGCGGCCCAGCCCTGACAATAGATGACGAAGCACGGCGATTCATCGAATACTATCACGAAATCATTGAGGACTTATGTGGGATGAGCAAGAGCACGCATGACATGAAAGACCTTGCGGTCCAATTGTTTCGGACCCATCAAACAGCCTTAGAATTCATCATGGAACATGGCAGTGTAAATGCATTCAGCGCGGCATGTGACATGCACTTTGGGTCAGACCGAAAGAAGGGCCACGCCGTCAAGACTGGACAGATTTATGGTGGATCGAGTCCAACGAGATTCAATTATATCCCAGAGGCGTGGCAATCCCTTTTGGAGCAATCGGATTTGAATAAGGGGTGCGAGAATTGGCACATGGGTTATGCGCTCGGTTGCTGGTTCGATTTGCGAAGAACTACGGATAGTGTGAAAGGTAAACTCTTCCTGAATTTTGAGGTTGGACCAGTTGCCGATCATCAACAGAGGCTGCACCTGATATACGCCCTGTCCGAAGTTGGTAGTCCTGTCAAATTCTCAAAAGTGGCCGAGAGGAAGGACACAAAGTATTCAAGGTTTCTCAGCGGGAATAGCAAAGAGATCGCGGACATTGGTGACCCCGAGTTAATCGATGGGGCGATTGGTGGTCTGATCAGCAAATTCTCAAAAACTACAGATAGTGTGACTAAAGCACTATTGGCGCTCAAGGCGGATGAAAGGGAAGCTGAATGACCAAATCAATCCCCTCAGTCTCCGTCACTTACGCCCAGAACGGTGCATCCACCTCCTCCAACGAATATGGGATGCGGGCGATGCAGGAGCGGGCCTATGAACGGCGCGGTGAACAGTACCTGTTGATCAAGTCCCCGCCGGCTTCGGGGAAGTCTCGGGCGCTGATGTTTATCGCCTTAGACAAGCTAGAGAACCAAGGACTGAAGCAGGCCATCGTAGTGGTTCCCGAGAAATCAATCGGGTCGAGCTTCAACGACGAACCATTGGCCAAGTACGGTTTCTGGGCGGATTGGACCGTGGTTCCGAAATGGAACCTATGCAACGTACCTGGCGGTGATGATGGCAAGGTTGGTGCGGTTGGTAGGTTCCTTGAGGGCGATGACCGCATTCTTGTTTGCACCCACGCCACTTTCCGATTCGCAGTCGAAAAATTTGGCATAGAGGCATTCGATGACCGTCTGATCGCCGTCGATGAATTCCACCATGTGAGCGCCAATCCTGACAACAAACTTGGAGCGCATCTGGGCCGATTGATAGCCCGTGATCAGGTGCATGTCGTTGCGATGACAGGCAGCTACTTCCGTGGCGATGCAGAGGCTGTGCTGTCTCCTGCCGATGAGTCCAAGTTCGATACGGTTACATACACCTACTATGAACAGTTGAACGGTTACGAACACCTGAAGACACTCGATATCGGATATTTTTTCTACACAGGCTCCTACGCAGATGAACTGCTTTCAGTTCTAGACCCGAACGAAAAGACTATCCTGCACATCCCGAACGTGAACGCACGAGAGAGTACCGGTGATAAGCACAAAGAGGTCGATCACATCATTGACGCTCTAGGCGAGTATGTGGAAACCGACCCGACGACGGGCTTCCATCTGGTGAAAACCCCCGAAGGCCGTATGATCAAGATCGCCGATCTGGTCGAGGATGATCCCAGCAAACGCGAACGTGTCTCCACCGCGCTGAAGGACCCCAAGCAGAAGAACAACCGCGATCATGTGGACCTCATCATCGCGCTTGGTATGGCCAAGGAAGGTTTTGACTGGATTTGGTGCGAACATGCCCTGACTGTCGGGTACCGTGCCAGCCTGACAGAGATCGTCCAGATCATTGGTCGTGCCACGCGTGACGCAGTGGGTAAAACTCGTTCACGTTTCACCAACTTGATCGCTGAACCCGACGCATCGGAAGGGGCAGTGACCGAAGCAATCAACGACACGCTCAAAGCTATTGCCGCCAGTCTGTTGATGGAGCAGGTCCTCGCCCCACGTTTTAACTTCACGCCGAAAACAACCACGTCCACAGAGGAGCCGGGATTTGAGTATGGCGAAGGCGGGTATGATCCCACCAAGACCAATGTCGGCTTCAATGAAGAAACCGGTCAGTTCCAGATCGAAATTAAAGGTCTTACCAAACCAAAGACCAAAGAGGCCGAACGGATATGTCAGGAAGACCTGAATGAAGTGATCACCGCATTCGTACAGGACAAGCCCGTGATTGAACGGGGTCTCTTCGACGAGGAATTGGTCCCTGAAGAACTAACTGTCGTTCGCATGGGGAAGATCATCAAAGATCGGTATCCAGAATTGGAGGAAGGCGATATTGAGGCTGTACGTCAACGCGCTGTCGCCGCGATGAACCTGACCCAGCAGGCCAAGAAAGCTGTTCTTGAAGACGATGATGATCGAGAGCCAACTGCCAACACCGCGCTGATCGACGGGGTTCGTAAGTTCGCCATGGACGTGCGCGATCTTGATATTGATCTGATTGATGCAATCAACCCATTTAACGAAGCATACTCGATCCTCTCAAAGTCGATGGACGCTGAACGGCTGAAACAGGTTCAGGCTGTCATCACGTCTAAGCGGACCCAGATCAGTCCTGATGAAGCGGTGACTTGGGCGAAACGGGCCAGCCGCTTCAAGAAAGAAAACGGACGCGCACCATCGATGACTGCCCCTGACCCATATGAAAAGCTAATGGCCGAGGGTGCCACTGCGTTTATGCGCTTCCGCAAGGAGGGTCGCTATGAGTGACAACCTTGATGCCCTTGCTGGTGATCTTGCCGAATTCGATGTTGAGGAGAAACCCGTAAGTCGATCACCCATCGAAGAACGGGTCATCGCGGGATTTGAAGACATTCAGCGGTTCACAGAACGTGAGGGACATCCGCCCCGTCATGGTGAAGATCGTGATGTATTTGAGAGGCTCTATGCAGTGCGCCTGAAGCGCCTCGCTGCGTCTGCCGACTATGTGGCCATCTTGAAGCTACTTGACCACCAGGGGCTGCTCCAGGGGGCGACAGGTGTAACTGACATGGATGATGACGTCGATCTTGATGCGTTGGCCGCTGATTTGGAGGGTCTGGACGACGTGGCGAGTGATATCACTGAGCTTCGCCATGTTCGCCCCGTCGCGGAGAAACGGGCAGCAGAGGAAATCGCGAACCGAGAGACCTGCGCGGATTTCAATAAGTTCAAGCCGTTGTTCGAGAAGGTCCAAGCTGATCTTGACGCTGGGCTCAGAATAACGAGGCCACCCGAAACCAGTGCTGAAATTGAGGCTGGTCGATTCTACATCCTATCTGGTCAAAAGGCATACGTTGCTGAAGTCGGGGAGCGTTTCAAGCAAGAGTATGATCAATGGGACGCCAGACTACGGGTCGTGTTCGATAATGGTACCGAGAGCAATCTGTTGATGCGTTCGCTGCATAGAGCAATGAGTAAGGACAAATCTGGCCGAACCATCAGTGACCCCGTTGCAGGCCCCTTATTCACCGACGCCTCCACTGAAGGGGATGAGGCCAGCGGTACCATTTACGTTCTTCGCAGCAGGTCGGACCTGCCGATTGTGGCTGAGAACCGTGACCTACTGCACAAGATTGGTGTCACGGGCGGGAACGTGCAGCGCCGGATCACCAACGCAAAGCTCGATCCGACGTTCCTGATGGCAGACGTGGAGATCGTCACGACTTACGAGCTATACAACATCAATCGGGTGAAACTGGAAAATCTCTTGCATCGCATCTTTGAACGAGCACGTTTGGATATTGAGATTAAAGACCGTTTTGGTCATCCAGTCGTGCCCCGTGAGTGGTTCCTCGTGCCGGTGTTTGCCATCGATGAAGCAGTGGAACGGATTAGAAATGGGTCAATCAAGGGGCTGGCCTACGATCCGAGTACGGCAAAACTGACGTAGATACCGTGACGCTTTTGCGCATTCGGGATGAATTTTTTCTATCGTGCTCGATCAACGCGATCCATGAAGTTCAGCAAGTCCTGCGTGGACGCGTCTCCGTCGAGCAGTTGGTAGCAGTCAGGATCAGAAACTCGTTTTTGAGCAATCTTCCTAACTGATTCTGGGAAGGTTTCCCCTGCCTGCATTGCCACAGCACTATTGGCGACGCCAAAGAATGTATGGACAAATTCCAAGAACTTTCCTGAGTGGATAGTCTTGAATGTATTCACCTGCGCTTTGTCACCGTGGGTGTTGTGTTCTTCAAAGAAGGCTCCCAAAGCGAATACTGCGTAAAACATCGAGTAAGCGCCGGGTTTCCCGGCAGATGTGAGACTCATCTTATATTTGAAGTGATCTCGAATATTCGTCAATTCTTCAACCGAGCTAAGAAGCTTTAGCCTCGCCAAAGTCACCTTCTCCGCTAGTGATTTCGCTTCGGCAAATTCGATATCCTCAATATTAAGTTCTTTAATACCCATAAGGCCCCGATCCTGTGCAACTCGCTCATCGCGAAATTCGTCGTTCAGTTTTCGGTGTGCTGTTTTCTCCATTGTAGAAATCACAGCGTCGAGTGCTTGGTAAACTGGGCGAGGAGCCACATGAAAGTCGATTGAACGATTTAGTGCTTCGTATCGCAACCATGTTGTATTTACGAATTCAAGCAATTGGGCCTTCAAATCGTCATCAGGCTCTTGGAGCAGACAGTCTGCCATTCGATCAATCTCTTTTGCAATCTGTCGGTTGGGAGCACGATTATTGCTGCGAAGCGAGAACCCGACTTGTTCCAAATATGCTCCAAAATCTGATGGAACGTTGCGTGAGAGATTCTTCTGCATGTCTGGTGCAACTTCGAACAAGTCATTGTCGGGCATTGTTATCTCCTCTTCAGCCGTGCTGAGGCGCAAATTAGTCGAAAAACCCGCAATTTCAGCCGCAAGTCAGATGTGAGTCCACCCTGTATGGATAGTCGTGAACCATCCACAGCGAAACGAAAATAATTGAAAGGACTCACATGAACCCAACCAAAGAACATAGCGACCCGAATTTGGAGGCATCCACTGAACTGACCATCGCCATTCTCCAAGCGACGGTTGGTTTGACTGAAGCGGCCCAGTCTTTGTCTGCTTTGGCGCAGAAGAAAGACCGCGCACAGAAGCCCGCATTCTTCCGACGTGGCCTCAATCGAACCGAGGCGGCAGACTACATTGGGGTCAGCACCACTAAGTTTGGTCAGCTTGTTCAAGAGAAACGCATGCCAAAGCCCAAGCAGATCGATGGCCGATACGTTTGGGATGTTTATGCACTGGATTCGGCTTTTGACGCATTGGACCCGTCGAAGGTTGCGTCCGCCTCTGAAAATCCATGGAACTGAGGGAGGCAATATAGATGAAAACCAACCTCAAGTTCATCGTTCGAGACCAAGATCGACATGGCAACACGCGGCTCTATTTCCGTCGCGACGGTAAGAAGATCAGGCTACGTGGACCGGAAGGATCAGCAGATTTCCTCGACGATTACCGGCAAGCTTTGATGGGTGAGCCAACGAAGCCAACGGTGCAGTCAGGGTCCCATGTGATCGTCTCGGGGAGTTTTCGGGAACTTTGTGTGGCGTACTTCCAATCATCGGACTTCAGGTCCCTAGCACCTCGGGGTCAGAGAGTACGTCGTGGGATTTTGGAGCGGTTCTGCCTGAACCAGAATGACGGGGATAAGCCCTATGCAGCATTGCAGCCCAAACATTTACGGATGCGGCGCGATGCCATGATGGATCGGCCAGAGGCCGCGAACAATATGCTGAAGGCTGTGCGGCAGGTGTACAAGTTTGCCATGGCCTATGAGGATTTCGAACATAACCCTGCCATTGGGGTCTCTTACTTTCCCGGCAATCCCGATGGCTTTCATGCATGGTCACCGGAGGAGGTGGCTCAATTTGAGCGTCACCACCAGATTGGAACCAAAGCGCGACTGGCGATGGCACTTGCGCTCTTCACTGGGCAACGTCGGGCTGACCTTGTCGAACTTGGCCCCTCGAAACTCAAGGTCGTTAATGGACAAGAGTGGCTGGCGTTCACGCAGGTGAAGAACCGTAAAAAGAAACCGGTGCATCTCGAAATTCCACTTATCCCTGAACTTCGCGAGGTCGTCGATGCCACGCAGACTGGTAAGTGCACGTTCCTTGTTACGCAGTTCGGCAAGCCATTCACCTCGAACGGTTTCGGAAACAAGTTCCGTGAATGGTGCAATGAAGCAGGATTGCCTCATTGTTCCGCACACGGACTTCGGAAAGCGGCAGCGTCCCGCCTCGCTGAACTTGGCTGCACAGAACAAGAGATCATGTCGATCACCGGTCACAAGACGTCGAAAGAGATTGCGCGGTATACGAAAGCTGCTCGTCAGAAAACGAGGGCCGAGAGTGCTTTGGCCAAGATGTCGAAATCCATTCGGTCTTAACCAAAACCCTTCGTCACAGAAACTCTTGGCCTCGGCATTCATGATGCTGGGGCCATTTTCGTTTCGGAATCAGTCTTCTTTGAAATTGTCGAGATTGTCCCACTTTGAGTGAAAAGTCAGAAAAGTGGGACACTTCTCATCCGTAACGCTTTGAAATATATATATTTTATGGATGAAGTGGTGCCCAGGAGAGGACTCGAACCTCCACGTCCATACAGACACCAGCACCTGAAGCTGGCGCGTCTACCAATTCCGCCACCTGGGCAGGTCACGTAAGTGCGGGATTTACGCGCGGTTTGTGGGG
>Ga0316204_10003297_pt1 | contig 32888 bp, 28 predicted proteins | sample 6monrhotite_MG_2_FD_205661 | JGI IMG/M metagenome (GOLD analysis project Ga0316204, IMG submission 205661) | Microbial mat bacterial communities from mineral coupon in-situ incubated in ocean water Damariscotta River, Maine, United States -... | ecosystem: Environmental > Aquatic > Marine >... | reverse complement strand
TCAATTCTCATGCCTGATTTTTAGGAGGGCTCGATGCCCGCTACCCGATACGATGTCATTGGCATCGGTAACGCCATTGTCGATGTTCTGGTGCATACCAGTGAAGAGTTTCTGAATTCGGAAGGTTTGATCAAGGGGGCAATGAGTCTGGTTGATGCCGAGCGCTCGGCGGACCTGTACTCCAAATGCGGACCCGCTATAGAGTGTTCTGGCGGCTCTGCCGCCAACACCATCGCCGCTCTCGCGTCGCTTGGCAGTACGTCGGCCTACATCGGCAAGGTCCGTGACGATCAGTTGGGCACGGTTTTTGGCCACGACATCCGTGCCCTAGGCATTGATTTCGACACGGTCCCGGCCACCGACGGTCCGGCGACGGCAACCTGCTTGGTGCTGGTCACCGACGACGCCGAACGAACCATGCAAACCTATCTTGGCGCCTGTGTCGGGCTTGGTCCTGAGGATATTAATGAAGACGCTATATCCGCAGCGGAAGTCACCTATATGGAGGGTTACCTATGGGACCCGGAAGCCGCCAAGGAAGCCTTTCTGAAAGCTGCCAAGATCGCTCATCGCCATGATCGCCAGGTTTCACTCAGCTTGTCCGACCCGTTCTGCGTTGACCGGCACCGTGATGAATTCCGTGATCTCGTGAAGAACCATGTAGACATTCTGTTCGCCAACGAAGAAGAGATCATGTCGCTCTATCAGGTGGAAAATTTCGATACCGCCCTGCAGGCTGTGCGTCAGGACTGCAAAATTGCCGCGCTGACTCGCAGCGAAAAAGGATCCGTCATTGTCGCCGGAGAAGAGGTGCACGTTGTTGATGCTGAACCGGTTGATAAGGTCGTCGACACCACCGGTGCCGGCGACGCCTATGCGGCGGGTTTTTTGCACGGCCTGACCAAGGGCCACGATTTAGCAGTCGCGGCGCGGATGGGGGGCATTGCATCGGCAGAAGTGATCGCCCACATCGGCGCCCGACCGGAAATATCGCTTGCCGACCTGCTTAGCCAACGTCTCGGCTAGTACCGGCACTCTCTTTATTAATCGATTTAAAAAGTTAGGTTAAAGCATTGATCTCTCAGGCCCCCGAACTTCGCAACATCGCCATCATCGCCCACGTTGATCACGGCAAAACGACACTGGTTGATGAATTGCTGACGCAAAGCGGCACGTTCCGCGAGAACGAGCGCGTCGCAGAGCGCGCTATGGATTCCAACGAACTGGAACGTGAGCGCGGCATTACCATCCTTGCCAAATGCACATCCGTTCCCTGGGGTGATGTCCGCATCAATATCGTCGACACGCCGGGCCACGCGGATTTCGGCGGCGAGGTTGAGCGAATTCTGAGCATGGTCGATGGCGTGCTTTTACTGGTCGACGCATCCGAAGGACCCATGCCGCAAACCAAGTTCGTGACGGCCAAGGCGCTGGCACTGGGCCTCAAGCCGATCATCGTCATCAACAAGGTCGACAAACCCGAAGAGCGCTCTTTTGAGGTTCAGGATGAAGTGTTTGACTTGTTCGCGGCCCTCGATGCGTCGGACGAGCAGCTGGATTTCCAGACCATATTCGCCTCGGCTAAAAATGGCTGGGCCGGGGTGACACCGGATGATCGGGATAACGGCATGTCGATCATCTTCGATAAAATCATCGAGCATGTCCCGGGACCCGAGGGCGATCGCGAGGTCCCCTTTGACATGCTGGTGACGACGCTGGAAGTGGACCCGTTCCTCGGTCGCATCCTGACGGGGCGTATCCATTCCGGCTCGATTTCACCGAACACCTCAATTCACGCCCTTAATCGTGAGGGGGCGGTGGTCGATACGGGTCGGGTTTCAAAGCTGTTGTCGTTCAGGGGTCTGAACCGCACACCAATTGACAAAGCTGCCGCCGGTGACATTGTTGCCATCGCCGGATTGTCGAAGGCAACGGTGGCCGACACGCTTTGCGCGGTTGAGGTCAGTGAACCAATAGCGTCTCAGCCGGTCGATCCGCCGACCTTGGCGATGACGTTCTCGATTAATGATTCACCGCTGGCAGGAAAAGAGGGCTCGAAGGTTACGTCGCGTGTCATCCGGGACCGGCTGCTCAGTGAATCGGAAGGCAACGTTGCCATCCGGGTAACGGAAACCGACCAGAAAGATGCGTTTGAGGTGGCCGGTCGCGGAGAGCTTCAACTGGGTGTGTTGATTGAGCAGATGCGACGTGAAGGTTTTGAGCTATCGATCAGTCGTCCACGCGTGCTGTTCCGTGAAAACCCGGAAACCGGGCAACGCGAAGAGCCCATGGAAGAAGTGCAGATCGATGTTGATGAGGAATTTTCAGGCATCGTCGTTGAGGCCCTGAATCTGCGCAAGGGCCGGATGGTGGAAATGCGTCCGTCGGGCGGCGGCAAGGTTCGCCTTACTTTCATTGCCCCGGCGCGAGGACTGATCGGATATTACGGGGAATTCCTCACCGAAACACGCGGCACCGGCATCATGAGCAGGGTCTTTCACTCCTACGCCGATCACCAGGGGGCCATTGCGGGCCGTCGCAACGGCGTGCTGATCTCCAATTCGGCAGGCAAAAGTGTGGCCTATGGCCTGGCCGGCCTCGAGGGCCGCGGGCCGCTGTTTATCGGCTCCGGCGTTCAGGTCTATGACGGTATGATCATTGGCGAACATGCACGCGGCAATGACCTTGAGGTCAATCCGATGAAGGCCAAGCAGCTGACCAACGTTCGCGCATCAGGCACGGATGATGCAATCCGCCTGACGCCGCCCCGGCGCATCTCGCTGGAACAGGCTATTGCCTACATTAGTGATGATGAGCTGGTGGAGGTCACGCCGGAAAATCTGCGGCTGCGCAAACGCTACCTTGATACCCATGCCCGTAAAAAGGCCATGCGGGCCGCATCAAAGGATAACGCCTGAGGGACCCGGCAAGGATTCCCTTTGCCGCCAATCTGCACTAGTCTCTCGCCATGAGTGATTCGTTCAAACACCTGCTGCCGCGCCCGACCTTTAAAACCAATGGGTTCTGGCGGGCCCTTCCGGCGGGCATGCGTCGGCGCTGGTGGTGGTTTCGGCCCTTCGATCTGGTTGCACGGGTTTGGCCGCTGTTTAAATCTCGACGGGGTCTGGCCGTGGTCCGGATGGACGGCATCGGTGATATGGTGCTGTTTCGAAATGCGCTTGATCATTACGCCGAAGCTTTTGGGGTCGACAACGGCGACATCACCGTCATTGGCTGCGAAAGCTGGAGCGGGCTGGCACCGGAAATTTTCAAAGGCTATCGCGTCCTTGCCATCAATGAACACGCCTATGCTAAAAAACCTTTCTATCGGTTCTCGATCAATCTGAAAGTCCGTCGACTGGCACCAAAGACCGTCGTTTCAGATGCCTATTTTCGCCGCGCCCTGATGGCAGACAGTCTGGTCTGGATGATGGCGCCAGCGCGGTCACTTGTTTCTTATCCCTATATCAATGAGCCAACCCGGTCGGAATACTCCTACTATCTGAGCACAGTCGACGAGGTCGTCGATACGGGCCCCTACCCGACCCATGAACTTATACGGCACGCCCGGTTTGTGTCGCATTTTGCCGGCGGGAACATTGCACCGGAAGTGCCTCGGTTGTCGTGGCCGGACCGTTCTGAAAAACTGATTATCGACGGGCGGTATGTCGTGCTCAATCCGGGCAGCAATGAATACGGTCGACGCTGGCCGCTTGAAAACTATATGGCGCTGGCTTCGTGGGTTGCAGCGCAAGGCCTGAAGGCGGTGTTTGTTGGCAAGGCCGATGAAAGCGCCAAAGGCGATGCTGTCGGGGAGTTGGCCGACGGGGAAACGATTATCGACCTGACCGGAAAAACCAGCGTGCCGGAGCTTCTGGACATAATGAAACAGGCGGCTCTTGTTGTTAGCAATGATACGGGTCCTGCGCATCTGGCGATTGGTCTGGGGGCGGCGACCGTGGTCATTATCGGCGGCGGCCATTTTGGCAGTTTCGTGCCTTACCCCAAAGAGGTGACGCCCGCCAATGTGCGTTTCGTTTATGAAAAAATGGCCTGTTACCACTGTTTTTGGCGCTGTCACAAACGCCAGGACAAACTTCAGTCCTTCCCTTGCGTCGCCGCCGTCAACGAACAGACCGTTCAGGACGCTTGCCGGTCCGTATTGCCGGAACTCGTGGGGCCCGCACCGTGACTGAGGATGTGATGCTGCGAAAGTCCTGGTCCGCGACATTTCGCGCTTTCGCTGATCGCAGGGTCATCGCGCTTCTGTTTCTTGGGTTTTCCGCAGGCGTTCCCATTCTGCTGGTGTTCAGTACCCTGTCGGTTTGGCTGCGCGATGCCGAGGTCAGCCGGGCGACCATCGGGTTTTTCAGCTGGGCCGCCCTGGGGTATGCCTTCAAATTTGTCTGGGCACCGATTATTGATAAGTTACCCGTGCCGGTGCTGGCGCGTGCTATAGGGCGTCGGCGATCCTGGTTGCTGGTCTCGCAATTCGCCATCATGCTGTCGCTGGTTCTTATGGCCTTGAATGACCCTCAGCACTCCTTGGCGCTGATGGCTGGTTTTGCGGTTTTGCTGGGATTTTCTTCGGCCACTCAGGACGTCGTAATCGATGCGTATCGAATTGAGGCGGCAACAAAGGATCTGCAGGGCCTGATGTCGGCCGCCTATATCGCCGGATACAGGGTCGGCATGCTGGTCGCCGGTGCCGGAGCGCTGGAAATTGCCGGATTTTTCGAGAGCGGAACCGGCTACGATTTTCAGGCCTGGTCCAAAACTTACCTGGCCATGGCCGGCGTCATGCTGATTGGTGTTGCCACCACCGTTGTCATATCCGAGCCCGATGTGTCCGCCCCCGAAGATGAAAATCTGAAAAGCCGCCGTGATTTTGCCCGGTTCCTGGCGGGTTTCCTGATCGCTGTTGGTGCCTTTGTCTTGGTGTTTCTGGTCTCCTCGGGGTTTGCATCAGATATAAAGATGGCGTTGGTTGAAACCCATGGCATGGTCAAGGGATTGGCGAGCTTCATCGTCGAAACGGCCCGGCTTGCCGCCGCGGTTACCGCTGCTGTTGCCACCGCCGTTGCGCTGATTGGGCTGGGTATGGTTCCCCGTCGACTGGTCGCCGAAGCCTACCTGGCGCCGTTTCGAGATTTTTTTCATCGTTATGGCCGGACGGCGTTGCTCATCCTGGCCCTCATTGCGACGTACCGAATCGCCGATGTGGTCATGGGGGTTATGGCCAATGTGTTCTACGTTGATCTCGGGTTTTCCAAGCAGGAAATCGGCCGCATCACTAAAGGTTTCGGCCTGATCATGACCATCATTGGCGGATTTGTCGGCGGTGCCTTTACCATCCGCTATGGCGTCATGCGAACCCTGTTTCTGGGGGCCGTGCTGGCGGCGGCGACCAATCTGCTGTTTGCCGTGCTGGCCGGGATGGGGAATGACATTCGTATGCTGATGGCGGTGATCTCGGCAGATAACCTGAGCGCCGGAATCGCCTCCGCCGCATTCGTTGCCTATCTGTCCGGACTGACCAATTCTGCATTCACGGCGTCACAATACGCACTGTTCAGTTCGATCATGTTATTGTTACCAAAAATTCTTGCGGGCTATTCCGGCATTGTCGTCGAATCCGTCGGATATGCCCCCTTCTTCATTGGTACGGCGGCGCTGGGGCTGCCGGTGCTGGTTCTGATCGTGATGGTATCGCGGTCTCCGACGCATAAATAATTTTCGGAACAAAAAAATGCTGCACCCGCGAACGAGCGCTGGAAATACTGAAAATCAAGCGTATAAAGATACAAATTTTTTTGAGACAAGGATCCGTTTCCATGGATATTTCTAAAATTCCGATCGGTACCAACCCGCCTTATGACGTCAATGTCATTGTCGAGATTCCCATCGGCGGCGTACCGGTAAAATACGAACTCGATAAAGAATCGGGGGCCATGTATGTCGATCGCTTTCTCCATACGGCCATGTATTACCCGTGTAACTATGGTTTTATTCCGCACACCCTGTCTGATGATGGCGATCCGACGGATGCCGCGGTGGTTGGCCAGATCCCGGTGATTCCCGGGGTCGTTATCCGTTCACGGCCGGTTGGCGTGCTGATGATGGAAGACGAGAGTGGCGTGGATGAAAAAATTCTGTGTGTGCCGGTAGACGAGCTCCATCCTTTCTATGGTGATATCGGGTCGTACCGGGACCTTCGTCCGGTATTGCTGGATCAGATTTCCCATTTTTTTGAGCACTATAAAGACCTTGAAAGCGGTAAGTGGGCCAAGGTCAGGGGCTGGGGCGAAGCCGAAGAGGCCATGGACATGATCCGCCAGGGCATAGAACGGGCAAAAGAGGCTCAATGAGGAAACATTACTGACCTGACCGGTCTTTTAATCCTCAATTGTAATTTTGCCGGACCACCTGGCGACGTAATAGGTCTTGTCGCTGGCCCACAGACAGCGCTCGCCGGAAGGACGGACTTCGGCATGAGTGTCGTGGCGGGTCACCGTGTAGGCCTGATCACACCAGAGATAACTGATAATGCCGCCGTCTGGCGTTGGCGTAACTTCGCCAATGCCCATGGTGCGGGCCTTCAGCGTCGCTCGGCCCCGGTCAAAACACTGTCCGGCCCGATCGCCGCGACAGCCCGACCGGTCGCCGTCCTTGATCTTCACATAGGCGATCTCTCCGCCCTTGATCAGAAACCCATCATCATCAAGCATCTGGCAATTATCTGTTGGCGAAATTTTGCTGTGTGCGTATTCGCAGGAAAACCACAGACCATCAAGCGGACCGGCACCTGCCGACGATAGGGTCAGCAGAGACAATACAAACAGCAGCGGGGTTATCCGGCACATTAAAAAAACATGGGTCAAAACATGAGATTGCGCAAGATTTGCCACGGGATGATCTCAGGCGGATTCCATTGGCTGATAGGCATGGACCTCACAATTTACCAGCATGCGGCCAATCATTTCCTGAAAGAAGTTGCCATGCCCGACAATAGCGATAGGGCGGGTATGGGCGGCTTCCAGTACGCGATCAAAATCTCGGACCCGGTCATGAAAGACGGATTCGGGTTCGACCGGCACATCGTTTTCGTTGGCTGGGCCCTTGTGCCACCAATGATTATCAAGATGCGAGAAAGACAAAGTTGGAAAGTCTGTGGCCAGGTCGCCAGGCGTGCGGCCGACGTCACAGCTGTGGGTCAGCCATTCACGGTGACAGGATTCAATGGTGATCGGAGCAAGCCCGTCGAATATCCTCAATGCTGTCTGCACCGCCCGGGTCAGGGGCGAGCTGATGACATGTTTGATGCCAAGGCTCGCGACCTCATCACGTGTCTGATCGGCCTGGGCCTCTCCCAGCACGGTTAACGGCGCGTCGAAAATCAACGGGTCGGGGCCATGGTGGGCGGCAGCATTAAATTCTGACTGGCCGTGGCGGATAAGATAGATCGGCAAGGTCGTTTAACCCGCGGCGTCAGCGGCCAGTACGGCCATATTGACCGTATCGGAAACGGTTGTCCCCATGGGAACGATCTGGGCAGGCAAACTGAGGCCCATGAGCAGGGGCCCGACAACGGTGGCGCCGCCAATCTCTCCCAGCAGCTGGGTCGCAATCTGCGATGAATGCAGGCTTGGCATGACCAGAACGTTGGCCGGACCGGAGAGGCGACAGAACGGGTAATTGGCCATCTTGTTCTGGTTCAGCGCAACCTCGACGCTCATTTCGCCATCGTATTCAAAACTGACACTACGACTGTCGAGTACCTTGACGGCCTCGTGTACGGGTTCGGAGCGCGGTAGGTTTGGGTGGCCGAAATTGGCATAGGAAATCATTGCGACCTTGGGGTCCAGACCAAAGCGGCGGGCCACACCGGCACACCCTTCGGCGATATCGGCCATTTCTTCCGGGCTCAGAACCTCATGGACGGCGGTATCTGCAACAATAAGGGTGCGATCACCGGAGATCACCAGTGAAATTCCGTAAATTGGCGAGTCCGGCGCCGGGTCAATGACCCGCATGATCTGATCAAGTGCGACGTGATAGTTCCGCGTCAGGCCCGTAACCATGGCATCCGCATCCTTGAGCGCCACCATGCAGGCACCAAAAACGTTGCGATCTCTCTTAACCATGCGCTGACAGTCGCGATGGAGAAAGCCCTTGCGCTGCAGACGTTCATAAAGGAAGTCCGTATACTCGTCGGTCATTTCGGAAAACTTGGCATTGGTAATTTCGATGCCGTCTGTTTCCGGCAAACCTAATGCATCCCTGGCGCTCGCTATGCGTTCGGCGCGCCCAACAAGAATGGGTGTGCCGTATCCCGCGCTGTGAAAGGCATAGGCTGCGCGAATGCTTTTTTCTTCTTCGCCTTCAGCAAAGACCACACGTTTCGGGTTTTCGCGGACCTGATCCAATATACCCTGCAGGCTGCCGGATGAAGGGTTCAGGCGGGCCGATAACTCCGCCTGATAACGCTCCATGTCGAAGATCGGGTTTCGCGCAACGCCAGAGTCCATGGCCGCCTTGGCCACAGCCATGGGAACGGCCGTGATCAGTCGGGGATCGAACGGCGCGGGGATCAGGTAATCGGGGCCATAGCGAAGGTGTGACCCGGAATAGGCGGCGTCAACCTCATCCGGCACATCTTCACGCGCCAGTTCGGCCAGCGCATGAGCTGCCGCGGCCTTCATTTCATCATTAATTGTGCTGGCCCGCACATCGAGCGCCCCCCTGAAAATGTAAGGGAAGCCGAGCACATTGTTGATCTGGTTCGGGTAGTCGGAGCGTCCGGTGGCGATAATCGCATCGTCACGTACCTTGCGAACATCCTCAGGGGTGATTTCCGGGTCTGGATTGGCCATCGCGAAAATGATCGGTCTGTCGGCCATTGTCGCAACCATTTCCTTGGTAACGGCACCCGCCACCGACAGGCCAACAAAACAGTCCGCTCCCTTAAGGGCCTGGGCCAGAGTGCGCGTGGTGGTTTTCGCCGCATGAGCAGATTTCCACTGGTTCATGCCCTCCTTGCGGCCCTGATAGATGACGCCCTTGGAATCGCACATGATGATATTTTTACCGGGCATGCCCATGCTTTTGAACAGCTCAATACAGGCGATTGAGGCCGCACCGGCGCCATTGACCACCATCTTGGTCTTGTGGATTGCCCTTCCTGTCAGATCAAGGGCATTGATCAGGCCTGCGGCGGTAATGATGGCGGTGCCGTGCTGGTCATCATGAAAGACCGGGATGTCCAAAAGCTCGCGCAGTCGTTGCTCGATGATAAAGCATTCCGGGGCTTTGATATCTTCCAGATTGATGCCGCCGAAGCTGCGTCCGAACAGCCGTACGCACTCAACGACCTCATCGACATTTTCCGTATGCACCTCAATGTTGATGCCGTCGACGTCGGCGAATCGCTTGAACAGAACCGACTTGCCCTCCATGACCGGCTTGGCGGCCATCGGCCCGATATTACCAAGACCAAGCACAGCGGTGCCGTTCGAGACAACGGCGACGGTATTGCCGATGTTGGTATATTCGTAGGCCAGCTGTTCATCCCGGTTGATTTCAAGACAGGGGGCGGCGACGCCGGGGGAGTAGGCCAGTGTCAGGTCATGTTGGGTGGTCAGGGGTTTGGTGGCGTGGATCTCGACCTTGCCGGGACGGCCGCTGGCATGCATACGAAGGGCTTCTTCAAAAACCAGTTTGTTGTTTTCTTCACTCATGGCACAAGCTTTCCAAAAAAAGGATCAGGTGTTCAGGTCAGGCGTCGCGTCCTCGAACATGTACGTTGGCGGCGTTGCAGTTCTGTAAAATTGAAATGGCGCGCGCTTCCGCGGCATCATCATCGATGCGAACCCAGATAATGACACTGCCGGCATCAAGCGAGCGGGCAAATGATTCCGTATGGGGTTGGGCTGCGACCTCTTCGAGAATCTCTTTTAGCGCCACACCACCAACGGCAGCCCCGATAATTCCGGCAATCATCGCCGCCGTTGCACCCCCAGCAAGAAGAATGGCCCCCGAGGCGACCAGTGGCCCTTCGTACTTGATCTCTCCGACCAATGCGGTCAGCGCCTCTTTCCAGGGTTTGGCCGGTTTTCCGGCAACGGCCAGGGATTCGTGTGAGCTCAGCACGCTCAAGTCGCTCTGCTCAATACCTGCATCCAGCAGCGCCTTAACGGCAGCTTCGAAGTCATCGCGGCTGGACAGCACCCCCACCACTTCGTGGCCCGGATTAAATTGTTCGTCCATTTGAATTCACCTCGGTTTAACTCTGTATCAACATCATGCCCAAGGCTGTCCGGGAATAAAAGCCCGTTCCCGATATTCGGGTATTGATGGGCGGGGGGGCAGGTATGGTAAGCTGCCGTTCCGCCAAACTGAGAAGTGCCGCCGTGTCCCAACTTCAGCCCGTCGACAAAATCCGTCAGTCTTCATCGCCGAAACCGCCGCTCGGGGTAACGCCGATGATGGCCCAGTATATGGCGATCAAAGAGGATCATCCCGACAGCTTGCTGTTTTATCGTATGGGTGATTTTTATGAGCTGTTTTTCGATGATGCGGAAAAGGCCGCCGCCACCCTCGATATTGCCCTGACCAAACGCGGCAAGCACCTTGGTAATGATATCCCAATGTGCGGTGTCCCGGTCCACTCCCACGAAAACTATCTGAACCGGCTGATCCGGCACGGTTACCGGGTCGCCGTCTGTGAACAGACGGAAGACCCGGCGGAGGCCAAAAAGCGTGGTGGCAAGTCCGTCGTCAACCGGGAAGTCGTTCGGATCATCACGCAGGGGACCCTGACCGAAGATACGCTGCTGAATGCCCGCCAACACAATTATCTGGTGGCCCTGGCTGAATCTGAACAAAAGCAGGCGCTCGCCTGGATTGATGTCTCAACCGGAACATTTCTGATCCAGCCAATTGCCCCAGGGGCGCTGGATGCCGCACTGGCGCGGATCAATCCGGGAGAACTATTGCTATCGGAGACCCTAACTGGGCGAGACGACTTTAACGATACCTTGTCTGACTGGCGCGATGTGTTGACCGTCCTGCCCGCCATTAAGTTTGAAAGCGGATCGGGAACGCGACGGCTTGAGGCTCTGTACCAGGTCAGGGCTCTGGACGCCTTTGGTGATTTTTCACGCGCCGAACTGGCGGCGGCAGGGGCGCTGGTCGATTATGTGGAGCTCACCCAAAAGGGTAAAATGCCGCGCCTTGAGCGCCCCAAACGCGTACTTGAGGGTGCGGTCATGGAGATTGACGCGGCGACGCGGCGCAATCTGGAGCTCACATCGACCTTAAGCGGCGAGCATCGAGGCAGCCTGTTATGGTTGATGGACCGCACCATAACCGGCCCGGGCGCCAGGCTTTTGGCCTCACATCTGGCGCAGCCATTGACAGATGCAGCTGCCATTTCAGAGCGCCTTGACCGGGTACAGTTTTTTTGTGAAGCGGAACGTTTGCGAAACGATCTTCGTGATTTGCTGAAGCGCGGCCCCGATATGGAGCGGGCGCTCTCCAGATTGTCGCTGGGGCGCGGCGGCCCGCGTGATCTGGCGGCGGTCCAGACCGGCCTTCAGCTCAGTGTTCAGGTGCGACAGTTGCTGGCCGATGATACCTCTCTGGTTCTGCCGCCCGAAATCGCCGCCCTAGGTGAGGCGCTTGGCCGCCATGATGAGCTTATTGGCTTGCTGGATGCGGCGCTGGCCGATGAACTGCCCATGCTTGCCCGTGACGGCGGTTTTATTGCCCGAGGATATGCGTCTGACCTGGATGAGCTTCTGGAGTTGCGCGATCAGAGCCGACGCCTGATTGCCGGACTTCAGGCGAAATATGTCGAAGCAACTGGGATTCAGGGTCTTAAGGTACGTCACAATAATGTGCTTGGTTATTTTGTAGAAGTTACGGCCCGGCATATGGAAACCATGCCGTCGGGCCCCGAAAGCCCCTTTATCCATCGCCAAACCATGGCCAATGCCGTGCGCTACTCAACCGTTGAGCTTTCCGACCTGGAGGGTCGCATCGCCCGGGCGGCTGACCGAGCTCTGGCGCTGGAGCTGGAACTGTTTCAGGTCCTTAACGACGCCGTTCAGGCTGAATCCCGGGGAATTGCCGAGGCCGCGCAGGCCTTGGCCGGGCTAGATGTGTCGTCAAGTCTTGCGCACCTTGCCACAGAGCGGCGCTATGTCCGTCCGGAAATTGACGAAACGACCCGCTTCGATGTGACGGCGGGGCGCCACCCCGTGGTCGAGGCCATGCTGGAGGGTGCCCACGAAGGAACGTTTGTCGCCAACGACAGTCATTTTGCCGGTGCTGACGACGTCGACGAGACAACCGCTCAGGTTTGGTTGCTGTCAGGCCCCAATATGGCTGGGAAAAGTACGTTCCTGCGACAATCGGCGTTGATTGCCGTGATGGCGCAGATGGGCTCCTTCGTTCCGGCCGATGAGGCCCGCATCGGCATTGTCGATCGGTTGTTTTCCCGTGTCGGGGCGGCGGACGACCTGGCTCGTGGGCGCTCGACATTCATGGTTGAAATGGTGGAAACGGCAACCATCCTCAATCAGGCTGGCCCCCGCGCTCTGGTTATTCTGGACGAAATCGGGCGCGGTACGGCGACCTATGACGGGTTGTCCATCGCCTGGGCAGTGGTTGAGCACCTGCATGAAGAAAATCGTTGCCGGGCTCTTTTTGCCACGCATTACCATGAGTTGACGGCGCTGGCAGCCAAGCTCGAGCGGCTGCAGTGCCACACCATGCGGGTCAAGGAATGGAAGGGCGATGTGGTTTTCCTGCATGAAGTGGCACCGGGCGCGGCAGACCGCTCTTACGGCATTCATGTCGGTGGTTTGGCCGGGTTGCCGGACAAGGTCATTACACGGGCGGAACAGGTGCTGGCCAATCTGGAAAAGGGTGAACAGTCTGCGGCGATTACCAGGCTGGCAGAAGATCTACCCTTGTTCCAGTCCCTACCCAACCAGAAACCAACTGCGCCGTCCGTCAGGGGCCCCTCAGACGTTGAGCAACGACTCGATCAGACCAACGCCGACGAGTTGACGCCAAAGCAGGCACTCGATTTACTCTATGAGTTGAAAAGCCTTCGTAAGACCTAATAAGGGCATCCTTTAGCGCTTAATCAGGCTAGAACGCAGAATGCATACGAGTCCCGGCCTGCGACACAGCAATTAGGCACAGGCGAATGATGCTAAGTGCGGCAAAAATTTGTCGAACACGAATTAAGATCAAGCAAGGGCTCTATATTTCCAAACATCGCCAGCATAGGTAATATTGAGTGATCTTATTTGACGAATCGATCTCGAAACATAATTTACACCGGGGAAATCTATACTTGTTCTTTCATGGACGGGACCGGATTAGTATATAGAAGGTAGCCAACAGAGTATCTGAGCCATGCCCAATGTTGTAAAACCCCGCGAGATTATCGATCGCAAGCAGCTGGTTTCCAGGCTGGACGAGGTCGTCGAGTGGTCGGGGTATACACCTAAAACCCAGACGCAGATTCTCAACATCTTCAAGGATGCTCAACAAACGGGCTGGAACGAGGTCCGTCGGCGGTTCGAAGAAGAGGGCGCTGCTGCCGAGGATGTCATTCAGGCCAATGCCTATCTGGTCGATCAATTGGTCAGAACAATCCACGAATTCGCCCTGACCCGGGCTTATCCATCGGCCAACCCAACGACGGGAGAGCAAATGTCGCTTGTGGCGACGGGTGGGTATGGGCGTGGCGAGCTGGCCCCCTGGTCTGACGTTGATATCATGTTCCTGCTGCCCTACAAGCTCACCGCCCATTCTGAACAGGTGGTCGAGTTTACCCTCTACATGCTTTGGGATATGGGGTTAAAAGTCGGGCATGCGACGCGCTCCGTTGATGAGGCGATGCGTCTGGCCAAAGAAGACCTGACGATTCGCACAAGTCTGCTGGAATCGCGCTGGTTATGGGGAAATCCTGACCTGTTTGCTGAATTCAAGGCGCGTTTCAGCGCCGAAATCGTTGCTCCGACCGGCCCCGGATTCGTCGAGGCCAAGCTGGCCGAACGGGATGCCCGCCATGACCGTATGGGAGATACCCGCTACGTGCTTGAGCCTAACGTCAAGGAGGGCAAGGGCGGGCTCCGCGATCTGCAGACGTTATTCTGGATCGCCAAATATCTCTATCAGGTGGACAGCGTCAAGGACCTGCAGAGTGCCGGGGTGCTGACCCGCGAAGACGTCCGCCAGTTCGCCAAAGCGTCTAAGTTCCTGTGGACCGTACGTTGCCATCTGCATTATCAGGCCGGACGCCCTGAGGAGCGGTTGATTTTTGCCATTCAGGACGAAATGGGCCAAAGCATGGGATATCGCGACCACGCTGGATCACGGGGTGTTGAGCGGTTCATGAAACATTATTTCCTGATTGCCAAAAACGTCGGTGACCTGACCCGCACGCTTTGTTCCGTATTGGAGGAGCAGCATAAAAAGAAGCGGGCCCGGGCCTGGCTGCCGTCATTCCGCCTGCGCAAAAAATCGATTGAGGGGTTTGCCTTCGATTCCGGGCGCCTGAATGTCAAATCCGGGGAGGATCTGAAAGAACATCCGGTAAAACTTATTCAGCTGTTTCAGTTGGCCCAGAAAAACCGCCTTGATGTCCACCCGAACGCCCTTCGTCTGATTACTCAGAACCTGCGTCTGATTGATGCCCGGCTGCGTAAAAACCCGGAAGCCAACGAGCTGTTTATCGACATCCTCACGGGGGCTGAGCCGGAAATGGCCCTGATGCGCCTGAATGAGGCCGGAGTCCTGGGTCGTTTCGTTCCCGATTTTGGGCGCGTCGTCGCCCAGATGCAATATGACATGTATCATGTCTACACGGTCGATGAGCACACCATCCGCGCCATCGGTATCCTGAACGGCATCGACACTATGCGCCTGAAAGACGACCACCCGGTGGCCTGTTCGGTGATTGGTGAAGTGCAGTCGCGCCGCGCCCTCTATCTGGGCGTCCTGCTCCATGATATTGCCAAGGGCCGAGGTGGTGATCATTCCGTTCTCGGCGCCAAGGTCGCCACCAAACTGGGCCCTCGGTTCGGATTTACCGACTGGGAGACCGAAACCGTCGCGTGGCTGGTGCGCCATCACCTGCTGATGAGCAATACGGCCTTCAAACGAGATATCGAAGACCCCAAGACCGTTTCAGATTTTGTTGAAGTCGTTCAGTCTCCGGAACGATTGCGATTGTTGCTGATTTTGACCGTTGCGGACATCCGGGCCGTCGGCCCCAATGTCTGGAATGAATGGAAGGCCGGATTGCTCCGAGAACTCTATTGGCGGTCCCAGGAGGCGCTGTCCGGCGGTACCACTGAAGAGCGTCGCGACGAGCGGGTGGAACGCGCAAAGGCCCGGTTGCGTGGGCGTCTGTCTGACTGGGCTGCCGCCGATGTGGATAGCCACATTGAACGCGGTCAGGACAGTTACTGGCTATCCGTCGACACGGACTCGCAGGCCCGTCATGCCGAACTCATTAACGATTCAGAAGCTGCGGGTAAAAACTTTGTCGTCGCCATCAGGCCCGAACCGGAACGTGACGTCTCCGAAATTACTGTCTACGCGCCGGATCATCCGGGGTTATTCGCGGCGATTGCCGGGGCAATGGCGCTTTCCGGGGCCTCCGTGGTTGATGCCAAGATCCAGACCCTGAACAACGGCATGGCCCTCGATTCGTTCTGGGCGCAGGACGCGTCCGGCAAAGCCTTCGGGGATGGTCGGGATTTCGAGCGGTTCCAGAAACGGGTTGAGGACGCCATTCAGGGCAAGTTCAATCCCAAGCGGGAGTTGGCAAAAGCCCAGAAAACGGCTCTTCCTAGCCGCACCCGGTCGTTTCGCGTGCCCCCTCGGGTGTTGATTGACAATAAGGCCAGCCAAAACCATACCGTTATCGAAATTAACGGCAAGGACCGTCCGGGGCTGCTCTATGAGCTAACAGCCAGTCTTACAGCCAACGGATTGCAGATTTCCAGCGCCCATATCTCCACCTATGGCGAGCGTGTGGTGGATGTGTTTTACGTCAAGGATGTTTTCGGACTGAAGGTTATGAACGACGGCAAGATCAAAAAGATTCGCGAACATCTTCTTAAAGTCGTCGGCGGTGGAGAGATCGAGAAAAAGCCAAACAATAAGGCGAAATCGCCGCCTAGGAACAAGCCCCCGACCGAGGCCCCCACGCCAAGCTCGGCCTGACGACAAACCCCTGCCTTTTCGTTGCCATTAAAACCGGCTATTGAAGGCTTATGAGCCTCATGCGCGCCATCACCACCGTCGGCGGTTTTACCATGTTGAGCCGGGTGTTCGGATTTGTCCGTGATATCCTGATTGCCAATTATCTGGGCGCAGGCCTGGTCGCGGATGCCTTTTTCGTCGCGTTTCGGTTCCCCAATCTGTTTCGTCGATTGTTCGCCGAAGGTGCTTTCAGTGCGGCCTTTGTGCCCATTTTCTCCAGCCTTCTGGAAAAAGACGGCAAGCCGCAGGCGCTTCTGTTTGCCAACCAGGCGCTCTCTGTTCTGGCGATCATCCTGGCCGGGTTTGTCGCGCTGATCGAAATCATCATGCCCTGGGCAATGATCGTTTTGGCTCCGGGGTTTGGCCAGGTGCCCGGCAAACTGGAGTTGGCGACGGAGCTTTCCAGGATCGCCTTCCCCTACCTGTTCTTCATCTCACTGGTCTCCTTACAATCGGGGGTGCTGAATTCACTGCATCGTTTTGCCGCCGCCGCCGCCGCACCGGTGCTGCTGAACCTGACATTTATCACGGCCCTGCTGGTTTTTGCCGAACGGGCCGAAACCCCCGGACATGCCTTGTCCTGGGCGGTTGCCGCGGCGGGGGTCATACAGTTTTTCTGGCTGGTCTATCATTGCCGCAAGCAGGGTTTCCCCGTCAGCTTTGTGCGCCCACGCCTGAGCCCGAAAGTTCGACTTCTGGGCAAACGAATTTTGCCCGTCGTGTTCGGGGCCAGCCTGTATCAGGTCAATTTGTTGATTGGCACGATCCTGGCGACGCTGGTCTCGGATGGTGCGGTGTCTTATCTGTATTATGCGGACCGGGTGACCCAATTGCCGCTGGGCGTGGTTGGTGTTGCTGTCGGCACGGCCCTGTTGCCCCTGTTGTCGCGCCAGCTGACGGCAGGCGAGGCTGGTGCCGCGATGCACAGCCAGAACCGGGGCCTGGAGTTTGCCCTGCTGCTGACGCTACCGGCGGCTTTTGCCTTAATGGCGATTCCGCTGCCTATCGTTTCCGTGTTGTTTGAGCGCGGCGCTTTTGACGCCAATGCCAGCATCGCCACAGCTGGTGCCCTGGCCGCCTACAGTGCGGGCCTGCCGGCTTATGTTCTGATCAAGGTCCTGGCCCCCGGATTTTTTGCCCGTGAAGATACATCCACGCCGGTCCGAATTGCTGCTGCGGCACTGCTTGCCAACATTGTTCTTAATCTGGTGCTTATGCAGTTCTGGGGACATATCGGCATCGCCTGCGCCTCGTCGTTGGCAGCCTGGATGAATGCGCTTGGCCTTGCTCTGGTTTTGAAACGTCGGGGTCATCTTGTCTTGGATGACCGGCTCAGGCGTCGTTCGGTCCGTGTTCTTTTCGCCAGCCTGATGATGGCTGCGGGGCTGTATTTTGGCGCAGATCTTTTGACGCCCCTACTCAACGGAGGAGGGGTCGAGCCGGTACTGGCGCTGGTGTTGCTGGTTGGCGGTGGGGTGGTTGTTTTTGCCGGGCTCGCCCAAATCTTTGGGGCGGCAAGCTGGCGCGACCTTAAAGGCCTTCGGCGATCCGGTGATGCGGCTTGACGCTAAGGGCTCTGCGGGCCATAAAACTGCGGTTTTTTTAAACTCTGATCTTTTCAAAACGACACAAAAATCTGCCACAGGGACTCAACATGAAGCGAATTTTTTCTGGCGTTCAGCCGACCGGCAACCTGCATCTTGGTAATTATCTGGGGGCCATTCGCAACTGGGTGAGTCTACAGCAAGAGTACGAGTGCATTTTTTGTGTCGTAGACCTGCACGCCATTACCGTCTGGCAGGACCCGACCGAGCTTAGGGCCAGCACCCGCGAGGTAACGGCGGCGATGATTGCGTCGGGCGTTGATCCCGAACGTAATATTATCTTTAACCAGAGTCAGGTGTCGGCTCACGCCGAGCTGGCCTGGATATTCAACTGCGTTGCGCGCTTAGGCTGGCTTAACCGCATGACTCAATTCAAGGAAAAGGCCGGCAAGGATCGCGAACGCGCGTCGGTTGGCCTGTATGCCTACCCCAATCTTATGGCGGCCGATATTCTGGCTTATAAAGCGACCCATGTTCCCGTGGGTGAAGACCAGAAACAGCACCTGGAGCTTTGTCGGGATATCGCCATCAAGTTCAACCATGATTTCGGAGCTGAAATTTTTCCCGTCGTCGAGCCGTTGATTTTTGGTGAGGGAACGCGGGTGATGTCGCTCCGTGACGGCATGAAAAAAATGAGCAAATCCGATCCTTCAGAAGCGTCTCGCATTTCAATGACCGACGATACGGATACAATTGCCAAAAAAATTCGCAAAGCCAAAACCGACCCCGAACCCCTGCCCTCAGAACTGGCAGGCCTGAGAGAACGCCCGGAAGCGGCCAATTTGGTAGGCATCTATGCAGCCCTCAACGACAGCAGCGTGGAGCAGGTTCTGGGTGAATTCGGCGGCAAGGGGTTTGGTGAATTCAAGCCAGCCCTTGCGGATTTGGCGGTTGAGAAACTGTCACCCATTCAGGATGAAACCCGCCGCCTGATGGCGGATACGGATCACGTCGATGGAATTTTGCGCAAAGGCGCCGAGCGGGCCCGGGAAATTGCAGCACCGATCTTGGCTGAAATACACGAAGCGGTCGGTTTTCTTCAAGCCTGAAAGTGGGATTAATTTTCACTCCGGCCTTGCTCAATTGAACGAGACAGCCCATTTAGAGGCTGTATAATAACTTGCAGCGTCGGCAACGCTCAGCGAAAGAGGGTCCAACATGTTTATCCAGACAGAAAGCACGCCAAATCCGGCAACGCTGAAATTCCTTCCGGGTCAGGCCGTGATGGAAAAGGGAACAGCTAATTTTGCGAACGTCGAGGAGGCGGATGTTTCGCCACTGGCGGTAAACCTGTTCACGACCGAGGGCGTGACCGGGGTCTTTCTTGGCGCGGATTTTGTTACCATTACCAAATCCGACGACAAGGACTGGGACATCATGAAGCCCCTGATTCTTGGCGCGATTATGGAGCATTTTCAGTCCGGACGGCCTGCGGTCACCAGCGCCTTTGACGCGGATGGAGGATCAGCAGACGCCGATGACGATGGCGTCGTCCGCCAGATCAAGGAGTTGATTGATACCCGGGTTCGCCCCGCCGTGGCCCAGGATGGCGGTGATATCGTCTATCACGGGTTTGAAGAAGGGGTTGTGTATTTGCGCATGCAAGGGGCCTGTGCGGGCTGCCCAAGTTCGACAGCAACCCTGAAGCACGGCATTGAAAACATGCTGCGGTACTATGTTCCGGAAGTTCAGGAGGTGCGGGCCGTCGAATAGACTGCCCGCCCGTCCGGCGACGGCTCCGAATGGGATTTGACACCAATGCTGCAACGCAATATAAATATTGCAACGCAACATTATGGTATAACGACTGGAATTATTAAATCAGGTGTGTTATGCAGCGCCTCAGTTACAAACTGCCGGCCATAGATTCCGTTGAGTTCATTTTTTGGGGATGTGAACAAACGGCGATTCCCCAGATAAATAGGTTTTGAATTGGATGCGCCCCGTATGAGCGGGGCTGCCTCAAGGGCGGATTTGGTAAAGTCATGACCGGAATTTTCGAACGTTGCGCATTGGGGGCCGTATTTACCCTGGTTGGCATATTGCTGGTCGCTGTACTGGTCAACCCGCCAGCCCCCCAAACCGCCTCGCCTAAGGCCGTGCTGGAATATCCAGTGGTCACGACCGATTCGACGGGGCGGCCCAGCAAAAGATTTGTTCCCGTCAAGGCCCGGGGCTCAGAAACCCTGCTTGACGGCGGCGATGTGCGTGCGTCTGACGCCGGGCACGTGGCCCAATCCGTTAATGCCGCGGCCGTCCTGGACCGGACATTCGCCCAGATGGGTTATGATTTGGAATCGATTGCTGATGGAAAAGCAGAGGTTCCGCGCGTATTTCTTGCCAGTATGCCTGGCGACATTGGCAAAATGCGTGAATCAACCAAACGCAAGGGGCTGTTTTTCAAAACCGTGCTGCCATTGGTCTTGCAGGTCAATGAGGAAATCACCAGGGATCGCAAGCGCCTTGGCGAGTTGATTGATGCCAAAACCCGTGGCCAGAAGATTGGCCCGGTGGATCGTTTGTGGCTGATTGTCATGGCCGAACGCTACAAAACCCAACGTGGGGATCTGAACGCGTTGATCAAGCGGGCCGATCTGATCCCGCCGTCGCTGGCGTTGGCCCAGGCGGCTGAGGAAAGTGGCTGGGGGACGTCGCGGTTTGTTCGCGAAGGCAACGCCATGTTCGGACAATGGACCTGGTCAAGTTCGCCCGACGCAATCGTCCCGAAAAACCGTGACGAAGGTAAGTCCCATAAGGTTAAAGCGTTCGACAACCTGCTCCAGTCGGTTCGGGCCTATGCGCGTAATCTCAATACGCACCGGGCCTATCGACATCTACGCGCACAGCGTCACGAGCTGCGCACGAGCGGGGTGGCCCTGGACGGCATGAAGCTGGCGGAGAAGCTGACCGGTTATTCCGAGCGCGGCGAAGAGTACGTGACGACCCTGCGATCAATTATCGCCGTCAACAAGTTGCGCCGACTTGACGGTGCCCGTCTGATCAAGACCACGGACACCCAACCGGCTATTTAAAGCCCATCAATCAAGTTTCAAAAACTGCCGACCGAGCCAGCGCCAGCGGCCATCGGGAGTGCGAAGTGTGCAGTTCAGCCGTGTGCGGCCCTTAGGGAACGGTTTGTCAACGCGAACCTCAATGCGCACAGGTCCCAGTCGTTCAAGCTCCGCCCTGCCGTCATGTGACGTAAAACAGGCCAGCCCATTGATGCCGGAGACCTCATTTTTCAACGTAAAACCGATGGCGGGTGGATTGCGATCACCAATCAGGTGTTCCGACGGTGTCACGTCCTGTACGGGAAGGGCCAGCGCATTGGTGACCATGCGAAAGCGCGCCAGATCACCATATTTTTCGTTCATCGCAAAACGGGGCAGACTGAACAGGTCACCAATACCTCCAATCACCCCGGAATGCTGGCCGAAAGCGCCGATGAACCCGGCTTTGCGAACTGCCGCACTGATCTGCAGGCTCGACTCACCGTAGGGGTAGGAAAACAGGGGGGGAACACTGCCGAGCTCTTTTATAAATCGTGCGGAGGCATTTTTTATTTCAGCGGCGTTGTGATTCGCGTCCGCTTTCGGCATGTGCAGATGGGTGACGGTATGGTGGCCAATATCGACGCCACCACCATCACGCATTTCCCTGATCTGGTCCCAGGTCAAGTGGCGGGACGATCTTTGATCCACCTGACCCGTGGCAACGAATATGGTGAACGGCAGACCGGCCTGTTTGAATTTTGACCAGGCTTTTGTGTAGATGGAGCGATAGGCATCATCAATGGTGATGCCGACCGTGCGATCAGGCAGCGACTTTCCATCAGCCAATCTGTCGACAATCTCTCCCACGGGGAGGATTGTATAGGGACCGGACGTGAGCTCGGCGATATGTGCGTCAAGCTGTTCAAGTGTCGTATTGGTAGAAGGGTAGTCCGCCTCATCAAAGCGATGATACATCAGTATTACCGCAGACGAACCGGCAAGTACGCCGGTTGGGGCGCTGATCATCAGACCCAGCAGCAAGCCCAATACAATCGTGCGCAGTCGAGAGTTGGTGAGGTTCATGGGTAACGGGTTTTGTGCAGTCATTTCAGTCCTGTAGGCGTGTCAGCTTTTGTTTTCGGTGATCCCGGAATATTATTCGCGCCATTGAAGGCTAAATACAAGGGCAATGCCTTGATCGAACGGAGCTTGCAGACAAAATGAAAGTGCTCGGCCTAGATAGTGCGACAGTGGCCTGTTCTGCCGCACTTTGCGTTGATGGCGAGCTGCGGTCCAGGCGTTATGAGGCGATGGGCCGTGGGCAGTCGGAAGCGCTGGTTCCGATGATTGAAGAGGTTTTTTCTGAGGCCGGGTTTCAGGCCGGAGACCTCGATCTGATTGCCGTCACCGTTGGTCCCGGTGCCTTCACCGGACTTCGTATCGCCATCGCAACCGCCCTTGGTTTATCGCTGGCAAGTAGTGTGACGGCCGTTGGCGTTAGCACAATGGAGGCGCTGGCCTATGGTGCCAGGATGGAGAATGAAGGACCAGGCCCGATTATCACCGCCCTCGATTCGCGGCGTGATGATATCTACCTGCAGGGTTTTTCAGAGGACGGTCAGGCCCTTGGTGATGTCGAGGCCGTTGCCTCCGATGCCCTCGCCTCTTGGGCGTCGACAGCCACGCTCAAAGGCCCAGCAACGTTGATCGGGGATGCGGCAGAGCGGACGATAGGGGCTTTCGCCGGCGCCGGGCTGACAATTCACCTAAGCCTGGATCACGCAGTCCCCGATGCAGCATACGTGGCGGCGTTGGCGGCAGAAAAGATGTTAAGAGGCCAAACCTTGCTCGAGTTGCGCCCCCTGTATTTGCGCCCACCGGATGCGATTGTGCCGAAACACGGCGGGCGGCTGCGCGCCTGAGTGATGTTTCTTGGTGCTACCCGTCTTTGCGGATCAGCAGAATATGGACGCCATCGTCAGGCTGGCCAGCATCTTCAGTCTGCAGAGACAGGATCTTGTGACCGTGATCTTTCGCTGAGCGCGGCACGTTGCTGAGGGGCTCCCGACCCTTGAGGCGGACCTCCAGAATTGCGCCTGACGACAGCTTTTCGATTGCGAGTTTGGTTTTAACGAAAGTCATCGGGCAGACTTCGCCAGTAATGTCGATAAAGAATTCAGAACGGTGCGGAGGAGTCAAATCAGTCATGTATTCAACTTATTTTCTTGCCGGAAAAATATATTCTCCTATATATAGTCCATGGATTAAGAGAAAAAATCATAAATTAAATAAAAAGCATGAATCTAGAGTGTTTTTTTGCAAACAGGTTCATATCTATCGTTGGTTATTTGGTTAATAAGCGAGAATACAATACATGACCGAGAAGCCGAGCCAAAGCGAGTTACTGGAACTGACAACGGAAATTGTCGCCGCTCATGCGTCGAATAATTCGCTGTCTCCAAGTGATCTTCCGCAATTGATTCAGGATGTTTTTCAGACACTGTCCAATGTTGGCAACACGTCGGCAGCGCCCGAAAAGCCACGTCCAGCTGTTTCCCCGAAGCGTTCCATATTTCCGGATTATATCATCTGTCTGGAGGATGGAAAAAAACTTAAGATGCTAAAACGCCATCTGAAAACAGCCTACAACCTGACGCCGGACCAGTATCGGGACCGTTGGGGGCTTGGCGCTGATTACCCAATGGTTGCGCCCAATTACGCCAAACATCGGTCCAATCTGGCCAAAAAAATTGGTTTGGGTACGAAACCCCGTAAGCCTGTAAAAAGTTGAAAGCGGGTAGATCGAGTGATCTGTTTGTGACTGGTTCGCAAATCGGTTTATACTGTCTGGGGTCTGACGGATCCCATGGAGTTTTAAATATTAATGTCGCCCTCGCGTATTGAAGAAGCCTGTATCGGCAAACGCATGAAAATGACGGAGCAGCGGCGCGTCATTGCGCGCGTTCTGTCTGACGCTGAGGATCACCCCGATGTGGAGGAAGTGCATCGTCGGGCCAACGCGGTAGATGAGCGCATTTCGATTGCTACGGTCTACCGCACTGTCCGCCTGTTTGAAGAGGCGGATATTGTCGAGCGCCATGACTTTGGCGACGGGCGGTCCCGTTACGAAGAGGTAACAGAAGACCATCATGATCACCTGATCGACATGAAGACCGGAAAAGTTGTTGAATTTCAGAGCGACGAAATCGAACGCCTGCAAGAACAGATTGCCGAGCAGCACGGTATGAGGCTGGTTGGTCACAGGCTGGAATTGTATTGTGTGCCATTGGATCCGGATAAATAGGCGGCGCATGACGGCCAATTCCAAAGTGACCAAAAAACTCTATATCAAATCCTACGGCTGCCAGATGAACGTCTACGATGCCGAGCGCATGAGCGATATTCTCAGGCCGCTGGGTTATGGGTTGAGCGAGACTCCTGATGACGCCGACCTTGTTATTCTCAACACCTGCCACATCCGGGAAAAGGCCGCGGAGAAAGTGTATTCGGAACTGGGCAGGCTGAAGTTCAGAAAATCCGATCGCAAGGCTGCCGGAGGACAAATGATTCTGGCCGTCGGTGGCTGCGTGGCCCAGGCGGAAGGTGAGGAAATCATCCGTCGTGCACCCTATGTGGACATGGTTTTTGGCCCACAGACTTACCATAAGCTGCCCGAGATGATTGCCCAGGCCCATCGGGGTACGGGCAGTGTTCTGGAGACGGACTTCCCGGCTGAATCAAAATTTGACCATCTTCCGGCCCCCGAGGTCAGGGACGGGTTTTCGGCCTTTCTCACCGTTCAGGAGGGCTGCGATAAGTTCTGCACCTTCTGTGTCGTGCCCTATACGCGCGGCTCCGAATATTCCCGGCCCGCCAATGATGTGGTGGCCGAGGCGACGCGGCTGGCTGGGTCCGGAGCGCGCGAACTCACACTGCTCGGGCAAAACGTCAATAATTACCATGGCCGGGCGGCTGGCAACCACCCGTTGGGTGCGGAAGACTGGGGACTGGGTCGCCTGATTGAGGGGATCGCCACGATTGATGGCATCGAGCGAATTCGCTACACGACGTCGTATCCGGCCGAGGTTGATGAGGCGTTGATCGCGGCTCATAAAAATGTCCCTGAACTGATGCCTTTCCTGCACTTGCCCGTGCAGTCCGGGTCGGATCGCGTATTGCAAGGCATGAACCGTCGCCACAGTGCGGACGATTACCGGCAGCTGGTCGAGCGGTTACGGGCGGCCCGGTCGGACATTGCCTTGTCATCAGATTTTATCGTCGGTTTTCCCGGCGAAACGGATCGTGACTTTAAAGATACCATGGACCTTGTCGACGAGATTGGATTTGTGCAGGCTTATTCCTTCAAATACAGCCCGCGCCCAGGCACGCCTGCCGCAGCCCACGAGCTTCAGGTCCCCGAAGAGATCAAGTCTGAACGCTTGAGCGCCTTGCAGGACCTGCTGAATGCTCAACAACGAACGTTCAACGACAACAGCGTCGGGCAGCAGATGGATGTTCTGCTGGACCGGGCGGGTCGCTATCCGGGACAGCTGATCGGGCGCAGTCCCTACATGCAGGCGGTTCATGTGGAAATAGGTTCCGATAGACTGGGCGATATTGTTAATCTGGAAATTGTCAGCGCACATGGGAACAGTCTGGGGGCGCGGTTGGCAACATCTGAGAACACCGAAGGAGAGATGATGGAAACGAGGGCGGCTGGGTGACGGTAAAACGAGCTTCTAACAAAAAGCGGTCAGCAAAACCTGTAAAAGCAAAAAACAACGGTGTTGTGGATATTGTCTCCGCAACGCGGGTGTTTTCCGAAAACGGCCTTGCCCAGCAACTGTTCGGCTCGCACCATTCGCATCTGACGCGGATCGAGCTGAAGCTAAAGGGCACGATCCACGCCCGCGGTAATGAGGTCAATATTACCGGCTCAACAGAGACCGTCAATTCGATCTGTACCGTGTTGGATCATCTTTATGCGCGGCTTGAGCGTGGCCTTGATGTCGAGCGCGAGGAGGTCGATGCCGCTCTCCGCATGGTCAAGGCGCCCAATGGCAGCGTCAGCGACGGAGACATCACCGTCGTCACCAGAAATCGCCGCATTTCGCCGCGCTCGTCCATGCAGGCTGAGTACCTTCGGGCCATCGAGGACGCGGAGCTGGTATTTGGACAGGGCCCGGCAGGAACCGGGAAGACCTATCTTGCCGTTGCCATGGCGGTGGAGCGTCTGGTGTCGGGAGATGTGGATCGGATCATTCTATCGCGCCCGGCCGTTGAGGCTGGTGAGCAACTTGGCTTTCTACCCGGTGACATGCGTGAAAAAGTCGACCCTTACCTGCGCCCGCTCTATGACGCACTTCATGATATGATGCCGGCAGAGCAGGTTGCAAAACGTTTGGAAAGTGGAGAGATCGAAGTGGCGCCGCTGGCCTTTATGCGTGGCCGCACCCTGGCGAATGCCTTTGTGATCCTCGACGAGGCGCAAAATACCACGGCGGTTCAGATGAAAATGTTTCTCACCCGTCTCGGTGAAAATTCCCGCATGGTCATAACCGGCGACTTGAGCCAGGTGGATCTACCGAGTGGCGTCCGATCCGGTCTTCGTGATGCCTGGGATGTTCTGACGGGGGTTAAGGGCGTCAAATTTATCACCTTCGGTGAGGAGGATGTTGTCCGCCATCGGTTGGTGACGCGTATCGTTCATGCCTATGGTTCGGTCGAAACCAAGCGTGGTCAAGGCGCCCGTTACGAATCAGGACCCGAAAGTAAAAATGAAACCAGACCCGGCCCCTGATCCAACCCCTGATCCAACCTCTGGCCCGGCCCCTGGGGGGACGGTAACAGATTTGGACATTGATGTCCTGATGTCCGAAGCGGCGTGGGCGCAATGCTGTGCTGACCCAGAGGCTTTATGCAGACGGGCCGCCAGAGCAGGTTTTGAAATGGCACTCGCCGACGGGATCGAGCTGCCCGGCACCAGGGCTGAGGTGTCGGTTGTGCTCAGCGACAACGACCGTGTTCATGAGCTTAATCGGGATTATCGGGGAATTGACAAGGCCACCAACGTTCTTTCGTTTACGGCCCTTGAGGACGAGAGCGAGGACCATCACCCGGCCGACGCACCTGTATTGTTGGGGGATATCATCATTGCCCTCGAAACGGTAGAAGGCGAAGCAAAACTGGAAGGCAAGACCCTGGACGCCCATCTGGCCCATATGGTGGTACATGGCATACTGCATTTGATGGGATATGATCACGAAACTGACGGTGATGCGGATGAGATGGAGGCATTGGAGGCCCAGGCGCTGGCGCACTTGGGGGTTGCCGACCCCTATGCCCGCCCCCTTCCACTACCGACGTCGACTGAGAACGTGAAGGGCAAACACAATGAATAACCTGCCTTCGGTGCCCCCCTCAGCCAATGGTGAGAACGCGCCTTCACCCTCGGGGTTTCGACACTGGATCAAGTCTCTTTTCTGGCATGGCAATGGCGAAAGCTCTGCGCGCGATACGCTGGATGAATTGATTGATGAGCGTGAAGAGGCGGAGGTTCCGATCAATGACGACGAACGTTTGCTGCTTGCCAACATCCTCGAATTGCGCGACCGGACCGTTCATGACGTGATGGTGCCACGCGCCGATATCGTTGGCGTCGAACAGGAAGCCTCTCTCAATGACGTGATTGACGTTATCACTCGCGAAGGCCATTCGCGTCTGCCGATTTACAAGGAAGACATGGATGACAGCGTTGGTTTCATTCATGCCAAGGATGTGCTGGCCTGGCGCGGTTTGGAGGCGGAATTTGAACCGTCAAAAATCCTCCGCAAAATTCTGTTTGTCTCCCCCGCCATGCAGGTTCTGGAGTTGTTGGTTGAGATGCGGGTCCGGCGGTCACATATGGCCCTTGTGGTTGACGAGTATGGCGGCATTGACGGGCTGGTGACGATTGAGGATCTGGTCGAGGAAATCGTCGGTGAAATTGAGGATGAACACGATACCAGCGATGAACCGCAGATGGTGCGAACATCGAACGGCAATTACGAGGCCGATGCCCGGGTCACCATTGAAACTCTGGAGGATGAGCTGGGCAGCATCCTGAATGAAGATGAACGTGAAGATCTTGATACTCTGGGCGGGCTGGTATTCTCGATCGCCGGACACGTCCCGGTCCGTGGTGAGCTGATCCATCATCCGTCGGGAGTGGAGTTTGAGGTTCTGGATGCCGACCCACGGCGCATTAAGCGGCTGCGGCTGCGTAAATCAACAGCCGCCCGCTCTGAGCCGGATCAGACCCCTTCATGATTCCAGTAATTGGGCAGGGGCTCGGTGGGCTCGGCAAAATGTCGACCTCTCGCCGCTTAGCCCTCGCCGCTCTTTGTGGCGTGTTTGCTGGTGGGGCGATGGCGCCCTATCACCTGGTGTTTCTCTTGGTTCCCGGTTTTAGCGGCCTGTTGTGGCTGATTGCCTCCGTTGACCGTAAACGGCCGGCCTTTTCCACCGGCTGGGCCTTTGGCGTTGGTCATTTTGCCACGGGTTTCTACTGGGTCAGCCATGCCTTTCTGGTCGATGCCGCCAGATACGGCTGGATGGCACCGGTCGCTGTTTTGGCACTGGCCGCCGGAATGGCCCTGTTTACAGGTTTTACGGCCCTCATTAGCTGGCAGATCTCACGGAGATTTCGCCTGAACCTGATCGGGCAGGTCTTGATATTGGCGGCGGTATGGACGGTGTTTGAGTGGGTGCGAAGTTGGCTGTTCACCGGTTTCCCGTGGAACCTGGTGGGCACAGTTTGGGCGTTTTCTGACACCATGATGCAGTTCGCGGCGTTTGGCGGTCTATACGGTCTAGGAATGATGACAGTTGCCGTAGCCGCCATGCCTGCGGTTCTGATTGACAGCAACCGCTGGCGGGGAGGTGCGGTCGCGCTCGGCGTTTCGGTTCTGGGACTCAGTGTCATCTGGGCTGCCGGGGCGTGGCGTCTGTCGGGCGCTGCAACCGAGTATGTGCCGGATGTCAATTTGCGTTTGGTGCAGCCCAATATCGCACAGCATCTGAAATGGAAATCTGGTTACAAGGTGGGGCACATCAAAAAGCAGGCTGAGCTCAGCCTGCAGGCACCAAAAGATGGTGTTCCGCCGACACATATCATCTGGGCCGAAACGGCCGTGCCCTTCAATCTCGTTCATGACAAACGGCTGCTGTCCTATCTGGGGGCAATTGCGCCGAAAAATGGTTATGTCATCACCGGCGCGCCCCGTTCAACCGCACCAGGGTCAGCGAACCCGACATATTGGAACAGTCTGCACGCCATTGCCCCGGGCGGCGCGGTTGCTGCTGTTTATGATAAAGTCCATCTGGTCCCATTCGGCGAATACGTACCTTTCCGAAACATCTTTAATATCTCGAAATTGACGGCGGGCCGCGTCGATTTTTCTCCCGGCGATGGGGCCAGGGTCTGGGACCTGCCCGGCCTGCCGGCTGTGGCTCCACTAATCTGCTACGAGGCGATTTTTCCGGCTGAGGTGACGTCCCTGGAAGGCAGTCCGGAGTGGCTGTTGAATGTTACGAACGATGCCTGGTTTGGCCTGTCCGCCGGACCCTATCAGCACTTTGCCGCCGTCAGGTTTCGCGCTGTTGAAATGGGGTTGCCACTGGTTCGTGTCGCCAATACGGGCATTTCCGCGGTCGTCGATGCTTACGGTCGGGTCGGCGAACATCTTGATTTGGGGGTCGAGGGGGTTGTAGATTCACCGCTTCCCAAACGCCTGTCGGAACGGCCCCCCTATGGGCGGTTTGGGGATTGGATTACTCTGCTGCTGATCCTGGGGATTCTGGCGCTCGGAAGTCTCCAGCGCAATCGGCAAACACAACATTCGGAGTGACGGTTGACAGCTCAGGTCTTTGAGATCATTACCAATACGGTCGAATGAGAGGGAGCAGACGATGGCAAAAGGCTCAGGACGGGACCTGCCACAATACGACAAGCTGCCGCCCGGCGTATCCAATCCGGTAGATGTGCATGTTGGGCATCGCCTGCGCCTGCGCCGTGCCCTAATGGGCATCAGTCAGGAAAAGCTGGGTGAGGCCGTCGGTCTGACCTTTCAGCAGATTCAGAAATATGAGCGCGGCACCAATCGTATTGGCGCCAGTCGGTTGTTTCAGTTCAGCTGTATACTGGAGGTCCCCGTGGCCTTTTTCTTCGACGATATGCCGGAAGACCTGAAAACCCGGGAGGGGCAACAAGCGGGGCTTTCTGACGGGCGGCAAGAAGCCATCGACCGTGACCCTATGGCTCGGCGTGAAACGCTCGAGCTGGTGCGCGCCTATTATCGTATTCCTGACCCGATCGTCCGCAAGCGGCTGCTTGACCTCGCTCGTTCAGTTGGCGGCGATGAGGCCGAGGAATAGTTCCCGGCAAGTCCCTAGTAAATCTGCGGTTTTTCCCAAATATTTCATTTTCTCAAAATCCTTGACCCATCCGCTAAAGCCTGCGAGAAATTTCGCCGTCGCAATTCATTTTGTGATCGTGGTCGGATTTGGACTGCTTGCCTCCACGTAAAACCGGCGCTAAGTGGGCACCTTCCAACGCAATACGTTGCGGCCCCTGGTCCAGTATTTTGAACTAGTGATCGAAGGGATCCACCATGCATAAGTCTGATTTTCTTTTCACCAGCGAATCCGTTTCCGAAGGCCATCCTGACAAGGTTTGCGACCGGGTATCTGATGCGGTTGTTGATGTTTATCTTGGCAAAGACCCGGTGTCGCGCGTTGCCGTCGAAACGCTGGTCACCACCAACCTGATCGTGCTCGCCGGCGAAACCCGCTGTTCTGAAGAAGTGACGCCGGACGAGTTGGAGGCCGCGGCCCGTAATGCCGTCAAAGACATTGGTTATGATCAGGACAATTTCCACTGGGAAAAATCTGAGGTCCAGGTTCATGTGCACTCCCAGTCCGCCGACATCGCCCAGGGCGTTGATGCCGCGGGCAACAAGGACGAAGGCGCCGGTGATCAGGGCATCATGTTTGGATATGCCAGCGATGAGACAGACGTATTGATGCCCGCCCCCATACATTATTCACACCAGATTCTGAAAGAGATGGCAGCGGCCCGACACGCCGGCAAGCTTCCTGGGATCGGTCCGGATTCCAAAAGCCAGGTGACGCTGCGCTATGTTCAGGACAAGCCGGTTGGGGCGACATCCGTTGTCGTTTCGACCCAGCACGACGACAGCCTGTCGCAGGATGACGTTCGCGAGCTGGTTCGCCCGTTCGTTGAAAATGTTCTGCCGGAAGGCTGGATGTGCCCGGAGGATGAGCTGTATGTAAATCCGACCGGTAAGTTTGTTATCGGCGGCCCTGACGGAGACGCTGGGTTGACCGGCCGCAAAATCATTGTCGATACTTATGGTGGCGCAGCCCCGCACGGCGGCGGCGCGTTTTCGGGCAAAGACCCCACCAAGGTTGACCGTTCTGCGGCCTATATTTCGCGCTATCTGGCGAAAAACGTGGTTGCTGCCGGGCTGTCGAGGGCCTGCACCATTCAGCTCGCCTACGCGATCGGCGTTTCCAAGCCGCTGTCGGTTTATGTGAACACCCACGAGACCGGCAACATTGACGAAGATAAACTTGCCAGTGTTTTGCAGGAGCTGGTCGACCTTTCACCGCGCGGCATTCGTGAGCACCTGAAACTGAGCCGTCCGATTTATGCCCGTACTGCGGCCTATGGCCATTTCGGGCGCATCCCGGAAGATGATGGTGGGTTCTCGTGGGAACGGACGGACATTGCGGCTGACCTGAAATCGGCGTTCGGCGCTTCTTGATCACCGAAAAGGAAGACACTGACCCGCGCTGGTATGGTCGGCGACAAGGCAAAAAGCTGCGCCTCGGTCGCCAGAGGCTGGTCGATAACCTGTTGCCGGAGCTTAGGGTCAGCTCGGAAGCCGCTGAGCTTCCAGCTGACCTGAGCGAATTGTTCAAACACCCGTGCAAGGATGTGTGGTTGGAGATCGGCTTTGGTGCGGGGGAACATCTGGCGGCCCAGGCTGCCAGCCACCCTGACATCGGCTTCATCGGGTGTGAGCCGTTTATCAATGGTGTCGCCAGCCTGCTTGCTCATATCGATAAAGCAAATCTGAAGAATGTGCGTATTTATGACGATGACGCACGCATCTTGATGGATGCGCTTCCGGCGGCAAGCGTTGGTCGGGTTTTTGTACTGTTCGCTGACCCTTGGCCGAAAACCCGCCACCATCGCCGGCGCATGATGATTGAGGCCAACCTCGACAGGTTTGCTCGCGTGCTGAAGGACGGCGGCGAACTGCGCTTTGCCAGCGATCATATGGACTTTACATCATGGACACTGGAGCGCCTGCTTCGGCGCTCTGATTTTGACTGGCTGGCACAGTCGGCCAGAGACTGGCGCGACCCCCCGGATGACTGGGTTGAAACCCGATATGAAACCAAGGCGCGGGCAAAAGGGGATCTTCCGGCCTATCTTCGGTTTCAGCGGCAGATCAGAAAGTAGCCGTCAAGAGTTCGAAAGCCTTGAAATCATCTGCGTATGGGAGTATATGAGCGCCACGTTTAGTGCAGAACGTACTCGTTAGCTCCGTAGTTGGCCGGAATTGATGAGGTGGGCCTCTGGCCCGCCTTTTTTCGTTCTTGGGTCGTTTTTCGGACTCACTTGTATTTGAAATGGAGATTCCGGCAATGGAATTGAACCGCCGGATTTATGAGATGATTGGCCCGACCATAGAGGGATTGGGGTTTGATTTGGTCAGGATTGACTTATCCGGCCAAAACAATCTCTGCCTTCAGATCATGGCCGAACCTCTGGATGGGCGGGGCATGACCGTTGCCGACTGTGCCCTCATCAGCCGCGCCGTTTCTGCTGTGATGGATGTTGAGGACCCCATTCAGGGGGCCTATACGCTAGAAGTCAGCTCGCCGGGCATGGACCGTCCTCTGGTGAAGCTCCGGGATTTCGAAAGGTATG
>Ga0316204_10003296_pt1 | contig 32890 bp, 34 predicted proteins | sample 6monrhotite_MG_2_FD_205661 | JGI IMG/M metagenome (GOLD analysis project Ga0316204, IMG submission 205661) | Microbial mat bacterial communities from mineral coupon in-situ incubated in ocean water Damariscotta River, Maine, United States -... | ecosystem: Environmental > Aquatic > Marine >... | reverse complement strand
CCGTTTCATGGAGGCCCCCGTCGGACAAACATCGACGCAAGGCGGATTTTCGCAGTGCTGGCACATGACGGGAAGGGAATGTGTAGCACCGGTCTTGTTATCTTTTAAATTAACTTTTCGGATCCACTGCGGGTCGGATTGCGGGCGGTCATGACCCTGCCAGCCCTGCTCGGTTCGGCAGGCTACGACGCATTCATCGCATCCGGCATCGCATTTATTTGAATCAATGAGCAGGCCCCAACGGTTGTTGCTGGTTGCCGGACCGCTGGCACCGTGCGCCGGGGCGACCGAAATAAGGGTGACACCCGACGCAATGGTTATTCCGGCCAGCGCACCGGCACCGGTCAGCAGGGCGCGTCTTGACGGGGTGAATTCAGATGTCCCGCTCATTGGGAAGTTTCCTTTTGATTTTTCATATCTTCCGGCGTCGCTGTAATGCCTTCGCTTAAGTGGGATACGATCATTTGTTGCAGTGTTGCGATTTCGTGGTCCGGCTTATTCAAAATACGGCTGCTTTTGTCCAACGGCAGGGTTGGATTGTGGCAGGCAAAACAATCCAGTTTGACGGCGGCGTATTCGTGGCACTGGGTACAGAAGGGCTGCAGGGTACGAACTTTACCTTCCTCGATTTCAGGATCGGCTGTTGCATGGCATTCAGTGCATTGTTGCAGGCTGTACTTTTTGCCGCGAATTCCTTCGCGCAACGTTTCGTCCCGTTGGTGGGTCAAGAAATTCATATGTTCACGGCGCATGATATTGGCCGGTTCGACACATTGTTCACCCTTTACCGCCTTGGACAGGGTCGGCAAGGGAACGCCAGACTGTTCAGCATCTGCCGTTCTGGGGGCGGCGACAAATGCCAGCATGACTGCGAAAACGAGAAATACGGGTCTCGTCAATTGAATAACCTGCTTCTTCAAAACGTCTGAATCCTCAATCAATATTAAAAACTATTCACCCAGACCCATCTGGATGTAACCGGTCGGGCACACATCCATGCAGATGTGACAGCCAATACATTTAACGTAGTCCGTATCCACATAACGGCCGATTGTCACTTGATCCTTTTTGACCCTGTGGATCGCATCCTGTGGGCAGTAGATGATACAGCTGTCGCATTCAAAGCACATGCCGCAACTCATGCAACGTTCGGCTTCATCGACGGCCTGTTGTTCGGCGAAGCCGGTGAAGCGTTCTTCAAAGTTCCCCAGAATTTGTTCTGCCGAAATGCTTTTCTCGGCTCGACGGTTCATGGCTTGGTAGTCGAAATGAGCCAGGAATAATTTGTCGTGGGTGATGATTTCCGCAAACGCGCGATCTTCGTAATTATGCACGGCAAAGCCCGCACGGTCGGTGCCCAGTACAGGTTCGTGGCTGTAGGGTTTGGGCTCCATGTTGTGATTTCGCAATTCATCGAGCAAATTGAAGTGATGGGAATCGACCCGGGGGCGGGCATCTATTTCGGCCTGAGCCAGGTATTGGTCGATGCCGTCTACGGCGATGGATGCATGACCGATGGCGGTGGTCAGCAAATGCGGCTTGATGGCATCGCCACCGACAAAATGTCCGGGTTTGCCTTTGACCTGATAGACTTTGTCGGCATCAATTTGTCCCCAGCCATTGTCAAATTCGCTAAAACCGTTGAAGTCCGATGCCTGGCCGGTAGCGGCGACGATCAGCGAACATTCGATTTCGAATTCTTCGCCTTCGCGCGGCACCATCTTGCCCTCATGCCAGTCCACGGGCTGGACCCGCAGCGCCGTTGCGCGACCGTCTTTACCCAAAATGACTTCCAGGGGCACCAGGCTTTCGTGAATTTCGGCACCTTCGGCAATGACCGCATCCAATTCGTGGCGAGTTGCCGGTGCCTTGCTGATCGGACGGCGATAGACAACCCACACATCACCGCCCTGACGAGTCGCCACCGATGTTACATCGTGAACCGTGTAGCCAAGGATGGCGGATTCCGGATGGTCGTTTTCAGACGAATGTTCAATATTGCCAATCCGTCTGGCGACGGCGGCAACATCCATGGCGGTGTCGCCAGCGCCAATCACCAGAACCCGGCCGCTTAAGTGCTGAAGCCGTCCCTCATTGAAGGCCATCAAAAACGAAATACCGTCAACGCAGTTGGGCGCTTCGGCACCGGGAACGGGCAGGGGTTTGCCTGATGTGGCCCCGATGGCCCAAAAAATAGCATCGTATCCGGTTTCCAGATCAGCCACGGAAACGTCTGAGCCGACGCGTGTATTCAGCTGCACCTCGACGCCCATGTCGATGATCCGCTTGATTTCGCCCTCCAGGACGTCGCGCGGTGTGCGATAACCGGGGATTCCAAAACACATCATGCCGCCAAGTTCGGAATAGGATTCAAAAATGGTGCAGGCGTGCCCCTTTAGGCGCAGGAAATAGGCCGCCGCCAATCCGGCCGGGCCACCGCCAACAATGGCAATTTTCTTTCCGGTTTCCTGTTCTGGCTTTGCGAATCTGAGCCCCTGTTTAAGAGCCCAGTCGCCGACATACTGTTCGACGGCATTGATGCCGACCTGCTCTTCAACTTCGTTGCGGTTGCAACCGTCCTGACAGGGGGCGGGGCAAACCCGGCCCATAACGGCGGGGAACGGATTGGAACGAACCATGCGGTTAAAGGCGTATTCCTGCCATTGCTCGTCGCCAAGCGGCTTGTCGATGCCTCGGGTAATTGTTAACCAGCCACGAATGTCATGGCCCGACGGGCAGGAACCCTGGCACGGAGGTGTTTTGTGAACGTAGGTCGGGCACTTGTAGGATTCACCAGATTGAATAACATCCTGGTCCCACGCACGATGGTTTGTATCTCCATCCTTGTAGCGTCTGAAAGTCAGCACCTTATCAGCCTTTGCCATTGCCTCGTTCCCCCCCTGTTTACGAACTCCTCAACTTTTCACGACAGGTTATTCGCCCAGACCCATCTGGATGTAGCCGGTCGGGCATACATCCATGCAGATGTGGCAACCGATGCACTTACCATAGTCGGTATCGACATATCGTCCAACGGCGATCTGGTCGCGTTTGACCTTGAATACCGCGTCTTGCGGGCAATAGATGACACAGTTGTCGCATTCAAAGCACATCCCGCAGCTCATGCAGCGGCTGCCTTCAGCCTGGGCTTGCTCTTCGCTGAACGCGCTGATGCGTTCCTTGAAGTTGCCCAAAACATCGTCGGCCTTGATCTGGATTTCATCCCGGTGATTACGATCTTCAAAGCCAAAGTGGCCAAGAAACAGTTCATCGTGCGGAATGATCTGTTTGTCTGAACGATCCTCGTAATTGTGGACGGCAATATTCATGTCGGATGTGCCGCGCAGGGGCTCGTGGGAATATTCTTCCGGGGCGAGATGGCGCTGGTGCAGTTCCGAAAGCAGGTTGAAGTGATGAACATCGACTTTCGGACGACGTTCAGCGAGTTCTTCCCCGGCCAGGAACAGATCAATTCCTTCAACTGCGATGGACGCATGGCCGATGGCGGTGGTCAGCAGGTGAGGGCGGATGATGTCGCCACCGGCAAAATGATTGTCCTTGCCGACAACGCGATAGTTTTTGTCCGTATCAACAAAACCTCTGCCATTGTCCAGCGGGTCGAGACCCTCAAGATTTCCGCTTTGGCCGATCGCCGAAACAATCAGGTCACATTCAATTTCGAATTCGGTACCTTCACGAATAACCGGCTTTGTGCCGTCCATGTCGCATTCGCACATTTTGAGCGCGCGGGCGCGTCCATCGGCGTCAAGCAGAACTTCCAGCGGCATGATGCTGCCCCGCAGGTCGACACCCTCTGACACGGCATCTTCACGTTCCCGTTCCGCCGCCGTCATTTCCTCGATAGGAAATAGTGACGTCAGGGTCACATTGGCCCCCTCGCGTACGGCGGTTGCCGCGACATCATGGGCAGTGTGGCCAAGGACGACCATTTCCGGGCGATCAGCTTCGTTGACGGTATTGATATGACCCAGGCGGCGAGCGACTGACGCGACGTCGATGGACGTATCGCCACCGCCGACGACGACGATCCTGCCGGTTACGTGTTGCAATTTACCCTGGTTGTAGGCATCCAGAAAGGCGACACCGGTGATGCAGTTTGATGCTTCGGCACCCTCGACAGGCAGGGGACGGCCGGTTTGGGCGCCAATGGCCCAAAAAACGGCGTCGAAATCGCGGTCGATATCTTCCATGGGAATATCGGTGCCGACACGGACCCCGGTCTTTACTTCGACGCCCATGTCGATGATGCGCCCAATTTCTGAATCCAGCATGGCACGCGGCGTACGATATCCGGGGATACCGAAGCGCATCATGCCGCCCAATTCTGGATGTTCATCAAAAACGGTGACGCTGTGACCTTTTTTGCGCAATTGGTAGGCGGCTGCAAGACCGGCGGGACCGCCACCGATGACGGCGACCTTCTTGCCAGTTTCTGTTTCCGGTTTGGTATAGCCGACTTTGTTTTCGATGGCCCAGTCGCCGACATAATGTTCGACCGCGTTAATGCCAACAAATTCATCAACCTCGTTGCGATTGCAACCGCTTTCGCACGGTGCCGGGCAAACCCGGCCCATGACGGAAGGAAACGGGTTGGCTTCGCTCATGCGCTCAAACGCGTATTGCTGCCAGGGGGTTTCGGCATCGGCGGGTTTATCCATGCCGCGTGCGATGGCCAGCCAACCGCGAATTTCATGGCCCGATGGGCAACTACCCTGGCACGGCGGCGTGCGGTGAACGTAGGTCGGGCACTTGTGGCTGTGGTCAGCCGAGAAGATCTTGTCCGTCCAGTCGTCCCACTGGGTATTGCCTTCTTCGTAGCGGCGATACGTCAGATTTTTATCGGTGGCGATGGTCATGGTCTAAATCCTTCCTGCATTCTCAAAATATCTACTGACCTGATTGGGGTCTGCTATTTGTTGTCGCCCAAAATGATGGCGTTACTGACCAACTGGTGGACACTGACGATCATGTCCATGGGAAAGCCATAATAGGGCATGACTTTGGCGAACTGGCTTTTACAGATGGCGCAAATTGCGGCCATGTGTGTGACGCCGTGGTTGTCGACGACGGCTTGCAGGGCTTCCATGCGGGGCAGGGCGCCCTTGACACGAAGCTCCATCAGGTCGTCGGTTAACAGTCCGCCGCCACCGCCACAGCAAAACGTCTTTTCGCAGGTGGTCGATGGGTCCATGTCGTAAAATTTATTAACACTGGCCTTGATGACCTCGCGTGGAATGATGAATTGGCCACCTTCCACATCGCCCATGCGCGAACCGCGCGCCACGTTGCATGAATCATGGAATGTCAGGACCATGTCATCATTGGCCGAAGCATCGAGCTTGATGCCGCCGTTTTTGATCAAGTCATGGGTGAATTCAAGGATATGCTGGGGTTTTGGGTAGCGAGGATCGAGGAAATCCCATGGCCCGGCCAGGGAATTGAGGAAACTGTAGGCAACCCGCCAGGCGTGACCGCATTCGCCGAAAATGACGCGCTTGACGCCAAGATCAAGTGCCGCCTGCCGAATACGGGCAGCAACCTTGTGCATTTGTTCGTACGACCCGATAAACATGGCGAAGTTGGCTGCTTCTGAGGCATAGGAACTGACGGTCCACTTGACACCGGCCTGATGGAAGACTTTGGCATAACCGATCAGGCCATCGACATGGGGTTCGGCAAAAAAGTCGGCAGACGGCGTTACCAGCAGAACATCTGCGCCAACCTCATCGACGGGAAAACGAACGGCAACGCCGGTGTCTTCCTCGACGTCTTCTTCCAGGCCTTCCATGGTATCGATCAGGGCAGGTTTTGGCAGGCCCAGATTGTTGCCGATCTTGTGGACCTTGGCGATGATTTCGTTGGAATATTTCTGGCCCACGCCGATGTGGTCCATGATGTCACGCGCGGCCATGGAAATTTCGGCAGTGTCGATCCCATAAGGGCAGAACACCGAACAGCGACGACATTGCGAACACTGGTGGAAGTATTTGTACCAGTCATCCAGCAGGTTTTTATCCAGGTCGCGGGCGCCGACAAGTTTGGGTACCAATTTTCCCGCCAGCGTGAAATTGCGACGATAGACCGAGCGCAACAGGTCCTGACGCGCAACGGGCATATTTTTGGGATCACCTGTGCCGATGTAATAGTGACATTTATCAGTGCACGCGCCGCACTTGACGCAGCTATCGAGGTACACCCGCAAGGCCTTGTTCTTGTCAAGCAGATCGCCCAGTTTCTCGACCGCTTTTTCTTCCCAGTTTTCAACCAGTTCACCAGGAAAACCCAGATCAGTTTGATGATCCGGTGCGGCGACAAAAGGTTGCGAATGCGCCATGGAACCTTCGACCATGACCGGATTGGCCCGGTCTTCCCGGTATTTTGGCGTTTCGAATGTTGGGGCTTTTGCCACGTCGTTTTCCTTGTTTCTTGCTATTCGGCCGGCGTGGCAGGGGCGTTATCCCGCGCGGCATCAAGTTCTGCCGCCCAAGGTGCCAGGTGGCGCTTGTCACGCGCATCATCGACTTGATTGCGGCTGGGGCTGAAAAATACGCCCGGCGCGTGCAGTAATTTGCTGTACGGGAAAACAATCATCAATACCAGGACCAGTCCCAGGTGCAGCAGCAATGCCGGATCCTGAGGCAGAGGTTGGATATTGAACCGCAATAATCCCAGGAAGAACGCCTTGACGGCGATGATGTCGGTATGGACGACAAATTTCATCATCAGGCCGCTGACGCCAATTCCAGACAACAAGGCCAGCATCAGATGGTCAGACGGGCTGGATATATAGCGGACACGGTCAACCAGGATCCGACGGGCCCAAAGTCCTGCCAGGCCTGCGACCATGGCGAAACCGGCGTATATTCCAAAGGGCTGGATTAGCACGACCCAGAACCAGACCGGCTCGGTGAAATAGCGTAAATGGCGCAGCACAACCAGCAACAAGCCAGCGTGGAACAGCACGCCGAATACCCATATCCATTTATTGGATTTAAACAGGCTTTCGAAGAACATAACTTCACGGGCCATGCGCAAGACCACACCTTGACGGGTCAGTGGTGCTGGCATGGTTGGAATTTTCAAGGGCGCAGGCGTCGTCGCATACTGCCTGATCTTGAAGACCAGACCAACGACAAGAAGCGCTGTCGCGCCGTAAAAACCAAATGCGTAAACTATAGTCAGGAACGACATCGTCTGGATCGTCCTCCGAAAAAATGCCTCAAGGGAGCGCTAGGAAATATATTTTCGTAGCTATGCCGTGTTATCGACAAACGGTTCCGGTGGAAGACTGGGACGGAAAGGGACATCCTTCCCGTCCACAGGTCAAATCGCGTAATTCAGACGCAACCGGTCGGTTTGGGCAAACCGGCAATCTTACAAGCCTGTTTGGCCGGACCATACGGGAACAGTTCGTACAGGTATTTGTTGGAACCTTTTTCAGGACCGAATTTTTTCTTCACGGCTTTGACCAAAACGCGAACAGCCGGGGCAATCTGGTATTCGTTGTAATATTCACGCAGGAAATTGACCACATCCCAGTGTTCGTCGGTCATGTCGATCTCTTCGTCCTTGGCAATCAGGCCAGCAAGATCTTCATTCCAGGATGCCAGATCCACCAGGTATCCTTCTTCGTCGGATTCAAAGCTTTTTCCGTTCAGTTCGTAAGCCATATCTATGTCTCCTTTTCTTGAATTCCAAAATTAGGGTCAGTAGCGACGGGACCCCTGTTATACGTTTATTGGGCTGTTCTATAGCCAGGAATGGACGGTTCCGTGTTCGACGACCAGATCGACGAACCCGCCGTAATCGACGATGGTGATGCCATCCAAAATTTTATCTTCCGGTATGCCGCGCGCTTGCAGGTCGGCACCCAACACAAACATCGGATGATTTTTTGTGGCATCTGCCACCTTGTCCGACACCGATGTGCCTGCGGTGGCTGCGTAAACGCCATCTTCGATCAGCAGGATCGGTGAACCCTTCAGTGAAAGACGCAGACAGCTATCAAGGCTGTTGCGTTCAAAGGGTGATTTGTTAACGGTATGAATCATCTCTACACTCTTTCCAATTCAGCCTGAAATCACGACTTCTTGTTCAGACATGATCTGTGCCAGTTCATCGCTGGCGATCACTTCCACATTGACGACGAAGTCATCGGCGGTAAGGCCGCGGGCTTCCATGGATTCCTTCTCGACGATGATGCGCCAGACCATATCCAAGTCTTCGTCCTCGTCGGCATCTTCTTTTTCCATTTCGATGATGCCGTAGGTTTTCGAAAAATTCTTCATGTTGACGGCTGCCGTATCCTGACCTTTTTTGATCTGGTATACGCCATCATCGATGAAGACGATGCAGGCGTGCTGCTCGAAAGCGGCAGAGATCAAAACGGCTTCAAGTACTTCCAGCGCATAAATGGTTCCGTAAGGAGCCTTGCGGTTGACGTACATGAATTTTTTGACGACGCCTCGTGTGTCGTATTCGACTTCGCTCATTTTTTCTGCCTTCTCAATTAATCGCCGAATACGACCATACGGTCGGCGGCCATGCCGACTTCAGTCAACTGACCCAGGCCAGAAATTCTGAAGCCTTCGGCCAGGTTGTCTTCGACGATGCCGCGGCGTAAAGCCGCGGCGACGCAGACGACAAGATCGACATTGTGTTCTTCGGCCATCTCGCCCCACAGCTTGACCAAGTTGCGGTCATCGGACTGTGGTGCGGATAGCTTGTTGGCGTTGTTGACGCCGTCGTAATAGAAGAACACCCGCATCACCTGGTGGCCTTTATCAATCGCCGCCTTGGCAAATAGATAGGCGGAGTCCGAAGCCTGATGTGTGAATGGTCCTTCGTTGACCTGGATACCGAATTTCATCTTTCGTAATTCCCTAGAAGTGAACGTGCGAAGACATATTCAGAGCGTTACGGCCACCGCGCCAATCTTCGATGTGATGCTTGGTGAACGGCAGGTTGGTCATTTCGAAGAAACGGGGCCAACCAATGCGGTCGATCCATTCGGACATGCGCTCCCAGTGACGGGCATCTTCCTTGTACGCCTTGAGGATCGATTTCACGACCACTGTCACTTCAGGCCAACGCGGTGCGTTGTTGGGAAGTCCGGAAAGAACCAGTTTATGGAACGTCGGTTTGGTCCGGGTGCTGGAATGCTTGCCGCCAACCCAGATCGCCAGCACCGAATGCTCGGGATCATTGATCTGCATGGGCGGGCAGGGTGGGTAGCAAGCGCCGCAGCAAATGCATTTCTTTTCATCAACTTCAAGCGATGGCTTGCCGTTGACCAGGGCCGGGCGGATCGCCGCGACCGGGCAACGGGCAACAACGGCCGGGCGTTCGCAAACGTTGGCGACCAGGTCATGATTGATGACCGGAGGTTTGGTGTGCTGGATGTTGATGGCGATGTCGCCCTGGCCACCGCAGTTGATCTGGCAGCATGATGTGGTGATCTTGACCCGGTTGGGCATTTCTTCGGCGCGGAAATCGTCGTAAAGCTCATCCATCAACGATTTAACGACGCCCGAGGCATCTGTGCCGGGGATGTCGCAGTGCAACCAGCCCTGGGTGTGGGAAATCATCGAAATCGAGTTTCCGGTGCCGCCAACGGGGAATCCGCTGCCTTCGAGTTTTTCGATCAGCGGATCGACGCGGGATGCATCACTGACCATGTATTCGATGTTGGAACGGGCGGTGAAACGAACGTGTCCGTCTGCGAATTCGTCGGCGATATCGCACAAGTTGCGAATGGTGTGAAGATCCATCTGGCGTTGCGTGCCTGCCTTGACGGTCCAGATTTCGTCACCGCTTTTGGCGACGTGATGCAAGACCCCGGGGCGCGGCCTGTCATGCCAGTCCCACTTGCCGTAATTTTCGCGCATCAGGGGATGCATCATCGGCATGGGGTCGGGAACGCCACTTTCAATCGGCATCCGGGGGGCTTCCTGTGCCTCACTCATATTTTGTACTCCAACTTGTAAAATACGTTGTCTTTGGCGTGCGATGGATAAAGTGCATCTGTTGTTGCAGTGCAGTCCCGCCGCGCGCGGTTTTTATAAAGACGCATGGTTTTTCAGAGGTCCGGGTCATAAAACCCGAACCTCTGATGAACTGTTATTCAGCTGCCGCCGAGTTAGCTTTGCGCTGGTTCCACTTGTCAGCCTGCTCGTCCCAGTCGTCCATACGGACATAGGAACTGGTGCGCGGATGGGCGACCATGTTGGGGTCGACCTCCAGACCAACACCTTCGAGGAAATTAACCAGCCCGATGCGGTCGACCATTTCCCCGGTGCGCTCGTGCTCCAGGGCATTGTCGGCGAAGAATTCGACGCAAGCCTCGGCCAATTCGACCAGGTTGTCGAAATCTTCATCGGATTCCAGTTTCATGAAGGGAACGATACAAGATCCCATAAGATCGCCGATTTTCAAGGTCCGCTTGCCACCCAACAGGATGGTTACGCCCTTGTCATCACCCGCGCTTAAGGCCTTGGTGCAAACATTGATGCAATGCATGCAGCGAACGCAGCTCTTGTTATCAACATCAAGGGTATCATCGTCGTTCAAGGACAATGCACGGGTCGGACACATGTTGACGACCTGATCGTTGAAGCCCTTGCGGCCAATTTCGGCCACCTTCTTCTTGATTTCTTCCTGGTTGACCTTCATGTCGTCACGCCATGTGCCAAGAACGGCAAAGTCTGAACGGTGCGATGCATTGACGCAGTCATTGGCGCAACCGGAGAACTTGGCCTTGAACTTGTAAGGCAGGGATGGACGGTGCATGTCGTCAAGCAGGGAATTGATGACGGAACGCAAGGCGCGCGCTTCGTCGTAATTTGACTGTTCGCACCTGGCTGCACCGACGCAACTCATGGATGTTCTGACGGCGGCGCCGGCGCCACCCAGGTCGAAGCCGTAGTCGTTCAGTTCATCGAAGCAGGGCTGGATATTCGCAGTTGAAATCCCCTGAAACATGATATCGCCCGACTGACCATGGAAGGCGATCAGGCCCGAGCCATATTTTTCCCAGATATCGCACAGGCCGCGCAGGGTCTTGGTGTCGTAGTGCATGCCAGCGGGAGGCATGACGCGCATGGTGTGAAATTCCGAAGACTCCGGGTATTCGCCGGCAACTTCTGAAAAACGCGGGATGATGCCGCCGCCGTATCCACGCACACCAACGGTGCCGCCTTTCCAATAGCCTTTGCGGGTGTCGTAGGAATGCTCAAGTTGCCCTAAAAGGGACTGCATCATCGGGGCGTACGGTTTATCGTCAGTTGCCAGATGCTTCAGACCAGTCACGAAGCTGGGCCAGGGGCCACTTTCAAGCTGATCGAGCAACGGCGTTTCAGGCATTTTCTTAGCCATGGACATCCTCCACAGAATGTTATGCATCCCACCGCGTCGAGACATGATGTCGCGACTAAGGGAACGCAGTTAAAAAAAGGGGAAATTCAAATCCGATCACCATTTCTCCCCCCGCACACTTTCGTTGAGCTGTTTTGCCAGCTTACCTGCACACCCCTGGCGGCAGCGTAGCAAAAGTCGAAAGCTCTAAATGGCGGAATGATCCTATTGTACTGGACCACCTGGTATCGGACCTTCTTTCCTCCTAGACGTTCTCTCCAACATTAGCTTTCCGGTTTTGTTTTTATCGCGAACCGTCCAACCGGTAACGATGTCGCTTTGAATTTTGAACTTATGTATATTAATATAATCTAATATGGTATCGTTAATCTATAGCTTTCTTACAAAAAAATTCAGCTTCGCGTAACTTTCTACCCGCCCTTGATTTATATGGGTTTTTCCCCATCTTTATCCATGTATTTTTGCCTCGTTTCGACCTTCTGTCTATTTTTTTTCGTCGGGAAAATTACAGTGAGCACATATAAAAGACGATGAATGATTCTATCACACCAGGTGAATTGGCGGATGGCGGTGCCTACGAGCGTTGGCGCGACGGCAAGCTAGCGGCCTATAGCGATGCCGCACAATTTCCTGTTGTCGAACTTGTCGATGCAGGGCACCCGAGCAAAAATGAAGTAACTCGGTTGGGGGATCTTCTGCGTACCTTTAATATGGTTCTGTACGCAGGCAAGCCCGAACCCCTGGAGCAGGCGAGGCAGAGTTTGCGATCTCTTGGGCTCCAGTTGGGACTGAAACGGCTTGATGCCAATTTGTGCGCTGACGAAGACGCCATTACGCCGCTGGCCGTATCCGAAGGCAACACAAGACGGCGTTATATCCCCTACACAAACCGACCGATCAGTTGGCACACCGATGGTTATTACAATCCACCCGACCGGCAAATTCGCGCCATGGCGCTGCATTGTGTCAGTCCGGCGGCGACAGGGGGGGCGACACAATTGATGGACCCCGACATCGCCTATATCCTGCTAAGGGAGGAAAATCCCGACTTTATCCGGGCATTGATGCACGCTCAGGCCATGACGATCCCGGCCAACGAAGAAGGCGTGGCCGATGGTGGCGGGGTGATCCGTCCAGCCCAAAGCGGACCTGTATTTTCCTTTGATCCAGGAAATGGCGCGTTGCACATGCGCTATACGGCGCGTACCCGTAGCATCGAATGGCGGAACGATGACACGACCTCTGCGGCGGTCAAGTTTCTTGCCGACATTCTGAATAAGCCGTCACCCTATGTCTTGGATCATCGGTTGGTCGCAGGCCAAGGGGTGATCTGCAACAATGTCCTTCACAATCGTAGCGATTTCGAGGATACAGACGCGTGCCAACGGATGATCCTCAGGGCCCGCTATTATGACCGTACCGCGACCATCTTAAAAAATCAGGAGCCAGCACCGTGACCGCCGAGCAATCCGTAACCGATTTGGAAACCATAGATGCGCCCTGGAACAAAACTGTGACCTTGCAGGAAATCACCTATCCTGGCGGCATGAAGATGTTGCGCTTGCGAATCAAGGAAGGCAGGCGGTTCACCGACCTTGAGCTGGATAGCGGTACGCTTGGCGTCTTGAGCAATTCTTTGCAGAACTGGCTTGATACCAATGGTGCGTCGGTAAACAGGACCGAATAAAAATGATTTTCGATGTCGACCCTCGTCATAAGATTATTGCCGGCTGGTTGTTTGTCATGGTCGCCATGGTGTTTGCCATGGTGGTGCTGGGGGGCGTCACCCGTTTGACGGAATCAGGCCTTTCCATGGTCGAATGGCGACCTGTTACGGGCTGGTTCCCGCCGATGAACGAGGCGGAGTGGTTGGCGGTGTTTGCAAAATATCAACAATCGCCGGAATTTCATAAAGTTAACGCCCATATGGATGTGCATGACTTTAAATCGATCTTCTGGATGGAGTACCTGCATCGTTTGTGGGGACGTATCATCGGCATTGTATTCGCGGTTCCATTTGCATTTTTCATGATCAAGAAATGGCTGGACCGTGATCTGACAATAAAATTGACCTTGATGTTTGTGCTGGGCGGTTTACAGGGCTTGATGGGGTGGTACATGGTTAAAAGTGGACTGGTTGACCGCCCCGACGTCAGCCAGTATCGATTAACAGCGCATTTCGGACTGGCGCTGGTGATTATCGCTTACATGGAATGGGTCGCCCTTGGGTTGTTGTACCCGGATACCGGAGAAGGCACGGGGGGGTTGCGTCGGTATTCTGTTCTGATCGCATGTGTGACTTTTGTAACGGCCTTGTCCGGCGGGTTCGTCGCCGGGCTTGATGCCGGATTTGCGTACAATACCTTTCCATTGATGGACGGCGCCCTTATACCGAATGGATTGTATTCATTATCGCCCTGGATTCGCAGCGCCTTCGAAGACATCCTGACCGTTCAGTTCAATCACCGCGTTCTGGCCATAAGTTTGTTGATATTGATCGGGCTGTTTTGGTTGAAGGCGCGGTATTTTGTGTTGCAACCCAGGCCTAGACGAGCCATCAATTTTCTGTTCGCTGTTGTTATTGCTCAGGCACTGCTGGGCATCACCACCCTGCTATTGGTTATACCCATACCTTTGGCTGTTGCCCATCAGGCCGGTGCGGTGATTGTTTTTATGGCCGCGTTGCGGGTCGCCAGGGAGATGCAGTCAAGTGCCAGAAGTGTTTGAATAAATTACCGATAATGTTGACACCGGGCCAATAGGCAATAAGCTGTTTGTCCGGGAGTTGCGGAATTTATGTTTTGGGCGTCGTTTGATAATCAAGTTTAGGGCGATGCGTTATGTTTTTAGATAAGGGAATGTCATGAGCGATAGCAAATACCGCTTGGTTACCCGGAGCGATTTTGACGGTCTCGTCTGCGCCGTGTTGTTTAAAGAAATGAACATGATCAACGAGATCAAGTTCGTGCACCCCAAAGATATGCAAGACGGAACGATCCTGGTTTCAGACAGCGACATTACGACCAACTTGCCCTATGTCAGGGGCGTGCATCTGGCTTTTGATCATCATTTGAGCGAAACCATTCGTCTTGATGGCGGGGCTGATAATCATATTATCAATGCCGATGCGCCTTCTGCCGCTCGTGTTGTCTATGAACATTATGGCAAGGATAACTTCCCCAATATCACCGAAGAAATGATGGATGCGGTCGACAAAAGCGATTCTGCCCAGTTTTCGACCGAAGAAATCATCGAACCAACCGGATGGGTGCTGCTCAACTATATCATGGATGCTCGCACGGGGCTTGGCCGCTATCGGGATTTCAAGGTTTCCAATTACCAGTTGATGATGCAGTTGATCGATTATTGTCGCGATCATACCGTTGATGAAATCCTGGCCCTTCCCGATGTTAAGGAACGGGTCGATTTGTATTTGGAACACAAGGAACCGGCGAAAGACCAGATCCGTCGGTGCACGACGGTCAAGGGCAACCTGGGCATTCTTGATTTGCGTTATGAAGAGATGATCTATGCCACCAATCGCTTCATGATGTATGCGCTGTATCCTGATATTAATATTTCAATCCATCAAATCTGGGGCCTGAACCGTTTGAATACGGTCTATGCCGTAGGTAAATCCATCGTTAATCGGTCATCCAAAACCAATATTGGTGAGCTGATGTTGAAATACGGCGGCGGTGGTCATGAAAATGCCGGTACATGCCAGGTCGACAATGACGATGCCGAGCAGGTGCTGGAACAGTTGGTCGAGGTTATCACCACTGATGGATGATCGCTGTTTCAAATGATCAACAGCTACCTAAAGCGGTTGACCGGGTTTGCCAGGGTACCGCGTTCCTTCATGTTGGTGCTGGGAATGGCGCTTGGTGCCTTTTTGGCGCCATCGCTAACCGGGTGTGCCGCAGATGGCGTGTCTTCACCTTTGCGCATGGTCTTGGGCGACCAATTCGACGCGTCAGCCGATACCAAACGTGAACTTCAGAGATTTGAAATAGCTTACCAAAAATATGCCATCTTACCGGCAGATGGAAATACAGCTGATTATGACCATCAGCTTGCCCATTTTCGCAATGCCTTTGGTCAGGTTCAGCGGGATTACGTGCGCGAGGTGTTGCCCCGTACATTGATAGATACCGCACTCAAGGGATTTTCCGGCGGCGACATGAAGCCCGAGCCAAGCTCCATAGAGCCTGGCGAATTGATCGAGGCTGCGCTTGATTCCATGACGACCTCCCTCGACCCTCATTCCAGTTATTTGAACGAGCAGGAACTGCGTGAGATGACTGTCGCAAACAGGGGGGAGTTCGGTGGCCTTGGTATCGAGGTTTCCATGCAGGACGACTACGTTCTTGTGGTTGCTCCCATCGAGGACACTCCGGCTTTCGAGGCCGGATTGAAAGCCGGTGACCTGATTACCGGACTGGATGGGGTTTCAATCAAGGGAAAGTCGCTTATGGATGCGGTCCGTATGATGCGGGGCAGGCCTGGCACGGATATCCGTCTGACAATCAACCGCGCCGACCAGGCACCATTTGATGTTGACCTGACCCGGGCCGTTATCAAGGTGCGTTCGGTGCGTTGGCATATGGAAGATGATATCGGATATATTCGGGTGACCAATTTTTCAGAAAAAGTCGAACCCGGCATTGCCCAGGCAATGGGCGAAATAAAGAAAAAGCTCGGCGAACGCCTGTCCGGCGTCGTGCTTGATCTGCGTGGTAATCCCGGTGGCCTATTGCGTCAGTCTGTGTCGCTTTCGGACGCCTTTCTGGATGACGGCACGATTGTTTCGGTGCGGGGGCGCAATGGTACCCACCAGCGGGAATTCAGAGCCTCCAATGGCGATCTTGCCGGTGGACGCCCAATCGTCGTACTGATCAACGTGGGCTCGGCTTCTGCTTCTGAAATCGTTGCCGGGGCTTTGCAAGATCATGGCCGTGCGATCATTATGGGGCAGCGTTCATTTGGCAAGGGGTCGGTGCAAACGATCATGCCGCTGAAGTATGAAGGTGCCTTGCGCCTGACCACGCAGCTTTATTATTCGCCGTCCGGTCGTGCTATTCAGGCCCGGGGGATTGAGCCCGATATCGAAATTATTGTGACCCCTGCGGCTGATGCAAATGCGGCCAAAGCCGATCCTTCTGTCACGACAGTAAAGCGCCGCCGCGAAGCTGATCTGCCGGGGGCTATATCTGCCGTCGGCGAAGCTGCACCGCATCCGCACCCATCGCTATCTGAAGAGAGTTGCCCTGCCGTCGGGCCGAAAAAGGACCGTGGTCTCGGTTGCGCATTGGCACTTTTAAAGGCCGGTTCGACCGAGAAGTTCTTCGCCTCCATCCCTCAACGACAAACCATGTAAATTAGAAGGCTTTCCCATTGTCTGATCCATTGATAAACGTCATCGGCCGGTTGCCCGAAACCGGCGAAACCATCGAGGTTGCGCCAGGCATTTTCTGGTTGCGCATGCCGCTGCCCTTCGCGCTCAATCATATCAACCTGTGGGTGCTGGAAGACGGCGATGGCTGGACCCTGGTCGATACCGGCATTAACCGCCCGGAAACTTGCGAAGCCTGGGAGAGTCTGTTCGCCGGACCGCTGGCCGGCCGGCCGGTCAAACGGCTGATTGTTACCCACTTTCACCCCGACCATATGGGGCTGGCTGGTTGGCTGACAGATAAATTCGGTATTGAAATGTGGACGACACAGACCGAGTGGCAGACGGCAAGTACGCTCTATTATTCAGAACACAGCGAAGAACTCGTCGATCAAGCGCGGACCTTCTATCATGCGGCGGGATTTAGCGCCGACCTGATGGCCGAGGTCGAAACGCGGGGAAATCCCTATCCCAAACGGGTCTCTGCGATCCCGAAAACATATACAAAAATAGCCGAAGGCGATCTTGTAGACGTTGGCGGGCGCGACTGGCGGGTTATGATTGGCACAGGCCATTCGCCCGAACACGCGTGCTTGTATTGCGCAGAGGCCGGGGTGCTTATTTCGGGGGATCAAATCTTGCCGAAGATCACCCCCAACGTCAGTGTCTGGCCGCAGCATTCCGAACAGGATCCGCTGGCCCAGTTCCTGGACAGCCTTAAGACATTTGCCCCGTTGCCCGAAGATACCCTGACCCTGCCCAGCCACAATTGGCCGTTTCTGGGCTTGCGGGAACGCCTGACGGTCATGGCCCATCATCACGATGAACGCCTTGATGATGTGGTTTTGGCCTGTCGCGAGCCCTTGAATGGCTTCGAGGTATTGCGGCATTTGTTCAAACGCGAGCTTGATTCACATCAGCTTTTCTTTGCCATTGGCGAAAGTCTGGCCCACCTGCATTACCTAATGGGGCAGGGCCGCATGGGCCGGGAAAAGGGACCTGACGGGGTCGATCTGTTTCGCGCGGTGTGACCGAAAAAAGCGGATCAGATCTTGCGATATTCCACGTAAAAAAGGGGTATCCCGCCGATAACCGACAGGACTAAACCAAGTTCAGCCTGCCATGTCGGTACAAATGCAGAGACCCATCCGGGCATGAGATTGGGCCAGTCGATAACGGTTGCCCCGCCGCTGGCAAAATAGCCATAGACATAAAGCCCCCCGCCGACAATTGAAATAACCCACCCCAAGGTCGCGAGCATCCCGTGATTCTGAGTTTCAGAGCCCTGGGCATCTGTTGAATTTTCTTTCATGTTTTCCTGTTTCCCCACCAATTTGAGGGCGAAAGGTACACGTGATTCTTCCATTTACAAACGATTAGTTCCTCACAAAAGGGTGAGAACTGGAAGACGATGCTCAAGTTCTTTAATCTATACAGAAGCTCTGGCCAGTCGGTCCTGTTTGAGGATTTTTCTTTCCCGGTAGAATGTGTAAATCCCCATCACAACGACGATGGAACTGCCCACAAGTGTCCAGTCGTCAGGCGTTTCGCCAAATATGACGAAGCCCAGGATGATGGACCAGATCAAACTGGTGTAGCGGAAAGGCGAAATAAAGCTTACCTCGCCCACGCGCATTGTCATGATGCTGAATAAGTAGCCGAATACCAGGAATAAGGCGGCCCCGGCAAGCAGTTGCAGGTCGTTTGATGAGACCGGTTTCCATTCCATGGTGGGAGACAAAACGGCCCCGGTAACGGTGATAAATATGGACGAAAGCAAGGCTACAAAAATTGATGGAACATGATCCGATAGCCGCCGGGTCGTTAAATCCCTGAGCACGATAAAGAACACGGCTGCCAACGCCCACATGGAATAGGCGTTGAAGCTGTCAGACCCTGGCCTGACGATGACGATAACGCCGATAAACCCGACGATGATCGCCAGGTAACGCCGCCACCCGACGGATTCTCCCAGGAAGACAGCGGCTCCGAGGGTTACCGCCAAGGGGAGCGCCTGAAGAATAGCTGACGCATTGGCCAGCGGCATATTGAACAGTGCCGTCAGGAAACACAGGGTCGCCCCGACCTCGCCAATCCCCCGGTAGATCATCAGTTTCCAGTCGCCCTTTTGCAGGGGCGGAAAAATAGTCTTTCGATGCCAGGCGATGGCGCCCAGCATGGCGGTTGAAAACACGCCCCGCAACAACATGATCTGAAAAATGCCAAGATCGCTCGACACCAACCTGATCGTGGCATCGTTCATCACATAGGCGGCCATACTCGCCGCCATCAACGCTGCGCCACGAAAGTTGTCCGACGGGTTCATCATATGATCTTCAATCAAGCATTCCAGAAGGGAAAGCAAGCTGATTATAGGAAGTGAGGGGCTGAACCTTGACCCTGCCAGAGACAAATTGATTGCATTCGATGCTAATGAGAATAGTTTGTAAGTAGATCAAATAGGGGAGAAAAATTATGGGGCGTTTATATCAAAATATCCTTGAAACCATCGGCAATACGCCGGTTGTTCGCATCAACAAGTTGGCACCTGAGGGGATCAATTTATTTGTTAAGGTCGAAGCTTTCAATCCGCTGGGATCGGTAAAAGACCGTCTGGCACTTGGTGTTATCGAAGATGCCGAAAAATCGGGAGCCCTGAAACCCGGCCAAACGGTGATCGAAGCAACCAGTGGTAACACCGGTATCGGCCTGGCGATGGTATGCGCCCAAAAAGGTTATCCCCTGGTGCTGACCATGGCCGAAAGCTTCAGTGTGGAACGGCGCAAATTGATGCGGTTTCTTGGGGCAAAGGTCATTCTGACACCGGCCACGGCAAAGGGCACGGGAATGGTCAACAAGGCAGCCGAACTGGCCAAGGCGAATGGTTGGTTCGCCACTCGGCAGTTTGAAAATGAATCCAACCCGGATGTTCATTCGCGCACCACGGCACAGGAAATTCTTGCAGATTTTGATGGTGAAAAACTGGACTACTGGGTCACCGGCTTTGGCACGGGCGGGACCTTGCGGGGTGTCTCGCGGGTTCTTGCCGATAAACGCCCGGATACAAAAATTATTGTTTGTGAACCCGAAGATGCCGCCATGCTAACCAGCGGGCAAGGCCAGGACCGTAATACGGATGCGACGCCAGCGTCGAGCCATCCGGCGTTCAAACCGCATCCCATCCAGGGCTGGACCCCGGATTTCATCCCCAAAATTACGGATGACGCTGTTGATGCAGGGGGGATTGATCGCATCATCACTATTTCCGGTGCCGACGCCATGCGTTGTTCTCAGGATTTGGCACGGAAGGAAGGGATCTTCGTCGGTACGTCTTCGGGCGCGACTTTTGCCGGGGCCCTTAAAGTCTGCGAAGGTGCGCCCAAGGGCTCAACTATCCTCTGCATGTTGCCCGATACGGGTGAGCGATATTTGAGCACACCCCTGTTTGGGGATGTCGCCATCGAGATGACGGAAGAAGAGGTGGCTATTTCACAATCAACACCGAACTTCCAGTTGGAAACCTGAAATCGGCCTGTATCGATTGAAGCGGTATTATAGTGAAATATTTGGTCATCTTTTACGGGTGTGACGGCAGTCACTGACTTTTTCGTTAGTTGGTTCATCATCAAAGGCATTCCACTATGTTGAAATGCCTTTGTTCCATTGCCTTACTGTGTCCGGGGTGACCGTGCCGAGGAATCCACAATCTCATGGCGCATAGGAATGAGTTGCTTGAAGGATAATCCATCGTTTGATTCCGTATCGATTGGGAACGATCACTTAAAACCGATCGTTGTCTGGTCCGAACGGCTCGCAACCGGCCTGGATGATGTTGATGATCAACACAAAACGCTGATCAACATAATCAACAAACTTGGACGCCTACATGCCAGCGACACTTCTGCTGACGAATTGATCGCCGTTTATGGCGAGCTGAAAAGCTATACCCTGTACCACTTTCAACATGAAGAAGACCTGATGCAGGCGTGGCCTGTGAACGAGGCCGCCAAGGTGGCTCATTTGAAGGCTCATCAGGGGTTTGTCGAACGCATCGAGACAATAGACAAGCGAATCGTCAGCCATCCGTCGTATGTCGTTGATCACCTGCTGGCATTTCTTGTGAAATGGTTGATCCATCATATTTCCGGTGTTGACGCGCGCATGACGAGGGAAATCATTGCCTTGCGTTCCGGCGAGGATGCGCCGTCATTCGACGGTCAATCGGTTCATCCAGACACATTAAGTGCCGATCAGTTTAGCGACACGATGAGTGAACTATACGATGGGATCGGACGCCAGTCGCTCGAGTTGCTGGATACGAACGTTCGATTGCAGGACGAAATGAACCGACGCAAGAAAGCCGAGGACGAAGCGCAAATGGCGTCCCAGGTATTTTACAACAGCAGTGAGGCCATGGCGGTCACTGATGCCAATAACGATATCATTGCCATCAATCCTGCGTTCACCCGGTTGACCGGGTATTCGCAAGAAGAGGTCTTGGGAAATAACCCGAATATTCTCAGCTCGGGGCGTCATGATGAGGCTTTCTACAAGAAAATGTGGGTGGCGATCAACACCACGGGACATTGGGAGGGGGAGCTTTGGAACCGACACAAAAACGGTGAAGTTTATGCAGAATCTCTGACCATCAATACCATCTTCAAGGCAGATGGGTCTGTGGGGCGGCGGGTCTCCGTATTTTCGGATATCACCCAGAAGAAACTGATAGAAGAAAAATTGGCCCGTCAGGCTGCGGAACTCTTGGAACTTAATGGTCTCCTGTCACAGGAAATTGCGGTCAAAAACCGCCTGTTCTCAGTTGTTTCCCATGATTTGCGCAGTCCTTTCACCCTGCTCATGGGATTGTCTCAGCAAATGCTTCGAAATGCCGGTTCCTACTCACACGAAAAGCTGATTGAAAAGGCGGCAACGATCAACCGGGTTTCAATCAGTGTGTTCAATGCAGTGGAAAACCTGCTCGAATGGTCTCGTGCACAGCTGGATGGCGAGATATTGAAGAGCACGCAAATCCCGCTTAAAGAAGTTTTCGAGATCACCTTGGACACCCTTGGTCCCGTCGCCAGGGAAAAGGGAGTCGATATCGTCAGCAAGGTCGGCGATGAAATGATATTCGCTGACCCTCACGTTGTGCTGATCATTTTGCGTAACCTGACAAGCAACGCCATCAAATTCACCAATGAGGGCGACCGTGTGGAGCTGGATGCCCATGCCAGGGGAAAGACAGTCGAAATTACCGTGTCGGATAACGGGATTGGAATTCCCGAGAACCTGATCGGCGAGTTATTTGCCATTGACCGTAAAACCACCACCCTTGGCACCCAGGGAGAAAAGGGCACCGGCTTGGGCCTGCCCCTGTGTGCAGATCTGGTGAACAAGCTGGGGGGCAGCTTGAGCGTGGACAGCACCCCCGGCAAGGGGGCACGGTTTACTGTCATTCTGCCGGTTGATGGCATCGAAAATAATCAGGCGGGTACCGCCTGATTTAGTATTCTGGCGGAATATTCGAGGGGCTTTGAACAAAGAATTGCTCTGTTTCCAAGAAAATTTGTTACTGTATCAATAACGTATTACCGGAACACGAATGGAGCCCCCTTAAAATGGACGAATCATCCGCATATCAGCCGCCAAAAGTTTGGACGTGGAAAAAAGAAAGCGGCGGAACGTTTGCAAGCATCAACCGCCCGACCGCCGGTGCCACCCATGAAAAAGAACGTCCGGTTGGCGAGCATCCGCTGCAACTTTATTCGCTTGGAACACCCAATGGCATAAAGGTCACGGTGATGTTCGAAGAACTGCTGGCGCTTGGGGTTTCTGGCGCCGAATACGATGCCTGGTATATCGACATCGGCGAAGGCGACCAGTTTGGCAGTGGATTTGTTGAAGCCAATCCCAATTCCAAGATCCCGGCACTCATGGACCACAGCACCACGCCGCCCACGCGGGTGTTTGAATCCGGTGCGATCCTGTTGTACCTGGCTGAAAAGTTCGGCCAATTTATTCCCACGGATCCCGCCATGCGGACCGAATGCCTGTCTTGGCTGTTTTGGCAAATGGGCAGCGCCCCGTTCCTGGGCGGCGGGTTTGGTCATTTTTACAAATACGCCCCGATCAAGGTCGAATACGCCATCGACCGGTATGCCATGGAAGTCAAACGCCAGCTCGATGTGCTGGATCAGCATCTGGCAAACAACCAGTTCATGTGTGGTGATGAATATACCATCGCCGATATCGCGATCTGGCCCTGGTATGGTGCTGCCGTGCTGGGCAGGGCCTATGATGCCGGCGAATTCCTGGATGTGGAATCCTACAAGAATGTCGTCAGGTGGGCGCAGCAAATTGATGCCCGGAAACCTGTGCAACGTGGGCGGATCGTCAACCGGACCATGGGACCGCTCGCAGAACAGCTCCGCGAACGTCACGACGCCAGCGACTTCGACACCAATACCCAGGACAAGATCGAGGCGCGGGAAGGACCAAAGGAGTAAACCCGCTGGGCTTATCCGTTACCGTGGGCGCGTGGTCACGCTAATACGGCCAAATTCATCGATTTCCAAGCCTTCATCCATAACAACGATTGCCTGGGAACGCCGATGCGTCTACTAGTATTTTCAAATGTTCTCGGGGCGGGGTGAAACTCCCCACCGGCGGTATAAGCGTTTCGGCGCTTGAGCCCGCGAGCGCTCGTCCTTGAATTCAATGGGGGCGAGGTCCAGCAGATCCGGTTAGATTCCGGGGCCGACGGTCATAGTCCGGATGAGAGAGAACAGAGCACGTACGCCCGCCGGAAATTCGGCGCGCCGTTTCGTGTTGCTGTGCGCCCCGCAATTGCAATTGAGGAAAGCACAGTATGGAAAATTCCGTAAATCCAGTTGATTTTGACACCCGTCCACCCGCGCCAACAAAGCGGTTTGCCCTCATTCGCGCCGATTGGCACGCAGATGTGGTGGACCGGGCAAGGGAAGGGTTCCTTAGGGAAATGGCGACGGCGGGAATTGGTGCCGACCAGGTGGATGATTTTTCCGTACCCGGAGCCTTCGAAATTCCATTGCTGGTCAAGAAGCTGGCACAAAGTGAGCAGTATGCGGGAATTGTTGCCGTTGCACTGGTCGTTGATGGAGGTATTTATCGCCATGATTTTGTAGCTGAGGCCGTGGTAAGTGGGCTCATGCGGGTGCAATTGGATACGGACGTACCGGTATTTTCGGTGGTCCTGACGCCGCACAATTACCAGGAAACAGAAGACCTGATCACGTTTTATCGCGATCATTTTGTAAAAAAGGGCGCCGAAGCCGCACGCGCTTGTCTACGTACGATCGATACCCTGGGGATTTTGGAGGCGGTCGCCGGGTAAGTATGCGCCCGGATGGCGCGATATCAGGCGGCAGCTGGTATGCAGCGTGCGACCATGTGGGCACCGGGAGCAACCTTCAGGTTGTCATAGCGTAATTCGCCTTCGACACGGGCCGTGGCCCGAAGTTCGATGCTGTGGGCCTGGATCACGCCACGGACGATCCCGCGAATGACAATTCTATCGGCTCCGACGAAGCCATCGACCGAACCGTTTTCCAGTACGGAGACGTTGCGTCCGGTAATATCACCATTAACGGCATTGGAAATTTCCACGTCTTGCTGAATATCTTCTATGCGCGCCGCGTAAGCCATAAGCGTTCCCCGATCAAAGGTGATTGCGAATCCAATGCCTAAGCTTATGAATTTTTTGGTAAAAAATTAGTAAAGGATGGTGGCGGAATAATATCGCGATTTTCTTTATTAGTTTTGTGTAATTTAGTGATGGTATTCTTTAGGTGGTTTTTGCTAAAACTCGACCCGGTCCATTCGTTTCATTTGTTTCGCTCAGGAGAGGCTACATGTCCAAGTTGGTTGCACCGCACGGCGGTGGAGAACTGAAATCACTTTTGGTTCCAAAAGTGGAAAGAGCTGCTGAAATTGAACGGGCCAAGGGCTTGAAACAAGTTCCAATGACATCCCGTGAAACCTCAGACGTGCTGATGTTCGCCATGGCCGCCTATACCCCGTTGGACGGGTTTATGGGAGAGGCCGACTGGAAAGGCGTTTGCGCCGATATGAAATTGGCCAATGGTTTGTTCTGGCCGATCCCGATCACTTTGTCGGCAACCAGCGAACTCGCCGGCAGCATTGGCGAGGGCGAAGAAGTGGCCCTGGTTGATGGCGAAACCGGCGACATTATGGCGGTGATGCAGGTCAGCGAAAAATACGGCATCGACAAGGATTTCGAATGCCAGCATGTCTTCACCACCACCGATAGCGCCCATCCCGGTGTGCAAAAAGTGCAGGAACAAGCCGATGTGAACCTGGCCGGTTCTGTTCGTGTGCTCAGCGAAGGCGAGTTTCCGGAAAAATATAAGAGTCTGTACTTCAGTTGCGCCGAATCTCGCGCCCTGTTTACCAAGAAAGGTTGGTCGAACGTTGCCGCGTTCCAGACCCGCAACCCCATGCACCGCAGTCATGAGCATCTGGCCAAGATCGCCGTTGAAATCACAGATGGCGTGTTTATCCATCAAGTGCTGGGCAAGCTAAAAGCGGGTGATATTCCGGCGGAAACCCGTACCAAGGCCATTCAGGCCATGATCGACAATTATTTTGTCGATGGCACAGTGGTGCAGGGGGGCTATCCCATCGAAATGCGCTATGCGGGACCACGCGAAGCCCTGCTACATGCGCTGATCCGCCAAAACTTCGGTTGTTCGCACTTGATCGTCGGTCGCGACCATGCCGGTGTGGGGGATTATTACGGTCCCTTCGACGCCCATCACATCTTTGATGAATTGTGGGAAGGTGCCCTGGAAACCCAGGCATTGAAGATCGACATCACATTTTACTGCAACAAGTGCCATGGCATGGCGACGGCTAAAACATGCCCCCACGACAAGGCCGATCAGGTTCATATTTCAGGAACCCGCCAGCGCGAAATGCTGATGGCGGGCGAAGATATTCCCGCTGAATTCAGTCGCCCCGAAGTTGTCGCGGTGTTGCAGGAATTCTACACTTCCCAGTCCTGAACGGGATTGTAAATTGCCGTTTTGGCCGCGAAATGGTCGCGCTCGTTCGGCGACGGTCCTGGCTGATTACAGGTGGGTATACTTCGTCGCATTACCACGGGATTTTTCGACAGGGTATTTGGCGGTGTTGTGGTCGATCTTGTCCGAGGCCGCTTGCATCAGGTCAATGCCTGTGCGCTCGCTGATCATGAGCAGATAAAGAAAGGTATCCGCGATTTCGTGGCTTAGGTTTTCCATGAACTCGGGATTTTCCGTTGCAATTTCGACTTCTTCATCCTTTTTCCATTGCGTCAGTTCCAGAACTTCTGTTGCTTCCAGGTTCAACGAGACGATCAAATTTTTCAGGCTATGGAATTGACGCCAGTCCCGTTCGTCACGAAAGGAAATCAAGCGTTCGGTAAGGGATTGAATGCTGTGGGATGTAAGTTCTGGCATGGTGGTTCCCGGAAAATATGCTGAAGAATGCTCCTTAATACCCTATTTCAGATGGTATAAGTTTTTTCGCTTTATCTAACAGATACGAATTCGGCTCTGTCGTGGGTGAAAAGGTGACTTTACGCCGAATAAGGCTGGCACCGCCCAACGGAAACGGAATTATACCGAACCTTAATGGGGCTTGCGTGTTTAGCCCAAGAAGAACGGATTATATTGATGCCCAAAACGCCAGAAAAAATCAACAAAGAAGACGGAACAATCGAGTGGCACCTTGACGGAAACTTGCACCGTGAAGATGGCCCTGCCGTGGAAAAGCCTGATGGAACACGGGTCTGGTTTTCCCATGGGAAACAGCACCGCGAAGACGGCCCCGCTGTGGAACATAAGGACGGTCGTAAAGAGTGGTGGAAAAACGGCAAATTGATGCCCAAGACGCCCGAAAGAACTGAAAAAGACGACGGCACGATCGAGTGGAAGTTTGATGGAAGCTTGCACCGTGAAGACGGCCCTGCCGTCGAAATGCCCGATGGAACGCGGGTCTGGTTTTCCCATGGAATTCGGCACCGCGAAGATGGCCCCGCCGTGGAGCATTGGGACGGAACCAAAGAGTGGTGGTTAAATGGCCTGCTGCACCGCGAGGACGGGCCCGCTATTGTGGAATCCGACGGCACCCAGGAATGGCATCAAAACGGCATCGCCCACCGCGAAGACGGCCCGGCTGTCATTCGGGCGGACGGCGTGCAGCAGTGGTGGGTGAATGGCGAGCGGCACCGGGAAGGTGGCCCCGCCGTCATCATAGAGGACGAAATGCAGCAATGGTGGGTGCAAGGACTGCTGCATCGGATAGATGGTCCCGCCATTGAATATGATGATGGCTCACGGGAATGGTATCTCGGGGGTAAGCCGGTCGAGGAAAACGTTGCCATGGATGCGGAAAAACGCTCCGATTTCCTGAAGAAATTGGCCAATCCCGTCTAAGCTGCGTCAGGTTTTGGGCGAACCGACGTCGCCTTGAGCGTCTCTGCGTACAAGAACGCTAGTTTAGAACACAGCCGAGCACTTGCTGGTCGGTGATGCGATCATGAAATAGTAATTTTGTCGACAGGCAAAAAGAAAGGGAGGCAACCCGTGCCTCCCTTTCTGTAATTCGTGACTAGGCTTTGTGCGCCCTGTCGAAAAGCTTACGGCTTTTTCGGGGTTTCGTAGGGGATTTCCTTGTGCCAGTCGATCCACTCCGTGTGGTAACCTACGAAACCTTTTTCGTTCGCCGGTTGCTGCTTCGTGGTATAATACTTGGTCTTCCCATCCGGAACCGGATCTTTAGCGTTAACGTTACTCATAACTCAATCCACCTGTGTTCTAATTACAAACCGAATCAGTCCCTTGCAAAACCGCAAAGCTCCCCCGAGCGTAAGACTTTTTCATATTTCAAAAATGGAATATATACGATGGTGTTGCAGGATGGAAGCAACATTTTTGGGCGTCATATCAGTATAGTTTGTTAAGCAATAGCATGATCTGTGGAAAATTAGCGGCGCGGTAGCGCAATGCATTCTGTGAGTAGGTTATGGTGATGGCAACGTATTATTCAGGATTCGTAGGTCGGCGACATTTCAAGGTAAGTTCGGATGCGGAGTTTGATGGCCAAAAAGCCAACAATCTGCATATTATGATTGTTATGGGAAGGGTTATACCTCATAGAAAATAAGGGAATTATTTGAAATAATTTTTTATTTCCGAACGTTTGATCAATCTAATTTTAAAAAACGGCTCAATCCAATTGTCAAATTAAGTTTTGCTTATATAATCCGCTTCTAATAGAGCGTCATGACGACAGATATTTAAATAATTTACGAATGCGACACGGGAGAAATTGATGTTTGCCAGTAATCCAATTGCTGACCTTGCGACGGTCATTCCGCTCGACGTTATCCAGGGGTATGTCATTTTGATGTTTGCCCTGGTCGTTGGTGGCACTGTTTTTGACATGATCCACAAGGGTAGCGCCAAGTATTTTTTTGCCAAAGCCAAAGCTGCCAAAGCCTCGCGCACGCGTGAGTTGGGCGCTGGTGATAAAATTGGCATCGCCGTCAGCACGGTCGCTATTGATATGGCGACCTCTGGTGAATTCTGCAATCCGAAGCGCCGGATTTCACACCTGTTCACCATGTACGGCTTCATTCTGTTCCTCGTGACGACCATCGCCCTGGTGTTCGCGTACCCGACGCACGAAGCCCCGGGTATCGTCTCTCAGTTGTGGCACTTGGGTGCCGCCATGGTGATGTTCGGCGGATACTGGTTCTGGTTCTTTATCCGCGTTGATGTTTCGGCTGAAGGTGTTCCCTGGCATCGCATCGTCAAGGCGGACCTGTTCATCCTGTCGTTGCTGGGCACCACGACCTTCGGTTTGGTCTGGTCCATTTTGTATTCCCAAGGTGTCGCTCCTTGGGACACGGTATCTCTGGGCTTGTTCATCGTCTTCGCCACGGCGCTGTTCGCCGGTGTGTATTGGTCGAAGTTCGCGCACATGTTTTTCAAGCCTGCTGCTGCGTTCAACAAGCGGATCATCAAGGCCGACGGTTCTCGTGAAAACATGCCCGAGCTGGGCGATCTGTCGGATCCTGAATTGCAGAAAAAGTTTCCTGATATCCCGGAATATATGGGCAGTAACCCGCCCAACATGGGGCTCGGCATCAAGCGCGAGCAGCCCCGCCATTATTAACCAAATTTGTAAAAAATCTTTCTAATCAGAAAGGGAAGCTAATTATGCCTACTTTTGTCTATATGACCAGGTGCGACGGTTGCGGACACTGCGTCGATATCTGTCCGTCCGACATCATGCACATCGACACGACTTACCGTCGTGCCTACAACATTGAACCAGACATGTGCTGGGAATGTTATTCCTGCGTGAAGGCGTGCCCGCAGCACGCGATTGATGTACGTGGCTACGCAGACTTTGCGCCGCTCGGCCACAGCGTCCGCGTTGAACGCGATGAGGAAAAGGGCGTCATTGCCTGGCGCATCAAGTCTCGCAATGGCGAAACCGACCTGAACCTGATTGCTCCGATCACAACGAAGCCCTGGGGGACGAGTATTCCGCAATTGAAGGATGTTCCGGCACCGAGCCAGGAACAGCGCGACAGTCAGCTGCTGTTCAACGAACCGAAATACATCCGCATGGATGAGGGCGGCATACATACGCTGAAATCCAACGGCCTCCAGATGAAGCAAGGGGTGCAGTACTAATGGCTATTAAAACGATCGTCGAAGACAATATCGACATCCTCGTCGCCGGCGCAGGCCTCGGCGGTACGGGCGCTGCTTTCGAAGCCCGTTATTGGGGGCAGGACAAGAAGATTATCGTCGCCGAAAAGGCCAACATCGACCGTTCCGGTGCTGTGGCTCAGGGGCTGTACGCGATTAACTGCTACATGGGTACCCGCTTTGGTGAGAATAACCCGGAAGACCACGTGCGTTATGCCCGCATCGACTTGATGGGCATGGTCCGTGAAGATTTGCTGTTCGACATGGCGCGCCACGTCGATTCCGCGGTCCACCAGTTCGAAGAGTGGGGCATGCCCATCATGCGGGATAATGAAAAGGGCACATATCTGCGTGAAGGCCGCTGGCAGATCATGATCCATGGCGAATCCTACAAGCCGCTTGTGGCCGAGGCCGCAAAGAAATCGGCCGATAAGGTTTATAACCGTGTCTGCATTACCCACCTGCTGATGGACGAAGCCAAGGAAAACCGCGTCGCGGGTGCTGTTGGCTTCAACGTCCGTACGGGTAACTTCCATGTCTTCAAATCCAAAACCGTGGTTTGCGGTGCGGGGGGCGCGTCCAACATCTTCAAGCCGCGTTCCGTTGGTGAAGGTGCCGGTCGTGTTTGGTACGCACCGTGGTCTTCCGGTTCCGCTTACGCGTTGATGATCAATGCCGGTGCGAAGATGACCCAGATGGAAAACCGTATTGTTCTGGCTCGCTTCAAAGACGGGTATGGCCCGGTGGGCGCTTACTTCCTGCACTTGAAGACCTACACGCAGAACGCCTATGGCGATGAATATGAATCCAAGTGGTTCCCCGAACTACAGAAGTTGGTTGGTAAAGAATACCTGGATCCCGAACTTTCTCACGCCACGCATCGTCCGATCCCGACCTGCTTGCGTAACCACGCGTTGATCAACGAAGTGAATGCGGGCCGTGGTCCGATCCACATGGTCACCATGCATTCGTTCCAGGACCCGCACTTGGAAGAAATCGGTTGGCACAACTTCCTGGGTATGACCGTTGGTCAGGCTGTTTTGTGGGCTGCAACGGATGTTAATCCGAAGCATGAAAACCCGGAACTGACCACGTCCGAACCGTATGTCATGGGGTCCCATGCGACGGGTTGTGGCGCATGGTGCTCCGGTCCTGAAGATGTATCCCCGCCTGAGTATCAATGGGGTTATAACCGCATGATGACCATCGAAGGCTTGTTCGGTGCCGGTGACGCGGTCGGCGGCACGCCGCACGCGTTTTCTTCCGGTTCCTTCACCGAAGGCCGCATCGCCGCGAAATCTGCCTGTAAGTACATCGACGACGGCAAGGGCGAAGGCATCAAGGTTTCTGATGCGACCATCGCCAAGCTGAAAAAAGAAGTCTTCAAGCCGATGGAACACTACAAGATCCACCGCAACGAAATTGTTGCCGGTACGGTCAACCCGCACTACCACAACCCGCGTCAGGAACTCGACCGTCTGCAAAAATTGATGGATGAGTATGGCGGTGGCGTAACGGTCAACTACATGACCAACGACAAGTTGCTGAGCATTGGTCTCAAGAAGCTCAAGATCATGGAAGAAGATCTTGAGAATATTGCAGCCAAGGACCTTCACGAATTGCTGCGTGCCTGGGAAGTCAAGCACCGCCATCGTACGTCCGAGTGTGTCCTGCAACACACCCTGTTCCGCAAGGAAACCCGTTGGCCGGGCTACTACTACCGTGGTGACGCCATGAAGTTGGATGACGAAAACTGGCACGTTCTTACCGTGTCTCGTCGTGATCCAAAGACCGGCGAATACACCATGGAGAAGGCGCCTTTGTACCACTTGGTTGATACAGACGAAGCTCAAGCAGCTGAGTAATCTTCAAGGCCCGGCAGGAGTTCACTTCGAACTTCTGCCGGGAATTTGAAAAAAGATCAGCATTCACATGTTGATCTTTTTTTATGCCTTTATGAGAACCCTTTTCCACTGAGATTGAGAACACATATGAACATTATTGAACTCACGGATGATGAAATACTGTCCGTTGCCGAGCCGATGTGGATAGAGCTCATCAGGGCTTCCAACGATGGTAAATACGGAAAATTTATCCGTAATTTTCACTACAGTCTGATGCAAGGCTTGAACGAGGTCGAAGTTGGAAAGCAATTCGCGAAAAGCGAACTGACCCGAAGCCTCTCTGAAGTCTATGATTATTTCGGTATCATCCGCCGTGGCGAGCACGCGTCGATTCTCTATCGTGTCCGCAGCACGAAAAAAGAGGGGGAGTGGCTCGGCCGTTTGGTCCTCGGTTATGATGAGAATGATGAGATCAAGATTTATGGCTCCTCCATCTTTTAAGACTCAAGGTTGTGACTTGATATGAGTGTAACCATTCAAGACAATAAATTCGTCGAACTCAGCTATCAGGTGATTGACCAAAAGTCCGGCGAAATCCTGAACGCAGTCGAGTTTCCTATCGGCTACGTGCATGGCATGGAATCTGCCCTGGATCAGAGCGTCACGATTGAGCTGGAAGGCAAAAAAAAGGGCGACGTCATCGAGGTGCCCATAGATTGCAATACGCTCTATGGTCCGCGGGATGAGTCTTTGGTCTTTACGGATGGCATCGAAAACGTCCCCGAAGAATATCGGGAAGTCGGCCTGACCATCACCATGGAAAACGATAAGGGGCAGCCCCGGAACTTCATCGTAACCCGTATGGATGACAAGACCCTAACGGTCGATGGCAATAACCCTCTTTGTGGCCGTTTCGTGATTTTCAAGCTTGAAGTTCTCACCGTCCGTGACGCCACCGAGGAAGAAATTGAATTTGGTGGTGCAGTCGTAGAAGAGCCAGAGGTTGAAGGCACCATCAAGGTTCCCATCTAACGATGGCAAATATACTCGTGCCCGGACCTCATTCATTACAGTTGTCACGGCGTAGGCCATAAATGGAAATGCTGTTCGAAACCCAATGCTGATAGCACAAATTTCCGATACCCATATTGCCCAGCCCGACCCAGGCGAACCTCATACGCTTGAGCGCATATCCATGCTGCAGGACTTTGTCACCTATATTGATGACATGGAGGAAAAACCCGATTTAATCTTGCACACCGGTGACGTTTCTCAAGACGGCAAGCCGGAAGAATACGATATTGTCAGGTCCATGCTGTGCGCCATCGACCTTCCGATATTCTTTGCCTTGGGTAACCGCGACCTGGTTACAAACCTGGTGGCGGGGCTCAGGGGGCTTGGTCGGGCAAAGTTGGTCAATGACTTTCTGATATACAGCATTGATGATTTTCCGGTGCGGCTCATCGCCATGGATACCCAGAAAAGAAGAAGCA
>Ga0316204_10003295_pt1 | contig 32898 bp, 26 predicted proteins | sample 6monrhotite_MG_2_FD_205661 | JGI IMG/M metagenome (GOLD analysis project Ga0316204, IMG submission 205661) | Microbial mat bacterial communities from mineral coupon in-situ incubated in ocean water Damariscotta River, Maine, United States -... | ecosystem: Environmental > Aquatic > Marine >... | reverse complement strand
TAAGGATAGGGGACGCACATTCCATCGGGGCGCTGGAGCTAATCCTCCAAACAAGACGCCGGATATACTGACGCATCTGATTCTTTTTTTGCTAAACTTGCCTTGACAGCCGGGAGGAACCATATACTGTCATCTGATTACATGGTTTAGTGACCCGTTTTTAACGGTTTTTTAACGAGGACGTCATCGTACTATAACCTTGCAACGGCCATCAACACCGCCGCTTCGCCAGCTGGACTGGGCATCGAAAAGGCTGTGGTCACAGAAACAGACCGAAACCCAGCGGCTTCTAAAACGGTCTTTAGCCCTTCGGTGGTGAAGCCTGGGCCGGAGGACTCACTTTCGGCGTACCAGTCCCACTGGACCAAGACACCGCCCGGCTTGAGCATCCCTTTCAACCGAGCCACCGTGTCTTCATAGTCAGGCACAAAGGCACACACCGAAGAGGCAGTGACTAAATCGAAACCTGTCGGTGGTGTGTTGTGGTCGGCAAGATTGAAGCCCGACAGAGGGCGGCAAACAGCGGTGACATTCGGCAAGCCTTTCGCTTCCAACACCTCAATCATCTTCGGTGACGTATCCAAAGAAACAACGGTTTTCGCCAAAGCCGAAATCTTTTGCGTGAGCAGACCGGTGCCGCAACCAAAATCAAAGACCTCAATCCCCTCAAGGTCCACCACTTCGTCCAGCCCTTGGAAGGCTTTGTTTGCATAGGCGACAACAACCTCGTTGCCGTCCCAAGTCCCAGCCCATTCATCCCAGGTATCACTCATGATATAGCTCTTTGAAAGTGTTAAAGAATTATAGTAGAATAACGATTAGGGACTCTATCGTCTGATGAAGGAAACCTAAAAATCATCCGTCATGATCACAGAAACACCCAAGCTTTCTTCCCACTCAATGGTTTACTTTTTGTCTTTGTATGGCCTTTGTCACTCTACTCGTCCCTTCGCAACTCCAATAACCCTCTACACAAGGGTTCATGGGGCGTAAATGGCTGTCTATAGGCTAGCCAAGCATGGATTGAAGACGGGCCACTGTATTCCCGTTCCTCGCCGTTGCGCTCACACCCAGGCAAGCTTCGACTTTTGCCGCCAACTTGGAGCGCCAGACCCCCTCAGGCGCCCAAAGGTAAAATACCTCTGGGGTCAGATGGAATAACTCACTCGGTGACTTGAGTGCCTCTAGTTTTTCTAAGCCCGCCAGGGCAGGCGGGGTCTTCAAAAAGTAAAAATGTAGGGCTTTGCCAGGGTCGGTCTGAAAGGGATTGTTTGCGATGGCCGTTTCCAATTCGACTGGGGCGAGTAGAGTCACCTCTGGCCTGAACCCATAGACCCGCTCAATTTCAACACCAATAGACTCAGCCAGTGGACCTGGTTCAGTAGCCTGATGCTGGAAGATCAGGTTCCCGCTCTGGATATAGGTGACCACCTCCGAGCAGCCCATACCCTCCAGCAGCGCCTTCAATTCCTTCATGGGCAACTTATTGTGCCCACCTACATTGATCCCTCGCAACAAAGCAATAAACCGCTTCCCCATCGACACCTACTCCCACTCAATGGTGCCTGGAGGCTTGGAGGTGATGTCATAGACCACACGGTTGATCTTTTGCACTTCGTTGATCACCCGGTTGCTGATGGCACCCAGCAGTTCATAAGGCAAGTGGGACCAATCGGCGGTCATGGCGTCGGTGGAGCTGACGCAACGGACCGCTAAGGTCCATTCGTAGGTCCGGCAGTCGCCCATCACACCGACGGTCTTGACCGGTAGCAACACAGCGAAGGCTTGCCAGCACTTGTCGTACCAGCCCGCTTTTTTGATCTCGTCGAGCACAATGGCGTCTGCCTCTTGCAGCACAGCGACCCGTTCCGAGGTGATATCGCCCAGGATCCGAACCGCTAGGCCAGGGCCTGGGAAGGGGTGGCGGTTCACAAAGCTGTCTGGCAGGCCCAAGGTCCGGCCTAAATCCCGGACCTCGTCCTTGAACAATTCCCGCATCGGCTCGACCAACTTGAGCTTCATTTTGTCCGGTAAACCGCCCACGTTGTGGTGGCTTTTGATCACAGCGGAAGGGCCTTTGAAACTGACCGATTCAATCACGTCAGGGTACAGGGTCCCTTGGGCTAAGAACTGCACATCGTTTAGCTTGTTTGACTCTTGGTCGAAAATCTCAATGAACTCATGGCCGATGATCTTCCGTTTTTTCTCTGGATCGCTGACCCCTTCGAGGCGGCTTAAAAAGTGTTCCCGAGCGTCTACATGAACCAAGTTAATTTTGTAGTGCTCTTCAAACATGGAAACCACTTTTTTGGCTTCGTCTTTGCGCAACAAACCGTTGTCCACAAACACACAAACCAGCTGGTCCCCAATCGCTTGGTGCAGCAAAATGGCCGTCACGCTGGAGTCTACCCCACCAGACAAACCACAGAGCACCGTGCTGGTGCCTACCTGGGCCTTGATCTCGGCGATTTTGGTTTCCAAAAAGCTGTCCATGCTCCAATTGGCTTCGGCACCAACCACTTCAAAAATGAAGTTGTGCAGGATTTGGGTACCGTCTACAGAGTGAGTCACCTCTGGGTGGAACTGGATGGCGTATAATTTCTTTTCTTTATGGCAGATAGCCGCAAAGTTGGCGTTTTTGCTGGTCGCCAAGATTTCAAACCCTTTCGGGATAGAAACCACACGGTCCCCATGGCTCATCCAAACCACACTGGTGGACTCGACGCCATAGAAAAAGGAGTTATCCCCTGCAGCGACGTTCAAGTCGGTGCGGCCATACTCGGAATGTTCCGCCGACTCGACCTTGCCGCCTAACAGGCTGACCATCAACTGCTGGCCATAACAAATCCCCAAAATCGGGATGCCCCAATCAAACATCTCTGGGTCCACGGTCGGGCTTGAATCCCCGGTCACCGAGCTAGGTCCACCAGATAAAATGATCGCCTGGGCACCAAAGGATTTGATTTTTTCGGTCGAAATATTACAAGGGTGAATCTCGCAGTAGACGTGCATTTCACGAACCCTGCGGGCAATCAACTGGCTGTACTGGGAGCCAAAATCCAAGATCAAAATCATCAGTTTCCCTTCTCGTTATCTTTAGGGTCCACAATCAAGGACTGGTCGTCCTCCCCTGGCAGTTCCCCTTTTTTTTGTGAAATCAGCAACATCAATACCCCGGATCCGGTGCAGAGTGCGCCTGCTACTTTGACCAACCAAAACAGCCCAGACAAAGGCCCCATCAACAAGACCCACAGGATCAGGGAGACCCCCATCAAGCTGGCCCCTTGGACAGGTTCTTTGAGCAAAAACCAACGGTAGGCACCGTACAAAGTCAACGCAAAGGGCGCGGCCCAAGGCAACAAAAAACTACCGATGATCAACACGGCACCGGTAGCCACCCACTCAAGACCTCGACGGGCCCAACTTTTACTCACTTTGTTTGACATCTTATTTTCCAATCCCAATGGCACGACGAACGGCGGTTAACGTAGGTAGGGCGAGTGCTCTTGCTTTGAGAGCGCCTTCGCTCAAGATTTGGTCTATCCGGGCGGTGTCTTCCATGTACTCTTGGTACACCTCTCGCCCTGGTGCTACATATTGATCAATCAGCTCATACAACTCTTGTTTGACCGCCCCATACCCAAGGCCACCGCTACGGTATCCCTCGGCGATTTGTGCCTGCCGTTCTTTGGAGGCAAAGAGCTTAAAAATCCCGAAGAGGTTGCAGGTGTCTGGGTCTTTCGGTTCATCGACCCCTTTGGAGTCGGTGACAATCTTCATCACCTGCTTCCTGAGCTTTTTGGTCGGCACATAAATCGGCAAAACGTTGTCGTAACTTTTGCTCATTTTGCGGCCATCAATGCCTGGGATGGTTTTGACTTCCTCACGGATCACCGGTTCCGGCAACTTGAGCAGGTCACCATATTGATGGTTAAAGGCAGCGGCGATATCACGGGCGATTTCGATGTGTTGTTTCTGGTCTTGCCCGACAGGCACCACATCGGCGCCATACATGATGATATCAGCGGCCATCAGGACCGGGTAATTAAACAACCCCATGTTCACCCCAAAATCCGCATCTTTCCCGGCGTCGAGGTTCTTGGCGTTGCAATCCTTGTAGCTATGCGCCCGGTTGAGCAGCCCTTTCGGGGCAAAACAGGACAAAATCCAACTGAACTCAAACACTTCAGGCACGTCTGACTGGCGGTAAAAAACCGCCTTGTTTGGGTCTAATCCAGCGGCCAGCCAGGTGGCGGCAACTTCATAAACCTGCTGGGCCATCGCTTCTTTGCTACGGACCGAAGTCAAGGCGTGGTAGTCAGGGATAAAATATAACGTTTGGTAGGTATCAGACAGCTCAATCGCTGGCTCAATCGCCCCCATCAAATTGCCGATGTGGGGGGTTCCTGAAGGTTTGATGCCGGTTAAGGCAATTTTTTGGGTCATGGTCTGGTCTTTCAAAAAGTGAGTTGGTCTCTTTTTCTATCTCAATCGGCGCAACTTGAAAATAGACAAATCCCAAAATCATGTTTACAGCTAAGGTTTAACCCAAAGGATCAAAATGACTACTCCCTTAAGGCTGCAAGGCACCGACGGAATCAGAGGCCCTATCTCCCAAGAGATCGGCAACCCTGTATCTACTTTCTTAAACCAAGGTTTCCTCACCACTGGTTTTTTTGAACTTTATGGCTACAGCTTTGCTTTGTTGTTGATTGAACAACAACTGGCCGAGCCTGGGGACGGCGTGTTGGTCGGATGGGATGGTCGGGACCTAGAGGGGAAGTTTGACCAAGCCTTTTGTTCTGGGGTCAGAAAAGCAGGTTTGGCGGTACACATGATGGGCCGTATCCCCACCCCGGCGGTTCCACTGTTTATGATGCACCAAGGGCTGAGAGCTTCGGCGATGTTGACCGCCAGCCACAACCCCGCAGACCAGCATGGGATCAAGTTGTTTTTACCTAACTTGGGGATGAAGTTCCTCCCTGCAGACGACGAACTTTTGACCGCCAAGATCTTTTCTTTACAGGAACACGACCTCTCGGCTCTACCGGAGTCCGGTGCATTAATCAATGTACAGGCAAAGGGCAAAGAGTTTTTTGTTTCCCAAAGCTTAGACCCCAAAAACTCCTGGATTGGGTCTGACGACTTGGACCTCAGCTCCACCTTGTTGGTGGTTGATGCCTCGAATGGGGCAGCGGCGGAAGTCGCCGAGGAAATCTTTGGTGGCCTTGGGTTCTTTGACCTGAAGCTGACCAACATGGTTGGGAACATCAACGAACATGCCGGGGTCGCCGATATCGAAGGCCAGGAAGAAATCAGCGCCGCTGATTTAGAGGGCCGGTTCCATGGCTACGCTTTTTTAGAGGAATTCTTTGAACAAGCAAAGCGGCCCGAAGTGATCGCTGGGCAGGTCCATTTGGTGGGGCTGGTTTTTGACGGCGACGCCGACCGTTGTTACCGGATTGATTACCACGTGCTGAGCCGTTTGGGGCTGGTGTCTTCTGGGGATTTGCTGGGGTATCAACTCGCCAGGGTGTTGCCGGGCCGGTCTGAAACAACCACCCCGACCTTTGCGTTCACTGTGGAAAGCGACCTGAATTTGAGCCAAGCCGCCAAGGCCTTAGGCTACCACCCCGAACTCTGTGGAGTCGGGGACAAGTGGTTGTTACGCCATGCCTCAGCCTCACTGGTCCGCTCCCAAGGCGAAGGTTCACACCCCGAATTTGTCGATTTAGCCAACCGGTGGTTAGCTGAAGACAACCCCTCGGCGTTGCAGTTGTGCCTAGAGTTTGAACGGTTACTGACCCAGAAACCTTGGCAATGCCCGGCGGACCTGGACTTTGCCCTGGGCCTCGAAGAATCGGGACACGCCTTGTCCCCCTTTTGGGTGGCCGGTACCGGGGAAACCCTGATTGGCTTCGCAGGCAACGGCATCAAGGCCGGGCTGAACTCCTTGGCCGCCTTTGTGCCGCCTTTCGTAGCCAGCGAACTGCAAGAGCCTTTTGCTCAAGGGGTCAAACAGACTTTTTATGTGTATTACGTGGACCAAGGGAAACTAGCCCCGGGCCACCCCTTCCGGCACCAACTGACCGAAGATTTATTGTTCCAGATCCAAACCCTGGGCGAAGGTCTGACCGGAAGGATACACGACTTTTCCGAAGAGCCTAGCCTGCTTTTTTGCCACCTACACAAGGGGCAAGAAGACTATGGAGCGGTGTTTATCCGCAACTCAGGAACCGAAAACAAATCAGCGGTGTACCTCCGTGGCCCGAAAGAAGCCAAGGGGGTGTTAGACCAACTGGCGGATCACCTGCACCTGTATTTATTGAAGCTGCTAAAAAACCCCGCCGACCCTCTCGCCCAGCTCGAAGCAAGCTTACTTCGATGTATCGACGCAGGCCAAGACCCCTTAAAGCTCGAATCCCAAGGGCCGGTAAAAAGGGTTTTGAAGGAAATGGAGCTAAAACAAGGTCTAATCCACCGGGAGAAAGGCCAATTGGCCATTGCCCAAAAAGGCCAAGCCTTGTTATATAAACCCTAGCCGAAACTTGTTTAGGAGAGATGATATGAGAGCCGGACTTACTTTATTATGTTGTGTATTGCTTGGGTATTCAAGTGCCGCTTGGGCAGCCAAACCGAAATCTGAAGTGGCTTCTAACCATGATGCGGTGAAGGTTTCGGCAAAAAACAAGCCGATCGTGGTGAACCCAAAAAAGATCTATTTGGTCCCTCAATCTTTCAAACAAGTGACCAAAGGCAAAGACACCTTAACCATCGAATACGAACGACTACACCCCAAAGACCATTACCCAATCGTCCGTATCCAAGGGATTCAGTTTAACATCCGGGAGCCAAACGAAACCATGGAATTCACATGGCACGGCGCTGGATACATGATGGTTTGGCCAAAAGGGGAGAAAGAGAAAGTTGCTTTCATGAGCAGCGTACCCTTTGACTCAGCCGCTTTCAGCCCAGACAAAAAAGATGTACACCATGCGTTGCTGAAAAAAGGACTCATCGTCACCGCCAAACGGCAAGACGGCAAAAAGGCGAAGTTAGAAGTCACCGACCTGGAAATGGCCGACAAAAAAATGAACAAGTTTTCGATCCGCACCTTTGCAGACGAAAAGGTTCCTACGGTCTTCCAAAACGAAAACCACACCCCTGCCCCAGAAGTTGACGTGCAATACGAAAAGGGCGTCAACGGCGAAGTGCTCTTCATCTTCACCAGCGACAAAAAAGGCCAGATTTTTGTTTATTGGAGATAGGGTTATTTAGGCTGGCAACGGCCTAGATGATATTTGCTAGAGAGCCACCTGATGGGCTCTCTGGTGCCTAGCCTGTTTTGCCTAACCTTGTTTTAACAGCAGGGGGCAACCAAGTACTGTTACCTGATTGTATTGAGTAAAAAATAGGTATACTGCCCCCTGATTTCTAAACTCCTTGAAATCCGCAGGTTTCCGCTATTGCTGTAACATATCTGTCACACGGTGACCGTCGCTCAGGCGAATGCAAAGCATTTGATTTTAGCGCAAATGCGTAGTCTATCCAGCAAAAACGCTCTCCCTTACCTTCGACACTAAAGAGCGGACTTCAAGCGGTAGCTTTAGTATACCGGACTTATTGACTTCGACTACATACGTCTTGTTATCCAAAGAAACATAAATTTGAACTTGATCGATTTCAATATTGCTAAAATCGATCAATTGGCTAGCTTTTTTTCGCACATCTTTAATGCCTTTGAATTCCATTTTTACGGAGCAAGATGGTATAAGATCCGTGCTGATCGCATTTATTTTTCTTATTTGTACCGATTCCAATTGGCGTTCAAAATGCTCAAGAAAACTTACAATATTGATATCCTTTTTCCTTATTACAATTCCGAAATCGCTGAACCCAGCAAGGTTATTTAGAAATTTCAAAACACTTCTTGGAGGATTGGTTAACTCCAAAAAACCGGGATTGGATTGCATTTTAAAAGCAATAGTTTCATACCAAAAACGGTTGGAAACAGTTTCATCTCCAAACGGGGATATTATTGTTTCTTCGATTTCTTTTTTTTCAACGTAACGGCCAACAATTGAAGTATCCCTAAAAGAGTCTATAAAATAACCAGACTTTTTTTCTTCATTATACTGGTTTTTTTCCAACTGCTTTAATATTGTTGCTGGCGACGACTCGCCCCAAGACATCGAAAAGAGCTTGACTCTCTGGTTCAACTTTCACCTCCGTTTTAGCTGATTCATTTTTCCGCCACTTTGTTCAATTTAGCTATAGGTTTAGCTTTCACCTTGTTACATACCTTATTGTAGGCCTTGATAGATTCCTCTTCGATCAATGCTTGGTATTTATCGATTTCACCAGCTAGAGGCGGTCTTAGACGATGTTTGCCATCCTTTGTGGTCGGTCCAGCGTAAATCCTACCTATTTTAAAATGAAACCCAGTGCATTCTTTCGGATTTTCAAAGCCAATATCAAAGGTGACTCGATCGTGACCTAATATAACTTCGGCAATCCATACTCCTCCACAAATGTAAAACCCATCAGCGTTCAGTCTATCAAATTCAGGGGAAAATAATAGACCCTGCCCTTCTATTGTTGCCTTTGTCACGATTCCACTCAATTCACTTTCAGCTTTAATTAGATCCTCGTCCTCCGTATCACTATCTCCGATGGCAAGTCGATTTACTTTAATTTTATATACGTCAACCAATATGAATCCTGTTAGTTTCCGAAAAAGCTCAATAAAGAACTCCGTCCTTAATTTTGGATTCAATATTTCCGAGAGGTCAACTTTTTCTTCAACTATTTTTTTATTTTGGAAGTTACCGATTTTCTGAATCAGGTTATTGACAGCATTATTGGCCTTGTTATTACTTGGCCTGCGAATTTTCACGGTTTCGCCCTCGACAGAAAGCTCGATTTTTGCCTCTTTTTCAATTTTTTGCTTTAACCGAGTTTTGGAAAAGTCCATTTCGTTATATTCGACATTGACTTCTATTTTGGAGTCTTGTGTTTGAGTAACCGAAACGATGTCCCCTCCTTTTTCTAAGTCTTGTTTCAAAGCCTGGACCGTTTTCATCAAGAGCGGTGAACTCAAAGCAGTTGTAACAGATGATGAGGTTACCTTTTCCTGATGGCCTTTAATAGCAGCTTGGCTTAAAAGGTTTTGCCTGGATTGATAGTCGAAGTTTAGCCTTGAAATAGCTGTAACGAGTTCATCCCTTGTAGCGGTTGCCGAATAGTATATACCTCTTTGCTGTGCAATCGAGTGAAGAACTTTCATCGACATTCTCCTTTCAGAGGACATCAATAGATCAAAAATTTCCTTATGCGTCGCATAAAAAATTGACTTTTCTCGTTTATCGCTCATCGCTCATACCAATTATAGCTTCGGAAAAATTGGTTACAATATTAGTTACCGGAGAAAACCTTATTTCATTGATTTTTTTAGCAAATTCACACGAAGGTGGCTGGCGTTTTATGTACTCTTTTTTTGCGCTTTCAAAGTTGGCGTTCGCAGAATTCGCTGCATTAGCCATTCTAAACTCGATGATTGAATCACCTTTAAACTGTTGATAATGTAAAAGGTAATCAAATAGGTAGAAAAAGTCATCTCTGTCTTCTCCAGTGCCTTTGTAGTACACGATAATGCCTGTGCCATCTTCTTTCGTTTTATGGTTTAGAATAAGCCACGGGCCGAAAATCAACTCTAAGTTTGCTGCTAATGGCCCTGACCTTTGAGTGGCTGGCAAACCCTCTAGATCAGGGTAATAGAACGAGTAGTGATCCATTGACTTGATGACCCCATCCCCTATCAATCCCCAGATATCAACACATACTGTGTTTAAATAGCAAATTTCCTTTGGCCCCAAAACGAAAATCTTGCTCCAACTCGGAAACTGAAAGTTCTCGTCCTTATGTTCGGGAAGGAACTTTCTGAAATCAGAATCATAGACTCCATCGTGGTTATAAACAAACAATAAGCCAACAAATTGAACCTTTTCGTCCCGAGGCTTGTACAGGGAATGACATCCCTCGCTTACTTCAGCACACTCTATGGTTTTCGATAGGTTTTCGATAGCCGTTCTCATCGAGGTTGCGCTGATGGACGCCTTGGCATAGCTTTTTAAATCACAAATAACGATAGTAGTCATATCATCATAAGGCTCAGCGTATTCAAAAACCACATCTGTGGGATGAGTTTTTCGGTCGTGATGATCTTTGACGCACGGCCAATTTTGGTTGATTGGCCCACAAATATCGCCCCACAAGAGCTTTTTAAAAAGGTCCTTCGATAATTTTTCTGCCATCTTGGCAATATTTTCTGTTTCTCCCATTTTCCTCGTGCTAAAAAATTGTTAAATCAAGTTTAACTAGACTCGTAGCACACCGGCTTCAATCAACCAACCATAAAGACGGCACAAGCAACATGGGCGTATTATAAGTGGAATCAGGTGACAGGATAAATCAGGTGATAAAATACTCATATTCTGGCTGATTCAGGGTTAAAGTCTTTTCTTTTAGCTAGTTGAAAAATCAGTACACTGTAACCTGATTTTGGAGCGGTAACGGCCTAGACACCCCCCACAAGAGAGCCGCCCGTTGGGCGGTTCGCTTGGCCCAAGCCCAGCAACCGGTGCAAACCTAAGCAACCCGCCTCAGGCGCTTCCCTCAGCGGGGCGACTTACTTGCTCGTAGGGTCGCCTTAAAAGAAAACCTTCAGCCTAAATATTTTTTGATTTCTAACATCACCAGCCCTAGGTTGAGTGGTTTCGGTAGGTAGGAGTCGCAAGTTTCCTTGAAACGCTTCACTTCTTGGTCGGTGACCGTTGCGCTGAGCATGATGATCGGGATATCGGAAAATGTGGCTGAGTTTTTAAGCAACTCAGCAACCTGCAACCCATCCATGCCGGGCATACGGTAGTCCAAAAGGATCAAGTCTGGCTTGTTTGTTTTGCAAAGGTCCAAGGCATCCTGGCCGTTTTCCGCTTCGAGAGGGGTCAAGTTATGTTTGGCAATCAAACCGCTCAGCAGCTTTCGGTTCGAGACTACATCGTCTACGATCAACACAGTCGCAGCACCGAATTGAAACTCAGATGCTTTTGACGGCCCCTCTTTTATGTCATCCAAGGACACCTTTGAAACAGGCACGTGGTCCAGGTTTAAACTGAAGGTCGATCCTTGGGATTGGTTGTCCTCTACCTGGATATACCCGTCTAGTGCCAAGGCCAATCGACGACTGATCGACAGGCCTAACCCCGTCCCGCCGTATTTTGGGTGTTGGCCTTTTTGTTGTTCAAAGGCCTCAAAAATGATTTCTTTTTGATCTTCAGGGATACCCATACCGGTGTCGATCACCTCAAACTTCAGGCTTACTGTTTGGTCGTCTCCTGGAATGGCCCGTATCCCGGTCTCAAGCCGTACCCCCCCTTGGTCCGTAAATTTGATGGCGTTTGCCACCAAGTTGGTCACCACTTGGCGCAGCGCATTGTGGTCCAGCAACACGATAGGGTAAGGGGCTTCCAGCAGGGTGACATCAAAAGAGATCTGCTTTTCCTTGATGTCTGCGGCGAATAGACTTTTGAGGGCCCCAAGAAATTCATTGAGATCCAACTCTTTGGGTTCAAGGGTCACCTTGCCTGATTCGATTTTTGAAAATTCCAAAATATCAGTAATCAAAGAGAGTAGCACTTCACCGCCCTTGTAAATACCGTCCAAAAACTCCCGGTTTTGCGGATCAACGAGCTCTTCTTCCAACAGCTGAGAATACCCAAGCACCGCATTCAAAGGGGTTCGGATTTCGTGGCTCATGTTTGCCAGGAAGGTCGATTTTGCGATGTTTGCTGTTTCTGCCTCGATTTTTGCTTGCCGCAATTCGCTGATCGACTGTTTGCGTTCTGTGATGTCCCGGGCAGAGCTCAATAAGGCCTTTCGCCCATTGACCTCAACGGTGCTGGTTACGATTTCAACAGGGATCAACTGGCCTGATTTTGCCTTGTGAACGGTTTCAAAGGCTCCAGAGCCTGTATGTAACTGAGACATCATCCTGGTTCTCACTTGAGCCGGGTCCATTTCACCGTTGATATCTTCAACGCTAAGCCCAGCAAACTCCTCTTTGGAATACCCCAACCGTCTCACGGCGCTTTCATTAACTTCAAGAAACCTGCGGGTTTCCTGGTCAATGACAAAAATCGAATCTCCGGCAATGTTAAAAAAGGCTTGGTGCATGTTGTTGACACTTTGAATCTCTAAAGTCTTTTCACGAACCTGCCTGCGCAGGGAGCGCTGCCAAACCCAGGCCACCAAAAACATCAACAGACCAGTGCCCAAAACAGCGGCACCAACGATTATCACTGTTTTTTTTGAGCTTTCTTTAGGCCGTAGTGGGCCAAACCATTTCTGCTTTAGCTGTTGTAGCGTCCCGTCGGTGATGACAATCGAGAGCCCTTCGTTGAGGATAGAAAGCAGCTGCTTATCCCCCTCAGTGACGGCAAAACAAAAATTTTGCACAAAGCCGTCCAACCGAGGCCCGACGGTTTTCAGGTTGGTCACACCCAACTCTTTGATCAGCTGTAAACCCAACAGTTCCTGCACCACCACCGCATCATGTTTGCCCTCAGACAACAACGTCATGGCTTCTTTAAAATTCGAAACGGTGATGATTTTCGAGGTGATTTTGGCACGACTTACGTACTCAAAGGCGTTGTCGCCCTCCATGACCAAAACTTCTTTGTCCTTTAAGTCAGAGACATCATGGATTCGGTCGTCGTTTTTCCGGGTAAAGATCGCGCCGTGCATCGTTAAGTAAGTGATGCTGAAATCGTAAATCGCTTCCCGCTCGGGTGTCCGCCCCACTAAGGGTAGGACTTGAATTTTCCCTGTGGCAAGATCTTGTTTGATTTGACGCCACGCACCGACATTAAAGTGAACCTTATAATGCATCGCCTCCAGCGCAGCTCTGAGCAACTCGACAGAGAACCCATCTGCCTCACCTCCAGGGCCTACCAAAGAAAAGGGGGGGTATCCTGTTTCGCTTGCCGACTGGATTGTAGGCGTTATTTTAGGCTGAGCGAACACGGAAAAACTATAAAAAACAAAAAACAACGCAATGAAGCTGGTAGATACAGTCATGCATTGAAACCCGGCCCCTTTCACTGCTGCATTCAATCGTTTTTTCAACGTTCCTCCAGTGCCCAGCCCTATCTATTAATTCAGGCGGACAGTTTGCCATCTCAACGGACTTGATTTGTCCCAAGTCCTTGACCAATAAACAATTGGGTGTAGCAGCTGGCAACACCAGCGCCACCCGCAAACTTAGTACTCTAGATACATACCCATGGTGAGACCTTGGACGGTCGTATCATCGGCGACGTCCATGTCATGTGACAGGCTCGAAAACAGCATGGTTGCCAATTGCAGGGGACCAAAACCCCAAGCGTAGCCTGCTTCGGTGTGGGTCCACAACGCCGGGTTGTCTGTGTCGTCTTTGATCGAACGTTGGGTCACCGCAACAGCAAAACCATCGGTCTCGTTGGTGGCCACATCAACGTTGAAGTTGGTCCGAGTTTCGGTGGTCACCAAAGCGGTGGTGGTGTTTTTGATCTGCTCCCCTTGGAGCGAGAAATTCGCCCAGTCGGTTTCAAAGGAACAACCGGCGGTGGTCATCAAGTCTGTGTAGTCACCAGCAGCCAACGCCGCATCGGTCAGGCCCTTTTTGGGGTCGTTAGCGTGGCTGACTTGCAAACCGGCAAAAGACAGGGCTAGGGGGCCGAATTGGTTGCGGAAATATACACCCACATTTTGTTGATTTGTTGCCGCTTCGGCAGCTGCGTCACCCTCGTCGGACCGGTGGTTGATGACTTTTGCGCCATAAACCAAAGAAAGCCCCAAGTCTTCAAAATCCACGCCCATGTATGACCCTTGGGCGACCATCACACCAAAATAGTTTTCGTCCGCTTTGAGCGGTAAATAGGCAAACCCTTGGCTGACATCGCTAGGGTCGAAGATCCCCATTTTATAAGTGATCCCATCATGAGCCAAGGCAGCATACATTTGATATACCCCTATGGTTTCATCGGCGATTTCCGCCATAAACACGCCAGAAATCGTGTTCGAACCCACCGGCTTGTCCAGTTGAAACCCCGGAAGCCCGTAGTGGGCGGTCTCAGCGCTGCTGAACTTCGCATCCCCGATTTGGGTGGTGGAAATGTTGTGCTTGAAGTAATAGAGAAAAGCGGGAGAAAAGCTCAACTCCTCGCTCGCCTGCACGGAAAACATCGGAATAAAAAAGCTGCCCAGGATCACTGCCATTCGTTTTAAAAACATCTGTCCCTCTTTGTTGTAGTTTACCATACTTCTTGACTACCAGAGTCGCCATTAAATGCCAAGGAATGTCGAACTCTCTATCGATTGTTGAAGTTCTGAGCGTTCCCTGCTAATTTAGGTCTCAGATCATCCCCTTAAAGGCCCTATGTTAAAATCGATTGTTTTTTTATGCCTGTGCCTCACGGGGTTTACAACAAGCTTATCAGCCAAAGAGAAACCTCCAGAGCCAATCGACCAATTGTATCTATACATGGAGCAGGATGTCTTTCTCGAAGACAAATGTCTCGTCTACCTCAAAGGGATGTTTTGTGCGAGCACCAGCGAAAAGTTAGACCTTTACGCCGAATCTGACGGGCCAGACGGGTTTGTCTTGAACATCCACGAGCGGCCGGAAGAAGACTTGCCCTTTCGGTTTGCGATGATCAAAGTCACCTTCACCCCGCTCTACGGCATCGAGCTACGGGATGTCACAAATTTTTATGAAGACTACCCCGAAGTCCGCCGTGGGAAAGAAATCCAGATCGTGGTGCGAGAATGGCTACAGTTAGTCCAAAGATCGGTCCACCCCGACTACCGGTTTGCTCCCCTCAAATAGGCCCGGATTTTTTCCGTCTCGATGTAAAAACAAATCGTTTTTTCCCAACCTACCAAATTTTTATACCAAATCTCTTGTTGAAACGAAGAATTCACGATAAACCTATTAAAAGACAATCTATCCACACGGCTTGCAACAATAGGTTCAATGAGCGAAAATTCTATTTTAGTGGTCGACGACCACTCGATCACTAGGCAACTCTCGATCAAGATTTTAAAGCAACTAGGTGTTGAGTCTATTTTGGAAGCGACCAACGGCCAAGAAGCCCTGGATCTTTTATCCGACCAGACCGTTGGGTTGATTTTATTGGACCTGAGCATGCCTGTCATGGATGGTGCGGAAATGCTCAAGCACCTCAAGGCCGATGACCGACTGGAAAACATCCCCGTGGTGATGATCACCGCTGCTGCGGAGCAAAACAAGGTCGATGAAGCCCTTGAGCTAGGTGCTGACCTTTGCATTTTAAAGCCTGTGGCAAAACAGGCCTTAAGTGACATCATCATGAAATACCTATAGGCTTTTAGAGGGCTCTAGAGCGATACAGTTTGTCTGTTCGCACTCTTCCCCAAGGCCCTCTAACTCTAAGGTTGTATGGTTCACCCCGAACGCTGTAGCCTTTGCCTTTGCTTGTTTTTTCAGCTCTTCTCGCTCCCCCGTTGTGACGTTGTCTTGGATCACTAGATGGCAGGTCAATACGTGGTAATTTCCGTCTAAAGTCCATAAATGAAAATCATGCACCGCTGTCACACAAGGCAGGTCGCAAATTTCTGTTTGTAACTGTACACCGTCAAGGTCAGCTGGTGTAGACATCAACATAATTTTCAAGGTTTCTCGCAACGCCTTATAGACCTGAAAGGCAACCATCAACGAAAAGAAAATCGAGCATAAAGGATCTAAGTAAGGTAAACCCCAAAGCCACATCGCCACCGAAGCGACCAAAACCACCACCCAACCAAACAAATCTTCCAACAGGTGTAACGACACCATCCTCTGGTTGAGGCTGTCCGTGTTTTTGAGCTTAAAAAAGCCTGCACCGTTGACTAAGATTCCCAAAACCGCCAGCCCCACCATACCAGGGGCATAAGGGGTCGTGGGCTCCTGGAGCCGCTGCAGTGCCGCTTGGATCACCCACACAGAACCACTCAACAAAATCACCGCATTGATCAGCGCGCCGAGCAAAGAAAACCGGCGGTAACCATAAGAATAATGTTGATCGCTTTTCTGGGCGGACTTGCGCTCTAAAACGTAGCTCAACCCAAGGGCCAAGGCGTCCCCCAAATCATGCAGCGAGTCGGCCATGATCGCCAAACTGCCGGTCCACAACCCGCCGAAAAATTCCATCACCGCAAAACCAAGGTTCAGTGCGATAGCAATCCCGATATTTTTGCCCTGATGATCATGATGATGACCGTGGTTGTGGCCATGATGACTGTGTGACATACTGCCTCCTGATGGTTTGATGATTCCCGCTCTGGCCCCGCTCGTCAAGTTGAACTCAAGTTTTCTGCGGCACTGCCGATAAGGAATTATCCAGTGGTGGGTTAGCGCTATCAAATTGATTCAAGTTTTTCTCCCACTGGCCGAAGAGGAAGAAGAAGAAAAAAGCAATTCAACTGACAATGACTTCACCTAAGGAAGGTATGAAGGGAAAATACATTGGGATTCGGTTGATTCTATCTTTTTTGATGCTGCTCTTATTTTGTGGTCAGGCGAGCTATTCGCAAACTGACAACAAAGGAAAACCGGAAAATATCTACACCGCCTGGGTGAAGCTCGCTATGTTGGGCAAAAACCAGTCCGAGATAGAATCCTATTTTCTGAGGAAGATCAGCCCTGAAAAGGTCGAATTGATCAAAAGCCGGATACGAAAAACGGTCTTAGACAATCTGCGTCGATCCGGGATCGAGTCAAAGATAGCTTCGAGCTATGACCTGGACGATATCAACGTCGTGGTGGACCGCGTGTTGGTCGAGATCCGTTATGTCGGGTTAGAACATGACCCAGACCTGAAACAAACCATCAAAGAAGAATTTGGGATCACTTTAGAGCGGCTATAAAAACCAAAAAGAACCTTAGATGAAAGGGATTTCATGTTCCCTTCATCTATTGTTCATGATTGGGGTTTATTCTGTTAAGGAGTTAAAAGATCACGCCCTTTTGACCTAGGCAGTTTCACCATTTTCTGCCGAAACCTCTATCGTTTCGCAAGCCCACAAGGATCGTGGGTTTGTGTCACGCCTTTGGTGGTTCCCGCCCACAGACCCAAACTCTCCGATAACCCTTGAAGAAACATTGACCATAGCGGTTCAGCTAGGTATCCATAGGCTATTGTCTATCCCTATGCGGCAGGTTTAGAAGCTCTTTTGTGGCTTCCCTCCCGTCGGTATGAACTAGGTTTTTACCCCGGCCAACCATGCAGGTGCAAACAAAAATTCTGCGATTGATCTTCCAACACAAGCTCCAGCTCTTTTTTGGGGTCTTGATGATGGTGGGTTTTGCTTTGTTCAGCGTCGCCCCTGCAAAGTACATGAAGGATATCATTGATGAGTTGAGTTCAGGGAAGATACCAGAAATCACCCAATTCATCTGGGTTGGGGTGGGTATTGTGATGGTTTTTGTGCTGAAAGGTCTGTTCTTTTTTGGCCAAAACTACCTAATGAGCAGCTTGGGCCTCAAGCTGATCCGTGACCTACGGGACCAACTCTTCGAAAAAATTGTCCGCCTTCCGTTGAGTTTTTTTAACCGGACCTCTCCGGGCGATTTGATCAGCCGGTTCACCACCGACCTCAACATCTTGAGCGAAGCGGTGACCATCGGCATCACCGGGCCGATGCGGGACTTACCACAGATCGTTTTGTTGTTGTGGTTGATGTTTGAGCGCAGCTGGCAGCTTTCGTTGCTCACCTTCGGTTTGATCCCCTTTGTGTATTTCCTGATCCGCCGCTTCGGCCAGCAGAACAGCGAAGTCACCACCATGCGACTGCAAAAATTCAGCGACTTAACCCAGCTGCTCGGCGAAGCGATTTCCGGGATTCGGGTGGTCAAGGCCTTTAACATGGAAGCCTACGAGCTAGGCCGGTTTAACCGAGAAAACAGCAAGTTATACCATTATTTCCAACGGTCCATCCGCATTGATTCCTACTCCTACCCCATCTTAGAGTTGCTTGGTAGCTTCTTCGGGGCGGCGATTTTGACTTATGGTGGGTACCTGATCATCCATGGGCAGATGACCGGTGGCGATTTTGCGAGTTTCTTGATTTCCTTTTTCATGCTCTACGAGCCGATCAAAAAGTTTAACGGGTTTATCTTAAAAATCCAAGAAGGAATCAGCGCAGGGGAACGTATTTTCCAGATCATCGACGGAGAAACGGCGATCATAGAACGGCCCAACGCCGTCACCATCAACCCGCTGCAAAACGAAATCCACATCCAAATCAAGGATTTCCGGTACGACGAAAAGCCTGTGTTGCAAAACATCGATTTACACTTAAAAAAAGGAACGATCACCGCCTTGGTCGGCGCCTCGGGCTCCGGTAAAACCACCTTGGTCAACTTGATCCCCCGGTTTTATGAGCTCGCCGAAGACCAAGGGAGCATTTTCTTTGACGGGGTTGACTGCCGTGATATCCAGATATCCAGCCTGCGCCGAGAGATGGCGATTGTGACCCAAGAGATTGTTTTGTTTAACGCCAAAATCCGGCAAAACATCTCCTACGGAAAATCCGGCTCGACCTTGAACGAAGTCATCGAGGCTTCCAAAGCCGGGCAGGCCTATGAATTTATCAACAAATTGCCTCATCAATTTAATGAAGAAATCGGGGAAAAAGGGGTCTTGCTTTCTGGGGGCCAGCGGCAGCGGCTTTCAATCAGCAGGGCGTTGATCAAAAACGCAAGCCTGTTGATCCTCGACGAGGCGACCAGTGCGCTGGACACCGAGTCAGAGCAGGAAGTCCAGCTAGCGATCGACAACTTGATGAAAGACCGGACCAGCATTGTCATTGCCCACCGGCTATCCACCATCCAAAATGCCGACCAGATCCATGTGCTCAAAGAAGGCCAGATTGTTGAATCTGGGACACACCGAGAGCTGCTAGAAACCGGTGGGGAATACCAAAAATTATATAAAATGCAGTTTAGCACCACAGAACCCCCAGAGGAAACATGAGTGCATGGGCGATGGTTGGTATCGGGTTTGCTATTTTTTTCGTCGCAGGGTTCTACCGAGAGCTCAGCACCAAGGCCTGCCTCAACCCAAAAGCGAAATCAAAGCTACCCACCTTTGAGCCCATGGACGAAGTCAAGGTCTTGATTTTGGGGGACCAAGGCTCGGGGGACAAGTGTCAGGCGGAGGTTGCGCTTGCGATGGAAAAGGTCGCCGCCGAAAAGGGCGCCGACTTAGTGTTATTGTTAGGCGATAACTTCATCCAACATGGCATCAAAGACACCGACGACAAACAAATCCAAAGCAAATTCGAGTCGGTCTACAAGCTAGACCTGCCGTTTTTTGCGGTGCTCGGCAACCATGACTTCAAAGGGAACTGGAAGGCCCAGATCGAACTGACCGACCTCAACCCCCGTTGGAACATGCCAGGGGCGACGTATTTTTTTGAAGCTGGCCCGGTGGCCTTTTATGGGATCAACACCACCTGTAGCATCTGCTCGATTTTCTCTTTGTTCAAAAAAACCAAAAAGCCCTGGCGAATCGCCTTCGGCCACCACCCCATGGTTTCCACCGGCAGGCACGGCGGCATGTTAAAAAGCGAGCAATGGGTGATCCGCAAAACCAAGATCGATACCTACTTTTCCGGGCATCACCACCTCTTAGAACACATCAAGCTAGAGGGCGTCGACCAAATCACCTCCGGCGCAGGGGGAACCAACCTCAACGAAAAAGAGGAACGGGACCACCCCGGCAAACAGTTTTACCTGCTAGAACACGGCTTCGTCTGGGCCAAGTTCACCCAAACCGAAGCGTTGTATGAGTTCTACGACAAAACCGGGGCATTAGCCTATCAGTTTGACCGGGATAAGAAGGGTTGAGGGTTCGGTGTTGTAGTCTGTAGTCTAGGCCATCAAATTTGCGGATAACGATCTCTCTAGAGCTGAAGTAACCGGACCTTTGCATTGAAAAGTGCTCTTGATGAATGTTAGATTCATAAAAACGGCGACTTCAGGTTCAACGACAAAACCCTTACCGTTTTATTAGCCTGCTTACCTTAAAAATATTTTTTAGGGTGAACGTTTAATTTGGTTCACTGGAGTGAAGAATGGCAGGGGCAGAAATCTTTATTGTGTACACTGGGGGCACCATAGGGATGGGGCACAAAGACCCAATGGTTCCAGGCAGCCCATTGGCCCCTCAGCCCTTCGAGGATATGCTCGGCTATGCCCATGGTTTGGAAGAGCTCTTAGAAGCAAAACAAATCACCTACAACTACTTTTCCTTTGATCCCCCGTTAGACTCCTCCAGCATCACCCCGGGGCACTGGAAACAAATAGCGAACAAAATAGAAGAAGTTTATGAAGCATACGACGGCTTCGTGATTCTTCACGGCACGGACACCCTGGCTTATACGGCCTCTGGGTTATCCTTCATGTTTAAAAACCTAGCCAAGCCCGTCGTGCTCACAGGCTCCCAACTCCCTATTTCCGAGGCCCGAACCGACGGTATCGCAAACCTGACAAACGCTATCTACCTTGCCGCTTATCGGGCAACCAAGCTCCCTTGTATCCCCGAAGTTGTGGTTCTTTTTGGCGACAAAATACTCCGAGGTTGCCGTACTAGCAAAGTCAGCACCACCTCGTGGACAGCGTTCGACAGCCCAAACTTCCCCGCTCTAGGGACTGTTGGCGAGCTCATTCGTATCAATGAACCCCTGCTGCGACCTGCGCCCAAAGACTCGGCCTTCCATATACAAACCTCTTTGGTGACCGATGTGATGGATATCAGCTTATTCCCAGGGCTGAGCCCTGTGAATCTATCTGCTGTGATGAAACTGGAGGGTGTGAAGGCCGTGTTACTCAGAACCTTCGGGGCAGGGAACGGACCAGAAACAGAGAATTTTCTGGATGTGATCGAAGAGGTGATCCAAGAGGAACATAAAATCGTTGTCAACATCAGCCAATGCCAACAGGGAATGGTACAAATGGGCCAGTATGATTCAAGTTCCGGGCTTTTAGAGCGGGGTGTGATCTCTGGGACGGACATGACACCGGAAGCCGCCTTAACAAAGCTATTCTGCGTATTAGGTGCAAATCAAGGCGGTGATATCGGAAAAGAAATGCAGGTCAGCCAACGAGGGGAGCAAAGCGAGAATCTGTTTGACATCCGGTTTGGGGCTATCGGCGAAAAGCGAGGGCCAGTCCAAACATTTACACACTACCAGACCCCAGACCGGCGGTTGGTGGTTGAGGATATCAGTCGGGCGGTGATTCGGCTCAAAAAAGTAGCCTTCCCTAAAAAGGATCAAAAGACTGAACATATCGAACTCAAGGTGTTCATGAATCTGCCGAGCGCAAAAGCAGACACCCCGGCAGACCACCCCAGGTGCATCGCTTCGTTCCAGATCGACAGACCGAAAAAAGATGAGCAGATGATTGTGCAGGTTAATGACCAACAGTTCAGGAGTTTGGCGGGGGATGGCGATATCACCCTGACGGTGGTCGCATCCAACGGGAATAAGTTTTATTGTGAAGGTCTCTTTTTGGCGGTGTTTGCCAAGGCGTGAGTTGACATCAAGGGTGGGCTCAGCAACAAACACCGGCACCCTGCCGGTGTGGCCCTGCTTTAAAAACTCCTGTTCAGGCCCCCAGCCAACAACGAGCAGGGGGTACTGCTAGAAAACGCAGCCCTGGATTGTCAGGTTCCAGCGGTATCCTGTGGCAGTTTTGTGCCAAACCAGCTACGCTCCGAGGTAATTTCTTTATTGAAGGGCCACTAGGGGCACAGCTGCTTGGTATAGAGCACCAACCGCAACAGGCCCCCCTTTCGATCCACTGAAAACGAAACTACCCTGGACCCCATGCCGATCATCCCCATTGAGGAACAAACAGCTCAGCAAAAAATGAAAGTTTTGCGGGAGTTAGCCTACCAAAACCTCGGGAAGAAGTGGGACCTGTTCCAGAAGATCAAAAGCGGGAGCCTCAGCGCAAAGACCGGCCAACAAGCGGGGGTTGGGGACAAGCTGGCCTCGATGCGACAATCCTTGATCAACGTCACCCAATTGGCGCACCACCAGTTCCGCCAATCTTACTTGAATTGTTTGTTAGACATTTCCTCTGCTGGCATCGCCACTTCAGACTTCCCCCCCGCACCTGAGTTGGAGGAGGACGGTTCGGCGAGCCCGATTGATGAAGAACAAGACGCCATCATCATCAGCCGGACACCGCTCAAATTTCTGATCCCTTGCGGCAAGCTCCGAGAGGCCGGGGCCGACCTGCCCCAACACCGGGATGGTTTGATTGCCCGGATCTTTTTTAAGGTCGCCGCCTATTATTCGATCCCGGAAAACTGGGACCACCAACGGATCACTTTTTACACCCAAGGGTTACAAAAACACTCAGGGGAGCTTGAAACCAAGCGGCATTTGGAACCCTTATTGAAAGATATCAAACAAATGGTGCGGATCTATACCGTCTTTGACGGCGGGATGACCGGCAGGAAGGCAGAAAAAAGTTCCGCAAGCCATTTCCGGGAAAGCCCTGAAGATCAGTTACGGTCCATGTACTGGTTCCGGTTCACACACCAAGCGTTTGAGAGCTTTTTCCTGCAATATTATTTGTGTTTGGTCACATCAACGGAGTCCAAGGCAGGGATGCGGCAACTGAGCCAAGCGTTTTTACCGCTACTCAAAAAAAGCATCCTCAACCGGATTCATTTTGATTTACTGATCGATTCAGACCCTGTTTTGTCTAGTTTGCGAGGCGAGTTGGACAAATATGAAGGGACCTTGGCCCCGACTTCAGAGCGAACCACCGTAAACTCCCGAGGCACCGATTTTGAGACCTGGAACTTCAACAGCCAGTTGTTGGACCTCTTTAATTTGAGCTACGACAACATCAACCCCGAAGAAATCGAATCTGAGTGGGGTCGATTTCTCAGCTCAAAAATCCTGGATATTGGTTCAGGGGAAAGCACCCAGAAACACCAATCCACCAATATATCGAGCGAAGCCCGAAAATACGCCTTAACTCAGGTGATGGAATTGCTGATCCAATGTTCCACCTTCCGTCAGAAGGTCAATTCTCAGTCGATCGGTTTATATAAAAAACAACTTTCCAACGAAAAAGAATTTCTGATTGCTCAGCAAGAAAAAGCGATGTCTCAAACCAAAGAGAAAATCAGAACCATGGTCCGTGCAGCGACAAAAAATCTGGCCGCTGGGGGAAAAACAAACCCTCAAGAAATGCAGAAAAAAGTCATCCAGTTAAAAACTGCGCTGAGCAAACAATCTGCACAGCTCAAAAAAGGCTACCATGACCGGTTGGACAAACACCGAGGCCGGTTAAAAGAACGGATGACCGCCTTCACCGAAGACCAAAATATGGGGACTGGAACCACCCCCAAAGCGATGATCAAACTAGCGGACGAAATCGACCCAAACCGGCAGTTTTCTAAGGAGTTTACCCTCTACCAAACCCAGTGTTTGAGCCTGGAGTATAACCTAGGTCTGTCTGCCTTTTACGATCAAATCATCGAGATTTTAGACCCCGACTTAGAAGACAAGGTAGCCTTGATCCACGCCACATCGCTGCACTGCCCCACCCCGCTAGAGACGATGGAGTTCAGCGAAGAAGAAACCCAGGTCTATGCCCAAATCATCTTCGCCCGGCGGGCCGAGCTGCTCAAAGCGTTCCCAGATTTATTCAATCGCCGGGTGCACATCGATGCCCAGATGATCCCGATAGGGCATCTATTGGCCGCTGGTTTGGACGTCCCTAGTTTCCAGACCTTGCTCCGGTTACAAAGCAACAGCCCCAATAACCTAAAAATCACCGCAATCCCCAAGGCAGAAGCCAAAGAGCTGCTTAACCTGAACAGTTTGATGCACCCTTTGGGCACCAACCATATCCTGAAGGCGTCCAAAGCGCAGCTCGCCCAAAAGGTGGCCCCAGAGATCATCATCGATTTACAAAAACTGAACGAATTGATGCCCAGATCAGAGGTGATCAACAAGCTTTAACCAAAGGCAGACGTCTAGAACAAAACAAAGTGCGGGGATATTGGAGGGGGATCTATGGGGTTATGAGAAGCTTCGATGTGAACCGGATCTGATCTGACTAAGCCCCAAGCTTCCATGATCAAAACAACGTCGATTGATCAACCAAGGGGAAGTCGCCTAGTGGTTCGTTTTTTGATGGAGGTTGTGCTGAGCTGTATTTGGCCTGAACGGCCCCAGTAAAACAGCCTTTATTTTCTTTGGATAAAGAACCAACAAAGTTGGCCCTTTCAGACTGCAATGATCAGTGATGGGCGAGCAGCCCATCTGTAAGGATACAATCGTTCTGGTCAGCGGGAAGGACGATCTTCAGGCCGCTTTGCTTTTGCTTTTTCCTTCGCCTTGGTCAATCCAATCCCTTGAATCCAGATGCCTAAAAGTCCAAACATATCCGCCTCCAATTGTGTTCAATGAGCTTGTCCCTAGTCTAACCCAATCCCTTCTATTGGGCTAGAAAAAAAACAAGTTTCAAGACTGAGCGTTTTCTTCTTCGAGCCGAGCCGCTTTGACTTGTTTACGGACGTAATAAATGATCGATCCAATCACACTTGGCGGCAACAAAATCAACAGAGCGGTGGTGACATAAAAAGCATCCAAAAAGTCTTCTCGGCCTGTAAAACATACCGAACAAGCAAACAGTTGCATGGGGATGGCGGCGGCTAGGATCGTAGAAATGATTTTTTTCATCGTGATGTCTCCTTTTGATATCGGTCCTAAGATACCCCATCTTTAAAATTATGCCAAGTAGACACTAGTGTTTATTCTTAGCAGGCCCACTGGTCGGCAGTAACCTGGCTGTTTTTATTGTTGTCCTAATGGTGTGGGTAAAACCAGAACCATGAAGGCCCGCCGCAGCTGGCAAGGAGCCAGGGCGGCCAGATGGTGCGCTAAACGGCCAGAGGCAAGGAATGGGGCTCGTCGAACCTTTTTACCAAAGGTTCCGGGACACTCAATTGAAGATCAACCAGCAATTGGTCCATGATCGGTTCTGCCCGGTACTCACCGGCACGGCTCAAGGCTTGGTCCTGTAACACAGCCATCAACCCGGGCTTTGACAGCGCATCAATGATGGCATCCGCCAAGGCCTCTGGCTCTTCTGCCAGCAAGCCGCCACCTTTAGACAAGATGTCTCTTGGCCCTTTGGTGTCATAGGCAGCGACCGGCACCCCGCAGCTCAACGCCTCCAAAACAACACAACCAAAGGTATCAAACCGCGACGGTAACACCAAAAAATCAGCCTTGGCGTACAACCCTGGTAGTTCTTGGTGCTCCACCCAGCCCACAAATTCGGCGTCTGGCATTTGCTGCTTGAGCCACGCCTCTTCCGGCCCAACCCCGGCGATCACAAACCGAGCGTCAGGGAACCGGGCTTTGACCTGGGCGTCGATCACCGGCAAATCTAGCACCCCTTTTTCTTTAGACAGCCGACCTGCAAACATCAACCGTGGAGCGGTGACCTCAGGGCGAGGTTTTGCTTGAGGAGTGAATAAATCATCCACCCAATGGGCGGTCAACTTCACCTTTTCTTCAGGCAGCTCCATTTGGGATGAAGTCAGCCACTGGCGGTGTTCTTCGTTCAAAACAAAAACCCCATCAAATTGGCTGTACAACCCCCGTAACATCCGCCGAACCCGGTCTTGAGCTTGTTGATCCAACCCCAAACTACGTTTGGAAAAATCAAGCCAATCGGTGTGCATATAAAAATGCACCGGTACCTTAAACGCCTCTTTGAGGAATAAAGCCACTGGCCCCATCAACATCTCGGTGGAGCAGACCACTTGGTCGTAGCCCCCCGCTTGGAAGATCCGGTGGACTTCCATCAAGTTCGGGAAACGGAACTTTTGGTCCCCGAACTGAGGGACGTCAAATTGGGCGACCGGAGCGGTGACCAACAAATGCGGTGCTTCTTCCAATTGCCCATCACAGACCAAAAAATCAATCGGCAAGTCCCTGGCTTGGACCTGCTCCAGCATTGATTCCAACACCTTAGACACCCCGTTTTTATCCCCCAAGGTGTCGGTGAGCCAAAGCACCCGCTTCGGGTGTTCCGTGGTGCCTACATGGGCGGCGACTTGGTTGAGGAAGTCCCGGTTTTGGTACAACGAACGGCTGCTCGCCAGCAACGAACCACAGACAACCAGCGCCGCTAAGCTGGGGAACGAAAGCTTGTCCAACAAGCCGCCGAGGTGAACCTCGGACATGTTTTTTCCCTGGGCGGGGTCACCGCCTAAAAAGCTCCTCAACCGGCTGGGGGCCTCAAACCGCTGGATTAAATCATCAGGCCCTAGCTGGCTCATTTGCGGCCAATCAATAGTGCCCCCCAGGTGGTCCTTCACTCGGTCCACCAAGAGGGTTTGCAAACTATCAAACAACCCAGGCAACACCACCTTTAACTCCTCTTCAAAAACAATCCCCCCGGTTCGCCTTGCGCTCGCCAGCCGGTCGATCCACCGAACCGCAGGCCGGTAGTCTTTGCTCACCGCCCGTTTGGTGAGGTAACTAGGGGACTTACCCTGGACCGCCTTATGAAACATCTTAAAAAACTTCATGGTGTACTTGTGTCTCTTTAACTCCATCATCACGTTGCCCAACGCCAAGCAGGACAGCTTATCGCTCAACTCCCCTCGGTGTAACAACAGCCGCAGCAAGCCAGGGTCTTCGATGTTGTTCGCTACCTGGGCGAAGTAATCCAGCAAAGCCAAATGCAACCGCTCTTCTTCCACCGCCCGGCCAAAGGGGCGCAAACGGCCCTCTTTGATGGCCTCCAAGGCGATCTGGCTGAGCGGTTTAATTTTACGTTGTTCCGCCAAGTCGTCCACCAACAAAAAGCTACCGGTCCCCCCGGCGAAAGCCCCGATATGGTCATCAGAGCCGCCGGTTAGGATTTTCTTATGAGGGTTTTCGCAGAAGTCCAAAGGGTTGATCTGGTGCTTTTTGGCAAGCTGATCAATTTTTTCTTCGGTTAACCCTTGGCTCCAACGCAGGGTGAGCAAGTTTTGCCAGACGTCTCGTTGCCCGTTCAGCACTTCAAACCTAGAAAACAGCAAGGCATATTTTTCGATCAATTCAATCGGTGGTTTGTTTGCCGCCTGATAAAAAAACAAAGGATGAGGTAAGACCGTAGGGATGCCTTGTTCCAAACAATACCCCGCAAAATGGTACACATCCCGACGCAACCGGTTCAGCCTAGTTTCTTGCTCTGGGGTGAACCCATAAGCGAGCACATGGATCTTGATCCCCCACTCTGGAAAGGTGCAGGTGAATTCCGCACCAGAGAGTACATCCACCCCTTTATCCATCAATTGCCAACAGCTGGTGGCGTTGTTGTGGTTGGTGATGGTGATCGGGCCGCAACCCTTGGAACGCAGGTTCGTGACCAGCTCGTCTGTCCCTAACCAAGTTTCCGGCAACCGCAGGATACGGCCCCACAGCTCGTCCGGCTCGCTGGAGTTCAGGTCATGGCAATGCAGGTCCATCCTCAGGATGTTGTTTGGGTCCAGACCCAAGGCCTCTTGGTCAATGAAGTGCTGCAAATCGGCGGTGTTTTTTTCCCGGAAGGTATCACTCATGCTGTTTTTTGTGTTTTGGTGTTAGATGAGGCGAGTTCACGGCTTATTTTCAAACGGCCTATATCGCCTTCTAAAGAGATTCGTGTTTTATGGACTCCCCAACGGGCGGCCTCAGCCACTCCCTCTGGTAAAACCAAAAACAACGGCGTCCTTCGGTGGCTGGCACCTCGCCTCAACTCCCATTTGATTTCCAGATAATCGAATTCACAGTTCAGTTCGTAAGACAATAGCCCGGCATCCGTCGGTGCGTCCTGGAGGCTGACCTTTTGCCCAGCTCCCAGCCAAGCGGCCTTGATCCCCAGGCCTAGCAGCAATTCGCCGCCTTGTTCTTTAACCAACATGTTTCTAACCAAGCTAACAAACTCCGCCGCTGCCCAGCCATGGTCCCCGTCTCCCATGCAACCGCCGTTCGCTTGGGGGTGGATCGCTTCGGGCCAAACATGAGTTGCACCACCACGGGACAAGATCGCATCGAAGATTTCCCAGGCTCGGTCGTCCCCACGGGCCAAAAAGGCCTCCGCTAACTGTGCGCTGAGGTAAACATTCAAACCGGTGTGGATGATTTTCTGGTAAAAGAGCCCGTCCCTCAGGTTGTTTTCCCAGAGGTATTCCAAGGTGGGGCCAACCCAAGGGTCAAAAGGGCTGAAGAGGTCCAACGGCCAAAGGGCCGATAAGGTCCCAATCGCCGCCGTGTCCAAAGGGCGATAGATCGAGCAAGGCAGCCCTTTTTGTGGGGTCTTTTCCACCGCTTCGGCAATCACCACCATCAAACGTTCTTGGTACGCTTCGCTCAGCAGGTGAAGCGATTTGTGGGTCTGGTTACGACCTAAAATCTGGGCGGCCTTGGCCAAGTCACGCAACGCCGCCAGCCCCCAAAAGTTGTCCCAAAAATAGTGGTCATTCGGCCCAAAATGTTCGGCAGAAATCCCCGCTGGCAGCAACCCTGCATGGGGCGCTTGCCCCATTTTGGTTTCGCTGCGAGCTTTTTCAATCCACAGTGCCCCTTTGTGCAGTGCAGCAAAATGCTGTTCCAGCCCCTCTAGGTCTTGCTTGCGCAGGAAGTGCCTGACCAAGGTCGTGATCGCCTGCCCCGCTCCGTCCCACTCGCCGTCTTGGCTGCGGAAGAATCCTTCTTTGGTTTGCAACGCTAAGATCCCTGCGACTTTTGGTGATACTTCGCCAGAGAACCCCATGTTCTCAAAAGCCAGCGCAAGGTAGGCGGAATCCCGCAACCATTGGAAGTGGTAGAAAAAGGTGCCTGCGGTGAAGTGGTCCCCGTCGTCATAGATATGCAGGTGGTTTTTCACCGCCACAAAAGCGTCTTGTACTTCCAAATTCGGGAGCTGAACTTGGACCCCTCTTTGGCTGTTTTGTGCCCAATACTCGCTGGCATTGAGTTTTGCTTTGTGCAACGACTGGATGGATATCTTAGAAAATTTGTTTTTTGTTCTGAGCCCCTGGTGTTCCATCGGGATCACCGCCACAAACTCCGCCTCTTCGCCAGCAGCCAGGGTGTAATGATACTCCCCTTGGCCCATCAGTAAACCGGACAAATTCCTCAGCTTGCTGACTTGTGGAAGACCCACACTCCCGAAGATCGGGTCTTGCTTTTCGCCCCCACTGGCCAAACAAAGGTCTGGCTCGATAGGGAACAACAAGGCAGGTTTTTTGTTGATCCGCCAAAGACGATTTTTGTATTTGATTTTGTTGATGTGCCCGATGGTGAGCATGTTGTAAGGCCGCAGCCCGAAGCCCACAATCACGTCCACCGGTTGGTCACCGTGGTTGTGTAGTTTTTGGGTCATACAGATCAGCTCTTCGCCCTGGGTCAACAGGGCCTGGGCCTCACACTCCCAGGTCAAAGACGCTGAGACTTGGTACGTTGTAATCACAATCGGTTCGGTTTGGTTGCGCAGACGCTGGGTCACCAAACCTTCCATCCGAGGGGGTAAATAGGCCTGACCACCTACATTCAAAAAGGGCAACACCGACCAACCAAAGGGCCTGGAAGTCACCATCCCCACTGGGTCCACCATCGCTTCTTTCTGGCTGCCACGGATACCAATGGAGGTCCAATCCCGTTTGGTCAGGTTCCCCATCACCAAGTTCACCCCGGTGGGCACAAAAGCCACACTGTCCGGGTCTTGCTGCCGCTCCACCCAAAGGGGCCAGAGCCACTGGGGGTTGGATTGGATCGATAGGGTGTTGTTGAGCCCTGATAGGACGAGGGACAACCCTTGTTCAAAAAGCTCAGGGGGGAAGAACACCGAACTGGGGCGGCCCAGGTGGGCCAAGCCGTCAATGAACCGGATCAAGTATTCTTTACCGGAAGTACGCAGGTACCAACGGACCAAACGGTCTAGGGGAAATAAGGAGAAAATTTGCTTTTTCAAACTCATGGTTACCTCTGGAGATACCCAAAGATAACCCTGACTCAACCCGATTTGTCAGGGAGGTATCATTTTTATGTAAAATCTCCTACATCATGATTAATACGGGGTGTGGGGGGATAAACAGATATATTCCAGGTGTTTTGTTTAGGCTTTGTTTGGCTCAAGAGAAGTTTGCCCACGATGGGGGTATCCCGAAGATTATTGTTTTTTGGTGGAAGAACATCATTTTAAGGTATTTTTATGAAAACCGATGAAAAAGTCATTCAAGGTCTAGAGAATAAAAGTATTCTATACGTTTCTGCAACGGTACACCCATCACACCACTTACACCAAGGTGTACGAGAGCTATTGGACGCAAAACCTGATATTGATTTTGGGAGAATGGTCGAAAGTGCTGGGGAATGGGTACGAAAATATATTGGAAAGGTGATTGACGGCACCTCTGAGGAACTACCAACCGATTTATCTAAATATCGAGGCATCATTGTCGGCTGTTCTTTACACTACACTAATCCTGATCGCCATGAAATTGAACCTTGGCAAGAAAGGATAATGGACCTAATTCGTCTAGCCGTTAATGAATATAAAATGCCATACTTAGGCATGTGTGGAGGTGGGCAGTTGGGACTTCACGCCCTTGGCGGTAAAGTGGATCAAAACCCTAAAGGTGTAGGCTTTTACCCTAAGAGAGACGGAAGCCTTGTGATGAGGACGACGCAAGTTAATTTGACAAAAGCAGGTCGAGATAACACTATATTTAAGAATATGCCTGATACATTTGGAATCAATGCTATCCATTCAGATTACCTATCTGAGGCTCCTGAGGAAAAGGGGTTTAAGGTCTTGGCAAATGCAGCGGATATTTCGAATCAAATTGTTTCTTATGGTGATAGTGCAATTTTGATGGGCGTCCATCCAGAAATATCATCAAAACTTATGTCTTATATACTAGATACCCTTATTGAAGACACAACTTACTTTAAGATGTTGGGAGCAAATGAGGAGTTACTGAAGCATGCATTGACTGAGGTGACCCCGACAAATGACGTTACCAATAATGTGATTAGCAATTTTCTCTCAGAATTCTGTGCAAACTATAAAAAACCGTAGCTAACCTAAAAGTATATTTATGAAACAAAAATACAGTTACTTTTCTAGGGATGTGTCAGCTTTTTTTCTGATTGAAGAAGTGCAAAATAGCCCTGAGCATATTCAAGAGGAACTTCTAGTTCATAATTTGTTTGAACATTTAGACTTTACTATCCTCTTAGAAGAAGGGCCTGTGGCAAAAGCATGCTGTTTGCTTAAAGAGAGTCATCTTCTACCAAACTTCCCAGAGGAGCTTAGAAAAGAAGCTGGGATAATCTTGGCAGAGGAACAGGAGCATAGCTTTCAGTATGATAATACAAAAGGATTTGTTTGTGAGACAACTGGTTTATATCCTATTGAAGATATAGAAAAACCTGCTTTTATTCTACGATTAGAGCAAATAATAGCTCAGTCTTCACCAGAACTATCACAGTGGGCCAGTCTGTTTTTTACCATTATATCTGAAACACTGATCACAAAACAATTGTCAGGTATTTCTTGTGATGTATCGGTACATCCATTTGTTAGGGAATTACTTACAAAGCATGCAAAAGATGAAGCAAAACACCGAGCATTCTTTAATAGTGTCTTTATTTATATTTGGACTGAGTTACCCCCTAGTATTAAAGAAGAGGTGAGAGAGTTACTTCTCCAGTTACTTCTAGCCTACCTATTGCCAGATGAATCCTATATAACGGCAACACTGAAGAGGTATGAACATGTACTGGGGAAATCACAAGATCGAATTCAAAGAATCCTGAGCCACCCTAAAACGCGAGAAAGAGTTTTCAATGCGGCGCTGCCAACGCTTAAAATATTTAATGATCAAAAGATATTTGAAGATATATCATCAAAAGATACTTTTTATAAACGAACGCAACATCTAAGTTTTGATGTTTCAGGCAAGCTTGTAAGAAGCTAATGCTTTGACAAGCACCAGTATTTACGTTAACGAGTAACTATCCATTTTCAAACTGTTTAAGTAACTGCAACGATAATGTCAGGAAATATGAACAACACTCAACCCATCGCCCCTCGTTCAACGATAGCTCTTATTTTAGGTGTAAGTGCTTTTCTATTTTTATTTTTGGTTTGGTTGATTTATTTTCAGAAACCCTTAGATATCACAGGAACAGACGCAAGTTTTTTGCCAACACTAAATGCCTTGTTGAATAGTCTTAGTACGATATTCATTGTGATTGGGGTGGTGGCAGTGAAACAAAAGAAGGTAACTCTTCATAAAGTGTCGATGGCTACAGCTCTTCTTTCTTCTTCGGGCTTTCTAGCATCTTACGTTATCTATCATGCTACACATGGGGATAGCCTTTTCCAAGGCGAAGGGATTATTCGGATTGTATACTTCACCATCCTTATTTCTCACATAGTCTTATGTGCTGTTGTATTGCCTCTGATCCTTACGTCAGTATATTTTGCAATTACAGGTAGGTTGGTGTCTCACCGCAGAGTAGCAAAATGGACTTTCCCCCTATGGCTGTACATTTCAGTAACAGGAGTAGTTATTTATTTCTTTTTGAGGATCTAGAATTTAGAGGGGTATAGTGGACCCCATATTTCGTGTAAATCAGGTGACAGTATATGGTTCCTCCCGGCTGTCAAGGCTAGTTTAGCAAAAAAAGAATCAGATGCGTCAGTATATCCGGCGTCTTGTTTGGAGGATTAGCTCCAGCGCCCCGATGGAATGTGCG
>Ga0316204_10003294_pt1 | contig 32903 bp, 30 predicted proteins | sample 6monrhotite_MG_2_FD_205661 | JGI IMG/M metagenome (GOLD analysis project Ga0316204, IMG submission 205661) | Microbial mat bacterial communities from mineral coupon in-situ incubated in ocean water Damariscotta River, Maine, United States -... | ecosystem: Environmental > Aquatic > Marine >... | reverse complement strand
CTGGATGAGCGTTTTCCACATCCACCTCTAATGCCTGTTGACCCTGTCTCTCGTGCCCGCAGTCGTCTATTTTTTTACCGCATTGGACGTGACTGGTATTCACTCGCGGATAAAATCAAACCTGGCAGTAAAACGGCTGACAAGTACGTCAAAGAATTACGTGATCAACTGGTCAGTGCATCACCTATTTTTGAATCCAAGCCATACTTTATGAGCGAGGAATTTAGCCTGGTTGATTGTTCTCTTGCACCATTGTTATGGCGTCTGCCTCTCTATGAAATTGATATTCCTTCACAGGCCAAGGGTATTTTGAATTACATGGATAAGCTGTTTGAACGTGAAGGCTTTCAAGGAAGTCTGACTGAGGAAGAAAGGGAAATTCGCGGTCTGAGCTAATCCTCAGCGCAAGCTCTCTGGTCATTCGTCGCTATGCTTTCTACACAACCGTATCTCATCCGTGCGATTCATGAGTGGATTATGGATAATGAATTTACGCCTTATCTGCTCGTTAATGCGAAGAATGACTATGTGCAGGTTCCACGTCAGTTTGTTGAAGATGGCAAGATTGTTTTGAACATTTCGCCACGCGCAGTGAATGATCTGGAAATTGGTAATGATCATATTCACTTCAATGCTCGCTTTGATGGTCAATCAATGGAAGTTGGTATTCCCATCGCCGCAGTCCTTGCTATCTATGCCAAGGAAAATGGTCAGGGCATGGTCTTTGATGAGAATGACAATACGCCACCATCTGGACCTCCCACCGATGATGAGCCTGAAAAGCCACATCTAAAACTGGTTAAATAACCGTTTTATCATGCACATGTTGGACGCTTCTGTCCTGACTTTGTTTTTTTGTTTTACTTCTCGCTTTATTATTAGTCATTATTAAATATCGTGGATTTTTTACTGATTATTATTATATGTTCACTGCTGTGGTTTTGGTGGGATGGTGTTGGTGTAAAAGAAATTGCCGTACGAAAAGCAAAACATATATGCGATGAATCAGGAGTTCTGTTTCTGGACGATAGTGTGGTTTTGTATCGTCTTCGCGTACGACGAAACCGGGCAGGAACAGTTTTATTTGAACGACGTTTTGTCTTCGAATTTTGCAGTGATGGTGCGACTCGATATTCCGGCTATATTGAGATGTTAGGAAAAACAGTTCAAAGAACGCACATGGATACCTATCGTATTACGGATTATGATTAGTGCTGTAAGGAATTCGTCAGGCCGGAAATGATTTGTCGGGATTTAAAATATTGTTTGGGTCAAAATCTGTTTTAATTTTTTTCATTAGTTCCATGGCAACAGGATCAATTTCTCTATCAATATAATTTTGTTTTTCCAATCCAACACCATGTTCACCTGATAGCGTTCCTCCCAATTCAAGTACCATCGTGAATATTTCATCAAGACAGGTCTGAGCATTGCGAGACTGTTTTTCGTTATCAGGATCAAATAATAAATTCACATGGATGTTGCCATTGCCCGCATGACCAAAATTGACAATAGGGATGCCATATTTTTTTGAGCGTTCCTGTAATCCATGGATTAACGTGGGTATTTTTGTGATGGGTACAACCACATCTTCATTGATTTTTTTTGGTGCAATATTACGGAGTGCAGGTGAGAGTGCTTTACGTGTTTCCCATAATGCATCAACTTCCTGCTTTGACGCAGCCACCTGAAAAGTAAGCAAACCCTCTTGTTGAGCTGCGTTTTTAATGGCGCTGGTGGCTGAATCTAGTGAGGCTTCCTGCCCGTCAACTTCCACCATTAACATTGCACCGGCATTTTCCGGTAGTTCTACATCTGAATAGTCGCGAACCATATCAATGGCTGCACCATCAATAAATTCTAATGCGCAGGGGATAACAGATTGTTGCATGATGTTGGCAACGGCTTGTGTTGCCGATTCAATGTTAGTGTAGATGATTTGTATTGTACGTTTCGCTTCTGGCAATGGTGTTAATTTTAACGTTGCTTCGGTAATGAAGGCGAGCGTCCCTTCTGATCTAATTAACAATCTTGTTAGATCGTAGCCAACCACACCTTTGGTGGTGAAGACACCGGTTTTTATTGTCTTGCCATCTCCGGTTACCGCCTTCAGGCCTAAAACATTTTCACGCGGGGTGCCGTATTTAACGGCACGCGGTCCAGCGGCATTATAGGCAAGGTTACCACCGATAGTACAAAAGGCAGCGCTACTTGGATCTGGTGGCCAGAAAAACCCCTGCTCACTGGCGGTGTCCTGCACGGTTTGATTTAAAACACCTGGTTCAACAATCATATAACGATTTGCAGCATCAAAATCGACTATGCGATTCATACGTTCGGTGGATAAGACCAGCCCCTGTTCAATAGCAACGGCTGCACCGACGGTGCCAGTACCTCGACCGCGAGGTACGATTGGAATCATGTACTGATTACATTGTTGGACAATATGTAATACATCATTATGAGAACTGGGAAATGCAACGACACCAGGTTGTGCATGACGGCGGCTATTGTCATAACCATAAGCCCAACACTCATCAGGTTTTGTGAGCAGTTGATCTGGGCCTAGAGATGCAGCAAGTGCCTGGAGAAAATCTTGATTCATAAGAATATCTCGGCTCAGGTGAACAGGGTTTTGTCGATCTGATCACACATACAATGAATGGTAAGCAGATGTACTTCCTGTATGCGTGCAGTGACATCAGATGGCACGCGTATTTCAACATCATTTCCTGATAGTTGTTTTGCGATGCTGCCACCATCGCGTCCAGTCATGGCGACAATGGAAATACCTTTTTCTTTGGCAGCCGTGATGGCTTCACTGACATTTGCAGAGTTGCCGCTGGTTGAAATTGCCAGCAGCACATCACCTGCTTGTCCCAGGGCTTCTATTTGTTTGGCAAAAATACGTGTGTAAGCGTAGTCATTGGCAATTGAAGTCAGGGTTGAGGTATCTGTGGTGAGCGCAATCGCAGGCAGAGCAGGGCGTTCCATTTCAAAACGATTTAAAAGTTCAGAGGAGAAGTGCTGTGCGTCTGCCGCAGAACCGCCATTACCACAGCTCATCACTTTTTGGCCGGTTTTCAGGGCGTCTATCATTAACTGCGAAGCACAGGCAATCGCATTTACGATAACGGTTTGTGCCTGTTGCTTGGTTTCTATGCTGGCCTGAAACATGGCGTTGATATTATTTTCCATCGTCATAGTAAAATTTAAACCTCAAAGGCATTTTTAATCCAGTCCATATTAGACTGATTGCTGACAGATACAACATCAAAACGTGCAGGGCGTTTAGCCAGGCGTTTATTTTGCTGTAAAAAATAAAGCGCCGTGGCGATTAATTTCTGTTGTTTGCTGCGAGTAATGCTTTCAGCGCCTGTACCAAAGTCGCTTCGATTCCGAAGACGAACTTCGATAAAGACCACGACATCATTGTCTTCCATAATCAGATCAATTTCACCGCGAGGGCCATGTACATTACGTGCCAGAGGTTTGAGTCCCTGTTGTTGCAGATAGTCGTGGACCTGAGTCTCGGTATCCTGTCCCAGTTGGCGCGTTGTCATTATTTTTACTGTCGGGATGTTTCCAGTGGCACGGGTTGTCCACTGCGAAATTTTACCCAGGTTAATTGTCGTCGTACTCGTTGTTTGGTATCGAGACTGAGGCTACCGGTTTCACCATTGAAGCGTTCATAAGGATAGGCCTTTAGCGTGTTTAAAGCGCCAATAATGTTATAGGCATCAATGCCCAGAGCATAGAGTCGTTGTAGACCTTTTCCTGCCGATGAAATTTGGCCTTCGAGTTTCGAGTGCATGCTGCGGCGTGAAGTGGTTTCAGCAAGGACCCAGGGCATATCACCAAAAATCAGACCATCCATATCACGATCGCGTTCAGGATTGAGATTTCCTGTAAAGGCATGTGACGTTGCATAAATGGGTATATCGCTGGCATGAAAAAATTTCAGTTGAGGACGTATGGCGCGCGCTTGTCTTGGAAATGCAGCGACAAAAATAAAGTCAATGTCTTCACGACGCCTTGAGGTATATTTTACTTCCTGTTCTATTAATGTAGCAATACGGCGTCTACGTTGCTTGCTTTCATCTATGTCTAATAACATTTTGATGGGACGGGAAAAATCATTGCGGGTCGCATCATAGGTTTGCTTTTCTACAACTTCACCCCCCATATGTTCCCAACGCTGTTTAAAAACATGATAAACCCGCTCTCCCCAGGGTCCGCTGGGCACGAGTATTGCTGCTTTAACGTGACCATCCAACCAGGTTCTTTCGCTAACTTGCATTGCCTCTTCTTCAGGCGAGAGACCAAACTGATAAAGCTTGCCAGGTGCCTCTGTTTCATCTGGTAAGTAATTTAATGTTAATGTTGGTACCGGAATTCGATCAAACTCTGCCAGTTTTAAGACGGCATCTTTATTTAGCGGGCCAATGATCATTTTGGCACCGTTATCCAAAGCATTCTGATATACCTGATGAATGTTCTCCGTAGATTCACCAACATCATAAATACGAATTCTTTGTTCAGTATGTTGTGAACGAGAATAGTAAGCGGCAAGAAAACCATCACGAATCGCCTGTGCTGGATGCTTAAACTTACCTGTTAGCGGTAATAATAGTGCAATGTTTTCAGGATAGATGACATCTTCTTCACGACGTTCCATTAAACTGTCTAACAGATGTTTTTGTACCGGGTGCGTTGGATATGATTGACGCCACGTAAGCAGTTGTTGTTTGAGAAGCGTGGGACGTAACTGATTGGCTTTTGTGATCTGGATTAAGTGCATCCAGCCACTGAGTATGTCAGGTGGCGGTGCTGTGCGTAACTGTTGCAGTGCGCGCTCAGTCATTGAAGCCAATGCCTGCCAGATGTCGCGCTGGTTGGCGGTAATTAATTTTGGATCGAGAAGGTATGCTTCACGCTGCACAAGTTCACGAGCAGTTTCTATGCGATTGCCAAGCATGGTATACGCAAGGGCGCGAAGATCGTGATACTCTGCACTCAGGTTAGCCGTTGCTTGCGGTATTAGCTTTTCTTTCAGGGTCTCAAGCACAAGAGCAGGCTGTCGTTCAGCAATAGCAATATGTGCTTGCGCCAGGTGGTCAAGTAAGCTGAGTTCCGGGTCTGTTGTTATCGGTGTTAGTGTTTGGTATAGCGTTTTTGCTTTTGTTAATTGTTCGCTTCTGGCGAAAGCCGCTACGCTTCGTAATAGTAAACGTTGACGTGTATATCCACTGGCAGATTCAGCCATTTGGGAAAGTTGTTCAGCGGACTCCAGGTGTTTGCCTTGCTGGAATAACTGTTCAGCTTTGCTGACATTGCTATCAGAAACCTGAGTCGTGGTAGTACAGGCGGTCAATGTTGCGATAAGCACAGTCAGGTAGAAAAAACGGTATAGACGCATAGTAGTAATCAATTTTATTCAATTTTCCAGGGCACAAGTATCTGGGGAGGATGCAGCGGTGTCAAACGCTCCGGGTACTTTATATATTGTCGCAACGCCCATCGGTAATCTAGGGGATTGGTCACAGCGTGCACAAGAAATACTGGTCAAGGTTTCCTTGATAGCCGTTGAAGATACTCGCCATAGTAGCAAATTGCTGAGCCACTTTGGCATACAGACGCGAATGTTTGCTTATCATGAACATAATGAGAAGATCGCTAGCGAAAAATTATTGGCCAGACTGCATTCAGGAGAGTCTATCGCGCTAATCTCTGATGCCGGTACGCCATTGATCAGTGATCCCGGTTATCCATTGGTAAGCCAGGCGCATGCAGAAGGCATCCGGGTTTCACCTGTTGCGGGTCCTAGTGCCGTTGTCGCTGCTTTATCTGCATCAGGCTTGCCAACCGATCGGTTTGTCTTTGAGGGCTTTTTACCCAACAAATCTCAAGCACGCCGAGCCCGGTTGGAAATACTTAAAACTGATACGAGAACCCTGGTGTTTTATGAATCACCACATCGGGTGGTCGATACGCTGGCTGATATTAGCTCAGTCTTTGGTGCTGAGCGGGTCGCGGTAATAGCCAGAGAGTTGAGCAAGACCTTCGAGACCATTAAACAGGCAAGTTTACAGGCCCTGGTGGAATGGGTTGCGGAGGATCAAAATCAGTCACGAGGTGAAATTGTCCTGATGGTTCATGGTGCCGAAGCCAGTGGGCCAGATGCTGCTGAGGTTGAGCGGGTGTTAACGATCTTACTCAAATCCTTGCCGGTCAAAGAAGCCGCTGCCCTGGCTGCTGAGATTATGGGCGGTAAGAAGAATGCGATGTATGAACAGGCACTCTATATAATAGGCAAAAAATCCAATCTATAACTAGCCGCGACGGGTGATGATCGATAGACTTGCGCTCGGAGTCGGCCAGGCAATCGCGCTTTGGTTTTACCAAAGGGAGGAAAGTCCGGGCTCCATAGGGCAGAGTGCCAGGTAACGCCTGGGCGGCGTGAGCCGACGGAAAGTGCAGCAGAAAATATACCGCCTAAGTCTTTCGAGACCGGTAAGGTTGAAATGGTGCGGTAAGAGCGCACCGCATCGGTGGCAACATTCGATGGCATGGTAAACCCCACTTGGAGCAAGACCAAATAGGGGAACAATGGCGCGGCCCGCGCTGTTCCCGGGTAGGTCGCTTGAGGAATACGGTGACGTATCTCCCAGATGAATGATTGTCCTCGACAGGACCCGGCTTATCGGCCGACTCCATCTTAATACTTTACATTAAGTTTGCTCAATAATAGGCTGAAAAATAGCCATTTCCCCTTATAATTACATCTACTTTAATATCTCCAAAAGTGCGCTAAGTTACTGTCTATAAACAAATTTGTGCGCTAATTCTCTTGACGTGTTTGACTTTGCTACCTATAGTGTATCGAAGTGGATCAAAGTGGGTTTTTGTGGATCCATTCACTTGGGAGAATAGGTTTGTATCGAGGTGTGAACTCGCTAACGTTAGATGCCAAGGGGCGCATGGCCATGCCTACGCGCTACCGTGAGCAACTACTTACTCACTGTGAAGGCCAGATGGTCGTCACGGTGGATCGCGATCATTGCCTCCTTATATACCCACTGGCTGAGTGGGAAATCATCGAACGCAAGCTGGTCAAACTCCCGACCTTGAATAAGCAGGCACGTCGTCTGCAACGCTTATTAATAGGGCATGCGACCGAGTGTGAAATGGATGGTAACGGCCGTATTTTGGTTCCCCCACCACTTCGTGAATTTGCCGCATTGGAACGCCGAGGCGTATTGATTGGGCAGGGTAATAAATTCGAATTATGGGATGAAGTGACCTGGAATGAACGTCGCGATGAATGGTTGAACGAAGTAGATGGTGATGATCTAGAGCTGCCGACAGAGCTGGAAACCCTGTCGCTGTAAATGACCATGACGCAGCATAATGAACATTATCCGGTAATGCTGGAGGAAGCCTTGAGCGGACTGAATATTCAGTCAAACGGTTATTACATCGACGGAACATTAGGTCGAGGGGGCCACTCCCGCTCAATTTTAAACAGGCTTTCCGATGACGGTCGCTTATTGGCTCTGGACAAAGATCCGCAGGCGATTCATTTTGCGGAGCAAGGTATTGGTAAAGATCCGCGTGTTTCTCTTCACCATGGTTCGTTCACTGACATGGGTAAGGTTGCCCATGAAATGGGCTGGACTGGAAAGGTATCGGGGATTCTACTCGACCTGGGTGTTTCCTCTCCACAGCTAGATGATCCGCAACGCGGTTTTAGTTTCAAACAAAGTGGCCCGCTGGATATGCGTATGAACACCGCTGCTGGTGTAAGCGCTGCTGAGTGGCTCGCATATGCAGAAGCGAGCGAGATAACGCAAGTATTAAGAGAATACGGTGAAGAACGCTTTGCCAAGCGTATCGCCAATGCCATCGTGCGTGAACGAGATGAAGCGCCTATTGATACCACGCAACGACTCGCCACAATTATTGCTGCCGCAAATCCTAAACATGAAAAAGGTAAAGATCCTGCAACACGTAGTTTTCAGGCGATCCGAATTTTTATTAATCAGGAGCTTGATGATATTAAATCAATTCTGACACAGGTGATTGATTTACTTGCACCAGGTGGTCGTCTTGTTGTTATCAGTTTTCATTCTCTGGAAGATCGCTTAATCAAGCGTTTTATTCGTGAGCAAAGTCGTGGTGATGATTTTCCACCTGACTTACCAATTACGCATGCTCAACTAGATCCAAAGATAAAAGCTATAGGCAAGGCTCAGCATGCGATTGATGCTGAAGTGCATCGAAACGTGAGAGCTAGAAGTGCGGTCTTGCGTGTCGCGGAGCGTATGGTATGAAAGTTTACTTAATACCAACACTGTTGACCTTACTGGTGATTCTCTCGGCTCTGTCCGTTGTTTTTGTTAAACATGAAAACAGAAAATACTTTGTTGAATTTCAAGGGCTTCAAAAACAACGTGATGCTATGAATATAGAGTGGGGACAATTACAACTGGAACAAAGTACCTGGGCAACGCATAGCCGTATTGAAGGTTTGGCGAGAAAGCGTCTGGGCATGGAGAATGTGCCACAAGACAAGGTAATGATTGTAAAACCATGAGAGAAAAAGTACACAGCCCGACAAATGCCTTTCGCCTTGGTGTTGTAATAACACTGTTGGTTAGTAGTGCTGTCGTTCTGACATGGCGTGCTTTTGATCTACAGGTTTTGCGCAAGGATTTTCTACAAGGTCAGGGTGATGCCCGCGCCTTACGTGTTGAACCTGTCGCAGCACATCGTGGCATGATCACGGATCGACAAGGTGAACCTTTGGCGATTAGTACGCCAGTGGATTCAGTCTGGATACAACCAAAAACGTTTATGACAGCTCAATCACAATGGCCCTCATTAGCAAAAAATCTTAAGTTGAATGTTCGAGATATGCAGCAGCTGGTATCACAACGACAGAATAAAGAATTTGTTTTTTTAAAGCGTCAGATTAGCCCTGTGCTGGCAGAGAAAGTCATGGCGTTAGAGATTCCCGGTGTTTCCTTGTTACGAGAGTATCGTCGCTATTATCCTTTAGGTGAAGTCGCGGCACATGTGCTGGGTTTCACTAATGTCGATGATAAGGGTCAGGAAGGCCTGGAACTCGCCTATGAGAATTGGCTACATGGTACGCCGGGTAAACAGCGTGTCATTAAAGATCGTTTGGGACGCGTCATAAAACATGTTGAGCTTTTACAAAAGCCTCAACCAGGTAAAGATTTAACCTTAAGCATCGATCGCCGCTTACAGTATTTAACGTATCGTGAACTTAAAAGAGCGGTCATTGAAAACAAAGCCAGAGCAGGTTCAGCTGTGATTCTGGATGTTCATACAGGTGAAGTCCTGGCGATGGTGAATCAACCATCGTATAACCCGAATACACGCAAAGGACTTAAGGCGGCCAGTTTACGTAATCGAGCGATTACAGATGTCTTTGAGCCGGGTTCGACGATTAAACCTTTTACGATTGCTGCCGGTTTGGAGTCGGGTAAGTTCACCGTAAAGAGTAAAATTAATACCAGCCCTGGCTACATGAAAGTTGGCACAAACATGGTGCGGGATGTACGTAACTATGGAAGTATTGATGTTTCCACCATCTTAAAAAAATCCAGCAATGTGGGTGCAAGTAAAATTGCAATGGCCATTCCAGTAAAGGCTTTGCAACACTTACATCAGGCTCTGGGCTTTGGTGATACATCGGGAAGTGGTTTCCCTGGCGAGTCTACGGGGCTCGTTAATATGTCACCAACATGGCGTCCGATTGAACAGGCAACAATGGCATTTGGTTATGGCTTATCGGTGACACCGTTGCAACTCGCGCGAGCCTACAGTGTGTTGGGAAATGGTGGGTATCTGAAACCTGTTTATTTTGTCCGACAAAGTAAGGTGACAGAAGGTGAAAGCGTCATAAAGAAAAAAACCGTCACAGCTATTCGTAAAATGCTGGAATCGGTTGTTAGTCAGGAAGGCACCGCCATTAAGGCCAGCATTCAGGGATATCGTGTGGCGGGGAAAACAGGGACAGTAAAAAAATTAGTCAATGGAAAATATAGCGATGATCGTTACCTGTCGCTTTTTGTTGGTATGGTCCCCGCAGCCGCGCCACGTTTCGTTATGGTGGTGAATATTGATGAACCAAAAGGCAAGGCGTATTACGGTGGTGAAGTTGCTGCACCGGTTTTTTCTCGAGTGATGTCAGGCGCTTTACGTTTGTTTGATATTGCTCCCGATGAAGTAACGCCTGAGCGGTGGCAAATGGCAGTAGCGGAGGAACGTTTATGATGACGGCACCTGTTGGCCAACAAAATCATAAGCTCAAACAGCTGTGTGCCGGTATTGTAGGCATTCCAGCTGAAGCTGATCGTGAAGTCAGTCGACTTGTGATAGATAGTCGCATAGCACGTGCAGGAGATGTTTTTATTGCGCTGCAAGGTCATCATGTTGATGCCCTGGACTTTGTCGATGAAGCTATTGATAAGGGTGCAGTCGCCATTTTATGGGAAGCCTCAACGACCGTTTCACCATTGCCAATAACATATAGAACCGCAACCAATGGCCATCGTGTGCCAGTGATTGCGGTGCAGAAACTGGCGAAGCAGGTGGGCGTTATTGCGGATCGGTTTTTTCAACATCCATCGCGCATGATGCATGTGGTTGGTATAACAGGTACAAATGGCAAGACTTCATGTAGTCATTATTTAGCTCAGGTTTTGTCAAACAAACAGGCCTGTGGGTTGATCGGTACGCTTGGTACAGGGTGCTTTGGAAATTTACAACCGACACAACATACCACGCCGGATGTGTTAACTTGTCACGCATTATTGGCCGATATGCAACAACAGAATGTAAAAAATGTTGCGATGGAAGTTTCATCACACGCGTTGGTGCAACATCGTGTTGCTGGCGTGAATTTTGATGGTGCGATTTTTACCAACTTGACTCATGAACATCTTGATTATCATGGCAGCATGCAAGCCTATGGTGAAGCCAAACAACGTCTTTTTGATTTGCCGGAGCTTCGCTACGCGATTATTAATATTGATGATGCATTTGGTCGTGCGCTGGTAACACACTTGTATGAACGCAAGACAACAGTGGTGACCTATTCTTTAGAGATGGAAACCACAGCAGATATTCTGGCGACAGAGATACGGTTGTCTATAAGTGGTATTAGTATGAATGTACAGACGCCATCTGGTAATACTCGAATACAGGTTCCGCTATTAGGACGCTTCAATGCAAGTAATGTTATGGCAGTGCTGGCGGAATTGTTACAGCAAGGTATTTCTCTGGAGGATGCAACACAACGGCTGGCAGGTCTCACGCCAGTGCCAGGACGTATGCAAATTATTCCTTCAAACGAAGCCTTTAAGGTTGTTGTTGACTATGCGCATACGCCGGATGCAATGGAACAAGCTTTGATCAGTTTGCGTGAACATACAAAAGGTAAACTCTATTGTGTCTTTGGTTGTGGTGGAGAACGCGATGCGGCGAAACGGCCAATAATGGGTCGGCTCGCCAGTGAACTTGCAGACATTAGTATCATTACAAATGACAATCCACGCCATGAAGATCCGGTTCAGATACTGGATGAGATTATTACCGGTATCGATATTAATAAACGTCACAGTATCCGCGTAATTCCTGATCGTCTTGAAGCCATTACCTCTGCCATTCACCTGGCTGAGGATGGTGATGTTGTCTTAATTGCAGGTAAGGGACATGAAGATTATCAAATTATTGGTAATCAGCGCCTTCCTTTTAGCGATTACGACACAGCACAGGCGTTGTTGGAGGAACACGATTGATGTCGGGCTTTAATATGACAGTGCGTTCTGTTGCTGCTGCTCTTGGGTTTGAATACACGGGAGACGATTTTTCCCTGTCCGGTGTCAGTACTGATACGCGGAATATAAAAGCCGGTGAATTGTTTATTGCCTTGCGTGGCCCTAATTTCGATGGGCATCAATTTATTGAAAAAGCCATTGCCGGCGGAGCGGTTGCTATTGTGTCTGAACAGGAAGTGAGTCATGAGATCCCTTCTTTCATCGTAGATAATTCACGTCATGCGCTTGGACAACTGGCCAGTGCATGGCGTCAGCAGTTTGATATTCCAGTGATTGCGGTAACAGGAAGCAATGGTAAGACCACTGTAAAAGAAATGCTGACCAGTATTTTTGCGCAAGAGGGAATGCCGCTAAGTACGAAGGGAAATTTCAATAATGATATCGGTGTGCCATTGACACTATTTCGTTTAGAAAAAAATAATACCTCAGCCATTATCGAAATGGGTGCCAATCATTCTGGTGAAATCGAATATCTTACTGCGTTGGCAAAACCAACGGTTGCTTTGGTCAATAATGCTGCTGAAGCACATTTGGAAGGCTTTGGCAGTTTGCAAGGTGTTGCAGAAGCGAAAGGAGAGATTTACTCAGGGCTGGGCACTGATGGTGTCGCAGTGATTAATGTGGATGATCAATACTCATATATTTGGCAGGAATTATGTGAAGGTAAAGAGTTTATTACCTTCGGTTTAATCAATGATGCTGATGTTTCAGCAACCTATGAAGCAACCGATGAGGGCACAAAAATACAACTCAGGACAAATCAAAAATCAGGTGAAGTTTTACTTCCATTATTAGGCAGACACAATGTGATGAATGCTTTGGCAGCAACAGCAGCGGCTTTTGCTGCGGGAGTTGATTTTGATGTTATTCGCAAGGGGCTGCAAAACATGCAGTCTGTGTCTGGTCGTTTGCAACTTAAACAAGGTTTGGCCAGCAGCCGTGTTATTGATGATACCTATAACGCAAACCCATCTTCATTGAGAGCAGGTATTTCTGTGCTAGTGGATTTCCCTGGTAAACATTACCTGGCGTTAGGCGATATGGGTGAACTGGGAGATGACGAGGTGCAACTTCATCATCAGGCAGGTGTGGATGCAAAAGCGCAGGGTGTTGACAAGTTATATGCCTATGGCGATTTGGCACAACAAGCGGCCAGGGGTTTTGCTGATGGTGCGGAGTGGTTTGGGCAACAACAGGAAATGATAAAAGCTCTTCAGAGTGACTTGAATGAAAATGTCACTCTATTGGTAAAAGGCTCTCGACGTATGCATATGGAACGTGTTGTTGAAGCTGTTACTAAAGAGGTGAGAAGCTAAACCATGTTGTATTCACTGGCACAGTATCTTGAGCAGTTTTATAGTGGCTTTAATGTCTTTGGTTATTTGACGCTGCGCGCAATTCTTGGCGTGCTGACAGCGTTGATTATCTCCTTTGTTATCGGACCCTTTATGATACGAAAGTTAAGTGTCTATAAAATCGGCCAGACAGTGCGTGGTGATGGACCCGATACACATTTGAAGAAAGCCGATACGCCAACAATGGGCGGGGCGTTGATACTGGTTGCGATTGCAGCAAGCACATTGCTTTGGTCAGATTTAACGAATCGGTATGTATGGGTGGTGATGTTTGTAATGACGGCCTTTGGTGTCGTGGGTCTGGTTGATGATTATAAGAAGCTTGTTAAGAAAGATCCAGAAGGCCTAAAAGCAAAATATAAATTTTTCTGGCAATCGTTATTTGGTTTTGTGGTCGCTGTCTATTTATATAAAACAGCCAGCCCGATTGAGACAACCCTGATAGTTCCCTTCTTTAAAGATATTAGTCCGCAACTGGGTATGTTGCCATTTGTATTGTTGACATATTTTGTCATTGTCGGCACCAGCAATGCAGTGAATTTTACCGATGGCCTTGATGGTTTGGCGATACTGCCAACAGTTATGGTCGGTGGGGCACTTGGAATTTTTGCTTATGCCAGTGGCCATGTTGGTTTTGCCCAGTATCTATCCATTCCGTCCATTTATGGTGTCGGTGAGCTAGTCATTTTTTGTGGTGCACTGGTCGGTGCTGGCCTTGGCTTTCTCTGGTTCAATACTTATCCCGCTCAAGTCTTTATGGGTGATGTTGGTGCTCTGGCATTAGGTGCGGCACTTGGCGTTATTGCAGTCATGGTCAGACAAGAATTGGTGCTGTTTATTATGGGCGGTATTTTTGTCATGGAAACAGTTTCCGTTATTTTGCAAGTGGCGTCATTTAAGCTAACCGGCAAACGTATTTTTCGAATGGCACCACTGCATCATCATTTTGAATTAAAAGGTTGGCCAGAACCACGCGTAATTGTCCGTTTCTGGATCGTTACCGTCATTTTGGTTTTGATCGGTTTGGCTTCATTAAAGATTCGTTAATATGGGCGCAGCAGCACTAATGACAATCGCACAACATCTATTACCACCACCAGAAAGTCGTATCCTGGTTATCGGTTTAGGTATGACAGGAATGTCGTGCGCACGTTTCCTGGTGAATCAGGGTTATGAAGTTGCGGTAACAGATAGCCGGGAGTTACCACCAGCGTTGGATGAACTGCATCGTGACTTACCAAATGTAGCCGTATTTCTTGGTGGGTTTGACGAAATGGCATTTCAAAATGCCGATTGTCTTGTTGTCAGTCCTGGTGTTTCGATTAAGCACCCGTTGATATCTGAAGCACGTGCTCGTGCCATACCGATAATGGGTGATATTGAAATCTTTGCCATGTTTGCTAAGGCACCAGTGATTGCGATTACAGGCTCAAACGGCAAGAGCACAGTGACGACGCTGGTTGGTGAGATGGCGCGTCAGGCTGATTATAAAGTAAAAGTTGGTGGCAACATCGGTACCCCAGCGTTGGATTTATTAGATGATTCGACAGAATTATATGTATTGGAATTATCCAGTTTTCAACTTGAAACAACATCAACATTAACAACAAAAGCTGCCGTCATTCTTAATATTAGCGAAGACCATATGGACCGTTATGAGAATATGCAGGAATACATACATGCAAAGGCGAGGATATATAAAGATAGTGATGTGGTGGTGGTGAATGCCGATGACGAAAATGTTATAGCGCTGGGAAAAAGCCTGTCAGCCTCAAGGAATATCGTGCATTTTACTTTAAATGTTCCGAAGCAAAATGATTTTGGTGTTATACAAAAAAACGGTGAAAAGTTCCTGGCGCTGGGTGAAGAAGCATTAATCGCAGTCGCTGAATTAAAGATATCGGGTTGGCATAATATTGCCAATGCTCTAGCGGCATTGGCATTGGGCAGGGCGGCTGGTCTGGATATGAATGCAATGCTGCAAACACTTAAGACTTTTCCGGGACTTGAGCATCGCACCCAGTGGCTGGCGGAGTATCGTGGTGTTCAATGGTTTAACGACTCGAAAGCAACCAACATTGGTGCTTCGATTGCGGCCATGCAAGGCTTGATGGTTAACAAGATTGTTTTGATTGCGGGTGGTCAGGGTAAAGATCAGGATTTTTCTTTATTGCGCGATGCAGTAGCAGATAGAGCACGATGTGTGATCTTATTAGGTGAAGATGCTGATACGTTAGAAAAAGGTTTACAGGGGAGTGTCCCTGTATACCACGCTAAAGATATGCGCGATGCGGTGCAACAGGCAAATACGCATGCACTTTCAGGAGATGCAGTACTGCTTTCACCTGCCTGTGCCAGTTTTGATATGTTTGATAGCTTTGCGCACCGAGGTGAAGTGTTTGCGCAATGTGTGCGAGAGGTTTGCTAATGAGTATTTCACTGGCAAACTTTGGGTTTTCAGAAATGCTGGGATCAAATCGGCTGGCAAATTCCGTTAGTGTTGATAAAAAATTACTAGGCGTCGCCTTGCTTATTTTGATATTAGGTATTGTGATTTTGGGCTCTGCTTCCATCTCGATTGCAGAGCAACAGACAGGCAAGCCTTTTTATTATCTAATACGGCAGCTAGGCTATGCCGGTGTAGGAGTTTTTCTGGCGGTACTTTTATTTACCGTGCCAATTGCAGTGTGGGAGCGTGTGGGTCCCGTATTAATTGTTGTCAGTATGTTGTTACTAATGCTGGTGTTTATTCCCGGGCTGGGGCGCACCGTAAATGGCAGTACGCGTTGGATAGCCTTTGCTGGCTTGAATGTACAGGTATCCGAGTTTGTAAAACTATTTTGTATTATTTACCTGGCCGGCTATCTGGTGCGGCACACTCAATTGGTTAGAACTGAACTTAAAGGCTTTATTCGTCCATTATTATTGTTGCAAGTCGTAGTGTTTTTATTACTGCTTGAACCCGATTACGGTGCGGCCGCTGTCTTGCTGGCAACAGCCATGGGGATGATGTGGCTAGGTGGTGCGCGTTTTATTCAGTTCGCCATGCTGGGTGTTTTAGTGGCAGCAGCGTTAGCATTGCTGGCCGTAAGTTCTCCTTATCGCATGGAGCGCTTAACCGCATTTTTAAATCCCTGGGCAGATCCATTTAATAGTGGTTTTCAATTAACGCAGGCGCTTATTGCCTTTGGTCGAGGTGAATGGTTTGGCGTTGGTCTTGGTTCTAGCGTACAAAAAATGTTTTACCTGCCTGAGGCACATACCGATTTCGTTTTTTCAGTGTTAGGTGAAGAGCTTGGTTTGATTGGCGTCGTTTTTGTTATTTTGCTTTATACCTTTTTAGTGTTGCGACTGTTACGCATCGGACGTCATGCAGAGCAACGTGAATTACCGTTTCATGCTTATCTGACCTACGGTGTTGCGCTTTGGATAGGCATGCAGGCCTTCATCAATATTGGTGTCAATATGGGTGTGCTGCCAACAAAGGGACTGACCTTACCGTTAATGAGTTATGGCGGTAGTAGTATGGTTGTCATGTGCCTCGCCATAAGTTTGGTTTTACGTGTTGATTACGAAACACGTAAACATGATCGATTGGTACAAAGTAAGCGGAGGATAGGATGACATCTCCTCTGCATATTATGATTATGGCTGGTGGCACGGGTGGGCATATTTTTCCTGCCCTGGCCGTTGCTGATGTTTTGCGTCAACAGGGTCATCGTATCACCTGGCTGGGCACGAGGACTGGAATGGAATCTCGTTTAGTTGCGCAGGAAAATTATCCTATGCAATATATTCGTGTGCAGGGTTTGCGTGGAAACGGAATTGTCCGCTGGTTACTGGCACCGATAAAATTATTTCTGGCGGTAGCGCAGGCACTACGTGTTGTTATTATGTTACGTCCTAATGTTGTATTAGGCATGGGAGGCTTTGCCTCTGGACCCGGTGGCATCGCTGCCTGGTTGTTGCGTCGTCCTCTGGTGATTCATGAACAAAATGCAGCACCTGGACTGACCAATCGCATATTGTCAAAACTGGCAACCACCGTTTTAGAGGCCTTTCCACAGAGTCTCGATAGGGCAAAGCTTACGGGCAACCCTGTGCGTGAAACCATCACGAATCTGCCTTTACCAAAAATTCGCTATACGCAGCGCGAGGATGACATGCGTATTCTTGTTTTGGGTGGAAGTCAGGGTGCATTGGTATTAAATGAAACAATTCCTGTCGCGCTTTCAAAGCTTAGTAAACAACAGTCTCTGCAAATATGGCATCAATGTGGCGAACGGCATCTTGAAGTGACAACAAAACTATATCGTAATGTAAATATTAACGCGAAAGTGGCTGCGTTTATTGATGATATGTCAGAGGCCTATGCCTGGGCCGACGTGGTGATATGCCGGGCTGGCGCATTAACGATTTCAGAAATTGCCGCGACTGGTGTCGCATCATTGCTTATTCCTTTTCCTCATGCAGTCGATGATCATCAAACCAAGAATGCGCAATGGCTAGCAAAATCTGGAGCAGCAATTTTAATGCCCCAGGCGAAATGTAGTGCGGAGTTACTCTGTGAAACATTGCAACGTCTTATTGCTGACGGGCGAGAGGGTATTTTAGTGATGGCAGAAAAGGCACGTCAACTGGCGCAACCTGAGGCGACACATAAAGTGGCTAATTATTGCTTGGAGGCCGCACGTGTCTAAAAGATTATCTCATCAAAGTAACGCCGTCATGACGGGAGATGTTCCTCAAATGGGACGGATTCGTCATATCCACTTTGTTGGTATCGGTGGTTCGGGAATGGGTGGTATTGCCGAAGTGATTCTTAATCTTGGCTATGAGGTTAGCGGCTCTGATCTTGGTACCAATAATGTTACCAGACGTCTGCAAGAGTTGGGTGCCAAGGTAACGCAAGGACATGCTGAAGATAACATTAAAAATTCTGATGTGGTTGTCATATCAAGTGCTGTAAAAAATGACAATCCTGAAGTGCAGGCAGCTAAACGTAATCGTATTCCGGTTATCCCTCGGGCAGAGATGCTGGCTGAGTTAATGCGTTTTCGTTTTGGTATTGCTGTTGCGGGAACACATGGCAAGACGACAACCACCAGTCTGGTCGCAAGTTTGCTAGCGGAGGGTGGTCTGGACCCCACTTTTGTGATTGGTGGCCGATTGAATAGCGCCGGCACCAATGCGCGTCTGGGTGAAAGTCGATATCTGGTGGCTGAAGCGGATGAGAGTGATGCGTCCTTTTTGCATTTACAACCAATGATCTCCATCGTCACGAATATTGAAGCGGATCATATGGAAACTTATGGTGGTGACTTTGAACAGTTACGCCAGACATTTATGGAGTTTTTACACCATTTACCTTTTTATGGTTTGGCCGTGCTGTGTGCGGATGACGCAAACGTTCAATCATTAATTCCTGAGCTCACCTGCCCAGTGGTAACTTACGGAATTTCTGAACAGGCTGATTTGATAGCTAAAGATATCACACAGGAAGGCCATCAAACGCATTTTACAGTTTGTCATCAGAAAGATAATAAATCTTTTGATGTAACACTAAATATGCCAGGCCAACACAATGTTCTTAATGCACTTGCTGCGATTGCAGTGGCACACGAAATTGGTGTTGATGACAGTGCTATTCAAAAAGCACTGGATAAGTTTCAAGGTATTGGTCGACGTTTTCAAATTTATGAAAATATAAAGCTGTCAATGGGCGAAGTGATGCACGTGGATGACTATGGTCATCACCCTAGTGAAGTTGAAGCCACCATTAAGGCGATTCGCGAGGGTTGGCCTGAAAAACGTCTGCTTGTCACCTTTCAACCACATCGTTTTACGCGCACACGTGATCTGTTTGAAGATTTCACTATGGTGCTATCGCATGTTGACGTTCTTGTCTTACTGGAAGTTTATTCAGCCGGAGAGACGCCGATTGCAGGTGCTGATGGCCGTAGCTTAAGTCGAGCTATTCGTGTGCGTGGACAGGTTGAACCAGTCTTTGTAGAAAATATTGATGATGTTCCTGAAGCGCTTATTGGTGTGTTACATGATGGTGATATTTTACTGACTTTAGGTGCAGGCAGTGTGGGTGCCTTGGCATCGCAACTGGCCGAATTGTTAAAGAAGCAAGACGTCGAGGGGGTGTCATAATGGCTCGTTCATTACGACATTATCACATGGGCTGCGGTGAAAACTTGTCAAGCTCAAGTTGGTTAGTGCTGACACATAAATCGATGCAAGTGAATGAAAAAAATGCGGATGGTAGATCGTTTACCAAAAACAGGCAAAAAAAGAAGTCGTAATAAATAAATGATAATGGCAATGAAAAAAGAAAAAGACAAAATAACGTTGCGTGGCACATTACGTCGCAATGAATCACTGTCTCGGCATACTTCGTGGCGTGTTGGTGGTGTTGTCCGTTCTTTTTATCAACCCTGTGATATTGATGATTTGGTGGCATATTTAAAACAGCTTCCTGCTAATGATGAACTTTACTGGATAGGTCTGGGTAGCAATCTGCTGGTGCGTGACGGGGGCATTGATGGCTCAGTCATTTGCTTAAGTGGCGTATTGAAAGCGCATGAGTTTAAGGAACATGAACGCGTCTATGTCGAGAGTGGCATGGCTTGTCCAAAGGTAGCCCGACTGTGTGCAAAGAACGGTTTGACCGGCGCAGAGTTTTTATGCGGCATTCCAGGGACCCTGGGTGGAGCTTTGGCAATGAATGCCGGGGCTTTTGGCGGGGAAACATGGGATATTGTTGAGTCAGTCAAAATGATTGATCGTAAAGGCAATATCAGTACGTACACACCAGATAATTTCAAAATCAGTTATCGGCATGTTGAAAAGCCTGATGAAGAATGGTTTTTATCGGCTGTGTTGCGATTGCAAAAGGGTGATGCGAAAGCTTCACAACAGGCAATTAAAGATTTATTGGCTAAACGCAGTGGTACACAACCAACACAACAACCTAATGCTGGTTCTGTATTTCGCAATCCTGCAGGTGATTATGCTGCTCGCTTGATTGAGTCTTGTGGCTTAAAGGGAGTTTGCATCGGTGGGGCATGTGTGTCTGACAAACATGCAAACTTTATTGTGAATACAGGAACTGCCACCGCGAGCGATATTGAAAATTTGATTATCCATGTACAGGACGTTGTTGAGAAGGAAACCGGCGTTTTTCTGCAAAGAGAAGTTCATATCATCGGTCAACATAACAAGGAGGGAGTGTGAGTAAAAACGCTGACATTATTTCTCCTGAGACGATGGGAAAGGTAGCTGTACTCATGGGTGGCTGGTCATCCGAACGAGATGTTTCATTAATTAGTGGTGCTGCAGTACATGCGGCATTGCAGACACTCGGTGTTGATGCCGTCGCCATTGATGTTCAACGTAAAACTATTTTACAAGATCTGCAGTCTGATGAATTTAGTTATGCCTTCAATATATTGCATGGCCCAGGCGGTGAAGACGGTGTTATTCAGGGTGTATTGGAAGTTCTTGAAATTCCCTATACCGGCAGTGGTGTTATGGCCTCTGCATTAGCCATGGATAAGTTGCGCAGTAAGCAGCTGTTTAAGGCTTTAAGTTTACCGACACCTGAATATATGTTGCTGGATAAAAATAGCGATTATGAATACGTAGCCGCAACGCTAAACCTTCCTGTCATGGTTAAACCAGCTCTGGAAGGCTCAAGTATTGGCATCACAAAAGTGACAGAAGTTGAGGAGTTTAAGTCGGCCTGGGAAGTTGCTTCTGCATGTGCAGGTGCTGTCTTTGCCGAGAAGTGGATTGAAGGCGATGAATATACGGTGGCAATTATAGGAGAACAGGCATTACCTGTTCTCCAATTAAAGACGCCGCATGCGTTTTATGACTACGAAGCCAAGTATCAAGCAAATGATACAGAATATCTTTGCCCAACTGATTTAAGTGCCGAGGAAGAGCAGCAATTGCAACGCCTGGCGTTGTCTGCATTTAAGGCGATTGGTGTGACCTCCTGGGGTCGTGTTGATTTTATGCGAGATCAAAATGGTCATTACTGGATTATCGAAATTAATACGGTCCCCGGTATGACTGATCATAGCCTTGTGCCGATGGCGGCAAAGGCAGCCGGCATGAATTTTGAAGATTTAGTTTGGAAAATTCTTACGCTGGCAGCTACATCGGAACACAAGGTGGCCGCATGAGTACTATGACAATAAAAGATCGACAGGCTGCCACACTGAATCGCGAACGTTCAATAGTGGATTGGCCAGCACGTTTAGCCCGCATGGTGAGTATCATCATTGTTGTTTCATTATGTGGCTGGATACTTATCACTCTCAATAACCCTGAGACATTGCCTATTAAAATGGTTCGTGCGCAAGGGACGTTTTCACATGTAACGGAATCAATGTTGCAATCTGCGGTTGGGAAAGTGAGTGGCGGATATTTTAATGTTGATGTTAATCAGGTGCAGCAGGCGGTTGAAACTTTGCCCTGGGTTGTGCAGGCAAGTGTGCGTCGCGTATGGCCGGATACATTGGCGATTAGTGTCAGTGAGCAGCAGGCATTGGCGTATTGGCTGGATAAAGGGCTTGTGAATTTGAATGGAGAAGTTTTCACTCCTGAAAAATCTTCTTATCCAAAATCGTTACCTTATTTTGTTGGACCAACAGGGATGAATGTGATCATGACGCAACACTATGAAGAAGCACAGCAACATCTTAAGCCGTTAGGATTTTCAATTACTAAAGTTTTACTGGATGAAAGACGCGCTTTAGTACTGGAGTTGAATAATGAACTTGAGTTAGTGCTAGGTAAGGAACAAAAGTCTGCAAGATTAGAACGTTTTGTACGCGTATATCCAAAGGTGTTGTCAGACAAGATTTCAAAGATCGCACGTGTGGATTTACGTTATCCGCATGGTATGACAGTGGAATGGAAAACTGGTGCTGTGAGTACACAGAAATAGGAAGAACAGCATGACGAAAAAAACAGAGAAAAATTTAATTGTCGGATTGGATATAGGTACCTCCAAGGTGATTGCCATTGTGGGTGAAATATCAAATGAAAATGAAGTTGATATTATTGGTATCGGCTCACATCCATCACGCGGTCTGAAAAAGGGTGTGGTGGTGAATATTGAATCGACAGTGCAGTCCATTCAGCGCGCAGTGGAAGAAGCAGAATTAATGGCAGGTTGTCAGATACATTCTGTTTATGCCGGAATTGCGGGTAGTCATATTCGCAGTTTAAATTCACATGGCATTGTCGCGATTCGTGATAAAGAGGTCATGCATGCTGATGTTGATCGGGTTATTGATGCAGCACGTGCGGTCGCGATTCCTGCGGACCAACGTATTCTGCATATTTTGCCGCAAGAATTTATTATCGATGAACAAGAAAGCATTAAAGAACCGATAGGAATGTCCGGTGTGCGCCTGGAAGCTAAAGTGCACATGGTTACTGGCGCAGTCAGCGCAGCACAGAATATTATCAAATGTGTGCGTCGTTGCGGTTTAGAAGTCGACGATGTCATTCTCGAACAGTTGGCATCCAGTTATGCGGTACTGACGGATGATGAAAAAGAATTAGGTGTATGTCTTGTTGATATTGGCGGTGGTACTACAGACATTGCCATTTTTACTGATGGCGCTATACGACATACCGCAGTGATTCCGATTGCAGGTGATCAGGTGACGAATGATATCGCCGTAGCCCTTCGTACACCGACGCAATACGCTGAAGAAATCAAAATCAAATATGCCTGCGCCTTAACGCAGCTGGCAAATCCTGATGAAACCATTGAAGTCCCTAGTGTAGGTGACCGACCAGTGCGCCGTTTAGCACGTCAAACGTTGGCCGAAGTGGTAGAGCCTCGCTATGAAGAGTTGTTTACATTGATCCAGGCTGAACTGCGTCGCAGTGGCTTTGAAGATCTATGTGCTGCCGGCGTGGTGCTTACCGGTGGCAGCTCAAAAATGGAAGGCGTTACAGAGTTAGCAGAAGAAATTTTTCACATGCCAGTACGCATGGGCTGTCCACAATATGTGACAGGTTTAGTGGATGTTGTACGTAATCCTATTTTTTCAACTGGTGTCGGTTTGTTGTTGTTTGGGCATCAGAACCGTGGTCTACGAGAAAGTGAAGCACGTATGGGAAGCGGATTAACAAGTGTTTGGAAACGTATGAAGAGTTGGTTTCAGGGAAATTTTTAATTTTATTTTAATTATTACGCAGTGGAGTCACTGAGGAGGGTAGCAATATGTTTGAACTGATGGATAACTACTCACAAACGGCAGTCATTAAAGTTGTCGGGATTGGCGGTGGTGGCGGTAACGCCGTTGAACACATGGTGCAGCAAAACATTGAAGGCGTAGATTTTATCTGTGCCAACACTGATGCGCAGGCCATGAAAAATAGTTCTGCCAAAACTTTGTTGCAATTAGGTGGCAACATAACCAAAGGGCTTGGTGCAGGAGCCAATCCAGAAGTTGGACGACAGGCCGCGATGGAAGATCGTGAACGTATCCAGGAAATGTTAATGGGTGCCGATATGGTTTTCATCACAGCCGGTATGGGCGGTGGCACTGGTACAGGTGGTGCGCCAATTGTTGCTCAAGTTGCCAAAGAAATGGGTATTTTGACGGTTGCTGTTGTGACCAAGCCATTTCCGTTTGAAGGTAAAAAGCGTCTCGATGTCGCAATGCATGGCACTGATGAACTTAAGAGTTTTGTCGATTCATTAATTACCATTCCAAATGAAAAACTTTTAAGTGTGTTGGGTAAAAACATTAGTTTACTGGATGCATTTAAAGCTGCGAATGATGTTCTGTTAGGCGCAGTACAGGGAATAGCGGAATTAATAACCCGTCCTGGTTTAATCAATGTCGATTTCGCTGATGTGCGCACGGTGATGTCAGAAATGGGTATGGCGATGATGGGCACGGGACGCGCATCAGGTGAAAATCGTGCTCGTGAAGCTGCAGAAGCAGCCATCGCGAGTCCATTGCTTGAAGATGTTAATCTGTCGGGCGCGCGGGGAATCCTGGTCAATGTGACTGCGGGCCTGGATATGTCGATTGGCGAGTTTGAAGAAGTGGGCAATACGATTAAGGAGTTTGCTTCTGAAAATGCTACGGTTGTTGTCGGGACGGTCATTGATCCAGATATGACGGGTGAGCTACGGGTAACGCTGGTGGCGACAGGTCTTGGCGGACAGAAAACTTCTTCCACCGATAAGCCAAAACTGGTTGTCGATCGCGCTAATGATGGCAATGTGGATTACAGTGCTTATGAACGTCCAACGGCCATTCGCAACAAAGTTTCCGGCGATGGTACGGAAGTAGCAGCTGAGGCGGGTATGGATTATCTGGATATTCCAGCATTTTTGCGACGTCAGGCCGATTAATATGTGAATAACTTCAAGATATTCATATAATTAGTGGAAATGTTTGTGGAATTGTATAAAGTTTTAGCAATCTCAGACGCTAAGATTGAATACCTTGTAAACAAGCTGTGAATTGGCGTAGAATCGCGGGTTATATTTTGACCATCGCTGGCCTGCTTTTTGCTTATTTTATTTAGCAAATCAATTTCGGGAAGAATTAGGTGATTAAACAACGTACTCTTAAAAATGTCATCCGCGCCACTGGCGTAGGTTTACACACAGGACAAAAGGTCTACTTAACCCTCCGGCCTGCTGTTGCTGACACAGGAATTGTCTTTAGACGCGTGGACCTGGATGAACCTGTTGAAATACCAGCTACGCCTGAGAATGTTGGTGATACGACTTTATCGACCACCCTTATAAAGGATGGTGTGCGTATTTCGACCGTAGAGCATCTACTTTCCGCATTAGCAGGGTTGGGCATTGATAACGCATATATAGACTTAAATGCACCAGAAGTACCCATAATGGATGGCAGTGCTGGACCTTTTGTTTTTCTAATTCAGTCGGCGGGTATCCAGGAACAGAATGCGCCTAAGCGTTTTATACGTATCAAAAAACCAATAACGGTTGAAGATGGCGATAAATGGGTACGTTTTGAGCCATTTGATGGTTTCAAAGTTTCTTTCACCATAGATTTTGATCACCCTATTTTTAGCAACCATCAGCAAACGGCTGAAGTCGATTTTTCAACCACGTCATTTGTTAAAGAAATTAGCCGTGCACGCACTTTTGGCTTTATGAGTCAGATTGAAACCTTACGTGCCAGTAATTTGGCGCTTGGCGGTAGTCTCGATAACGCTGTAGTTTTAGACGATTATCGTATTTTGAATGAAGATGGTCTTCGTTATATGGATGAGTTTGTGAAGCACAAGATTCTTGATTCCATTGGTGATCTCTATCTTCTGGGTCGCAGCCTCATTGGTGAATTCTCAGGCTACAAATCTGGTCATGAACTAAATAACCGTCTCCTGAGGACACTTTTGGCCAATGAAGAGTCCTGGGAACTTGTGACGTTTGAAGATGAAGAAAAGGCACCTATTTCATTCATGCAACCAGTGCCTGCCCACTAGTTTAAGAAGACCTACAAGTATTACATTGATTGAGCCCGTGTTTTAACGGGCTCAGTCGTTTTTGTGTCGAGCTAGCCGGTGCAAGGCCGCGCTAAGGTCAGTATCCGCAACACTGTTGGCCATGTCTGAAATAATCTCTGCACTGTCGTCACTCATTGATATTTTTTGAATTTCTCTTTTATTTTCAATATGTTGTGATTTTGGTTGAGTTATAAACTCAATGTTGCCGAGGTGAGAAAAGGCATCTGTTTTTGTCAATATTGTTAATAATTGGTGTTTGTCCATTTTCCCTCGTGTCGCCCATGCGGATGACTGGCAACACAGCGTTAACACCTGGTCTTTTAGATTAGCCACCTGGCAATTTTTTGCCATATTTGAAGGCACCTCCTGCTGGTATATGTTTTGTAATTGCTGGAGTTGCCTGGCATGTGTGACCAGCCCCTCAAGTTCGTTATTTGGGGAGTTTAGGAACTTGTCTAATATTTTGGGACGTTTCATACTTGTCTCTTAGCACTACAATTTACGGGTATTGACTGGTCAATCCCGTACCATTAGATATAGAATACGTGCACTAATTATTAAAGTCGACAAATTTGGAACCGATACAATAACTTAGAAACAAAGGATTTGGTCGCCAGTGTATGGCTCAAGGGGAAATATGAATATCTTGCTGTTGAAACGGAAAAAGGGTTGTTCGAGTTTTGTGACCCTGACACAGAAAAAAATTGCCTTTTTACTTATGGGCTTTTTTATTGTGCTTCCTGCTAGCTTTTTATTCGCTGGTTACCACATGGGTACAGCCTTCATGAAGGCAAACCCTGACGATATCACCATAGCACTACACTCCGAATTAGATTCTCAGCGGCTTCAGGTTGTTGAGGCTACCCGTGAAGCGGGTGAAAATATGAATGCAATGGCGCTTAAGTTAGGGCAGTTGCAGGCACATGTTATTCGTCTGGATGCACTGGGTCAGCGACTTACTAAAATGGCGAAACTGGATAAAGGCGAGTTTGACTTTGATACGGCTCCAGCATTGGGTGGTCCTGAAGTTGGCAATGAAGGTTATGCGATGCCGGTTTCTGATTTTGTTCAGTCCTTGAATGACCTCTCTGCGCAATTAGAAGATCGAAATAAACAACTCCAGGTTTTAGAGACGATGATGATGAACCGTAATCTGCAGGCCGAAGTGAAGCCAGCAGGTCGCCCTGTCACACGTGGTTGGCTGTCATCTTATTTCGGTAAACGTACCGACCCTTTTACAGGCAGACGTGTACATCATTCAGGCGTTGATTTTGCCGGCAAACTGAATTCCGATATTGTCGTGGTTGCAGCGGGCGTTGTGACCTATTCCAGCCGCCGCTCAGGCTATGGTAATCTGGTTGAAGTTAATCATGGTAATGGCTACGTCACGCGCTATGGGCATAACAAAGAAAATCTGGTTGAAGTGGGCACCACCGTTAAAAAAGGCCAGGTAATTGCCAAGATGGGCACGACAGGCCGTTCAACAGGACCTCATGTACACTTTGAAGTGTTGCATAATGGTCGTGCGGTTGATCCCAAACGCTACATACACGCCTCGCGTTAATTCTGCAAATCTCAAAATACTAGACCTGAATTCTTTCATTTATTCAGGCAAACCTGCATCCGCATTTCATGTTTGATCTGAAGATTTTATATGGGATTGGCGCTGCTTTTATTCTGACCGCATGTCAGTCTATCCCCCAGATTCCTGTTACATCTAAGCAGACACCCTCAGTTGAAATACCATTTGTAAAAGAAGCTCAGCTTAAGGCTGCCATTAATATCTCTGCAGTAGGTGATGTCATGCTGGGAACGGATTTCCCTGAAGATCGATTGCCGCCAGAGGATGGGAAGGGCTTATTGGCGGCAGCAAGCTCTTTACTGCAACGGGCGGATATCGCTTTCGCAAATCTTGAAGGGGTCTTACTGGATGGGGGTGAACCCAGGAAACAATGCAAAAATCCCAAGAATTGTTATCTTTTTCGATCACCCGCCCGTTACGCATATCATCTGAAAAACGCCGGTGTCGATGTTCTGAGTTTAGCGAATAACCATGCCCGTGATTTTGGTGAAGCAGGGCGCAGAGCCACCATGGAAACGTTGGCGAAGGCAGGGTTACATCACACTGGATTATTAGGTGATGTGGCGCATCTTGAAGTGAAAGGCAGGAAAGTCGCGATTATTGCTTTTGCGCCATTTGCTAATGCAAATGACATGCTTGATCTGGAACGTGCACATCAGGTTGTTGCCGATCTCAGCGAACAAGCTGATATTGTGATTGTCTCTATGCATGCGGGGGCAGAGGGTGATAGAGCCATGCGTTTACCTTTTGCAGATGAGCTATATCACAAGGAACTAAGGGGTGACTCAGTGGCTTTCGCGCATAGAGTCATTGATGCAGGGGCTGACCTGGTGATTGGGCATGGTCCTCATGTGCCGCGTGCCATGGAGCTTTATCGACAACGTTTGATTGCCTATAGCCTGGGAAATTTTAGTACTTTCTATGGCATGAAAATCACGGGTAATAATGGTTTGGCGCCCTTGCTATCAGTAGATCTGGCTGATGACGGTCAGTTTGTGAAAGGCCAAATTCATTCTTTTCGGCAGTACCGTCCGCAAGGTAGTCTTCCTGATGTTACTAATGCCGCAGCCAGGTTAATGGCAGATTTGACTCGGCAGGATTTTCCTAATGGCATACTAAATATTGATGGCAATGGAAAAATCGAACTTTTAGAGCAATCCGACGACTAATATTTTTACCTGAGAACCCAGTATATTAAGGACAAAATAGTGTGGGCAAGCTAGAATAGCGCCTTTAATTTCGCCCGTGATTTTAGACAATAACGATAAGTTAGTATTCACTTACAAATTGAATTCCTATGGTTAGCAATTTACTCAAAAAAATATTTGGTAGTCGTAATGAACGACTGGTTAAACAGATGTACAAGTCTGTGGCGCAGATTAATGCCATGGAACAAGATCTGGAAAAACTCTCTGATGATGAGTTAAAGGCCAGGACAGCGGAGTATAAACAACGTGTCGCAGATGGCATGAGTCTGGATGATATTCTGCCAGAGGCCTTTGCTACTGTCCGTGAGGCCAGCCGTCGAATCATGGACATGCGTCATTACGATGTTCAAATGATAGGCGGTATGGTGCTGCATCAGGGCAAGATTTCTGAAATGCGCACAGGTGAAGGTAAGACCTTAATGTCGACCTTGCCAGTATATCTGAACGCCCTCTCAGACAAGGGTGTGCATGTAGTCACGGTCAATGATTATCTGGCGCGTCGTGATGCAGAGTGGATGGGCAAGCTGTATAACTTTTTGGGGCTGACAGTCGGTGTGGTGGTGCCTGAAATGGCTCACGAAGACAAGCAAGCCGCATATGCTGCTGATATTACCTATGGCACAAATAACGAATTTGGCTTTGATTATCTGCGCGATAACATGGCATTTAGTCTTGCTGAGAAGGTTCAGCGTGAACTCAATTTTGCCGTTATCGATGAAGTGGATTCTATCCTCATTGATGAGGCCCGAACGCCGCTGATTATCTCTGGCCACGCAGAAGACAGTTCAGAACTTTATGGCAAAATTAATGCAATCGTACCAAGCCTGACAAAACAGGAAGAAGAAGATGGGCCAGGTGATTACAGCGTTGAAGAAAAGCATAAACAAATATTTTTGACCGAATCGGGCCATGAACATGTCGAACAACTCTTAGCCCAATCCGGCTTGCTCGCTGAGGGTGAGAGTCTGTATAGCGCGACCAACATTAGTCTTATGCATCATGTCAATGCGGCGCTCCGGGCACATGTATTATTTCAGAAGGATGTGGATTACATCATTAGTAACAATGAAATTGTTATTGTTGATGAGTTTACCGGTCGCACGATGCCGGGACGGCGCTGGTCTGATGGTCTGCATCAGGCGGTTGAAGCGAAGGAAGGCGTGTCGATTCAAAATGAGAATCAGACGCTGGCTTCAATAACTTTTCAAAACTATTTTCGCATCTATAACAAACTCTCCGGCATGACCGGTACTGCCGATACTGAGGCCTTCGAGTTCCAACAAATTTACAGCCTGGAAGTGGTGGTGATTCCAACACACCGAGATATGGTGCGTGACGATAAGGCAGATTTGATCTACCTGACGCAGCCTGAAAAATTTAGTGCCATTATCGAAGACATCCGTGACTGTCATCAACGCATGCAGCCTGTGCTTGTCGGTACGACTTCGATCGAAGTCTCTGAGTACCTTTCTGGTCTGTTAAAGAAAGACAAAATAAAACATGAAGTACTGAATGCCAAGCAGCATGAGAGAGAGGCAGAGATTGTCGCCCAGGCGGGGCGACCTGGTGCCATTACGATAGCAACGAATATGGCGGGTCGCGGTACGGATATTGTTTTAGGCGGAAACCTGGAAGTCGAAATAGAAGCTGCTGGTAATATTGATGATGCGAAAAAAGATCTAATGAAAGGAGACTGGTCTGTAAAACATCAAAATGTGTTGGAGTCTGGTGGATTGCATATCATCGGTACAGAGCGTCATGAGTCACGTCGTATCGACAATCAGTTACGTGGTCGCGCAGGTCGTCAAGGTGACCCCGGTTCCAGTCGCTTTTACCTGTCCATGGAAGACAACCTTATGCGCATTTTTGCTTCTGAGCGAGTTGCTGGTTTGATGAAGCGCCTTGGTATGCAAGAAGGTGAAGCGATTGAACACGGTCTGGTGAGTCGCGCTATTGAAAATGCACAACGCAAAGTTGAAGGACATAACTTTGATATGCGTAAGCAGCTTCTGGAATATGACGATGTGGCCAATGATCAACGTAAAGTGATTTATGAGCAGCGTAATGAATTAATGGCAGAAGACGATGTCTCTGCAACCATTGGTGCGCTTCGTGAAGATGTTATCAATGGTGTGATTGATACGTATATCCCACCGCAAAGTATCGAAGAGCAGTGGAGTATTACTGACCTTGAAGCTGCACTGGAAGGTGACTTTGGCTTAGCTTTGCCGATTCAGCAATGGCTGGATAACGATGATAGTCTGCATGAAGAAACTTTACGCAAGAAAATTCTCGATGCAATACTAGAAGCATGTCAGCAAAAAGAGGCTGACATTGGCAGTGAAATGATGCGCCTCGTTGAAAAAGAGGTAATGCTTAAGGTTTTAGATACCCAATGGAAGGATCATTTGGCGGCAATGGATCATTTACGCCAGGGTATTCATTTACGTGGTTATGCACAAAAGAATCCGAAACAGGAATACAAGCGGGAATCGTTTGAATTATTTTCTGATATGTTGGATAGCATAAAGCAGGAAGTGGTCAACATTCTCATGCGGGTGCAGATCCAGAGTGAATCGGATATCGAGGCGATGGAAGCGCAGCGTCGTCAAAGCGATCCCAATATGCAGTTTGAACATGAACAGGCAGGTGCTCTGACAGGGTCTGATGATGAATCGTCATCTACTTATGTGCGTGAAGGACGTAAGGTGGGACGTAATGAGCCGTGTCCCTGTGGCTCAGGTAAAAAGTTTAAACAATGTCACGGTAAACTTTCCTGATATTGTTACCGAAAATGGCAGAAAAAATATATTCTATTGCCGGGATTCAACTGGCAAGTACTTATGCGGGTATCCGTAAGACACAGCAGGATGACCTGGTCCTGATAGCACTGTCGGATAAAACGACTACTGCTGCCGTTTTTACCCGCAATGCCTTTTGTGCTGCGCCAGTAGTGGTAGCGCGAGAGCATTTGCAGCAAGTACGTCCTCGCTATTTATTGATTAATGCTGGCAATGCCAATGCGGGTAATGGAAAACAGGGGCATGATGATACCCTTGCCTGCTGTCAGTGGCTAGCAGATGAAACAGGATGTAAACGATCTGAAGTTCTTCCTTTTTCAACGGGTGTGATTGGTGAGTCATTACCTAAGGAAAAGTTCGCCAAGGCGATTCCTGATGTTTGTAAAAATTTAAATGAAGGCCATTGGCCGCCGGCCTCTGTTGGTATTATGACGACAGATACTGTTGCCAAGGTTGTTTCCATGCAAGAAGAAATTAATGGCAAAAAAGTTACGCTAACAGGAATTGCAAAAGGCTCAGGTATGATTCGCCCGGATATGGCCACCATGCTCGCTTTCATTGCGACAGACGCTGATGTTTCTTCATTGGTCTTACAGCAGTGTTTGCAGGAGTCTGTTAATCATTCATTCAATCGAATTACGGTAGATGGTGATACCTCAACCAATGATGCGTGTGTATTAATGGCAACGGCTGAGAGTGAGCTGTCTATTCATTCTACTGATGATAAAAATTACACTTTGTTTCAACAATTAGTACAAAAAGCCTGTGAAGCGTTGGCGCGAGCAATTGTGAAAGACGGTGAAGGTGCGACTAAACTAATTAATATCGTTGTATCAGATGGCGCATCAGAACGGGAATGCCTGGATGTCGCATATACGATTGCACATTCGCCTCTAGTGAAAACGGCATTTTTCGCCAGCGATCCAAATTGGGGACGTATTCTTGCCGCCGTTGGTCGCGCGGGCGTAAACAATATTGATCTTGAAGCAATTACTATTTATCTGGATGATGTTTGCATTGTAGAGCAGGGTGGACGTTCGTCAAGTTATACAGAAACCAGAGGACAGGCTGTGATGGATCAAAGCGAAATTACGATTAAGGTGAACCTGGCTCGTGGCAAGGCGAATGCAACAGTCTGGAGTTGTGATTTTTCTTATGACTATGTGCGCATTAACGCTGAGTATAGAACCTAAACGGAATGCATATTCATGAACAGTGCGACAAAGGTAGTGCATGTCGTCGTTGGGGTGATAAAGGGCTCGCAAAATAAGATTTTAATTGCGAAGCGTCCTGCACATGTTCATCAAGGTGGTAGGTGGGAATTTCCTGGTGGCAAAGTTGAAAATGACGAATCCGCAGAGGATGCTCTTCGACGAGAACTACAAGAAGAGTTATCCATTCAAATTAAGAAATTTTGCAGTCTCAGAAAAATTCGTCACGACTATCAAGATAAATCGGTACTGCTCGATATCTATTTGGTAGACAGGTTTTTAGGGGATGCGCACGGTTGTGAAGGTCAGCCGATTAAGTGGGTCTCAATTGATCAAGTA